>Ga0210384_10002287_pt1 | contig 23643 bp, 23 predicted proteins | sample IncBWH2MmetaG_FD_160574 | JGI IMG/M metagenome (GOLD analysis project Ga0210384, IMG submission 160574) | Forest soil microbial communities from Barre Woods Harvard Forest LTER site, Petersham, Massachusetts, United States - Inc-BW-H-2-M | ecosystem: Environmental > Terrestrial > Soil >...
CTTTCAAGTAGTGTCGCACCCCATTGCGATTCGTGTCCGTACTGGACAGCGACGGGTTGGACAAGAAACGGCGCAGCCATTCGGGATCGACGCGCGCTCCTTCGGTCAACAGCTTGGGAGGCAATTGCTCCTGGACATCCTGATAGCGCTTCATCCCCATTAGCGTGGTGCGCTGTCCTGGGATGAACTGGTGGCATCCCATGCAGTTGTATTTCTTGACTATCCACCAGCCCTCTTGGATGTCGCGACGCGAATCCCCGGGCTTGTACTGATAGGTGCTGGGCAGAGAGGTTTCCTGACTGCCTAGCAGGAAAGTGGTCAGCGCACGAATCTGGTCCGAACTGAGGTGCAGATTCGGCATGCGAAGTGCTTCCGTCTCCGACTTGACTTTGCCTTTGTCGTAGATTTCGGGCTCAGCCAGCTTGTGCTCGAAGAATCCCTTGTGGTCGTACCATTCGGTCTTCGCGGGACCATCGGGCAGCCGCTGCAAATCCTCCGGATTCGCGATGGGCTCGGCATTCTTGCCGCCGCGCTGTGCAACTTCGGTGAACAGAGCGAAATCGAGACGTTCGATCGGTTTGCTTCCTTCGTAAGTCAATTCGGTGCCGATGCGGCCTTCATCCTCGAAGCCGGAAATTTCGTGGCAGCCGGCGCAGCCGAAGTGACGAACCCATTTCTTGCCTTCATCCTTCAGCTTGGGATCATCCATGAAGGAAGCGTCGGCGTACGACGACGGCTCCTGCTTCTTCTGCGTCATCAAGTAACTGGCGATGTCCTGCGCGTCTTCGGGAGACAAGCGCAAGCTTGGCATCACCGTCATATTCTGCACCTGCAGTTCGTGGCCGTCGTTGGGACACTGGCTGTGCTGCAGATCGAACTGGTAAGGCAAGCGTTTCTTGGCGTAATCCTCCGGGCCAATGTCTTTCTTTTCGTACGGGCAGTATGGACGGGTGCGTTCGCGAGCGTTGTGAATCCAGCGGACCAGATAGTCGTAGTTGGCCTTTTCTCCCACGCGAGTCAGATTTGCGGCAAACGTCCCGCCTTGTGTCTGTTCGCCTTCGCCGATCGAATGACAGGCAAGACAGCCACGGCTCTCAAAGAGATCCTTGCCGTGTTCGGCGTTGCCCGGCTTTTGTTTGGGTAGTTGATCCGTAAATGCCGACTGCCATAAGTAGGCCGAAATTGCCTGGATCTGATGATCGTTCAGCCGGAAGTTCGGCATTTTGGTGGTAGGACGGAAATCGGTCGGCTTCTTCAGCCAGACGGGAATCCAATTCTTGTTCAGCTTGAGGCGGATGTCCTTCAGATTGGGGCCGACCTTCTTCATGTCCTGCATCAAGCTATGCGACTGGAAATCGAGTTGCTGGATACGGCCATCAACTTTGCTATTTACAACTCTAAGAGCCACGGCCTCGTCATTTAACCGATTGGCTTCTTCGTTGGTTGCGGCGGTATCCGCCTTTTTCATCAGATCAGCACCAATTTTGGAGTTTTCGATTTTCTGCTGCTCCAGCTGCTTGATCTGCTGGCTGACGGAATTTAAATCCTCGGGTTCTTTGTCATAACCCTCGTAGCGATGGCACCCCATGCAGCCCTTCTGGCGGAAAAGGTCTTTGCCATCGTCAATGATTTTCCATTCTGTACCGCCGCTAGCCAGCACCATGTCGGCGGCATGGCAGGTCTGGCACCCAGCCTCCACGTTTTGTTTAGGGAAAAGGGGCCACAGCCAGTGCTCGTAATTTCCGTGGGCCTTCTCGACGCTGGTGGTGGCGCGTCCGTTGCCCTGATGGCAAGGCGAACAGCCAAACTTTTCAGGATCATGGATCTGCAGAAGTTCAGGCTCGGTATGGCTCACGAAAGCCTGGGCGTACTCATCCGGCTTCTTCTCGCCCTTCGCCATCATCACCGCGGGAGTGATCTTGATGGGCTCACGGATTCCCATGTGGCACGATTCGCAACGGTCCACGATGTTGGCGTCTGCGACGTTGATCTGGACAATCGTCGGATCCCATTCTTCGGTCTTCTTCCGCAGACCATCAATCTGGGTAGGGGTGAGGTCCACCATATGGTCCGAGATGTAGGTGGACATCTTGGTGTTAGCTTCAGTGACCGGCTTGAGAACATCGCCCAACTCGGCGCTTATCTTGGTGCGTTCATCCTTAAGTGCGTTGTACTTTTCCTCTAGTTGGGCGAAGTTGTATTTCTCTCTATGACCGTCAGGATACTCAACAGTCCAAACTTTCTGCTTGTAGTCTGCTAATTCCTTCCGCTTGCTTTCCTTGCCCGAGGCGCTGGTATCGGTCTCCAGTTCGTAGGTCAGCGCATTCGCATACGCACGCTTATCCGTGAAAACATTCTGCAGCGCCAGAATCTTTGAGTTCAAGTCGGTGATTTGCTTCTGAAGTTCGTCGCGTCGCGGCTTGGCCCGTTGGTAGGCTTGCTCGTAAGTCTGCTGGAGTTGCTGATAGTCGGAATTTTTCTCGACTTGCTGTTCAGACTGCGCCGACGTGGACTTGGCGGTTTTGAGAAATGCGGTGTAGCGCTCCTTCCACTGCTGCTGAAAGGCTTTCCACGGACGTTGTCCGAAAGACTCGTCCCATAGCGCCCAGAATAACGTGATCATGAGCAGGACCATAGCGACCACATAGTGCAGCGCGTAGGACTTGCTTACAATCGGGTCTTGCTCGGGAACGGGTTGCTCGGGCACCAGATCCTCCCAGTTAGTCGTTGGTCGTTCGTCCTTGGTCGTTCGTCGCCCGAATTTGCCAACGACCTACGACGAAGGACCAACGACCGCCTCACACATTGAACCAGGGCGTTATCCACACGTACTTGATGTGCCACAACAGTCGCAAAAGCATCTTGGCAGGCAGTCCCACCATGGTGAGCAGGAAGAACATCATGATGGAGTACTGCAACAGGCTCATGCGCTTATAGTCTTTCGGGTTGTAGCGCCGGAACAGCGCATGTACCACGAAGCCGCCCAGCAGGTAATAACCTCCAACCACTATCGCGCCAAAGATCCCTTTGGCCAGATTGGAGGTGATTCCGAAGAGATCGGGCAAGTCGCGGTTGACCTCATAAATCAGGCGATTGTGGTCCCAGGTTTGCCCGGGCCAGAACCATTGCCAACCAGGTCCGCGGATGAATGTCCCAATAATGATCATCGCCACCCAGAGAATGATGAAGCCGAACAGAAATGTTCCGATGGAAAATTTGCGCTGCTTCCAGGTGTAATAACCGCTGCCCAGCGGATTGGTATCAATGTAGGGAATCGCCATCAGGCCGATGATGATCAGCGTGGGCATCACGACGCCCGCGATCCACGGATCGAAGTACACCAGCATTTCCTGCAGCCCGAGAAAATACCAGGGCGCCTTGGCTGGATTCATGGTGAGGTTTGGATTCGATGGTTCCTCGAGCGGCGCGCTCAGCGTGATGGACCAGACCATCAGGATAATGCTGACGATCATGGCGGCAAGAAACTCGATCCGCAGAAGAAACGGCCAAACGTGTATCTCTTTTTGCCAACCTGGCCGGAAGGGCCAGCTCTTGCGATGGTGCGTTTTCGCCATCGCGGGATTGGTTTCCAGTTCAGCGATGAGCTCGTCGTTCGCCTTGGCCTGTTTCCATGCCAGATAGATATAGAAGATCAGCAGCGGAATCAGACCGACGATGGGTACGTTGTCGGGAGCAGAAACGATTTCCCAAAGTTGTCGCCAATCCATAAAATCTCCACCTGGTTCACCTTACTTCTTCGGTTCTTTCACTTCTGAAGCCAGCATCACCGGGGCCGGTCCAGAGATGCCGCCATCTTTCCTCACTCGCCAGAAGTGAACGATCATGAAAATCGACGCCACAATCGGGATGCCGATGCAATGCCAGATATAGGAGCGCAACAGCGCATTAGCATCCACTATTGAACCGCCGAGTAGGCCAAAGCGCACGTCGTTGTACGGAGTCATACCTAACATTTTTCCGAACGGGCCTTCGTGCCCCAGCAGCGGCGTGGCGCGGGCCATGTTCGTGCCCACGGTAACTGCCCAAAACCCCAGTTGATCGTCCGGAAGCAGGTAGCCAGTGAAAGAGAGGAGCAGAGTCAGCACCAGCAGGATTACGCCCACATTCCAGTTAAACTCGCGGGGTTTCTTGTAGGACCCGGTCAGAAACACCCGGAACATATGTAGCCAAACCGCGATCACCATCAAGTGCGCCGCCCAGCGATGCATATTGCGCAGGAGTTTGCCAAACGGAACGTCGTGCTCCAAATACAACACGTCGCGAAATGCCTGAACCTTGCTGGGATGGTAATAGAACATCAGCAGCACGCCAGTGAAAGTGAGCACGATAAATAGGTAGAACGTGATTCCACCCATACCCCAGGTATAGCTGTATCGGACGGCGTCACGATTGATCTTGGCCGGATGCAGGTGGAGGAAGACGTTCGAAAGCACTCCCAGGGCGCGGTTCCGTGGAGTGTCATCGTGCTTGTGACGGAAGATGGAAGTAAAGACCTGAGTCTTCGTCGGATCTTTTAGGCCCTCAATCTGCTCCTTGGCTTTGACCGGAAGATCGCTCTTGAGTGACTGGACATCTTCCTTAACGCCGGCCTTTACCCGTTCCAGTAGGCCGACCCGGTTGCCATTCTTGCCGTTCTGATTTTCTTCAGCCATGGTTTCCCCGCTCAAGCTGCTTACGCCGGTAGATATGCTCCGTCGTCGTTAAACTGGCTCGGCTGTCCCTTGGGCCATTGGTACAGACGCGAGACATCCACCTGAATCTGGCCGTCTGGAGCTATTTGTAGGCGGGCCCGATCCATCGGACGCGGCGCGGGACCTTCGAAGTTGACGCCCTCGCTGTCGTATCCGCTGCCGTGGCACGGGCATTTGAATTTGTTCTCGCTGGGCTTCCAGTCCGGAGTGCATCCCAGGTGGGTGCAGCGAGCGTAAATCACGAAGATGCGATCCGGCGTGCGGTCCACCCAGATACGATATTTCTGCTGCCATTTGGTGTCCACGCCCAGACCGTAGTCCGCCGGATAGCCAATCTTGAAGCTGGTCGCCGGCTCGAACAAAGTGCGCGGCAGAAAAAAACGAAAAAAAGCGAGGAACCATGCGGTCAGAAATGCAGCCACTGCAGCCCATGCAAATCGCCGCCGCGACTGGTTAACGTCACTGTTCTCCGGTCCAACGGATGCGACACCTCCGGCTGCGGCTGCCTTCGATGTTCCGACCGCCGGAGTGCCAACGTAACTCGTCGATTCGCCGCTGCGCGCGACTGAAGAACCGGTAGACACGGCCGCAGCCTGCGGCCGTGTCGCAGCGGCGGGCGCCTTCGCGGCAGGGGCGGCTGCGGAAGGAGCGGCAGCAGCGGGCTCACCCAGCAACGCAGTAACTTCCGCGTCGGTTAAGGCGGACAGCCCCTTGCGACCACGGCGAGCCTGTTCCGCGGCGATGGCGGACTTGCTCCACTTCTTTCCTTCCGCAACCCACTTGGCGACGTCGGGGCTAAGAGCAGTTGAGGAGGCACTTGCTGTTGCTGGAGGCGGGGCGGCGGCGCTCGGTGGTGCGGCCGCGACAGGGGCTGTCGGTGCCGGAGCAGGCGCTGAAGCAGCTGCTCCACCTTCTTCCCACGGCATCGGCTGACCGGCCTTGAGCGCCTCAATGTCGGCGTCACTTAGGAGCGGCAAGCCTTTCCGTTGCCGGTAGGCTTGCTCCATCCCGATGACCGAGTTGTTGAGCGCCGGGCGCGGCAGAGGCGGAAGGTGCCCCAGCACGCCCTTGGATTCGTTTGCCATCCGTTCTCAATCCTTAATTCTTCGCAACAGCTGAAGGCCGATCCTCGTCTCACAACTTTGCTTAGTCCGCCGCCACCAAGCAACCGGTTTCACGCGCTTTCGTCAAATCGATGCCCGATGCCGCAGCGACCAGGTCGGCCAGCGCCGCAATAAAAGTCGGCGAATCATTCAGGCCTGAAGTCATCTCAAATCTTTCGATTCCTAGCGTGGAAGCCTCCGCGCGTGCTTCATGATCGATCTCGCCCAGAGTCTCTACGTGATCGGAAACGAACGAGATCGGCACCACACAGACTTCTCGAATTTGCTCTGCCGCTACGTCGCGCAACGTGCGCTGAAGAGAAGGTTGCAGCCACTTGCTGGCACCGACCTTACTCTGGTAACAGAGCCGATAATGGTTTGACCATCCCCCGCGCTGCGTCACGAGCTCAACGGTTTCTTCAATCTGACGCTGATAGGGATCGCCCTTCGCAATCACTGCGAGGGGAACACTGTGAGCGCTGAAAACCAGCTCCGGCCGCGCCGGGCTCGGGAAGCGGCACAGCGTTTCATCTATTTTTTCTACCAGGGCTTCCAAATAAAGTTCATGGCGGTAAAACGGTTCGACACAATGGACCGGAATGTCGTCGCGAAACTGCCGCCGCCACTCATTCAAACTGCTCCCGGTAGTGGTTTGGGAGTATTGCGGGTACAGCGGAAGCAGGACGATCTCATCGCGTTCTGCTATCCGCAGTTGCTCGATGGCCTCGGAGGTAAAGGGATGCCAGTAACGCATGGCCACGAAACAACGGGCGTCCAAACCGGTTTCTCTCAGCCGTAATTGCAAGGCGCGAGCTTGCTGCTCCGTGAAACGCCGGATGGGCGAGCCACCGCCAATCGCCGCGTAGTGGTGCTGGACCTTCCGCGCTCGAGTGCTGGAGATCAACTTGGCCAGGGGCTTGCGACCGATGCGGGCGAAAGGAAAATCAATAATGTCAGGATCGCAGAAAAGATTAAAAAGAAAGGGCTCAATCGCTTCCAGCATGTCGGGGCCGCCGAGCTGGAAGAGGACTACACCTACTCGCCGTGTTGGCTTCGCCATCCCCCGGAGTTCCTTGAAGAACAAACGATGTTACTGAAAATTGTCAGGGTCGTCAACGCGAAGTGCGGCATGGAATCTGAGAACGGCCGCGAACGCTCGCTTCACGCGCGGGAAATCTCGGCCGTCGTCTCTACCGTGGCAGATGATTCCATAACCTCGATGACGGAATCGGCGAACTCCGAGGTGCCGGCTTTGCCGCCGACGTCACGCGTCAGTTTCTCCCGCGTGCGGTAGACCTTTTCCAGAGCGTGACGGATTCTGTTCGCGGCATCATGTTCGCCAAGATGCCGCAGCATGAGCAGAGAACAACGGATCACTGCGGTTGGGTTCGCGGTGTCCTTCCCTGCGATGTCCGGAGCTGAGCCGTGGACGGCTTCGAAGATGGCGCAACTTTCACCCAGGTTGGCGCTCGGCACCAAGCCAAGACCGCCGACGAATGCGGCGCAGAGATCGGAGATGATGTCGCCGTAAAGGTTCTCCATCACCAAAGTATCGTACTGGTAGGGATTCATCACCAACTGCATGCAGGTGTTGTCGACAATGTGTTCGCCATAAGTGATCTCGGGATACTCCTTGGCAACGTCGCGGCAACAGCGCAGAAAAAGACCATCCGACAGCTTCATGATGTTCGCTTTGTGAATAGCGTGGATCTTCTTGCGCTTATTCTTGCGAGCGTATTCGAAGGCGAAGCGCGCAATCCGCGTCGAGGCTTTCGCGGTAATAATCTTAATGCTCTCAACCACTCCCGGGACGACTTCATGTTCGATTCCAGAGTAAAGGCTCTCCGTGTTTTCGCGCACAATAATCAGATCGACATCGGGATAGCGCGTGGGAATGTGCGGTAGGTTACGGATGGGCCTGAAGTTGGCGTAGAGTTCAAACTGCTTGCGCAGTGCGACATTGATACTGGCAAAGCCGCCGCCAATAGGCGTAGTGACCGGTCCCTTCAGTCCGACCCGCGTGCGTTCAATAGATTCTGTCAGCTCTTTCGGAATATACTCGTGGTACTTTTCAAAGGCCTCAGCGCCCGCCTGAAAACTCTCCCATTCAAACTTGATTCCGGTGGCTTCGAGAATGCGCACGGCCGCCCGCGTGACTTCGGGGCCAATGCCATCGCCGGGGATAAGTGTGATCTTGTAGGCCATGCTACTTTCGTTGACGGGCTACGGCTCCGCAGGGGCTAAAGCCCAGTCTGATTTCAGGCTCTCACGGCACGGCTAAAGCCGTGCCCTTCCACGGTATCTTCCCGCCGTGCCTTTTCCACGGTGCGTTTCATCCCCCGCTCCACGACAACCCGCCAGAGCAATTCAAGCGGGCCATCTTCGGCAGTCTAGTCCTTGGCCGCGCTCTTGCTCCGAACCTCTGGCGTTTCCTTCGTCTTCAGCAGGTCTTTCAATTCCGTCATGAATTCTTTCACATCTTTAAAGTCCAGATATACCGAGGCGAAGCGGACGTAGGCAACTTTGTCATGGCGCCGGAGGCGGTTCATGATCAGCTCTCCGAGTTCACTGGTCTTGCGCTCCCGCTCCGGCGACTCGATCACGAAGCCTTCCGCCTCATTCACAATTTGTTCCAGCTTGCTGATTGGTACGGGACGCTTCTCGCAGGCCCGCAGCAGGCCGTTGAGCACTTTCTGGCGGTCGAATTTTTCCCGGCGACCGTCTTTCTTCACCACCATGTAGGGAATTTCGTCGATGCGCTCGTAGGTGGTAAAGCGCTTCTCACACTTCAGACACTCGCGGCGGCGGCGTATGGAATCGGCTTCCTTGCTCTCGCGCGAATCCACGACTTTGTCATTTGCGAACCCGCAAAAAGGACACTTCATTGCGCTTGAGGACCGATTGCATTGTAGCAGCCGTCAGGACGTGGTCGGCAGGCGTCACGTATCGGTCTAAGGTTCCAGATCTTCGTATACAGCCGGATGGCGGAGACCACAGCCTGAGACCGGACGGACAGGCCTATGTCGCGGCGGTCGACTCCTCCGCAATCTGACTTTCTTTAGAAAGCTTGCGGAAGGAAAGCCGTTCCAGGTGCGCCAGCAAAAGCCCCAACGGCACAACCGACACGAATGTGACCAGCCAAAGCATGATGCCGCAACTTGCAGCCAATTCCTTGGGGACATCAAACCAGCGCTGGAGCGCGGTGATCGTCGCCAGTTGGGAGCCGCCCCCGATACCGGGCAACTGAATCAAGGAACCGACCATGCTGGATCCCATTAACAAGAGTAGTTGAGTCTGCGGAATTCTCAACTTTTCACCGTATGCAATCGTGACTTCCTTGTAGGACAGCGCGATCATGCACCACATGAACACCGACACCACAATCAACTGCACGAGACACCACGGGCTATGAATCGTATCCAGCCCGCCATGAAATTCGCGGATCCGGAGCGCAATCCGGTGTCCAAGGTTAGCGCTCAAGTGTGAGAAGCGGCTCTCTATCCAATTGGCCAGAGCCAACCCGTTTCGCCTGATGATAATCGCAACCGTGACCAGACCAATCACCAGAACGGTGAAGGCGAGGCCAACCTCCCGAAAGCCATCGTAGTAAGCAAGCCTCTTGGGCGCCTTGGCGAAAAGTACAGCGAGTACCAATAGAACCGTGAAGGCGCCGATATCGAAGATGCGCTCCACTGCCCAAACCCCAAGCTGCGAGGAGAAACTCAAGTCTTCGCGCCGAGCGATGAGGTAGGGACGAATCAACTCGCCCGGACGTCCCAATAACGCCAGACCGGTGAACCCGATAACGGTGGGTGCAACCAGTTTGAGCACGGAGGCGCGAGGCCGTACCGGACGTAGAAAGATTTTCCAGCGAATGGCTCGGATCGCATACCCGATATAAATATAGGCGATGGCATGAATGAGATGGATCGGGTTAACGTGTTGGCTCCAGAATGTGGGCCAGTCGAAGTTTCGCCAGGTGCGAAACTGGAAGTATACGAGCACCCCAAACACCAGTAGGAACAGCGCGTAAATGTAAAGTCGTCTCTTTTCCATTTACTCGAGGAGTCCCAAGCCCCGAAGCAGAATATAGCAATATTCCATAAAGCCCTCTCTCAAAGTAAATCACGCGGAGACAGGGGTCAACGCACACGGTTTGCGGTTCTGATGCACTTTGACAGGGAAGCGAGCCAAAAGCGCGATGATTCGGTTGCGAAGAACGTGACACCTTGCGCGGCTCAACCAAATCCCTTGCTGTGCAAAAACGCCTGCTCAGGATAGACGGGATGGCTTACGCTCCCCGCTTCGTCTTTAGCTCCGCCAGCAACCGCTCGATGCGATCTTCTTTCTCGAGCGCAGCCAGGCGTTCTTCCATGTTGTCCGAGGCGATTTCTGACTTGGCTTGACTAGTGGCCTCCGCATGCGCCACTTTTCGCTTCATCCGATCAAAGGCGGCAGCTTTCGAGCCGTCGCCCATCGCCATCTTGGCGTCGCTGGCTTTGCCAACAGCCCGGGCCCGGCGATGCTGCGCGATCAGCAAATCCGACTTAGCTTCGGCCTCCGCCAGCTTTTGTTCCAATTGACGCAAGGCGGTCTTCAGATTCTCCACCTGCGCCTTCTGGTCGGTGACCTGCCGGGCAAAGCCTTCGCTTAAGTCACGATAGCTTTCGACGCGCTGTAAAGAAGCGCGTGCCAGGTCGTCGTGCTTTTTGTCCACCGCCAGTTCGGCTTTGCGCATCCATTCGGCGACTTTGTCTTCGTTTTCTTTCTGCTTCTTCTCCAGCAGGTGTTGGTCGGCGATGGCAATGGCGACCTGCGTCTTCACCTGTAGAAGCTGGTTCTGCATGTCCAGGATTACCTGCTTGATCATTTTCTCCGGGTGCTCGGCCTTGTCGATCAGGTCGTTGAGGTTGGCCCGGACCAATGTCGAAACTCGCTCCAGTAGTGCCATGATAGGGCTCCTTTTTAGCGATCAGCCGTCAGCTCTCAGCTTTCAGCTTCGTGTGTTTTATGAACTGCATCGCACTCGGCGCATCTGGTGCCACGTAAATTGTTTCCGATTGCGACTCCGATTGCGATTCCCACGGCTAGCCAGACAGCCATGTGGCCCGCAAAGACACCCATTGCAGCGCCGATGCCGGCGCCGAAAGCGATGCCAAGAGCGATCTGCGTCGAAGGTTTCTTCATGTTCATTCACCTCGAAGATCTCCGATGCACCTACTTCCCTGCTCCGTCGCCGGGTGGCAACACGTCGGACTTGGGCGTTTTGTCGCCGATCTGACGCACCTTACCAAGCAGTTCGCTGATGTTCATGCCGGACAAGGTTTCGAATAGCGCGGGCACTTGCGCCGCCATTTTGGTGATGTCGCCGGTGATCTTGTTCATCCCCGCAGCATCACCATTTCCGGTTGAAACGATGGTGATCTTGTCCACATTGGCCAAGGGACTAGCCAACGCCCTGACCAACTCCGGCATATTGGTAAACAGCTTGTCGATTACTGCCGCCTGGTTGTACTCCTGGTAAGCCTCCGCCTTGACGTTCATTGCCTTGGCTTCCGCTTCACCCTTTTTGAAGATGATCTCGGCCTCAGCCTCGCCCTGGGCACGAATCGAAGACGCGTGACCCTCAGCTTCGGCGATCAGCCGCTGCTTTTCAGCCGCCGCCAGTGTCTCAATCCGTTGACGCTCGATCTCGGCTTGCTTCAGAACGGTCGCGATCAGTTCCTTCTCACGACGGTTGATCTCGGCTTCTTGCACCTTGACTTGCTGTTCTTTCTCTACTTGCTGCACCTTCACCTGCTCTGCGATGACCTGCTGCTGCATGATGTTGGTTTGAATGTCATAGGCTTTATCCGCCTGCGCCTGCTGCCGCTTGGTGACTTCGACGTATTGCGCCTTCTTGACTTCCAAATCGCGCTGCGCTTCGGCCTGCTTGGCCAGCGAAAGGGTTTCCGCCAGCACTCGCTCCTGATCCGCTTGCGCTCTTGCCACAGCTGATTCCCTTTGCGCTAGCGCCCGCTTGATGGCGGTGTCGCGATCGGCTTCGGCTGTCGCCACGTCGGCGTCGCGCTTAATGCGCGCCACGTCGGGCTTGCCCATGTTGGTGATGTACTCGTTCTTGTCGCGAACTTCTTTAATGGTGAATGAGATGACCTCGAGTCCCATCTTGTTCATGTCGTCGGCGCAAGTGGAACGCATGCGGTCGGCCACCATCTCCGGCTGTTTCACGATTTCCTCAACCGTGAGTTGTCCTATGATGCCGCGCAGATGCCCTTCCATCACAAGGCGGATCAAGCCCTCGCGCTCCTGATCCGTCTTGGTGAGGAATTGCTCCGATGCGGTCAGGATCGATTCCATGTCTGATTTCACTTTGATCTGCGCCACGGCCTCGACCGTGACCGCCACGCCCTGCTTGGTGTAGAGATCTTGTTGCGGGGCAACATCAAACGACATCAACTCCAGAGATAGGCCGCGGCAAACCTGGACCATGGGGAGAACAATGGTGCCGTGGCCTTTCACCACGCGGGTTCCGCCGACGCCGTACACGATCAACGCCTCGTGTGGCCCGGCTTTGCGGTACAACCTGGCAAACGCGCTCATCAGCAGCATCGTGGCCAGTACGATGAGTCCTACGATGACCCAAATCTCGATTGCTATCCCGAACATGTCGCCTCCTAGTCACAATTCCGTTTGACCGCTCTAATGTGAAAACTGCCTTATGAGATCCAAATCCTGAACAATGCGCTCGGGCTCATTGTGGCCGAGAAAAACCTCTCCGTCCGTGGTGTGGATGCGGACACCTTTGTTGCCCCAGACGTACGCTCGCTTGTCGCCGATGCCGCGGATTCCGTACCCACCAACTGGGGTCCAATGGTCGACCGCGTAGGCCTTGATGTGCTCAGTAGGAATGGAGCGCAGGCGAAAGCCCAGAGTGCGAATCTCTAGTCCTGCCTCGGTAAAAAGGTAGTGAAATCCACTCCAGGCCAGTGCCGAGGCCCCCAACAAGATGAGCGCAACCAGTCCCATTGCGAGTCGCGTTGCCGCGTTCGGAATCGCAGCAAGGACCGCTAGCTCGGCGACAACTGGAACGAAGAGGACCACGGCCCATAACCGGCCAGTGTGTACTTCCTCAGCGAGTAGGGGACCGGGTGAGAGTCCGCTATCACGTTTCGCGCCTTGCAATTCGCGATTCATTGCGTGCCCTTCTGTCGTGCGACAGTTCTCCTTGTTACGAGTTGAGCTTGCCACCTTCGATCGACGCCGCTTCTTCTCCTGCCATGTCTGTCCACAGGCGCACGTACGCAATTCCCTTTTCGTAGCGGGTCACAACCACTTCGCTGCCCTTCGCGATCGAGTTCCCCATTTCAGAACGTGCACCGCACGTGCGGCGGGTGCCGGCTTGAGAGTAGATAATTTCCCCCGTCCCGCCTTCGCGAATGGGCACCGAGGTTCGGCCGAGCACTCCGGTCATTTCAAAATCTGAGGGGTCGAGGTTCTCTTCGTCTGACATCAGGACTCGGCTCAGAAAAAAGAAAACGAGGGCCGCGCCAGCCAGCCCGCTGAGCAGGGCAACACCCAGTCCAATGACAAACCAGATGCTCGAATAGCGGCTGAGCAGATAACCGGTCCCGCCGAACCATGCGAGGAACGCGCTCAAAGTAACCAAGTTGAACGGCGAGACTTGCACACCTCGCACTGACGCTTTCCCGCCGCCCGCGGAGGGAGTCGGCGTATGTCCGCCACTGGCTACCGGGCCATGGCCAATGTGAATGCGCGGCCCCAGATGCAGGTGGGGAAGATGAGGCAGATGCCAGTGCAAGCCTCCAGCCAGGAACATCAGCACACTGAATGCGAAGCCTACGGCAAAGCAGATGAGATAGAAATCCGCCCAAGTCATGGCCGCCGTCTCCTTTCACCCGCATGCTGCGGCTTTGCCGCTTCCGGCTTGAGTGCTTCCAGTAACCGCTCTGCCAGGCCCGGCGTATCGAGGATCGCGCCCAGCAGCAGGAAACAACGTCGCGTGTCCTGATGGCGAGCCGCCTTTAATAAGGCTTCACTAACCTCAGGATCGCCCGCAAACCGCTCGGAACCTTGCAACAGCCAGACGTCCAGTTTGCCTTCGGTCGTACGCAGGTCGGAAACCAACTCAGTGTGATATCCCTCCGGATCATTCACCAGGAACCCGGGATGGACCTTAAAGAACTGAGCCAGCAACGTGCGAGTGGATTGCGTCATGTGTGGCCGCGCGCCGCCTTCGATCTGCGAAACGTAAGACTGACTGATTGTCTTGCCACGTTCCTTGCCTACGGCACGAACGAGTTCCAGTTGCGTCATGGGACGTCCCATCCCGCGCAGCGAGCCTTCCACCTCGCGCAAGTAGCGTAATTTCTCTCCCAGAGTCATATCCCAATTAGCGATATTAATATCGCAATCTGTTATTACATGTCAAGCAAGTAATCTCTTGTGTTTAGAGTGACTTGGAGGAAAGCGCAACACCGAGCCGCAAGCCCGTTGCACTTAAAGCAAAGCCACGATTGATATTGTTTTATATTTCCGCTAATATGGAAATATGTCGATCGCGTCAGCCAAAAGAACCACATACCCGGTCGCAAAATATGCCGACATGTTCTCGGCCATGGGGACCGAAGCCAGACTTCGGATCATGCAACTGCTGCTGAAAGCACATCCGGAGGGTCTCGTGGTAGGCGAGATTCAGGAAGAGTTGGAGATCCCAAATTCGACGCTCTCCCATCACCTTGACAAGCTAAAAAACGAGGACCTTGTGAATGTCCGCCGGGAGAGCACTTTCTTGCGCTACACAGCCAACACTGAGGCTCTTCAAGAGTTGCTTCAATTCCTCTATGCCGAGTGCTGCACGCGAAATAGAGCTCTAAAACCCCAAGCCATCGTTCAGATTTGCAAGTAGGGAGACGCAGATGAGTACCAACCGCATAAAAGAGATCGTCAAAGAAAAATATGGTCAGGCCGCGCTCCGCGTGAAAAGTGGCGGAAGTACCTGTTGCGATGCTTCGCCGTCGACTGTCAGTGGATGCGATCCTATTACATCCAGCCTGTACGACTCTTCGCAGGCTGAACAGATTCCTGAGGAGGCGATGCTGGCTTCCCTGGGGTGCGGGAATCCGACTGCATTAGCGACGCTGAATGCCGGCGAAGTGGTCCTGGATTTGGGATCGGGCGGGGGCATCGATGTCTTGCTCTCAGCGCGCCGAGTAGGCCCAACCGGCAAGGCATACGGTTTGGACATGACCGACGAGATGCTGGCGCTCGCGAACGAGAACAAGCGCAAAGCGGGCTTGGATAATGTGGAGTTCCTGAAGGGCGAGATTGAGAACATCCCGTTGCTGGATAGTTCGGTCGACGTGATTATCTCGAATTGTGTGATCAACCTATCGGCAGACAAAGACAAAGTGTTGCGAGAGGCCTTCCGGGTACTCAAGCCGGGCGGGCGGTTTGCGGTCTCCGATGTTGTCACCCGGGGTGAAATCAGTTCCGCAATTCGGCAAAGCGCACTCCTCTGGGTCGGCTGTGTTGCTGGAGCGCTAGAGGATCGCGAATACCACAGCAAGCTCGCGTCGGCCGGCTTCGAGCAGATTCAGATCGAGCCGACCAGAGTTTATCGCGTGGACGATGCTCGCGAGTTTCTGTCAGGCCACAACATCGATGTGGATTCACTGGCGCCGCAAGTGGACGGCAAGTTCATGAGTGCTTTCATCAGAGCAGTAAAACCTATGGCGACGCAATCCTGTTGTCCTCCGACTTGCTGCAACTGAGGACGAGCGATGAAGACCCACTACAACGTCTTATTTTTGTGTACTGCTAACTCGGCCCGCTCGATTATGGCTGAGGCAATTATGAATCTTAAGGGCCGACCGCAGTTCACCGCATATAGTGCTGGCAGCCACCCTTCAGGAACGGTACGTCCCGAAGCATTGGGACAGCTTCAAGTGGCGCACATTCCGACGAGCGGGTTGAGGAGCAAGAGTTGGGAGGAATTCTCGAAACCAGACGCACCAAAGCTCGATTTTGTCTTCACCGTCTGTGACAACGCTGCGAAAGAGGTTTGCCCCGTGTGGCCGGGTCAACCGATGACGTCGCACTGGGGTGTCCCCGATCCCGCAGAGGTTGCAGGGACACCGGACCAGATAGAAAAGGCGTTTCGGGATGCCTTCTTTATTCTGGATCGGCGAATCAGCCTTTTCCTCTCTTTGCCTCTGGCATCCATAGACAGCCTCGCGCTCAAGAAAGAACTCGATAGCATCGGGCGCCAATGAGATTCAGCCTGCATGTCCGTATCACCGCGGAGTTTGTTGGAACGGCATTCCTGCTGATGGCGGTAGTCGGTTCTGGGATCATGGGCGAGCGGCTCTCGGGAGGCAATGTTGCAATCGCCTTGCTCGCCAACACGATTGCGACAGGAGCAGCATTGGTAGCACTCATTCTCACCTTTGGCTCGATTTCGGGAGCACACTTCAATCCCGTCGTCACACTCGCAGACGCATCACAGCGCGGCATTCCTTGGCACGAAGTTCCCGGTTACATCATCTCTCAGATTTTGGGTGCGTACGTTGGCGTCATCTGTGCCCATTTAATGTTCGCGCTGCCGCTCTTGTCCCCATCGCGACATGCCCGCGGTGGCATCTCGCAAGTCTTCAGCGAATTTATCGCGACCTTCGGATTACTGTCGGTGATATGGGGCTGTTCGCGACTACGCTCGTCCGCGGTGCCCTTTGCTGTCGGGACGTACATCACAGCCGCGTACTGGTTCACGGCATCGACTTCATTCGCTAATCCGGCTGTGACTCTGGCAAGAGCGGCAACCGCCACATTCAGCGGCATCCGTCCCGCAGACGTTCCCAGCTTTATCGCGGCCCAGCTTTTCGGTGCGGCAGGGGCAACGGCTCTGTTCCGCTGGCTCGTTCCGGCCCTGCCTGTCATCGCACCGACGTTCTCGTCCCGCACGCCACCGACAGTCGGGAAAGACTGTCGGCCCAGAAGTAAACAGGAGTATTAGAAGAGGTTTATCAGAAAATACAAGAATTTCTTGACAAGCTTGAATCCCCAGTAGCAGCATTCCTCCCGGCCTTGGCGGATGACCGGCGGCGCTCTGAGCCGAGGGGAGAGGCCAAAGGCAGCCCTGGGTACGACCTAGCGCTGCTCCCTATCTTCCTATCCGGCGTTGCACGGCTGAGGCTTCCAGGAGGAAACAAGATGATCTCCCCAGCCACGCGCACTTTCCTTTTTGTAGGTCTACTGATGTCATCTCTCTTGGCATCGAGCCAGGGCGTTCCAACGCGGTTCAACGAAGCTACTGTGGCCCAACTCCAGGCGGACATGGCTGCCGGCACACTCACCTCGGAGGCGCTAACCAACTATTACATCGCCCGCATCATTGCGCTGGATCAGAATGGCCCCGGGGTCAACGCCGTAATCCAGCTGAACCCCGACGCGCTGGCCATAGCACGCAACATGGACGCGCTGCGCAAACAAGGGCACGTGCTAGGACCCTTGCACGGAATCCCAGTGCTGCTAAAGGACAACATCGACACCGGCGACAAAATGCAGACCACCGCGGGCTCGTTTGCCTTATTCGGAAAGCCGGCGCTTCAAGATTCCACCGTGGCCGCCAACTTGCGCGCCGGCGGCGCAGTGATCCTCGGGAAGACGAACCTATCGGAGTGGGCTAACTTCCGCTCCTTCGAATCGGTCAGTGGGTGGTCGGGGCGTGGCGGTCAGACCAACAATCCCTATGGCATTGCTCGCAATCCTTGCGGATCCAGCTCCGGCTCGGGCGCCGCGGCGTCCGCGAACTTCAGCACCATATCGCTTGGGACCGAGACGGACGGTAGCGTCGTCTGTCCTGCCAACGCGAATGGTGTGGTCGGCATCAAGCCCACCGTCGGCCTCACCAGCCGTGCCGGCGTCGTTCCCATCACACACATCCAGGACACAGTCGGGGTCCATGGACGGACAGTTGCCGATGCGGCGGTGACGCTGGGCGTGATCCAGAGCCGCACTTTCGATGGACGGGACGCTGCAACCGGAGGTGTCCCACTGGGCTGGCAGGGAACCGGCAAGACACGTCCAAAGAACATTCCCACTGATTACACCCAGTTTGTCGACCCTAGTGGTCTTAAGGGCGCGAGACTCGGCCTGACTCGAATCGGCCTGAGCGGATTCACCAACGTGACTACGCCGCAGCCGGTAGTAGCGGCGTTCGAGGCTGCCTTCAAGGCGCTCACCGATGCGGGGGCGACCGTCATTGACCTGGATGCCGCGGGCTTCACATTTCCCAATGGCGGCTCGGGCCCCGGTGAGCTCCTGATCTTGTGCTTCGATTTCAGGAATGACGTGCAAGCGTACTTCGCCACGCGCCTCGGGGTTCCCATGGCGGGCAAGACTCTGAACGACGCCATCGCCTTCAACAACGCCCATGCGAACGTCGAGATGCCATTCTTTAATCAGGACATCTGGGACTTGATCGCCACCATGCCAACCGGACCCGACGATCCGCAGCCAGCTTTCGGCAATATGACCTACAACCAGGCGCTTAAAGCTGACCATCAGTTTGGGGTGCACGGCATTGACGCCGCGCTGAGCCAGTTCAATCTTGACGCCGTGGTCACCGCTACCGACAACCCGCCGTGGGCCACCGACTTGATCTTTGGAGACCACTTTATTTTTGGTACGTCGGGCCTGGCGGCGCCGGAAGGTTATCCGATCGTGCAGGTGCCGGCGGCCAATGTGTTCGGGGCCCCGATGGGGATCAGCTTCTTCGGGACAGCGTTCAGCGAGCCCAAGCTGATTAAACTTGCCTCCGGGTTCGAGGCGGCCACTCAGGTGCGGGCCCACAACCTGCCCACGTTCGTGCGGACGGTGCCGTCCGATCACATTTCCGGCACCACTTTGCATCCGCCGAGCAGCGTGCCACCAGCGGACAACAGCCAAAGCCCGCTGGCCACACCGCCGGCCGCGGGGCGGGATCAACAACAGGAAGAGCACAGGCGGCCGCACCACCTGTGATTATCCTCGGCTCCTGCCCCGCCTTGGCAGTACGGCGTAGAAGCCGACGTGCGATATCGTCCTGATCAGCGGACCTATGGTTCGGTCTTCTGCGTGACCGGATTGTGCCAGAGCGCTCGCTGCGCTGGCATCGCGCCAAAACAAAAACGCCTCCATTTCTGGAGGCGTTTTTTCTGGCTTACGCTTGCTTACTGATGGCTGGCGTTATGCTTAGTGTGGTAGATCTGGCGTGATTCCCTGTTCTGTTGGCGGTTGACCTGGGCCTTCTCCGCTCCGGTCAACTTGCCGCCGTTCGCAGCGCGATCGTTGCGAATTTCCTTATTGATATTGGCCTCATTTTTTTCCACGTGGGCGGCTTCGCCAGCGGTCATCTGGCCGCTCCGGATGCCCTGGGCAACGCGGTCCTGCTGATTTTCCGCGCGCTTCCCTACTTCACTCTTCGGGTTGGTATTCTGCACCGCGGCGTTGTGTTTGTCTTTGTAGATTTGGTTGGAAAGCTGGTTCTGCTGCTGATTGAGCGTCTTCCGATCGGCCGTGGTCAGATGGCCGCTGTCCAGTTTGCGCATGTCGCGCTCTTCGGCATTCACCGTGGCTTCCTTCTTCTCCAGGTTCGCGGTTTCGCCGGCGGTGAGTTGTCCGCTTTGCACACCGTTAGCAATACGGTCCTGCTGATTTTCCTTGCGTTGGTTGATGGTGGCGGGCTTGGCAGGATCAGCAGTCGGCTGACCGGTTTGTGCGACCGCCGGTAACATAAGGCTTGCCAATGTGGCAGTGAAGAAAACACTCTTCAGTTGCTTAATCATGATGTCTCTCCCTAGGTCGGTTCCGTATTGGAGCTCAATTCAGCCGGGTGTTGATGTCTCCTCGGCTATCGATACTCTCAACCCGCGGTTCTGGAAAATGTTGCGTCGATACTTGAACAATGATCGCCAAGCGCTTGGGTAGCATATGGTTACCTAACGCACAGACGAGGGCGTGGGTCCCTACAGTCCGACTTCTATGCGCGAGCGCGGGTCGAGGAAGTCTCTCAGAGCATCGCCAATAAAGTTGAATGAGAGCACTGCCAGCATGACCGCCGCTGCCGGAAAGAGGACGAGATGAGGAGCATCGAAAAGATGGGCGCGGCCATCATTGAGCATTGCGCCCCAGCTCGCCGTCGGCGGCGGAACTCCCAAACCCAGGAAGCTCATAGTAGCTTCAGCTAGAATTGCACCAGCCATTCCGATGGCTGCCTGCACGATTACCGGCTGAATAATATTGGGAAGAATGTGGCGCACGATCACGCGCAGATCATTCGCGCCCAGTGCCTTGGCCGCCTCCACAAACTCACGCTCGCGAGCTGACAGCACCTGGGCTCGCACCAGGCGCGCATATCCTACCCAGCCGCCAAGCGAAAGCGCCAGGATCAGGTTAAATATTCCCGGTCCACGGAAGGCGACAAATGCGATCGCCAGCAGGATTCCTGGGAAGGAGAGAAACGCGTTCATCACGACGACGTTCACGAAACGGTCGATGTGTCCGCCATAGTAACCGGCAATAGAGCCCACGATCAGGCCCACGAACAGAGAAGCCGCCACCACGCAACTGCCAACCAGCATGGAAATCCGCGAACCGTAAATCAGCCGAGAAAGGATGTCGCGGCCTAGCTCGTCAGTGCCGCACCAATGAGCAGTTGACGGCGATTGCAGTCTAGAAGGTAGATCGATGTGAGCGGGATCTTGCGGGGCAATCCAGGGAGCGCACAGGGCAAAGATAACGAAGATGACGACCAGCACCGCACCCGTCGTCGCCAATGGATTATGCCGGGCAGCACCCGGCAGCGAGATGGTGGTCGTGGACATAATTTAGAACTCTTAACCGCAAAGCACGCAAAGCAAGACTATAAGCGCCGCTGAGGCCTATCCCAGCCAGGACCAAATGGATATCCTGCGGTCTGCAACCACCAACCATCCGCGTATTTCGTGTTTCAGGAAGATAGATATCTCGGGCACCTGCGGATTGTAGTGGACTAAGACTTGCCCGCCTATCATCTCCTTCTCAACAGACTCGAGACTGACTTCGCCCGCCGAAAGCCTAATCTGGCCTGAGTAGTATCTGTCATTGATCGAATACGAGTAGCCCAAAACCGTCTGAGTCACGTCGCTGCGATTGGGCCCGCCTCTTGACACATCTAGAAAAACATTCTCGATCTTCGCGGTTATAGTCGGCCATGCCTCCGCTTTGGTGGCAAACCGCTTCTTCCAAAGAACGAGGATTCCAAGTGCAGCAACAAAAATGATCCCGATCGTCACCTCGGTTTTGTCGATGTGAATTGACAATCGAGTAAAGCCGTTCACTGCCTAATTCTCGGATTCGCTACCGAGTACAACAAATCTGTCAGGAAATTCACCGAAAGATACGTCAGCCCGACTGCCAGAACGCAGCCCTGCACCAGGTAGTAGTCGCGATTGGAAATAGCCTGGATGGTCAGACGCCCGATTCCCGGCCAGGAAAAGATCGTTTCGGTCACGATCGCACCTGCGAGCAACGCCCCGAATTGCAGACCCAGCACCGTAATAATGGGGATCATCGCATTTCGCAGGGCGTGGCGGTAAACCACGGTGCGCTCTCGCAGTCCTTTGGCGCGGGCAGTGCGGATGTAGTCGTGTCCCAGTTCTTCCAGCATGGAAGTCCGCACCATCCGGGTGAGGATCGCAGCCAGAGCTCCGCCCATGGTGATGGCCGGCAAAACGAGGTGCTCAACCGAACCTGAGCCTGAAACCGGAAGCCAGCCGAGCTTAATGGCGAAAAACAAAATCAATATTGGACCCAACGCAAAATTCGGGAATGACAGCCCAAACAAGCTGACGACGCTCAGCAGACGGTCATCCCAATGATCTCGCCGTCGCGCCGAACGGACGCCCGCTGGAATAGACAGCAGCATCGCAACCACGAGGGCGGCCAATGTTAACCGCAACGTGTAGGGATAACGCTGTGCGATCAGGCTGCTCACGCTCTGGTTGAAGCGCAGTGACGGGCCCAGATCGCCATGTAACACGCCCTTCCAGTAGCGCATGTATTGCTCACCCAGCGGAAGATCCAGACCGTAGGCATGGCGGGCGGCTTGTATATCGGTCGCGGGAGTGCCTTCGCCTAGCATCTGCAGAATGGGATCGCCGGGGACAAGGTGGATGAGAAGGAAAACCAGCGAGACGACGAGCCAAACAACAGGCAGCGTGTACAGCATGCGGAGGGAGAGGTAACGGAGCATTCAGTCGTTGGTTAGTTTGTCCTACGGTCGTTGATCAACAGACCGCTAGCTTCTATTTCACGTCGTCTACCTTGATTCCGATGTGGCTTAAGTGATGCCTCATATGTTCGAGGTAATCTTCAAATACAAACTTCAGCGTCAGAGGCCCCGAGTCCTCGATAGTGCAGGTGCGCAGCCAGGCCGTTTCCTGCACCGCTTCCGCGGCCGAGAGCAATTGCCGGTTAAGAGAACTCCAGAGTTCAATCAGTTCTCGCCAGTTGCGGCGCTGGTAAGCATGTAACTCGACCCATCGATTGCCGTCATAACCCGGCATTGCCGGCTTATCTTCGAGTTGGGTGCGAACGATTCGCTGGTGATTGTTGGCGGCGGAATCCAGCAAGTGGCCGAGTTCTTCTTTCGGCGACCACTTAGATGGAGCAGGCTTGAGTTCGACTTGCTTCGGCGGAAGTTGCTCCAGCCGGCTCGGCACCTCGCTTAATAAAGAACGCAGTAGTGCTAGTCCTTGCATTCTGATCCTCGGCGCTAATAGCGCGGCCCCATCCAAAATCGCTCCGGAGACTACCGCGTGAAGCCTGTGACCTGACCCCCGGTTTTCAATCTCCCGCCTTCCCCATCGCCGCAGTCTGCATTTTCTCGATCCTCACTTTGGCAATGCGGTGGCCTTCCATCTCCTCGACAGTAAAACGGTGGCCGTCATAATCGAAGCTCTCACCTGGTTTCGGAATTTTCTGCAAACGCGCAAGCACGAACCCGGCGAGAGTTTCGAAGCCGGCCTCGCGCGGCAGAGAGAGCTGGTATTGCGAATCCAGGTCTCGAATGCTGAAAGAGCCCTCCAGGACCAGCGCGATTTTCCCTTCCAAAACCGGTTGCTCCGGCGGAGGCACATCGAATTCGTCCTCGATTTCTCCGACCAGTTGCTCCAGAACATCTTCGACGGTAATTACGCCGGCGGTGGAACCGAACTCGTCGACTACCACGGCCAAATGCCGCTTGCGATCTTTGAATTCCTCCAGCAGTTCGGTAAGCGCCTTGGTCTCGGGAACCACCAGAACGTCGTGCATGATCTGGCTGATCCTCATGGCGGCGATGCGACCCGCGATGGGCTGGCCCGTGAGTCGCAAACGGGTCCAGCGCATTAGATCTTTGGCATAAAGCACGCCGACAATATGTTCGGGACCGCGCTGCGGATCATAGACTGGAATACGCGAGTGTTGCTCCTCGACCACCCTGCCCAGGGTTTCGTCAAGGGTCAGATCGCCTGGTAGTGAAAAAATGTCCGGACGCGGAACCATGACTTCCCGCACCGTGATGTTTTCGAGTTCCAGTGCGTTGTGAATCATCTCTTCCTGGAAGGGTGGAATCTGTCCGAACTGGCGGCTGGCGGTCACAATCAGCTTCAGTTCGTCGGGCGAATGGATGGGTCCCTGCCGAATCTTGCGCGAGCCGAAAATCCTGAGGACAGAGCCCGCGGCCCGGCTCATCATGAAAAGCAGAGGCCGGGTCAGAGTCAGGAAAACATCCATGGGGGCGGCGACCG
>Ga0210384_10002289_pt1 | contig 23638 bp, 18 predicted proteins | sample IncBWH2MmetaG_FD_160574 | JGI IMG/M metagenome (GOLD analysis project Ga0210384, IMG submission 160574) | Forest soil microbial communities from Barre Woods Harvard Forest LTER site, Petersham, Massachusetts, United States - Inc-BW-H-2-M | ecosystem: Environmental > Terrestrial > Soil >...
GCGACGGGTTCGGGCGGGCGGCGGGAAAACGGATCGAGTTGCGGCATAACGGAAGAGTATCAAAGGCAAGAGAATTGTCAAGTACTTTGTGATGCAAAGTACGCCGGGGGACTTGTGAGCGGCATGCCTCGGGATTATTCTCAGTACGTTTCAAAATCTGAGGAGGAAACCAATGAATCGTATCGTAGTCGGATTTATGGCGGCGGTGCTTCTGCCACTCGCGGCGGGCGCGCAAGATGACTCGCATCATCAAGGGCAACAGCCAGCGCAGCCGGCGGCACAAGCGGCGGCAAAGCCGGAAACGAATCCCGTGTCGAATGCGGTTAGAAAAATTATGGATCGCCGGTCAAAGATCACCATCGGAGCGGCGGAGGCAATGCCTCCGGATAAGTACACCTTTCGACCCACGCCCGATCAGATGACCTTCGGGCACCTGGTAGTCCACACGCTGGACGCGAATAATTTCCTCTGCGCGAGTATTGCAGGAACGCCTGCTCCCACTGGCGAGAAGTTGACCGACACGGATTCAAAGGAGAAACTCGTCGCGGGGCTGAAGAGTTCCTTCGACTATTGCACACAGGCGCTGGCGAAGATGGATGATTCGAGTCTGGCAGAGCAGGTCCCGTTTTTCGGCGGCGACAAGATTTCGCGGGCGGGGGCAATGATCGCACTCACAGATGTCGCTTACGATCACTACAGTATTGCTGCGATGTACCTGCGGCTCAACGGGCTAGTGCCACCCTCCGCGCAGCCGAAGAAATAATCGCGCGGCTAGCGCTCCGGGGGGCGCTTTGGATAACGTCCCAGCAACCAGTTCCAACGGATGACAAACAGATCTCGAAACATCAACAAGCTATCGCGGAGGACATGTACTTTGGTAGCCGGGTCGTGGGCCCAGCGCACCGGAATTTCCACCATGCGCAGGCCGTGACGCTTGGCGAGGAACAGAATCTCAGGATCAAATCCAAAGCGCTCGACGCGCTGCTGTTCGAAGACAATCCGCGAGGGTTCCCTCAGAAAGGCCTTAAATCCACACTGGGTGTCGCAAAATGGCAGCCCGGTGAAGAGGCGCACAAAACCGTTGAAGATGATGCCCGCGAGTTCGCGCAATCGTGATTGATGCGTGGAAATAAGCGAGCGATCAAGGGCACGCGAGCCTATGGCCACGTCGTTTCCCGTCTTCAACGCCGCAAATAGTTTGTCCGCTTCTTCCATCGGTGCGGATAGATCAGCATCCGTGAAAAGGGCGACCCGACCGCGCGCCTCGAGCATTCCATGACGCACGCTGTAACCTTTACCCCGATTCTGCCCATTTGAGACGAGCCGCACGGAAGGAAACTGGCGGGACCATTCCTGAATAATTTGCGCGGTGGAGTCGGTGGAACCGTCATCTACGACGATGATCTCCACCTGTTCCTGGTTAATGCCACGGCCGGCGAGGTAATCACGAATGAGCGCGAGGCCACGTGGCAGGCGTGCTTCCTCGTTGTACGCAGGAACGACAATGGAAAGCTCCGGGGAGTTCATCCGCGGCTTGAATCCAGATGGTCTTCGCGCCAGCCGTAGCGGCCGAGCAGCGGGACGAAGCGGCAGGCGAAAAGGGATTGTTGTGAAGTGGATCCACATTTCTTAACAACTCGGATTAAATCCTGATGGTCGGCACCGCCTACAGGGATTACCAGACGCCCTCCCTCCGCCAGTTGCTCGATCAGCGGTGGCGGGACGGCAGGCGCAGCAGCGGTTACAAGAATGGCATCGTAGGGCGCGTTAGCGGGCCAGCCGAGGGAGCCGTCTCCAAGCTCAACGCGGACATTCAGAAAGCCGAGACGTGCCAGCCGCTCGCGTGCGGAAGCGGCCAGCGAGGGCTGTGCTTCCACAGCAATCACTTCGCGTGCTAAACGGGAAATGACGGCTGCGTGGTATCCCGAGCCGGCGCCAATCTCAAGGACGCTCTCGTGCCCATTGAGCGAGAGTGCGTCGGCCATGGCCGCGACCATGAAGGGCTGCGAAATGGTCTGGCCTTCGCCGATAGGTAGCGGCTCATCCGCGTAGGCGCGGAATAGATGTTCATGTGGAACGAAAAGATGGCGCTCGACAGATTGCATGGCATCAAGCACTCGCGGCGAATGGATGCCACGGTCGCTAATCTGGCGTGTGACCATCTCGCGCCGTGCGCTTTCAAGGTCCGCGCCGGCTGCCTGGCCCCGGCTACCATTGTCGCTCATGCGGGGGAAGCCTCGGCAACGGCGAGATGGCGTTTCCACGCGTCGGTGCGAAGAATATCTTCCATTTGGTCGAGGGCAAAATCGATTTCCTCGTCGCGATTGTAAAAATGGGGGGAAAGGCGGATTCCCGCGCCGGGGCGGTAGTCCACAAGAATTTCCCGGGCAATCAGTTCGGACTTCACTTCCTTCGCCTGTGGGCAATCAATGGAGACGGTTCCGCCGCGCTCGGCCGAATTCCGGGGCGTTCTCACGCTCCATCCGCGGGCGACCGCGCCGGCGATCAATCGCTCAGTCTGCTGAATGGATTTCTGACGTATCCGCTGGATACCGGCCTGCGCGAGAATCTCCAGACCCGGCTGGCAGGCATAGAGCGCCGGGATATGCGGCGTGCCGTTGAGAAAACGGAATGAATCGTCGCGGGAATCTACCGGCCCGATTTCGAATTCAAATGGACGTCGATGCGCCATCCAACCGGTGAGTGCGGGGGAAAGTTGCTTGCGCAAATCCGAGCGGACGTAAAGATAACCCACACCGGGCCCGCCGCAGAGCCACTTCAAAACTCCGCCGACGGCAAAATCCACATTGAGCGCGTGCAGGTCAATTGGCAATGTGCCGGCAGCCTGGAAACAATCCAGGATCACGTGAGCTCCGACGGAATGTGCGCGCTGGATGATGGCCCGCGCATCCACAATGGCCGAACTGCGGAATAGCACCAGAGAAATGGGAACGAGCAATGTGGTTTCATCAATGGCGGCGAGCAATTTCTCCATCGGAGCGTGGATGCCATCTTCGGATGGAAGAATTTCCACGCGCGCGCCATACCGCTGCTGTCCCAGATAGAAATAAACGATAGAGGGAAATTCGAGATCCACGAGAACAACTTTGTTGCGCGGTGGAGAAAAATCGAAGCAGGATGTGATTACCGCCTCGGTGAGCGTGACATTTTGATGGAGAGAAATTTCACCGGGGCCGGCTCCGACTAAGGCGCCAATCTTGTCGCCGGTGTCCACGGCCATTTCCCACCAACCCTCCTCCCAGGCCCGAACGCCGCGCGTGCCCCAGGCATCGGCATAATCCTGGAAACGCGAAGCAACGCTCCGAGGCATCGCGCCAAGTGAATTGCTGATGAGATAAGTGGTACGATCGAGGATTGGAAATTCCCCGCGCCATTTCAGAAGCTCATCCATGATTCCAAAACCTCCGCAACGCGTCACTTTTCGTCGTGTGTCTTCCCAAAGTAGCACACCGCCCCGAATGTGAGCCACGCCAATCCGAGTTTGGCTGCCAGTGCCTAAGGGTGAAATATTCCGCGGGCAAAATTGCATCTTCCATCCGCGTTCGATACGATTCCAACATTCGATTCATCAGGGCAGCCAGAGACGCCACATCGGCGAATGGGAGATTTGAATGAGATTGCAATCCGTCATCATCCTTGCAGTGCTGTGTAGCGCGCATCCCGCCCTTGCACAGACGTCGTCGCGCGATATGAAGGGAGGGCTACCCGCACAACATCAGCCGGGAACTCCGGCGAAGTCTGCGGAGTCTGGAACGGCTGCGCCAAAAGCGGCACCTGCCCCAGAAACAGCAGATCCCGCGAAATTGGCAGCTATCCGCCACTTGATGGACATTACCAGCACATCCAAAATGGGTGAGAACATTTCAAATGGAATCACATCGCAAGTGCATTCCGTGATGGGTCGAGCTATTCCCGCTGACCGATTGCAAAAATTCATGGATACTTTCTCGCAGAAGTTCAGCCTGGCGGCCCCCGCAAGTGCCGTGAATGAAAACACAGTGGCGATATATGCGCGGCACTTTTCGACGGAGGATATCCAGGGGCTCAGCAAGTTCTACGAATCACCGCTGGGCCAGCGAGTGTTGAAATCGCTGCCCGAGGCGCAAGAGGAAGCGTACTCGTCCGGCCAGCAAATGGATCAGCAAGTGGCGATGCAGATCCTGAGAGGAATGTCCGATGAATACACCGAGTTGAAGCAGATGCTGCCGCCGGAGACCTCAAAACCTGAGACCAAACCTGCAGGCGTTTCTGCCAGGCCAGCGACTCCTTCAGCCAGCCCAGCTCCGGCGGCAGCTCCTGTGCCAACGCCGGCACCAACACCCAAACCTGCTCCCGCGCCGCCGCAACGATGAACGAGTGGCTTCGGAACCGCGTTCGATTCGATCGCAACGAATTTTCCGGAGCGTTTGGCGACATCGGCACTGATTTTCCACTCCTTGTCGGAATGATTATCGCTGCAGGACTGGATGTAACCAGCTGCCTGATCCTATTCGGCAGCATGCAAATCTTCACGGGGCTCTATTACGGCATCCCCATGCCTGCCGAACCTCTGAAGGCCATGGCAGTGATAGTCATCACTCAGAAGCTGAGTGGGAAAGTTCTATATGGCGGCGGGCTCGCCATCGGGATCCTGATGTTGCTACTCAGCGTCACGGGATTGATTGATTGGCTTGCGCGCGCTGTACCGAAAGTCGTTGTACGCGGCATCCAGCTCGGGCTCGGTTTGCAGCTAGCACAGCTCGCGCTTAGGGATTACATTCCGGCTGATAAAATGTCCGGTTACGTCCTGGCGGGAATCGCATTCGCTCTGATTATCGCTCTTCTCGGGAATCGCCGGTTTCCTCCCGCGCTCTTGGTGATCCTGCTGGGCATCACATACGGATTGCTCTTCAAGGTCCACCTGGCGGAGCTGGCGCACGGCTTCGGCTTCCAGCTTCCTCAATTTCAAGTTCCATCCCGGCAGGACGTACTGACCGGCCTGGTGATTCTGGCGATCCCGCAGTTGCCGCTCTCGCTGGGAAATTCCGTGCTTGCAACGCGGCAAGTAGCAGAGGATTTGTACCCCGAGCGAAAATTTTCCATTCGCAAGATCAGCATTACTTACTCGCTGATGAACCTGGTGAATCCATTTTTTGGTGGCGTGCCCACGTGTCATGGCTCAGGGGGGATGGTAGGGCATTATACATTTGGGGGACGCACGGGCGGGTCGGTGGTCATCTATGGAACGATGTATTTAGCCCTTGGGTTGTTTTTCAGCCGAGGATTCACCGCCATGATTGAACTCTTCCCCAAACCAATTCTAGGAGTGATCCTTCTTTTCGAGGGTGTTAATCTGATGGGCCTAATCGGCGATCAAGTGACCATTAAAGCGGACTTCCTGCTGGTGATACTAATCGGATTACTGTGTGTCAGCCTCCCCTATGGGTATGTGATTGGTCTCTCGCTCGGCACCCTCCTGGCCTACTTGTCTCACTACAACCTCAGCGGCCTCGGCAAGTAAACCGCCGGGCCGGCGGGCATCTCACTTGAAATGTTTGACGAATTTCACGTCGAAGCCGTAGGTTCCGTTGATGTCGCGCAGGAAAATAAGGGAGAGGTCGCGGCGCACGGCATACTCCACCTGGATGAGTTGATACTGGTTTGATGTCGCCGCATTTGTGGAATAAGTGACCGTAAGACCGCGGGTGATCTGTTGCTCAACCGTGACGCGGGCGGCGGCGTTGGATTCGGTCGCGGTGCCGGAGAGGAAGGGATCCACGCGGAAGTGGCTGATGCCGAAAAGGCGTTCAATGCGTCCGCCAAGCCCGCTGGAGATTGCTTCCGAGAGAAGTGCGGTTGCGCCGTAGTTCTGTGACCCCGCCGATTGCGAACGCAGCGCGCTTTGTTCGCCCGGGCTCCCGAGGGCGAGCAGCGCAATGATATCGGTATCGGGCAAGGGCGGATCGGAACGATAGCTGAGTGCCAACTTGCTGGCCTTTCCGGAGAAATTTATGGTCACCTGATATTGGCTGATCACCGATGAAGCTTCCACGTTCAATTCGGGATCCAGTTGGAACGGGTTCGCAAAATTAATGTCGCCTCGCGTGAGAGTGAAATTATTGCCGTGGAAAGCCATCTGACCACCGAGCAGATGGATGTGTCCGAGCAAAATGGGGCGGTCCCAGGTCCCACGGAGCCGAACGTCGCCGTCAATGTCGAGTTGCGCGCCGGTCCATTCGATTCGAGCGCCGGGACTGGTGTTCCCGGCAATGTCGAACGAAAGGTTGCGCAGGAAGGGCGAACTGGAAGTGGGCGCCGTGGTTGTGTCCGAAGCCGCAGCAAAGAAAGAGGCCACATCCACGCCCTCGGCAAGCAGGATGCGCTTGACTTCCACGCGGCCGCTGAGAATCGCGGCTTCGCTGGTCCCCGCCAATTGCAAGACCCCGCCCGCGAGCCAACTCATGCCCGCCGGATAACGGATGCGGACCGTGGTGGTAGAAACATTGATTTCGTAGCGTACCGGACCGTCGGCGTACGTGACGGCGCCGTTGAGCGTCAAGACCCCTCCGCCTGCCTCCGCGCTGACTCGTTCAAAGAGTAGCCTGCTGCGATCGAAAACAAACTCACCGTTCACGTGGCTCAACCCCACCGGAAAATCCGCATAGTGGGCCGAAGCGTCTTTTACGCTCGCTCTACCCGTTACCCGGGGACGCGCCATTGTTCCTTCGACGAGTATGTTGACGTTCGCACCGCCCTGCGCCTGCAAATCCGGCACTACGCGATTGATAAATTTCAGGTTGACGACACCATCCAGCGTGAAATGCAGCGCGCGGTCGCGATCGAAACGCGCCACACCCACCAATTTGAAATCCGTGTCCGGACCGTGCAGGTGCGCCGCTTCGACACGCACTTCATTGCGACGATAGAACAGACGAATCGGGCCATCGTTCTGAAGTTGCACGAAATCATAGTTGAACGAGATCTGATCAATTTCCGCTTTCACCTCAATAGTCTCGGCTTGGCGCAAATTTCCGGAAATGGTGAAGGTTCCGTCCACACTGCTGTGTCCAGTGAGCTGTTTCAGGTGGAGTCCGGCAACAATGAAGGCATCCAGATCGAATGCTTTTATCGAAACGTTTCCGGAAATTGGATAATCACCGGTCAAAACTAAGACAACTTGCCCGGCCAGCGTGCCCCGGGTCATTTCCGATGCCAAAGAAATACGGGCGGTCTGGCCGTCGGAAGAAAGATGCCCCCGAAAATCACCCTGTAAATCTGAGCCGATTTGAAGATGCAGCAGCCGCACGTCAGCCTCTGCTGCCGGTGAGCGAAGCGGCCCACCTCCACGCAGATTAAATTCCAGATGCCCGGCAATGGGAAGCGTGGCAATTCGAAGCGCTGGAAATTTTTCGAGCGAGATACCCGCGCCGGTCAAGTTGAATTCCACCTCTTGCTCGTCAGGGCGGTAAAGGAGATCGCCAGCTATGCGCGCCGTTTCTCTCCGTAATTCAGCCCGCGACAAGCGGTATTCATCGCGCGCCAGATGCAATTGGCCAGATAGCCGGTCGAAGCGGAATCCCCGAGCTTCCACTTCCTCTAGGACAAAATTCGCATCCATGATGGGAGCGGCGCGAGTGCCGCTGCCATTGAATGTCCCCCTCAGAAAGCCGGTTAGTGGATAGCTTGTGCCAAAAATCTCTTGGACATCGCTGGTGGGTGCGTGCCTTAGGCGCGTTTCCAGTGTCCACGAGCTTTGAGGCAGGAAACTCCAGGCGCCGTCGAGTTTGAGCCAGACTTCCAAACTGGCGGAAGCGTGTCCGCGTTGGACATTGGTGTTCGCGAGGCGAAATTCATCAGGTGAATAATCCAGATCCCCTTCGATATCGTCCCAATATAATGTGTCATAGCGGGCCTGCGTGGCATGCAGGTGGCCCGTGAACGTGGGTCCCGCAAGTGGCCCCAGAATGCGCCCCTGCCAGTCGGCCGCACCGGTTACGCGGGTTGGTGCAACATCCGAACCTCGCAGCTTGTTGATGAAATCGTCCCATCCCAACAACTCATCTGTGTGCATCTTCAGTAGGAGAGCGGAATCCCTGGCGCCCAGGAAACCGTTCATCTCCAGACGGGTTTTCGCTGTCGCGATCTCGGTCTCTTTAAGCGTCACGACCTGTGTGTCTTCGGAATAATCGTATTGAATCCGCGCGGAGACCGGCAGCATTCCCGGAGCGAGCGCTTGCGGCGGCGACCAGCGCGATTCTCCCCGGGAGCGAAAGTGCTGAAAGTTTGCTCGCCATGTGTTGACTGAGTCGACTTCCATCCGCGCGTCCCAGTGAAAAGTATCCACAGGAAAATTCTTGTTATCGACGGCATCAAATGCAGCGGCCAGGCTTACTCCTCGGAGTTGCGTCTCGGTTCTAAATTCGAGGCTCTCGAAATCCATTTCCAATCGGCCGCTGGTGATGCCTGCGAGGGCGCGGATTCCGAATTTCGGAACCACCAGGCGGCGGTTGGCCACTTCGTAATCGCCCCAGGTCTCCAGACCTCGCGCGTGGAACCATTGGTATGGCATGCTGATATCGTGGCCTGAATAGTGGCCACTGCCAGCCCATTCGCCAGACAAGTAGCTGCCCAAACCGGAAAATTCGGCGATGCCATCCGGGGTGGTGGGTTGGCGAAAGATTGTCCGCGCATCGGCCAATGAAAGCCGCCCTCGATAGCGCAAATTCCAATCGGAACGCGCGAATGTCGGCAGCTCCGCCCGCAGATTCAGCTCTGAATGAGGAAGCTTCCAAATCAGCTCATCAAGCTCAAAGGAGTCCCGATGAAGAGTGAATTTTGCGGAAATATCGAACAGGAAAGGAATGTCGCGCCGCTCGGCAAGTTCCACTTTCTGCCACTTGAAATTGCCAACGTAGAATTCAGCGCCTGGAACCGAAGCCTCGTAGTGCAGTAGAAATTCGAGATCTTGTCCGTGGAGTGAAAGCGGAATTCCGTGGTCGTTGATGGCGGCGCTGCCATCTCGCAGGACCAGTCGGCCAATCCTCAAATGGAATAGCGTTTCCCGCCAGGGCCGATCCGTGCGCCGAATTCTTGGCGTCGGAAGGTTGCTGTGGCCATCTTTCTCGATTCGCAAAGCGAGTTGCGGGCGATCAATCAGCAATTCATCGAGTACAAACTCTCTGCGCCAGAAAGAAAGGATATGAATTTGCAAATCCACGCGCGCCGCACGGAACAAGGGCGGCGTTCCCGCCGACTCCAAGCCATGGAGCGTTAAATCGTCCATCTCGACACGTAGTCGCCAGGCATGCAGGTGAAATGAGCCGATCTCCACGCGGGCGCCCGTATTTTGTTCGAGCTGTCTGATGGCGATCCGGCGCATCCAGCGCTCGACAAGACCCGCTTCGAACGCGACGACGATTGCCACAGTTAGAATGAGGACTATCGCCAGGGTGAGGCGCAACCATCGGGACCAGCGGATGCTCACAACCCGCCTCCCTGATCCACCACGTCAATTTTCAGGTGATCACGAGTCTCGTCGAGCCACTTACGAGCCCGCTCGCTAATGGCGCGCTGGATCAAGACTTCGCGAATGGTATCGTCCACATCTTCCAATGGAGGAACGGGTTCCGAGCGTCCCTTGAGCTGCGGTGCAAATTCCTCGCGGTAATACTTTTCTATCTCTTCGTCGCTTATCTGCGCGGCGGGCCGAAAACGAAAGTCAATAAACCGGGAAAGAAATAGCTGCTCCGCGAGCATTCGGCGGATGCCGGCTTCCGTCAGGCCGACAGCAGCGCGCCGCTCCCTGAATTCTTCCGGAGAATTGAAATGCTTGGCTAATTCTGAGTAAGCACGGTCAATATCGGCCTGTGCAGGGCGGGGGGATTTCGCGGTGTTGGCGTCGCCGCGCACAATCCACTGGTCGGCAAGCTCGCGGATCAATTCCGCTCGAGGTTTCGAACGTCCGTCAACCAATTGCTGGAAAGCAGCCAGCTCCCGCAATTCGCTTTCGGTCAGGATATCGTCTTCAATTCTGGCCGCGATCCCATCGATGGTTTCACCTGTACTTCCGGGTGGCGTCGGGGCTGGCTGCGAGAGAGTTGCGGATTGGCCGCGGGAAGACCGTGGGGGGATCCCGATTAGAGCTGTTACAAACACGAAGATGCGGATCGCGCGCGGCATCAGAAAATCGGTCCGATATTGAAGAAAAATTGGAAGTGGGGCAGCCGGAAAGTCTGCGGTGTTGTAGAGGGTGGGATGGTGGCTTGATACTGCGCGGGATTAATCTGGTAGCCAAAGTCAACGCGGACAGGCCCAACCGGGGTGGGATAACGCACGCCAAAACCTACCGTGTGCGAGAAATAGGCCAGGTTGTTGTTCGCGGGGGGCTTCCATGCGAATGAAATGTGGCGAATGTCGGTGTACACATTGCCCGCGTCATAAAAAATTGTTCCGCCCAGCCGATTTCCCACGATCGGCAGTCTCATCGGAAATCGCAACTCCTGGTTGAATGCCAGCAGCGCCAGCCCCCCGATGGGGAAGCCAGTGATGGGATCACGCGGGCCGGCTTGGTTCAGCCCGAACCCGCGGATTGAAGTGCCCCCGCCAGCAAAGAAACGTTCCGGCAGGGGAACGTCCATCTCATGGGTGCCATCGAGAGTTTCTTCGACACCGAACCGCGTGGACCGAGCGAACACGAATGCGCGACCGATGGTGTGGTAAGTGGAATTCTGGACAAACAGGCGGTAAAAGCTGGCGCTCGAACCAAGCGACCTCAGTGCCACGCTCGCGTCCGCTGTATTGAAGTCGCCGCGCTTGGGATCACCTGGATTGTCTCGGCGATCCCGGGCATAAGTTACGCCGAAACCGGAAACCAGAGTCGGCTGGTTGAAAAGAGGGATCTCATCTGGACTGATCCGAAGTTGCGAGGCTTCTACTCGCCGATAGAAATACCGGTAGAGAAGTGAGGTCCCGGGAGAAAGATTTTGAACCAACTGGACGGCACCTTCATAGCGCGTGGAAGTAAAGGTGTTCACATCCTGAGTTTTATCCGCGAAACCGGTTAACTGCAGGCTCAAATTCTTATTTCCCAGATAACTATCAGCGATGTAGCTCAGCACGGAGCGATATTGCAGAGTGCTGGCGCGCACTTTAAACGACAACGTTTGCGCACGGCCGAACATGTTGGAGCGGGCAATTTCGAATATGCCGCGCGGGCTAGCGCCGATTGTCGTTCCATTGGGATTGCTGCTGCCCCCCGCAAGCCGTTGGACTTCAAAGCCGCCGCCATAACCGATGGTGTAGCGTTTCCCCTCCTCCGTGTCGACGACCATTGTTTTTTGTGTATCGGTGCCGTTGGGATTTTGTGGCGCAATGGTCACGCGATTAAAAATGCCGAGGTTGTAGAGCCGCCGCTGTGTGTCCACCACCTCGCCTTCGCGGAGTGGTCCGCCAGGCTCGATCCGCACTTGGCGCGAAATAATTCCCGGACGTGTGAATTGATAGCCGGTCAAAAGCACCTTTGATACTTCAATCTGTTTACCTTCCGTGATTCTATAATTCAGCCGTACGCGATACGGCGTGTCGGCGGGCGAAACTGATTCCTGAAAATGAGCCTCGGGAAAACCATCGTTGTAGTACATCGCCAAAATATTGTTTCGATCGCTTGCTACGTCCGCCTCCGAATAGGGTTGACCGGGCGTGGAGCCAATCACACCAAGCAACATGTCTGAACTAAGCAGGTGGTTCCCCTCGAGCTCGAGACTGGCAACCCGCGTTTGTTCACCCTCGACAATGTGGAAGGAGACAAACAGGTTCCCCTTCTTCCCGCGGTAATTGTCGTCAACTGTCGGCGTCACTTGTACATCTCTGAAGCCATTTGAGAAATATAGAGCACGAATCGATTCCGTATCATCACGAACCATTTTCTGACTGAATCGGCCGCTTGAGGCAAAAGAGGCTGGTTGCAATAGCTGGCGTCCCAAAAGCAAGTCGCTTCGGAAATACTTGTTGCCGTGAAAAGCGACACCGGCGAGTCGGAAACGGTCCCCTCGAGTGATCTCGTAGCTGATTACGCGCTCGCCATTCTGAGGCGCTTCAGTCGAATTCACCTGCACATCGACGTTAAAATACCCCTGGCGCTGCAAGTAATCGCGAATATTCCGGCGGCCTTCCTGAAGCAAGTCCTCGTCCACGGCTCCCTCCGCATAAATCGGGAGCAACTTGCGCAGCCGGCCTTTTCTGATTCGCGCGCCTGTTACTTCGATCCGGACTCGAGGGCCAGCCGTCACCTCATAATGGAGGGGCACAAGATTCGAAGCCGCGTCGTAGGTACCGGTGGTGATTAGCACGCCCGCGCCGAGGTATCCCTGATTCACCAGATGTTTTTTCAACCGTTGCGAGGCGTGACTTATGCGAGAGCTGGTCAATTCTACTTTAACCTTCAGTCCGGACCTGCGCAGCAATTCGCTTTCCGGATAAGGTGTCTGGTTCTGGAAGGTGAAGCTTCCCACGCGGGCGCGCGGACCTGTGTCGATATGGAAGGTAATGTCCATCTGCCGCGTGTCTCCGTGCGGCAGCAAATCCCATTTAACCTTGGCGACATAGAAGCCCTCCGCACGGAGTGCATCCTGCAACCTGGCCACAGCGTCGCGGAGAGAACTTTCTCGAAAGGGTTCGCCGAGGTTGAGTCGCAATGCCGCCAGGGCCGCGGGCTCGGTCGGCGGTTCTTTCAGTCCTTCGATTCGCACCACGTTGTTGTAATAATTGCGCCGCACGATGAAATCCACATGCAGACCATCCACTTCGGGCTCAGCCGTAACATGGATGTCGGAATAATCGCCCGTCAGATAGAGTTGGCGCAGACTGTCTCGCTCGGCTGCAAAATCGAAGGAATCCCCTGGCTTAAGCTGTAATATCGGCAATTTCCCCTCAACAGGCTTGCCTGCTTCATCCAAGATCCGGATTTCCGCGACGCGCCGACCTTCGATCGACTTCTCTTGCGCGCGAACGGGCGAGCATAACAGCAGGATGTGTGCCATCCCCCCTATCACCCAGGCTCCAGCCCAAGCGGCGAGGAAGGCTTGCGGGGTCGTTGATTTCCGCGGGATTCTCATTCGCCAAGAAGATGAGAGGAAAGGTTAGCACAGCCGCGTTGCCTGCCGGACGCGAAAAGGCGATATGATTAAGCTCCGGCTGGGAAACAAACGATGAATCGAGAGCAGCGGGAAAGATACTCACGCCAGATTATTTTCTCGGGAATCGGTGAAGCGGGTCAGGAGAAAATTCTCGCATCCAGTGCGGTGCTCGTGGGCTGCGGGGCGCTGGGCACGGTAGCAGCAAATCTGCTGGTGCGCGCCGGCGTGGGACGGCTCCGGATAATCGACCGCGATTTCGTCGAGCCATCGAACCTGCAAAGGCAGAGTCTTTTTGATGAGGCTGACGCGCACGCGGCTCTGCCCAAAGCAATTGCTGCCGAACGCCATCTTCGCACTATCAATTCAGGAATATGCATTGAAGGAGTCGTCCAGGATCTGACGCCGAAAAACGCCCTCGAGCTTCTTTCGGGATTTTCCGTCATCCTCGACGGTACCGATAATTTCGAAACTCGATTGCTGATGAACGACGCTGCCCTCTCGCTCAACATTCCTTGGAGCTACGCTGCTGCAGTCGGCAGCTATGGCGTCACCATGACGATTCGCCCTGGCCATACTGCCTGCCTGGCATGCCTGCTCGATGAGAGACATAAATCTGCAGTAGTTAAGGGCGAGGCCACTTGCGATACCGCCGGCATACTCAATAGCGCTGCCGGGGTAATCGCCGCCATTGAAGTAACGGAAGCGATGAAAATTCTCGCCGGGAAAGGGGAGGCGCTGCACAATCGCGTGGTCTCCTGCGACGTTTGGAGCGGCAGATTTCAATCCGTGCGCGTGGAACGCAATTCGGATTGCCGCGCTTGCGCCCGTCGCGTTCTTTCCTATCTCGAAGGAGAGGCGCAGCCGCACATCACCATGTGCGGCCGTGATTCAGTGCAGATCCACGAGCGCAGTCGCGCGCTCGACCTTGGTGACCTTAGCCGCCGGCTCGCCAACGCCTCCGCGGCTGAGGTGCGCAACAACGAATTCCTGCTTCGCTTCCGGGTTCCGCCCTACGAAATGACAGTCTTCGCGGACGGTCGCGCCATCATCAAGGGCACACAGGATCCGGCAATCGCGCGCTCGCTCTATGCGCGGTATATCAGTGCCTGATCAATTGAAATTGATTCCAAAGCAAGGCTAGCCGACAAACCGGCGCGCGGCAGATTGCCGCATCACAGCACGATCGATGTTTTCACGGCAATTCATCAGTGTCAGAAGCGTGCTTAGTATGCGCGCCTTGATTTCATCGGACATGGGATAGCCGCTGGTCGCTGTGCGGACCAATGTTTCGCCGCGGCCGGCGATTTTCTGCATGAATTCATTGTGGCGTTCGTGGCTATTTTTCCCCAGTGCCGACTCTCGGCGCATTTCGGCGCATTCCTGCTCGATAAATAATGTGAAATGAAGAATGCACAAATGTTCAGCCGCAAGCCCCCCCGGGACTCCAATCTTGCAGCCTTTTGCGGTACAGATTTCTGGCACAGGCACACCCATTCAAGAGCCTCTGTCTTTTAGCATCTTCCTCCGGCTAATGCCAGTGACCGCATCCAGCTTGTTTCCATCCAGATGGCAGCAGACGCACTGCTTCACTCAGCGAATCCTGCGCCGACAGCGTGACAATCCTTGCCTATAGATTACGCATCTAATCGATTGGGAGCAGTACAAAGGTGATACATGATCAAAAAAATGATTCGGAGTCTTGCAGGCAATTTTCTTTCGTTTTTATTCTCGCTCATCGCTGTACTCAGCATGGGGAGTGCTTTGTCCGCCGCAACGCGCTTGAAATCCCAGGCTCCGGCGGACCCGGCACAGCACCAAGCCTGGCTCACCGAGCAAGTGCGTCACAAGTTGGCAATGATCCCGTGGTATTCCGTCTTCGACAATCTTGCCTATCAGGTTGACGGTGACACGGTCACGCTTTTGGGCCAAGTCCGGCGGCCGGTGATAAAGAACGAAGCAGAATCATCGGTGAAACACATCGAAGGGGTAACGAAGGTAGTCAATCAGATCGAGGTCCTGCCTCCTTCGCCGTTTGATGACCAAGTCCGCCGACAGGAGTTCCGCTCGATTTACTCCTTCGGCCCGCTACAGCCCTACGGGTTGGGAGTGAATCCCGCTATTCACATCATCGTAAAGGGCGGCAACGTCACACTTGAGGGAGTGGTGAGAACCCAGTCGGATAAAGACGCCGCGAACATTCGAGCCCGCAGCGTCCCAGGGGTTTTTGAGGTCACGAATAACCTCCGCGTCGTGAAGTCCAGCTAATAAAAAAGAGGCGAGACGCTTTCGGTCGTCTCGCTTCTTTTGAATTTCACTAGTGAGGATCAGGGCTTTACGCTCAGCCCACCGGGTGCAGTAGGCGTCTGCGGACTCGGCTCACCAGTCTTGAATTCCGTCCACGGCCCCGCGATCATATCGTGCAAAATGGGAGCCATCCACTTGTGCTCTGGATGCGCGCGGAAAAATTGCGCGGCATTGAAATTTGAACCGCAGGGATGTCCCATCCTAGCGAAAAAGCTCATGTCTTTCGTCATGCGGCTGTCGGTTACTTTTCCCTGAACTGCGCCCGAGGGTTCATAGGGTATTGAGCCGAAATTCGGATCATCCATTAAGTCAACGTCTCCGTGCCCGCAGAGTGTCCTCCGGCTGGGTTCTGTCTTCTTGGTATAGGTATCAAAATGATCGGAGATGAAAGCCTCGGCAAGCGCTGCATCAATGTTTCCTTTGCTGGGCTTCATCAACTGCTCCCAACGGGCGCGCCGCGCATTCGGCGAGGAGGCGACATTCGTGGGATCAAAAGTGGTGTCTTCCTTCATCACTTCGGGATCGCTCGGAAAATTCGAGCCCACAAAGTATCCGTCCCTGGTGCGATAAAGTTTTGTCCTCTTCAAGCCAAGCTCGAATTGCGCAATCTCGCCGGTCTTGCGGTCACCCAGTAACCAGTCGTTTGCATAGCCGCCATTGTTTCCGTCGAGCATGATTTTCACGTAATCATCAATTGAGCCGGCGTATTGCATGGCTTTTCGAGCGCGGGCAAATTCCGGTTTCCCGTTGGGATCCCACCCGCGAAAACTCGAGATCGTCGTTTCGGTGATCATCAAACCGTCTGCGTTAACTCCGAAATCGTCATCGCTCGCGATCACGCCCGGAAAGCCATCCATCAACATGCGGTATCCCTGCTCCGGGACGATGTCGAAAATAATTTGCCAGCGCTCTCCATTCGCGTAATTCGTCCAGTTGTTGTGGGCCATCACGATCTGGTGATCCTTCGTCCAGCTCCCGGTGGCGACGAATGCGCTGCAATGCTCAGGAGCGTGCAGCTTCGGCGCCCCCGCGGCTTTGGTCTGCTCGTTCAGCCACGGCACGTAATACCCGGGCAGCTCCTCAAATGCGTTCATGGCCACGATGTCGTCGCGGTCGAGTTTCACTTTGCGTGCGTGGATTCCTTCCACAATTCCATCCAGCTCCGCTTGGTATTCGGCCTCAATTTTCGGCCAGAGCATCTCGCGTGCCGCCCGGCGGAAGAATTCCCAATCGCGCTGTGTCGAGTGCGTCATGTTCAAGCTCACGGACGCAAAAGCGTCTGCAATCTCAGGCGCCAGCAGGTAACCGTGTTGATAGCCAATGTCGTGCGGCACGCCCTCGAGATGCACGTAAATCCAGCCTCCTCGTTCGAACCGGTAAGCCTTCGCCAGGCCTGGGTCGTCTGAGCCTCGTTGCGTCATCATTCCAGATCCCGACGCATGAGTCACCTGCCGACTTGCAACTGCAAGATAATGTATGGCAGCCAGCGTAAATCCGAGCATGATGAGCAACACGAATGGAAGCCGGTTCCTCTGCAATTGCATTTGAGTATCTCCCCAGGTGCGTTCTTTCAAGCGATGGGCACATAGTAGCACACACGCTGCTGTGTCTTTCCGTGGCCTGAGGGTTTACTCGCCCGCACACGAAGTAACTTGCGTTGGAACTGAGCTGGGAAATAGGGGGGCCTGCACGCCAAATCATGGTAAGATTGTCTTACCATGCAGACCAAGGTTTCAACCAAGGGCCAGGTGGTCTTGCCCGCGCCGGTTCGCCGAAAACTAGGGCTTGAGCCAGGCGACCCGCTCGAGGTAACTGCGGAGGCCGGACGTATCGTGCTAACACCACGCAAGACGCGCTCGCGGAGGGCCACCATCCTCACGGATCCAGTCACAGGATTGCCTGTTCTGACCGCAGGCTCCGGTGCTCGGCAGTTAACCAGCAAGGAAGTCGAAGAGATCCTCTTGAACTTCCCATGATGTACCTTCTTGACGTGAACGCCCTCGTCGCTCTAGTTGTCCTTGAGCACGAATTCCACGAGCGAATCGCCCGATGGGTGCGCTTTCTGACTTCCAACGATATACCGGAACTCGCAACTTGCTCGATCACAGAACTCGGTTTTATCCGCGTCCTGTCCCAGGCGCCGCAATACGAATTCAGTGTGACACAAGCGCGCACATCACTGCTCCGACTCAAAAAGGCGAACCAGCTCAAGTTTACATTCATCGCCGATGATCATGATGTATCGAGCCTGCCAGCGTGGGTGAGAACGGCGAAACAAACTACAGACGGCCACCTCTCGCAGCTTGCCAAAGCCAAGGGCGCGATCCTTGCTACGTTGGATCGCGGAATTCCGGGAGCCTTCCTAATCCCTAGAATCTGAATAGATCCTAGCGGCTTGGCGAGACCACGCAAGAGGCCGCTGGAGCGAAGCAACGATTCCTTTGACACGTTTTCGCCCCACCGTATAATGATTTGCTCGCCCGGCAAGTTCGCACGAACTCGCAAGAGGCTTCTCAATTGCAGTAGGTGACTTCTGATGTGGCTTCATGCCATGGCAATTTCGGTCGCGCCGGGTCCCGGCTCGATGCCAAATTACTGGAACAAGATCACCGATAAGACATTCGTCGGGTTGTGGCAAGCCAATGGATTCGACCTGGCGGTGATGTTGCCATATTTTTTCGTGATGGCCATTCTGGCGTCCTACGGTATCCATCGTTACGCGCTGGTGTATAACTTCTATAAGAATCGCAATCGTGTCGCAGGTTCTCCCCCTGAAATTTCAGCGTGGCCCCGGGTTACGGTGCAACTACCGATTTACAATGAGCGCTACGTGATTGAGCGCCTGATCGAAACTGTCGCGCAATTCGACTACCCGCGTGATTTGCTTGATATCCAGGTGCTCGACGATTCCACCGACGAGACACAGGAAGTTGCGCGCAATTGCGTGGAACGATATCAGGCCCTTGGCCTGCCGATCAGCTATCTCCATCGCGCCAATCGCGAAGGCTTCAAAGCCGGTGCGCTTCAGGAAGGCCTGAAATCCGCGGCGGGCGAATTTATCGCCATTTTTGACGCCGATTTCATTCCCCCGCCCGACTTTCTCCGCCGCACTGTCCCTTATTTTTCCGACACAAGACTTGCCATGGCGCAAACGCGCTGGAGCTACATCAATCGCCACTATTCGCCACTCACTGAAGTCGAAGCCATTCTCCTCGACGGTCATTTCGTCGTTGAACACTCCGCGCGCTTCCGCAGCGGTCTGTTCTTCAATTTCAACGGCACCGCCGGAATCTGGCGCCGTACCGCGATCGATGATGCGGGCGGCTGGCAACACGACACGCTTACCGAGGACACGGATCTTTCTTATCGTGCGCAGCTGCGTGGCTGGCATTTCATCTATCTGCCGGAGATTGATTGCCCGTCCGAATTGCCTGTGGAGATGAACGCTTTCAAGTCGCAGCAGGCGCGCTGGGCCAAAGGCCTGATGCAGACCGCGAAGAAAATCCTTCCCCGCGTAATGCGCGCTGATGTGCCTCCGGCTGTGAAAGCCGAGGCCATTTTTCATCTGACCGCGAACATCAGCTACCCGCTGATGGTTTTTCTTTCCATCATCTTATTGCCGGCGATGATTGTCCGTTTTTATCAGGGCTGGCTACAGGTGCTGGTTATTGATCTTCCGCTCTTCCTCGCCTCCACCTGCTCGATTTCGTCTTTCTACCTCACCGCCGAGCGCACTTTATACCCGAAAACGTGGAAGCGAACATTCTTGTACCTGCCATTCGTGATGGCTGTGGGCATCGGGCTCTCTGTGCGCAATGCGCTTGCAGTGCTCGAAGCAATTTTCGGCGTCAAGTCCGATTTCATCCGCACACCGAAATACCGTGTCGGTGCTGGGGCGGAGGAGCAGGGCCAGTGGGTGAAGAAAACTTACCATAAGAGCGCCGGGTGGATGCCTTTCCTGGAAGTTTTCATGGGTCTGTATTTCGCAGCGACGGTCGTCTATGCCTTCCAAAACGAAAATTACGCCACCATTCCATTTCTACTTCTCTTCGTCTGGGGCTATCTCTACACTGGCCTGATGTCACTCGCGCAGACCTACTTCGAGCGCCTCCGCTTTGGAGTCGAAACCGGCGAAGTTCGCCCCGCCTCCACTGGCGCTCCGGGCTTTTGATGGCAGTGCCTGAGTGCCTGCTAGCCAATCATAAACTTTCACGTCTAAGGAGCATTCGATGAAACTCCGTTTGCTTGCAGTCGGCGCCTCGTTTGCAATTCTGGCTCTGTTGCTCGGCTCCTACCTGGCGCAGGCGCGCTACCCGCAGCCGAAAGAGGAATACCAAGCGCGACGTGAAAAGCTTCGTGCGCAAGTGGATGGTCCCGTCGTGCTTTTCGGCTACACCAGCCGCCAGGAGGGTGGCGAGGTCGCGGTTTTCTTCCAGGATGAAAATTTCTACTATCTTTCAGGGTATGACGAGCCCGACGCCGCTCTGTTGCTAATCCCCGATTCACCCAGTGGCAAAAAACTGGAAGGTCCCAGCGAAATTCTGTACTTGCCGCCGCGCGATCCTCGCCGCGCAAAATGGGAAGGTCCGAAACTTGGTCCGGACGATCCGCGCGCCGCGGAGAAAACCGGCTTTCAAGCAGTAAAACCTTACGCAAGTCTGCAAAGCGATCTGGTGAGCTTTGCGAAATCGTTCCCCAATTTTTATACGCCCTTGGCCACCAAGCCAGAAAATGGCTATCCGCACCTGGCCACCTCCAGCGCCTGGGTTCGAGAGGCGCTACCCGGCGCGAATGTGCAGGATGTGACCACCGCATTGACAGCCATGCGCATGGTGAAATCTGCCGGCGAGCTGGCGCTGCTTCAAAAAGCTATTGATGTCTCTGTTGACGCGCAGCTTGCTGCCATGAAAATGATGCGCCCCGGCCTCTTTGAATATCAGGTGGCCGCGCGCATGAAAGAAATCCACGAATGGGGTGGCTGCTCGCGTGAAGCCTACTCGCCGATCGTTGGCGCTGGTTTCTATTCCACAGTTTTGCATTACGACGCGCTGAATAATGAAATCAGAGATGGAGACGTCGTGGTGCTTGATGTTGCCGGCGAATATGGCGGGTATGCCGCGGACATCACACGCACGCTCCCCGCCAATGGAAAATTCACGCCACGCCAGCGCGAGATTTACGAAATCGTACTTGGTGCCCAAAACGCAGCGCTCACCGCCACCAAAGCCGGCGTCCCGCCTCGCGAGCTAGATCAAATCGCGCGCAATTACATCAACTCTCACGGCAAAGACTTGCACGGCAATTCACTCGGCCAGTATTTCATTCATGGCCTGGGGCACGGCCTCGGTCTCGACGTCCATGACCCTACGGATTACACGCGGCCGCTCCAGCCTGGTATGGTGATCACCGACGAACCCGGCATTTATATTCCCGAAGAAAACCTCGGGGTGCGCATCGAAGACGATGTGCTGATCACCAAAGATGGGCACGAACTCCTCACCCGCCGCCTCCCCCGCGACATCGACGAAATAGAAAGAATCATGGCGGAAGCGCGCGCCCACTCTCAGCCGTAATCAGCAACGGCACAATCAGCTCCGATTACATCCACGCGCTGTAATGTTAAACCAGTTCTCTTTACCCTTTCGCACAACTCCGCAAGACGCAGCGGCTTTCGCCCCGCCGGGGTGCTAGCGTTGGTAGTTCACCTCAGGAGTCGGCCCTGACCCAGTCCTCATCATCCTCCGTCGCCGCAGCAGACAAGCGGCGCAGCACGCGTGTGGCGTATGCCGTACACATCCTCGTTCGGGGCACGGATGCGCTCAGCCAACCGTTCAAGGAATCCGCGATGACTGTGGGAGTGAACTGCTATGGTTGCCAGTACCAGACAAAAAACTACGTTCAGAAGAATTCCGTCGTCACTATCGAAATTCCGCGTGGCGATTTGAAACTGTCGCCGCGCGTCATTCGCGGCCGTGTTGTTTGGGTGCAGCGGCCGCGAACTTACCGTCATCTCTTTCTGATTGGAATTGAGTTTGATGTCCCGGGAAATGTTTGGGCTATGGAGTCTCCGCCGAAGGATTGGTTTCCGCACCCTGAAGACGAAGAGTTGGTGATCCCAGTCTATCCTGAGGCTCCGGAGCCGAAGGAGCCTGCTGGTTTACCGTCGCGCAATCTTGCAGAGAAGCGTGAAAATATTCTTGAAATCCCGGTTGATTCACAGCAGGTAATGGAAACTCTTGTTGAAGCCGCGGTCGCCAAAGAAATAGAGCGCGTGCGCCTTCAAATGGATGCACAGCTCGACGCCGCGATTGAGCGCGCCGTCAAAGGACTCATCGAGCGGGTCACAGACGCCGCGCTTGAGAACTTAACGGCGCCAAGGGTCGGGGAGAGCCTGACGACTGAAGACAAAACGGCTGAGGCCATCACGCCAAAGCGCCGTCGCAAATCATCAAAACAGAAAATCTAGCACCGTTACATAGCGCAGCGCCGTTTGACCCGGCACGCTGCCGGCCGCTATAATTGTAGTTTCGGCTCAGCATAGGAAACCAGTTGAGCAGAGCTTGGGCGGCGAGTGCCCCGCCCGTTGATGACCCCTCCGCGGGGAACTCCAATCGAGAATTCAGGAGCAACAGATGAGCACGTTGAAGGCGACACTCCTGCGCGCCGGGATGATCATCAAGCACGATGGGGACCTCTGCACCGTTTACAGCGTGGATCACCGCACCCCCGGCAATAAGCGCGCCGCCATGGCCACCAAGATGCGCAATCTCCGCACCGGCTCGATGCTCGACTATCGCTTCCGCGCTGAGGAATTCGTAGAGAAAGTGACGGTGGACGAGGTGCCGTTCGAATATCTTTACAGCGACGGCGACGGCCATCACTTCATGAACACGGAAAACTACGAGCAACTTCAGTTACAGGACGATATCGTTGGCGAGACGAAGGATTATCTGGTTTCCAATCTACCCGTCAAAATCGAGTACTACGACGATAAACCTATCGGCGTTCTGCTGCCCGACACTGTTGATCTCACGGTTGTCGAGACCGAGCAAAGCATCCAGAAAGCAACCGCCAGCGCAGTGATGAAAGCTGCCAAGCTCGAAACCGGGCTGGTCGTCAACGTTCCGCCATTCGTCAATACCGGCGACAAAATAAAAGTTGACACTTCAGAGGCCCGGTACATTCAGCGCGTTCAGTGACCGTTCGGTAAGGGCGTACGCAGTTCGAAGCGCGTTTTACTTTCGGCTCGTCGCTATCCAATCACTCACTTTAGTCCTTCGACCATATACAAGTCAGACAGAGTGCGAGTGAAGGAGTAAACGTAGGATTTTCCGCCCTGCTTGATTATGAAATTTTGAACACTATCCACGCCGGCGGCATCGGCGGGCATGAATTGTTTCCACACTTTTCTTTTACCGGTCGCGAGATCGAGTTCGCTGACAACCGTCGGCAACCCTGCGATGTTCTGAATGTAGACGCTACGGCCGTCACCAGTGAATCCCACGATGCGGTCGTCAGGTGTATGGCCGGGGATGATTCGAGGCTCTCCACCGTCCACCGGAAAAAGTGCGGGTCTCCCGTCCGCCCCCTGTCCGATCACTTGCTTGCCGTCCGGAGAAATGAACACGGCGAATAAGACGCCGCCTTCAGGGCTGATCGGCTTTGGCTTGCCGCCTTCCAAATCCTGCACCCACAGCCGCGGCGCATGCCCCGGTTCGCTCCCCGCGAAGATGATTCGTTTCCCGTCCGGAAGCCAGTTGCCGATGCCATGGTCTATATCGTCGTGCGTGATGGTTCTTGGCTGGCCGGCTTTAGTGGGCAGCAGAACCATCTGTTCCGGCGTCGCGTGGGTGGCACACAGCGCCCAGTTTCCGTCCGGCGACAGGGCCTGGGCGTTGCCATCGCCCAACCGCACAGCCGGTGCACCGTCAGTTCCTCTGACATAGACGCCGTACGATGATCCGCCAGCTTCGCCATACTCGCCGAAAAGAAGAGTGCGGCCGTCCTTGGAAAGATCTGCCGGCAGAGAAGCGTCAAACCAGGAAAGTTCCCGCTCCCGCGATTCTCCATTGATGGATGCTTTGACCTCGCCACGGAACGTGTCGCGTTTAATCAGCGCCCGGCCATCACGTGAGACATCGAGCAGACTCAAAGTGGCTGGCACCCGGGCGATCAGACGCTCCGCTTTCGAAAGACTGACG
>Ga0210384_10002291_pt1 | contig 23602 bp, 21 predicted proteins | sample IncBWH2MmetaG_FD_160574 | JGI IMG/M metagenome (GOLD analysis project Ga0210384, IMG submission 160574) | Forest soil microbial communities from Barre Woods Harvard Forest LTER site, Petersham, Massachusetts, United States - Inc-BW-H-2-M | ecosystem: Environmental > Terrestrial > Soil >...
GGGGGAGCTTGTTTTGTTCGTGTCCCCCGTCGGCCTGCGGCCTCCTCCTCCTTAACCTCACAAAACAAGCTCCCCCGCCTCGCCGTGCCACGCATGGCGGGCCGGCAGACAACATTCGCGGAGGAAGAGTCCGCGAATTTGTTTGAGGGTGTTTGGCATCGTCGGGCCATCGAGGCCGCGACGATACCCGCGGCCGGCGTTTCCACGCGCCATCGGACTTGACGCGAACCTCGCGTCGCGATGCCGGCGCTTCTTCTCGTGACCACCGAGGGGGACGTCCCTTCGCCAACGGTGTCATCCTGTGCTAAGTCGCGGATCCACGCCGGCCAATGAGCTGTCTCAGGGGGATTCCACGACTGCGCACGGAATGACGATGCGGCGCCGATCGTCCATCACGACAAGGAGCGCCGGCAGCTCGATTCGCGATTCGCGTCAGGCCCGGCGACCCGCATCGACGTTGGCCGCGGGCATCGTCGCGGCCTCGATGGCCCGACGATGCCAAACACCCTCAAACAAATTCGCGAACTCCTCCCCCGCGAATGTTGTCTGCCGGCCCGCCGTGCCCGGCACGGCGAGGCGGGGGAGTCTGTTTTGTGAGGTTAAGGAGGAGGAGGCCGCAGGCCGACGGGGGACACGAACAAAACAGACTCCCCCGGTGAGTCGGGCCTGACCCAGCGCTCACCGCAAACCGCAAACCAAGACACCCCGCAGATCGGCGATGAACCTTATTTTCATTGCCGCGACTCAGCGCTGGAACTTGCCGTCCGACCCGATGATGGACAGGTCGGTGTAGTCCAGCCCGCTGTGGCTCGCGGGGCTGAACGAGACCTCGAGCCCGCCGATGTCGTAGCGGTGCAGCGATTCCAGCGCCTCGCGCAGCTTCTCGCGCGTGGGCTGCTTGCCGGCGCGGCGCAGCCCTTCCACCAGCACCTTGGCCCCGGCGAAGCCCTCCAGCATCGCGGGCGTGACGCGGTCGTCGCCGGTGGCCGCCTTCGCGTACTCGCGCGCCTGCTTGACCATCGGATTGGCCAGCGACCGCTCGTACGGGAACACCTGCGTGACGATGGTGCCGGCCGCGTTGTCGCCCATGGCCTTGATGAAGCCGTCCGACGCGTTGTTGGACAGCGTGACGATCTGCGCGCGCGAGCCGGTGGCCCGGATCGCCTTGACGCCGTTGACCACGGCGCTGCCCGAGCCGAGGAACAGGATCGCCTGCGGGTTCTTGGCCGTGACCTCCGCCTGGATCTTCGTGAAGTCGGGCTTCTCGCGGTCGTAGGCCTCGGTGAACACCGGCGCGCCGTTGACCTGCGTGAACGCCTCGAGCGCGCCCTTGATCGCGTCGGTGCCGAACGAGTCGTTCACCTGCACGATGGCCACGCGGCCCAGGCCCACCAGGCTCAGGTGGCGGATCGCGCGGTTGGCCTCGTGCTGGTAGCTGGCGCGCACGTTGAACACCCACGGGTTGACGGGCTTGTGCAGCACCATCGCCCCGGTGGACGGCGCCACCAGCGGCACGCCGAACTCCGACAGCAGCGGCAGGATGGCCTGGTTGTGCGGCGTGCCGCGCGTGAGCAGCAGCGCCAGCACCTTCTTCTTCGTGATGAGCTCGCGCGCGTTGGCCGCGGCATCGGCCGGCTCGAACTTGTCGTCCATCGCGACGAGCGTCACGGGCTCGCCGTTGACGCCGCCGTTGGCGTTCACGTGGTCGATGTAGAGCTTGGCGCCGGCGGCCGTCTCCTTGACGCCGGAGGCCACCGGGCCGCTGAAGCCGGCGGTCTGGCCGATCAGGATGTCGGCGTGGGCCAGGCCGGCGGCGGCCCAGGCGAGCACGGTCAGGCCCTTCAGCCAGTTGCGGATCACTTCGTCTTCTCCCCGTCCCGGCGAGGAGGGCCGGGCGTGCGGAGAGTATGCGAAGGTGCATCTTGTTGCACGTCCCGAATCGAGGAACTATTTCCTCTCGTTCCATGACGCACGCAATGTGCGGATCGCCGCACGGCCGCGTACCCCATGGGGTAGCGGCGGAAAGAACGTCAGGCGACGGCGACCGAGCTCAGCGAGATGCCGGCCAGCATCTGCTGGAAGCGGCTGGGGCGAACCAGCGTGCGCGAGGCCGGGCGGCCACGACCGGCACCGGCGTTGGCGCGCACCTTCAGCGAGGCGGCGCCGCGGATGGCGCTCACCGTGACGACCTCGCGGGTGTCGATGAGCAGCGATTCGCCGGCGGCCAGCACCACGTCGTTGCGGTCGCCGGCGATGGTGACCCACACGAAGCCCTGGGTCACTTCCAGGCGGGAATCGAAGGCGTCGTCCAGGCGGGCGACTTCGTCGTCGGCAAGGTTGAGTTGGGCGCGTTGGGCGGTCAGCAGCATGATGGTCTCCGGTCTAAGGACAGCTCCCTATTCCGCAACCGCATTCGTCCCCGTTGTTCAGGGGGCGGTTGGTCACCGTTTCGGGTTAGGAGAATCATCGGGCTTTCCCTGATAAGAATCCAACGTTGAATTGGCATGACATCCATTCCATTTGCGCATGCAAATCCAGACACCGTGGACCCGTCTTTACGGATTTTTTACGCCCGCCCGGCGACACTGCGGGACTCGAGACCACCCACCTGCCCATGGATACTGCCCATCGCCGGAAAGCCCTTCTGCCCCTCACCCTTGGCGCGATCGGCGTCGTCTACGGCGACATCGGCACCAGCCCGCTGTACACGATGTCCACCGTGTTCGGGCCCGAGGGCGGCGTGCCGCTGAATGAGGCGCACCTGATCGGCGCCGCCTCGACGATCTTCTGGGCGCTGATGATGGTGGTCACGCTCAAGTACGTGCTGCTGATCCTGCGCGCCGACAACCGCGGCGAAGGCGGCATCATGGCGTTGACGGCGCTGGCATCGCAGGCCGCCGGCGGCAGCGCCCGCCGTCCGGCCATCCTGCTGTTGCTGGGCCTGTTCGGCGCCGCGCTGTTCTACGGCGACAGCGTGATCACGCCGGCCATGTCCGTGCTCAGCGCGGTCGAGGGCATGGAAGTGGTGGAGCCCGGGCTCAAGCGCTTCGTGCTGCCGATCTCCATCGGCGTGCTCATCGGCCTGTTCCTGATGCAGCGCAAGGGCACGGAAAAGGTCGGCCAGCTGTTCGGCCCGATCCTCGTGCTGTGGTTCGTGCTCCTGGCCGCCACGGGGGTCCACGAGATCGTCCAGACGCCGGCGATCCTGCAGGCGTTCAATCCCCTGCATGCGCTGCGCTTCCTGGTCGAACGCGGCCCCCTGGTGTTCGCGGCCGTCGGAGCGATCGTGCTGGCGCTGACCGGCGCCGAGGCCCTCTACGCCGACATGGGCCACTTCGGACGGCGGCCGATCCAGATCGCCTGGCTGGGCCTGGTGCTGCCGGCGCTGACGCTGAACTACCTCGGCCAGGCCGCGCTGCTGATGCGCGACCCCAAGGCCCTGGACAACCCGTTCTTCCACCTGTTTCCGCAAGGCTGGCTGATTCCCGTGATCATCCTGGCGACGATGGCCACCGTGATCGCGTCGCAGGCGGTGATCTCGGGCGCGTTCTCGATGACGCGCCAGGCGATCCAGCTGGGCTTCCTGCCCCGCATGCAGGTCGTGTTCACGTCGGCCGCGGAGGCCGGCCAGATCTACCTGCCCAAGGTCAACTGGACGCTGCTCGTCGCGGTGATCGCCGCCACCATCGGCTTCGGCAGCTCGGCGGCGATGGCCGCGGCCTACGGCATCGCGGTCACGGTGACCATGCTGATCACCACCGGCCTGACATTCTTCGTGGTTCGCCATGCCTGGAAGCTGTCGATGCCGGTGGCCTGGGGGGCGACCGCCCTCTTCTTCGGCCTGGACGCGCTGCTGGTCGCTTCGTGCTCCACCAAGTTCTTTCAAGGCGGCTGGTTCCCCATCGTCATGGGACTGGTGATCTTCACCGTCATGGCGACCTGGAAACGCGGCCGCCAGCTGCTCATCGAATCGATCCGCCAGGACGATCCCGAGCTGCTGCCCTTCATCCAGTCGCTCGCGCAGCATGTCGAACAGCGCGCGCCGCGCACGGCCGTGTTCATGGTGGCCAACCCCGACACCGTGCCGCAGGCGCTGATGCACAACCTCAAGCACAACTGCGTGCTGCACGAGCAGAACGTGATCCTGTCGGTGGTGTTCGACGAGCGGGCGTATGTCGAAGGCCCGGAGGCGGTGGTCGTCACGCCGCTGGCCGAAGGCTTCTGGCGCGTATGCATCAACTACGGGTTCATGAACCTGCCCGACATCCCGGCCTCCCTGAAGGCTTGCGAGGCGTGCGGCATCGACCTGGAGCCGATGCGCACCAGCTACTTCGTCAGCCGCGAGACCGTGGTGCCCACGCGCGGCAACGGCATGGCCCAGTGGCGCGAACGCCTGTTCTCGGCGATGTCGCGCAACGCCGGCAGCCTGGTGGAGTTCTTCAAGCTGCCCAACAACTCGGTGATCGAGCTGGGAACGCGGGTGCAGATCTAGTGTCGTGACTTCCGTCGCGGCGCGGACCTCAATCGCCGTATGGCCGTGTCGATACTCCGGGGATGGATCCAAAGAAGAACGCCACGATCCTCCGCGCCGGGCTCTGCGCGTTGCTCGCCGGCGGCGCCGCGACCGCGTCCGCCGATCCGGCCGCCTACGTCTTCACGCCCTACGCCGACATCGGCATGTGGCAACTGGCCTACGGCCTGGGCACCGAGCACGACCGCGACGGCGCACGCAAGACCCAGCAGACCCTGGGCCTCGGCGGCGCGCCGACCGAGCGCTGGTACACCTCGGTCTACGCGGCCTGGGCGGCCGACGACGGCGGCGCCTTCTCGCCCGACGAGTGGTCGTGGATCAACCACCTGAAGCTGACGACGCCGGGCTCCGGGCCGGTGGACGTGGGCCTGCTGTGCGAGCTCTCGCGCCCGCACCACCGCGGCGAAGGCCGGCTGGGCGTGAGCTGCGGCCCGACGCTGCAGATGGACACCGACGACCTGCAGCTCGACCTGAACCTCTCGATGGGCAAGCATCTCGGGGCCGAGCAGCCGGAGCGTTGGCAGCTGGGCTATCAATGGCAGGCAAAAGGCCTGGTCGCGCGCGGCGTGGAGGTCGGCCTGCAAGGCTTCGGCGCCATGGGCCCGTGGAACGACTGGTCGCCGGCGGACGCGCAGCAGCACACGATCGGCCCGGCGATCTTCCTGAAGACGAACGCGCTGGGCGGGCCGGTTCGTTTCGATGCCGCGTGGCTGTTCGGGGTGGGAAGCGGCTCGCCGAGGAACACGTTGCGCCTGAGGCTGCAGCACGAGTTCTGACGACGGCGGGCGGCAGCCGACGACACTAGTGCAGCAGCAACGCCCCGTCCGCATCGCCGGCCGCGCGGCGCATGCCCCAGCTGGCCGACCAGGCCGAGAACTCGGTGACCGGCATCGGCCGGCCCATGTGGTAGCCCTGCGCCTGGTCGCACTTGAGGTCGCGCAGCAGGTTCCACGCCTCCGCGGTCTCGACGCCTTCGGCCACGACCATGATGCCCAGGTTGTGCGCCAGGTCGATCGTCGAGCGCACGATCATCTCGTCGTCGCGGTCGCTCTGCATGTTGCGCACGAAGGACTGGTCGATCTTCAGCTCGTCCACCGGCAGCCGCTTCAGGTACGCGAGCGAGGAATAGCCCGTGCCGAAGTCATCGATGGACAGCTTGAAGCCCATCGCGCTCAGCGCGTCCAGCGTGGCGAGCGCGCGTTGCGGGTCGTCCATGATCGCGCTCTCGGTGATCTCCAGGCAGAACGCCTTGGCCGGCACCTCGTGGCGCGCCAGCAGCCCCGCGAACTTCTGCGGGAGGTCCAGGTCGAGCAGGTCGCGCGTGGACAGGTTCACCGACAGCCGCAGCTGCAGCCCCTCGTCGGCCAGCATCTGCCAGCAGCGCGCGGCCTCCTCGAACACCCACATCGTGAGCGTTCGGATGAAGCCCGTCTGCTCGGCGAACGGAATGAACTGCATCGGCGGCACGAGGCCGCGCGTGGGATGCTGCCAGCGCACCAGCGCCTCGGCGCCGACCACGCTGCGGTCGTCCAGCGCCAGCTTGGGCTGCAGGTACAGGCGCAGCTCGTTGCGGTCGACGGCCTGGCGCAGCTCCGAGATCAGCGTCAGCGTCTGCACGCTGGTGGCGTCGATGGCCGGGTCGTAGGTCACCGGGCCGTCGCCGCGGCGCTTGGCCGCGTACATCGCCATCTCGGCGCGCATCAGCAGCGTGTCGGCGTCGTCGCCGTGCAGCGGCCAGCACGCGATGCCGATGCCCGCGCCCATGTCCACCTTGTGCTCGCCCAGCACCAGCGGCTGCTCGAGCGACTGCTCGATGCGCAGCGCGAGCGCCCGGGCCTGGGCCGCGTCGGTGCGGCGCAGCAGGATCGCGAACTCGTCGCCGTTCAGGCGCGCCACCATGTCGCCGTCGCGCGCCAGTGCCCGGCCCAGGCGCTCGGCGATGCCCACCAGCACCTGGTCGCCGACGCCGTAGCCCAGCACGTCGTTCACGTGCTTGAAGCGGTTCAGGTCCAGCATGACCACGGCCACGCCGGCTTCGCCGCCGGCGGCCAGGCGGGCGTCGGCCGCGTCGCGCAACGCGTCGCCCACGGCCTCGCGAAAGCGCGCGCGGTTGGGCAGCGCGGTGAGTGTGTCCCAGTAGGCGAGGCGCAGGATCTGCGCCTGGTTCCCGGCGATGCTGACGCGCATGCGTTCGAACGACTGCGACAGCGCGCCCAGTTCGTCCTCGCGCGCGAGCCCGTGCATCGGCGTCGCGTAGTCGCCGGCGCCGAGGCGTTCGGCGGCGTCGGCCAGCCCGCGCAACGGGGTGGTCACGCGGCGCGCGGTGACCACGCTGCCGGCCGCGAACACGCCGATCGCCAATACGGTGATGACGATCAGCGCCAGCCGCAGGTCGGCCGGCAGGCGTGCGGCGTCGCCGAGCGACACCGACACCAGCGCGACCACGTTCGAGTCGCCATGGTCGCCGCCCAACGCCACCGGGTGCACCCCCAGCTCGTCGCCCTGCGACGGAACGGGGACCATGGTCGACATGGACGCCGCCGCGCCCCAGGCCTGCTCCGACAGGTCCGCGGCGCTCATCGCATCGAGCGAGCTCCTGTAGACGGCCCAGGGCGCGCGGGCCGAGGCGCGCGACAGCAACGTGAGATCCAGCCCCTCCAGGCGCTTCATGTCGTCGACCAGGGCCGCGTCGAGGGGAAAGGCCATCAGCGCCCAGCCCACCGGCCGGGGCGCGCTGATCTGCACCATGACGGCCTGGTAAGGCTGGCCGCCCATGAGCGCGATCCCGCTCCGGATGCCGGGAGAGCTGTCGACCGCGTCCAGGCGCGACACGACCGCCGCCACCTCGTCGGCGCCGCCGTGCGTGGACGTGTAGCGGACCTTGAAGTCGAGATCGAGCCAGGCGACCTTGGCCGCGTGCACCCGCGTCCTGAAATTCTCCAGCGCAGAATCTATCGTCGGCTGGTCCGCGGTGCCGGTGGCGAAGACCCCGAAGATCCCGGACTCGCGCGCCAGGCTCTTGCCATAGGCCACCGCGGTGTCCACGTTGTCGTGGAGCAGGCGCTGCAGCAGCAGGCCGCCCTCGCGCACGCGCTCGGGCTGCTTGTCGCGCTGGTGATGCGACAGGCTGGCGCGCAACGCCGCGAAGCTGGCGAGCTGCACGGCCAGCAGCAGCACGAGGAACACGAGCGCGATGCGTGCGGCCAGTGTTCCGCGCCAGCGGCGATCCAGGCTCGTCACTTCGCGATTCCGGCCGGTCCGAGCTTGACGCTCTGCTCGACGTCGGCCGCGCCCACCGTGACCGGCAGCAGCTGCGGCGGCGCGGCGTCGTTCAGCGAGGAATGCCACACGTGCATCTGGTAGTTGCCAGGCGGCACGTCCGCCACCTTCGCGCGGCCGGCGGCGCTGCGCGCCCACAGCGGCGTGTCGGTGACGACCACCCACGCCAGCATGCTGTCGTGGATGTTGCAGCCGAGCACGGCGACGCCGGGCTTGTCGAACACGATGGGCGTATGGGGCACGCCGGCGTAGAGCTTGATCTGGAAGGTCTTGGCCGGCGAGTACGAATAGACGTGGTGCTTGACGGTGTCCTGGTTCGGGAACATCACCGGCGTGCCAACGGTGACCACGCTCACCTGCGGGCTGAACTGCAGGGCGTGCTGCGCGATCTGCGCGCCCGCCATCGGCTTGACCGGCAGCTTCGCACCCACGGGCTCCAGCATCACCACCGCGTCCGCCAGGGGGCTGCCGGCCGCATCGGTGACGGTCACGTCGACGTTGGCGGCGCACACGGCAGCGCTGGCGCACAGCAGTGCGGCAGGAAAAGCGGTACGGGCGTGCATGGGACGGCGGATTCCACGGTTGCGCACGCCGGCCGCGCGCGCGGAAGCGCCAGGCGGGAACGTGCTGCCAAGGTATCGGCATGAAGGCGCCTTGGCTGAAGCGCCGCGTGACGCCTGGATGCCTGGCCGCCAAATCCGTCACGGCGAGCCGGGCGGCGCACGCGCCAGGACGGCCCGAGCGTCGGCCGGTCAGGCCAGCTCGAGCGCGGAGATCTGGCGCCGGCCGGCGTTCTTGGACGCGTAGAGCGCCTGGTCGGCGCGGCGGAACACCAGGTCGAGATCCATGCGGGGATCGGCCTTGAAGGTGACGATGCCGGCCGAGAAGCCCACCCGCGTCAGCTCGCGCTCTCCGCTCCTGAACACACGTTCGCCCAGGCGTTGCTGCAGCTCCTCCACGCGCTCGTGGGCCGCGATGTCGTCGGTGTCGGCCATCACCACGCAGAACTCCTCGCCGCCGTAGCGGCAGCACAGGTCGTGCGCGCGGAAACCGTCGCGCACCAGGTCGGCGAAGCCTTCGAGCACCTGGTCGCCCATGTGGTGGCCGTGGAGGTCGTTGACCGCCTTGAAGTGATCCAGGTCGATCAGGATGACGACGATGCGGTTGCCAAGACGCGAGGCCATCGACACCAGCCCCGGCAAGGCCTCGCCGAGGTAGCGCCTGTTGTACAGCCCGGTGAGCGCGTCGCGGTTGGCGAGCTCGCGCAGCGATTCCTGCAGCCGTTCCACCTCGCGCAGGCGCTGCTCCAGCAACTGGTTCTTCTGCACGATGGCGGCCTCGGCCGACTCGGCGATGGCCCGCTCGCGGCGCGCGTGCTCGATCTCCATGCGCGCCAGGTGCGTTTGGTGATCGACGTGCAGGTCCACGTGGCGCACCTCGGCCGACTTCTTGGCGAGATCGTGGCGCATCGCCACGCCCTGGCACTGCAGCTCGTAGGCGCGCTGGAAGTTGCCCACGCGAGCCTGCAGCCGCGCGGTGAGTTCGAGGCAGCTCTGCACGCCCAGCTTGTGGGTATCGCGCGGGATCAGCCGGCAGCCGGCCTCGCCCACCTGGGCCGCGGTAGGCACGTCGCCCTGCTCGGACAGCAGCAGCGCGCGCACGTAGGCCACGTGCACCAGCACCGCGGGCTCGGTGGCCGGGTCGGCGCTGGCGGCGGCCTCGTCCAGGAAGGCCTGCGCGCCCGCCAGGTCGCCCAGCTTGACGCGCGCCTCGGCGGCCACCAGCAGCGCGCCGGCCAGGAACATCGTCGAGGCGAGCTCGGCGCGCGAGGCCAGCAGCGGCTGCAGCACGGCGTCGGCGCGCCGCGCCTCGTTGCGGGCCAACAGGCACTGCGCCCAGGCGCGCGCCGCGGCGAGCTTGCGCGGCGTCAGCGGCAGCGGCCCGTACAGGCGCACGGCCTCCTGCAGGTAGGTGGAGGCCAGGTCGACGTTGCCCACCAGCAGGTGGCTGTGGCCGATGTTCATCTGCACGTTGGCGATGAGTCCCGGCGGCGCCTGCGGGCTGGCGGTGAGCCGGCTCAGCGCGCGGTAGGTGCGCTCGGGCTCGTGCGCCCAGCCCAGCATGTAGCCGCGGAAGTGGCCGGCCATCAGCTCCATCCAGCTCAGCTCGATCGGGTCGAGATGCGCCTCGGCCTCGGCTCGGATCGCCTCCACGTCGCCCAGGCCGTCGTCGTGGTTGCTGCCCAGCGTGGCCAGGAACACCTCGAGCAGGTCGACCAGCAGCGATTCCACGCGCCAGCCGTGGCCGCGCGCCTCGGCCGAGGCCGCGAGCATCTGCGGCCCCAGCGCCTCGCGGTCGCCGAAGCGCGACTGGTAGTGCATTCGCACGATGCGCAGGCGCAGCAGCGACCGGGCCATGTCGTCCTGCCCGGAGGCGCGCGCGCGCGCGAACGCGTTGTCCCACAACCGCATGGCGCGATCGGGTTCATCGGGCAGCAATCGCAGCGCGGTGAGCGCCACGTGATCGATTTCGGCGGCGGACATCTTGGTCTTCTTCGAACTTCAGGCGCGCGCCCCCTCCGGGCGCGACGTCGGACTCCGACCGGGCGTCAGTGATCCTTGGCGCGGGTCAGGAACAGGATAGGCACGATCACCGGCGCCAGCGGTGCCCAGTAGATCAGCTGCACGCCGTCGGCGGCCACGCGGATCGGCGTGGCGGCGTCGTCCACCGCGACGTCGGCGGCGCTCGCCTCGGTGGTGATCTCCACCTCGTAGGCCTTGTTCAGCTTGTCCTGCGGGCCGCGCAGCTTGTACGTCCAGCCGGTGAAGCGCTGGCCCTTGAGGCGCCCGCTGGCCGTCCAGACGCCGTCGACCCCGCGCGCCAGGCCCACGGCCTGCGCGGCCTGCTGCTGCGCCGACGTGGCGTCGGGCGCCAGGGTGAGCAGCCAGTCGCCGGTGACGGTGCCGCGCCGGTCGAGGTGGAACGCCGCGAACGTGGCGGCGAGTTGCGGGTGCACCGGCGAGCGCAGCGCGCTCACCAGCACCTCGGGCGCGTCGAAGATGTAGTGGTGGTTGCTGCCGATGACGGCGATGCGCTTGCCGTCCTCGGACACCAGCACCGAGGAGATCGTCTCGGTGTACGTGCGCGGCCGGGTCGGCTGCGGCGGCTCGGAGGCGGCGCAGGCCGCCAGCGCCAGGGCGGCGCCCGCCATCAGGGAAAGGGCCGCGCGTCGTCGAACTGCATCCACCAGGATCACTCCTTGGCCGGCGACGTCGCCAGCTCAACCGGTGATTATCGGTGGGTGGCCCCCCGAAATCGCTAGAGGAAACGCCCGAGACTCGAACTAGGGCCTGTTCACACTAAATGCGTGCCCGCATTTAGTGTGAACAGGCCCTAGGGGACGAAGCGGTAGCCGACGCCCAGCTCGGTGACCAGGTGCCGCGGCTGCGACGGGTCGGACTCCAGCTTGGCGCGCAGGTGGCCCATGTAGATGCGCACGTAGTGGGTGTCCTCGGAATGGGACGGACCCCACACGGCCTTCAGCAGTTGCGGGTGAGTGAGCACTCGGTTCGGATGCGCGGCGAGATGGGTCAGCAGCCGGTATTCGATGGGCGTCAGGCGCAGGGCCGCGCCGGCGCGTTCCACCGTGCGGCGCACCAGGTCGATGCGCACGTCGCCGAACTCAAGCATGCTCTGCACGTCGGCGTTGGCGCGTGGATGGCGGCGCAGCTGCGCCCGCACGCGCGCCAGCAGCTCGCCGCTGCCGAAGGGCTTGACGAGGTAGTCGTCGGCGCCGGCGTCGAGCGCGGCGATCTTGTCGGATTCGGTGGTGCGCGCCGACAGCACGATGATGGGGATCTCCGACCACGTGCGCAGCCCGCGGATGAAGTCGATGCCGTCGCCGTCGGGCAGGCCCAGGTCCAGCACCACCAGGTCGGGCCGGCGGGTGCCCGCCTCGACCAGTCCGCGCTGCACGCCATCGGCCTCCGACACCTGCAGCGACTCCGCCTGCAGCGCCAGCCGGATGAAGCGGCGGATCTCGGCCTCGTCCTCCACCACCAGCACCTTGCCGGGAACGTCCGTTGAATTCATTCGATGGCTTCCATGCCGGCATTGTCGGCCGGCTCTTCGATACGCGGGGGCTCTCCGCGCGGCAGCGTGACGGAAAGGCGCGCACCGCCCCCCGAACAAGGTCTCCTGGCGGGCGCGGTCCGCACCAGGGAGGGCTTGATGTCGGGCCCGCCGTCCTCATCTGTGGACGGCGCCGTGGTCCAGGGCCTGCCGCGGCGACGGCCCGGGCGAGCCGGTTGCCGGGATATGTGTAAATATTTATGTAGCGCGCGATACGGAAATAGGTTTATGTGAGCGATCGCTATCTGTTTTCATTCGATAAACCCTCATCAATGTCGGCATTCTGTGCGTTTTCTGCCCGCAAGCACTCGGTTGGCGAGAGTGCTAATATCCGTGGAACCGAACGATCGAACCCCGATCAGACTGAGCACATGACCACCACACAAACCAACGCGCTGTCCGTCCGTGACCCGTGGAGTCTGGTTCCCCCGCTGGGCAACCTCGACGCCTACATCTCGTCCATCAATCGACTGCCCATGCTGTCGCAGGAAGAAGAGACGCGCCTGGCGACCCAACTGCGCGACACCGGCGACCTGAAGGCCGCCAGCGCGCTGGTGATGTCGCACCTGCGCCTCGTCGTGTCCGTCTCGCGCCAGTACCTGGGCTACGGCCTGCCGCACGGCGACCTGATCCAGGAAGGCAACATCGGCCTGATGAAGGCCGTCAAGCGCTTCGATCCGAACCAGGGCGCGCGCCTCGTCAGCTACGCGATGCACTGGATCAAGGCCGAGATCCACGAGTACATCCTGAAGAACTGGCGCATGGTCAAGGTCGCCACGACCAAGTCCCAGCGCAAGCTGTTCTTCAACCTGCGCTCGATGAAGTCCAAGCTGAAGGAAGAGGCGTCCGACGCCGACGTGCACCGCAACACGCTGTCGCGTGCGCAGGTGGAGCGTGTCGCGCGCGACCTCAACGTGAAGCCTGAAGAAGTGCTCGAGATGGAGACGCGCATGTCCGGCGGCGACGTCGCCATGGAGTCGCAGAACGACGACGGCGAGGAGGCCTACGCGCCCATCGCCTACCTGGCCGACGACCGCGACGAGCCCACCCGCGTCATCGAGAGCGCCGCGCACGACCGCCTGGCCGGCGCCGGCATCGGTGAAGCGCTGGAGTTGCTGGACCCGCGCAGCCGCCGCATCGTGGAAGAGCGCTACCTGAAGGTCAACGACGACAGCTCCGGCGGCATGACGCTGCATGAGCTGGCCGCCGAGTACGGCGTCAGCGCCGAGCGCATCCGCCAGATCGAGGTGGCCGCGCTGAAGAAGATGCGCAAGACGCTGGAGCCGCAGCGGGTCTGACCCGCACTGCCCGCGAAAAACGGACGCCTCGGCGTCCGTTTTCATTTCCGGCATTTGAGCGGACTTCGGCGTGATGCCCGGCGTTTGTCGATCCACATCGACGATGTAGATCATACAACTATTGATGCATAATCGACATCATGTGATGTGGAATCGCCATCTGGAACCTCGCAAAGTCCTGCCATGGCGCTCCCCCTCGCCAGGTCGATCACCCTTGCCAACTCGGATCCATGAACACTGCCCTGTTGACGGAGCTTTTCGGGGGCGCGGGACGCTACAAGGCGTTGCGCTGCCTTTTCGAATTCGCTGACCGACCTTTCGCGACCCGTGAACTTGCCGTCGCTGCCGGCATCGACCCCGGCAACGCCTCTCGATGGCTGCGCCGCTGGGCGGACATCGGCCTTCTTGAGCGCCATACCGAGCGCGGGCAGACCCTCTTCCAGGCGTCCAGCGACCCTGCCCTCATGCCGCTGAAGTTGCTGGTCCAGCAGGACAGCGAAATGGCCCAGTTGCTGCGCGCCCGGCTCGAGAGTCTCGAAGAAGCCGTCGACGCCGCCGCCATCTTCGGCTCCGCTGCTCGAGGCGAAACCAATGCGGGCAGCGACATCGACCTGCTGCTCATCGGTCCAAAGCTGTCCAGGCTTTCGGCCCAGGCGCACTTCAAGCCCGCGGGTCGCAAGCTGGGTCGTCCGGTCAACGTGCAAGTCTTCACCCCACAAGCCTGGCAAGCAGCCCTGGAGTCTGGCGACCCCTTCGTGCACGACATCATCGCCAAGCCGATGGTCACCCTGAAGGGGCCCTCCATGTTGCGTAAGCCAGAGGACTTCTACAAGGAAGGCAGCAAGGTGTTTCGCAAGGCACCCGTCAACGGGGAGTCCATCCAGGGTTGGGTGAAGATCGCAGGCGGCAAGGTCGCCGATGCGAATCGCAAGGAGAACTCTCCGACGACGCGCCTGGGTAAGCCCCGGAGCCTCAGCGCTTCTCGGCGAGCAGTGCCTTCAGGTCGTCGGTGAGCAACGCCGGATCCAGGCTCTGCGACGCGAACAGGCGGATGTGGCCCTGCGGATCGAAGATGTAGGTGCCGGCCGTGTGGTCGATGGTGTAGCTGTCGGGCGTCTTGCCGGGCACCTTCTCCACCACCAGCTTGAAGTCGCGGATGATCTGCTGGGTCTGCGCCTCGTCGCCGCGCAGCGCGATGAAGTCGGGGCGGAAGTTGGTGACGTAGTTCTTCAGCAGCGCGGGCGTGTCGCGCGTCGGATCGACGGTGATGAACACCACCTGGACGCGCGAGGCGTCGGGGCCCAGCGTCTTCAGGATGCCGGAGAGCTCGGCCATCGTCGTGGGGCACGCATCGGGGCATTGCGTGTAGCCGAAGAAGACCACCGCCAGCTTGCCCGCGAAGTCGCTCAGCTGGCGCGGCTTGCCGTCGAAGTCGGGCAGGTTGAAGCCCTTGGCATACGTGGCGCCGGTGAGGTCGAACGCGTTGAAGCGGTGGGGGGGTGCGGCGCGTTCGCAGCCGGACAGAATGAGCGCACCGGCCGCGGCCAGCGAGAAGAGGAATCGGCGCGAAAGCATCAGCGGGCGTAGGGGATGTAGTGGTCGATCAACAGTGCCGCGAACAGCAGCGACAGGTACAGGATCGAGAAGCGGAAGGTGCGGCGCGCCAGCTCGTCCGAGTAGTGGCGCCAGAGCTTGAACGCGTAGCCGGAGAACATCGCCCCGAGCACCACGGCGCTGGCGAGGTAGAACCAGCCGCTCAGGCCGCTCACGAACGGGAGCAGCGTGCCGGCGAACAGCACCAGCGTGTAGAGGAACACGTGCAGCTTGGTGAAGTCGGGGCCGTGCGTGACCGGCAGCATCGGCAGCCCGGCCTTGCGGTAGTCCTCGGTGCGGTACAGCGCCAGCGCCCAGAAGTGCGGCGGCGTCCACAGGAAGATGATCAGGCACAGCAGCCAGGCGTCGGCGCTCGCCTCGCCGCGCATCGCGGCCCAGCCCAGCACCGGCGGCATCGCGCCCGAGGCGCCGCCGATGACGATGTTCTGCGGCGTCATGGGCTTGAGAACCAGCGTGTAGATCACCGCGTAGCCGATGAAGGTGGCCAGCGTCAGCCACAGCGTGATGGCGTTGACCCAGGTGAGCAGCAGTGCGGCGCCGGCGCCGCACAGCAGTGCGGAGAACACCAGCGCCTGCGTGTTGCTGAGCTCGCCCTTGGCGGTGGGACGCCAGGCGGTGCGCGTCATGCGGCGGTCGATCTCCTGCTCCACCAGGCAATTGAACGCGGCCGCGGCGGCGGCCACCAGCCAGATGCCCGCGGTGCCGGCCAGCAGGGGCACCAGCGGCGGCCAGCCGGGCACGGCCAGGAACATGCCGATCACCGCGCAGAACACGATCAGCTGCACCACGCGCGGCTTGGTGAGCGCGTAGTACTGGCGCCAGCGCGACGGCCGGGCCGACGCGGGGGCGGGTGGAATTGGCGAAGGGACGGGAACGGAACTCATGACGACAGGATTCGGTTTCTCAGGACGGCGGCCACTTCGAAGCCGATGCAGATGACCAGCGCGGCGGCCCCGGCAGTGTGCGCCAGCGCGGCCAGCAGCGGCCAGCCGAGCACGACGTTGGACAGGCCGGTGGCCAATTGGATCACCACCAGGGCCCCGATGATGACAGCCCGGCGGCGCGCCGCCGGGCCGTGCGTCCAAAGCCGTGCCACCAGCCAGCCCATCGCCGCCACGAAGGCGACGGCGAACAGCCGGTGCGTCCACTGGATCGCCACCAGGGCGGTCATCGCGATCGGCTGGCCGTCGGCGCGCCGGCCCAGCTCGCGGGCGAAGGTGAAGCCTTCCGACCAGTTCATCGCGGGCCACCACTGGCCGTTGCATTGCGGGAAGCCGGTGCAGGCGAGTACCGCGTAGTTGGTGCTGACCCAGCCGCCCAGCGCGATCTGCAGCAGCAAGGCCAGCGCGGCCAGGCCCAGCGCCCAGCGGTCGCGCGCGGGCAGGCGCGTCTCGTCCACGCGCGGGTTGACCTGCACGGACAACAACGCCAGCAGCCCGATGCCGCCGAGCAGATGGCCCGTGACGATGGCCGGATAGAGCTTCCATGTCACCGTCAGCGCGCCGAAGAACGCCTGTCCGATGTACCAGGCCAGGGTCAGTCCGATCAGCACCAGCGATCGCCGTTCGCGCGCGGCGATCGCGGCCGCCAGCAGCAGCGCGATCAGGATGCCCAGCGCGCCGGCGAAGTAGCGATGGATCATCTCGATCCAGGCCTTCTTCTCGGTCACCGGCCCGTCGGGCGCGAGCGCCTGCGCGCTGGCGATGTGCCGGGCCGCGGCCACCGGGCTGGACGTGGCGTAGCAGCCCGGCCAGTCGGGACAGCCCAGCCCCGAGTCGCTGAGCCGCGTGTAGGCGCCGAACACGACGAGGTCGAAGCACAGGAACAGCGTCAGGCCCGCGAGCGCGGCCACGCGCTGCGGGCGCGACTTGCGGCGCAGGCCGCCGCGCCACCACGCCGCCATCAGCACCACCGAGACGATGGCCAGCGCGACCAGCGCGAGGCCGGTCAGCGACGTCCAGTCGTAGCGGAGTGCAGGATTCATGAGGCAGTCTCCGCCCTGCGGGCTGCGCCAGGAAGAGCGCCCTGCTCTCGCGGCTGTCGCGCACTCATTGGGCGTCCTTGGCCCGGTTCCACCAGGCCGACGCGCGCAGCAGCTTGTCGACGTCCTTCTTCAGCTTGACCGGGTCGGGGTTGGCCGGCGTGCGCATCATCCAGTTGCCCAGCGGGTCGACGATGTAGACGTGATCCTCCAGCGCGTGGCCCTGCTCCGGCTCGAGCCAGCGCGCCAGCGCCGTGCGCTCCACGCGGTAGCTGGCCACGGCCGGCTTGGCGGACAGGGCGGTGGCCAGCGCGGGCGCGACCGGATCGGGGCTGTCGACCAGCCACACCTTGACGATGCGGTCGCGCTCGGCGCCCATCATCTCGCGCAGCTGGCGCTGCAGGAACAGGTTGCCCTCGCACTGCTTTCCGCAGGTGGCCGGTGCGACGACGATCATCAGCCACTGGCCCTTCAGCGTGGTCAGCGGCACCGAGTGGCCGGCCATGTCCTGCGCGGGCACCTCGTCCAGGGAGGGCAGCGGCCGCTGCGGCTCGATCAGCGTGGCGTAGTTGGTGCGGCCCTGCGGGCGGATCACGTAGTAGGTGAGGTACGACGCGATCACCGGCAACGCGCACGCGAACAGGATCACGAGCATCGTGATGCGGCCGCGCCGGCTCCGCGTCGCGGAGTAGTCGCGCATCGGCGCCGGCGTGCCGTGCAGGGTGAAGGTCATGGACTCGAGGCTGGCGCCCGGCCGCTCCGAAGCGCCTCGCTCGCCCCTCGGGGGCATGGGGGCCGTCAGGTTCTTGCCGGTGGCCTGGGGATCGTCGGACGGCGTCGGTTTCATTGGGGGCGTGTACCGTCGACGCTCGCGTCGATCGGGGATTCGGAGTCGGGAGGCGCCGGTCGGCGCGGGCGGATGAACTGCAGCCACACGTACAGGCCGAGGAACGCGATGCTCATCGCGAACCACTGCACAGCGTAGCCATAGTTCGTGACGACGCTGACGCCGCCCAGCGTGGCCGGCCAGTCGCGCCGCAGGCCGTCGTGTGCGTTGGCGTCGGTGGGCTCTTCCGCCACCGTGAGGGGGCGTAGCGCCAGACCGGACTCGGCCTGGAAGGGCTCGCGTTCGAGATTCTGCCGCACCGGCCCGCCATTGCCGTGGCCGATGTCGATCCAGTGCGACGGCCAGGGCGCGGCCCGGCCGGTCACGGTCACCGGGCCGGCCGGCGTGGGGATGGTCGGCACCTTCAGCGGATCCGCGTCGTCGCGCGGCACCCAGCCGCGCTGCACGATCACCGCGCTGCCGTCGGGCAGGCGCAGGGGCGTCATCACGTAGAAGCCCGAGCGCTCGTCCATCGTGCGGTTCATCAGGAAGATCGTGCGGGCGCCGACCCACTCGCCTGTGAGCACCACCTGGCGGTGCCACTGCTGCTCGGCGGCGGCGGCGTCCCGTGCGAGGGCCTCCTGCGGCACGGCCGGCATCGTCAGGCGCTCGGCCACCAGGTTCGCGTAGGCGATCTTCGTGTGGGCCCGCGACAGCTGCCACACGCCGAAGCGCGCCGTGAGCATCGCGCACGCGAGCGCGACCACGAACCAGACGACGCGCGAACGCGGGGAGCCGGCACCCCGGCGCGACGCGCCGGGAGGGGAGGAACCCGCGGGCGCCTGCGCGCCCTCGGTGGAATAATCGTTCGTCATGAAAATCGTGATCGTCGTCTTCTTGCTGCTCGTGCTGGCCGCGCTCGCGGGCGCCGGTTTCTTCATGCTGCGCCGCGGCCCCGACGACGCCAACGCCGACAAGCGCATGGCCCGCACGCTGGCGTTGCGGGTCGCATTGTCCGTCACGTTGTTCCTGCTGATCCTGCTGGCCTGGGCCCTGGGCTGGATCCACCCGTCGGGCATTCCCGTCGGCACCTGAGCTTCGAGCGCGGCAGCAGTCGCGCGGTTCCCTTTCAAGCGACGACGCCGCCCGAGAAATCGAGGCGGCGTCAGAGGGGTCTGGCATCTCCTCGCGCCGCGCAGCGGCGGGAGGCAATGCCTGACCCCGAACGTGAGCGGGGATCGGGGTCAGGCACCTTCGGAGCCAGACCCCTCCGGCGAACCCGTCACATCCAGTAGACGATCACGTACAGGCCCAGCCAGACCACGTCCACGAAGTGCCAGTACCAGGCCGCGCCCTCGAAGCCGAAGTGGCGCTTGGGCGTGAAGTGGCCCTTCTGCAGCCGCAGCGTGATGAAGAGCAGCATCAGCATGCCCACGAACACGTGGAAGCCGTGGAAGCCGGTGAGCATGAAGAACGTGGAGCCGTAGATGCCCGACGACAGCTTCAGGTTCATCTCGGTGTAGGCCTCGTGGTATTCGTAGGCCTGGCAGCAGATGAAGCTCAGGCCCAGCAGCACGGTGATCCACATCCACGCGATGGCCTTGGGGCGATGGTCGGCGATCAGCGCGTGGTGGGCGATGGTCAACGTGACGCCCGAGCTGAGCAGGATGGCGGTGTTGAGCGTCGGGATCGGCCACGGGCCCATCGTGCGGAACGGCGCGATGGTGTCGGCCGGCGAACCGGTGACGCCGGCCTGCGCGCTGGGCCAGATGGCATGGAAGTCGGGCCACAGGATCTGGTGGTCGAGGTTGCCCAGCATCGGCAGCGCGATGGTGCGGGCCCAGAACAACGCGCCGAAGAACGACGCGAAGAACATCACCTCCGAGAAGATGAACCAGCTCATGCTCCAGCGGAACGACACGTCGACGGTGTCGGAGTACAGCCCGCCCTCGCTCTCGCCGATGGCCGTGCCGAACCACTGCGCCAGCGTGGCAAGCCATACCGCGACGCCTGCGAGCAGGCTCCACGAGCCCCACTCATGTCCGTTGATCCACTGGCTGCCGCCCAGGATCATCAGGAACAGGCCGGCGGCCACGCACACCGGGTAGCGTGAGGGCGACGGGATGAAGTAGTGCGGGGTGATTCCGTGGGGAGTCGCGGCGGACATGGGTTCTTTTCTCCAGACTCTTCAGATCATTGAAACGGAAAGTCAGTGACTGGCGGCCGCGCCGATGACGAAATGCACCAGCACCACCAGGAAGACGACGAAGACCGCGGCGCCGAGGACGGCGGCGATCACCACATGGATCGGATTCAGCTTCTTGACGTCCTGCTCGTGGTCGGCGGAACGTCGGATGCCCAGGAAGGACCAGGCCACCGCGCGGAAGGTCTGGCCGAAGTTCGCCTTGCGGGCGGTCGGCGGGAGGTCGTCGCGGGGTTCGGTGGGCGTCATCGCGAGCTCAGGCATGCGGCTTGGCTTCGAGCTGCCCTGCCGGCGCCGGCGGCGTGGTGCCGCCCACCTCGAAGAAGGTGTACGACAGCGTGATGGTCTTGACGTCCCTGGGCAGCTTGGAATCGACGACGAAGATCACCGGCCAGCGCTTGGATTCGCCCGGCGCCAGCGTCTGCTGGTTGAAGCAGAAGCACTCCACTTTCGTGAAGTGCGACTGCGCCACGCCCGGCGCGTAGCTGGGGATGGCCTGCGCCGTCATCGTGCGCGACTGGGTGTTGCGGAACTCGTACATCACCGTGGTGAGCTGGCCCGGATGCACCGTGACCTCGTTCTGTTCCGGATGGAACTCCCACGGGCCGCGGGCATTGGCGTCGAACTCCACCTTGATGTCGCGGCTGGTGTCCACCTGCGTGTTGACGTCGCTGGCCTTCGTGCCGTACGCCGAGCCCACGTCGCCGCGCGCGATCACGTTGACGCCCAGCGCCTCGCAGATCGACTTGTACATGGGCACCATCGCGTAACCGAAGCCAGACATGACGGCAACGAACACTACGAGCTTGAACAGCATGCCGCGGTTGCGCCGCTTCTGCTTCTTCTCGCGCCGCTCCTGGCGCTCGTCCTTGTCGTCGTCGCTCATAGGCCGAACCAGATCGCCTTGGCGAAGAAGCCCAGGGCGAACATCAACGCCACGGAGAACAGGGCCACGCCCAGGCGAAGGTTCTTGCGGCGTTGCTCGGGAGTCTGTGCCATGGGCCTTCCGCGCGGTCTCAGCCGATGACCTTGGTAGCGGTGCGATCGAGCTTGGGCGGCGTCTCGTAGGTGTGCCACGGCGCCGGCGACGGCACTTCCCATTCGAGGCCTTCGGCGCCTTCCCAGGGACGCTGCGGGGCGGGCTCGCCCTTGCCGCGCATCACGGGGATCACGACGAACACCAGGAAATACACCTGCGACAGCCCGAAGCACAGGCCACCGACCGAGGCGATCGCGTTGAAGTCGGCGAACTGCATCGGGTAGTCGGCCACGCGGCGCGGCATGCCGGCCAGGCCCAGGAAGTGCATCGGGAAGAAGGTGACGTTGAAGGTGACCAGCGACAGCCAGAAATGCATCTTGCCGTGGAACTCGTTGTACATCACGCCCGTCCACTTCGGCGACCAGTAGTAGAAGCCGGAGAACATGCCGAACAGCGAGCCGGCGACGAGCACGTAGTGGAAGTGCGCGACGACGTAGTAGGTGTCCTGCAACTGGATGTCGATCGGCGCCATCGAGCAGATGAGGCCGGTGAAGCCACCCATCGTGAACACGAAGATGAAGCCGACGGCCCACAGCATCGGGGCCTCGAAGGTCATCGAGCCGCGCCACATGGTGGCCAGCCAGTTGAAGACCTTCACGCCGGTGGGCACGGAGATCAGCATCGTGGCGTACATGAAGAACAGCTGCCCGGTGACCGGCATGCCCGTGGTGTACATGTGGTGGGCCCACACGATGAACGACAGGATGGCGATGGACGACGTGGCGTAGACCATCGACGTGTAGCCGAACAGGCGCTTGCGGGCGAACGCGGGCACCACCTGGCTCACGATGCCGAAGGCCGGCAGGATCATGATGTAGACCTCGGGGTGGCCGAAGAACCAGAACACGTGCTGGTACATCACCGGGTCGCCGCCGCCGGCCGGATTGAAGAAGCTGGTGTGGAAGTGACGGTCGGTCAGCGTCATCGTGATGGCGCCGGCCAGCACGGGCATCACGGCGATCAGCAGGTAGGCGGTGATCAGCCAGGTCCAGCAGAACATCGGCATCTTCATCAGCGTCATGCCGGGCGCGCGCATGTTGAGGATGGTGACGATGATGTTGATCGAGCCCATGATGGAGCTGGCACCCATCAGGTGCAGCGCGAAGATCGAGCTGTCCATCGACGCGCCCATCTGCAGCGTGAGCGGCGCGTAGAGCGTCCAGCCCGCGGCAGGGGCGCCGCCCGGCAGGAAGAACCCGCTGGCGAGCATGATCGCGGCCGGGATGAGCAGCCAGAAGCTCAGGTTGTTCATGCGCGCGAACGCCATGTCGGCCGCACCGATCTGCATCGGGATCATCCAGTTCGCGAACCCGACGAACGCCGGCATGATCGCGCCGAACACCATGATGAGGCCGTGCATCGTGGTGAACTGGTTGAACAGTTCGGGATTGAAGTACTGCAGGCCCGGCTGGAACAGCTCGAGCCGGATCAGCAGCGCCAGCGTGCCGCCCACCAGGAACATGGTGAACGCGAACACCAGGTACAGGGTGCCGATGTCCTTGTGGTTGGTCGCGAACACCCAGCGGCGCCAGCCCGTGGGATGGCCGTGCGCGTGATCGTGGTCATGCTCGTGGCCATGATCGGCCGGATGGGGGAGAACAGCACTCATGAGAGGGGAATCCTTCAGCGAACGCGTGTGTCGGGCTATCGGCGAATCGACGGCTCGGCGACTTACTTGGCTTCGGCAGCGACCACGTCGGAGGGCTCGACGAGCTGGCCGGTGTGGTTGCTCCACGAGTTCTTCGTGTACGTGATGGCGGCGGCGATATCGGTCTCCGACAGCTTGCCCTGCCACGCCGGCATGGCGCCATTGAGGCGACCGTGCAGCACCGTGGTGATCTGCGCGTTCTTGTCGGCGTCGAGCACCACCGGCGACGCGTCGAGCGGCTTGACCGGGCCCGCGCCCTTGCCGTCCGGACGATGGCAGACGGCGCAGTTGGCCAGGTAGACCTTCTCGCCGCGGGCCAGCAACGGGGCCAGTTCCCAGACCTTCTTCGGATCGTCGGCCGCGGCGGCCAGCGCCTTGCGCTGCTTGTCGACCCAGGCCGTGAAGTCGGCCGCGGACAGCACATCGACGCGGATCGGCATGAACGCGTGTTCCTTGCCGCAAAGCTCCGAGCACATGCCGTAGTAGGTGCCGACCTTGTTGGCCAGGAACCAGGTGTCTCGCACGAAGCCGGGCATCGCGTCCTGCTTGACGCCGAACGCCGGCACGCTCCACGAGTGGATCACGTCCTCGGCGGTGGTGATGATGCGGATCTTCTTGCCCACCGGCACCACCAGCGGGTTGTCGACCTTGAGCAGGTAGTCGTTGCCCGCGGGCTTGCCCTCCTCGGAGAGCTCGCGCTGCGCGGTATCGAGCGTGGAGAAGAACTTGATGCCGGCGGCCTCGCCGTTGCCGTACTCGTACGCCCACTTCCACTGGTAGCCGGTGGCCTTGATGGCCATGTCGGCGTTGGTGGTGTCCTTCATCGCGACCACGGTGCGGGTGGCGAACGCGCCCATGAGGATGACGATGATGAACGGCACGATCGTCCAGGCGATCTCGACCGTGACGCTCTCGTGGAAATTGGCCGCCTTGTGGCCCACGCTCTTGCGATGCTTGAAGATCGAATAGAACATGAAGCCGAACACGATGACGAAGATCAGCGTGCAGACGATCAGCATGCCGTAGTGCAGCGTCTTGATCTGATCCGCGAC
>Ga0210384_10002292_pt1 | contig 23601 bp, 19 predicted proteins | sample IncBWH2MmetaG_FD_160574 | JGI IMG/M metagenome (GOLD analysis project Ga0210384, IMG submission 160574) | Forest soil microbial communities from Barre Woods Harvard Forest LTER site, Petersham, Massachusetts, United States - Inc-BW-H-2-M | ecosystem: Environmental > Terrestrial > Soil >...
GACGAGCAAAACGTCAGGAAACAAATTCGCCAGCCGTGGGTCTCATTCGGCTCAGATGCAGCGTCGATGGCACCGGAAGGCGTGTTCCTCAAATCTTCCACGCATCCACGCGCCTATGGCAACTTCGCCCGTTTGCTCGGCAAATACGTCCGTGACGAAAAAGTTATTCCCCTTGCGGAAGCCGTGCACCGGCTTTCGGGATTGCCTGCTACAAACCTGGGGCTCGATCACCGAGGATTTATCAAGGAAGGCATGTTTGCAGACGTAGTGGTTTTCGATCCGCAAACGATCGCGGACCGTGCTACCTTCGAGCAGCCCCACCAGTATGCCACCGGCGTCCGAGACGTTTTCGTCAACGGCGTTCAGGTTCTCAAAGACGGCGCACATACCGGCAGCAAACCCGGCCGCGCCCTCTGGGGTCCGGGCAAGACCAAGTGAATGGATTCATGAGTATTCCAGGTCGTCCGACTAAGGCGTTTACCTACGCCTTGCCAAAACCTAACGCCGCTAAGGCAGCTAAGGCAGCCGCGATCTTGACCCGATGTCACGCCTCGGGTACAGTCGCCGAAAGGTGTGACATGCCCTGAGGAGGTCCTATGGAGCGGGAGTTGAGCGTTGGTTGCGCGGGACCAGACGTTAAGGAACTGCAGGGTTTCCTGAACTATCACCTGCGTGCGCCTCACGTGCCCCTGGTGCCCGATGGACAGTTCGGCCGGCTCACGGATGCACGAGTTCGCCAGTTTCAAACTTGCAACCAGATCCAGGTGGACGGCATCGTCGGCCCGGAAACGCGCTCGCGCTTGTACGCCACTATAACTATCCGCCTCAATTCCGACGTTTATCTGACCCAGCGCCAGCATCCACCGATGTTGGCGCGCTCCGCCGTCTTCGGCGGACGCATACTGCTGGCCTCTGCGGGTTCCACCCTGCCGGCTGGTGCTGTGCCTTCTCCATCGCCCACTCCGTCACTCCACCTCGACAACGTGCAGATCCAAGCGGGCGGACAACGCACCTTCTCTCCGTGGCTCGGTCCTAATTCTCCCTCTTTCAACTCCCTCTTGCTCAGTGCTCAGGCTACATTCTTAAAGGTCAGCGACGGGCCCCACGTGGAGTTAGCGGTGGGCGGCCAGTTCGCCATCAACCAGTCTCCCTCGGACAGCAAATACAATGCTCAGGGCTTTTTTCAAGTGACCGGAGCGGACCTGCTTGCTCCCGGACGTTTTCACCTGTTCTCGCCCTTCGCTCAGGTGGCTTTCCAGTCCAACTTTGCTCCTTTTGGATCTCCCACGGTGGGCCTCACGGCCGGCAATCAGCTCTCTTTCGACATCATCAAGGACAATTTGATGTTTTTCGTGCAGGGAGCTCTGGCTGCTAACCTCAGCCTATCCGATGGGAAGGCTAGTATCAGCCCACAAGTAATCGGCGGCATGACTTGGCAGATCAATCTGTAGCTGACGCCGCACTCGGAGATAATCCACGTCGATCTGCAACGCTTTAATCCGCGAGCAGATCCCAAAGTCTGGTAACTTACCAGGCAAATGGACCTACTGCGCTGCTTCTAGCCCTGCCTCACCCAGCCGTTCCTCAGCGCGTGCATTTACTTTTCCATACCCGCTAGACTATGCTCTCGACACTCCATGGAAGTCCCGAATGCCTCAAAAAAACCCTTTCACAGTCGTCTCTTGAACCTCTTATTCACCATTCTCGTCGCCTACCTGTTGGTCCTGGCGCTCGTTCGCACGTTCGAATCGCGCCTGATCTTCTTCCCAAACTATCCCGCCCGCCTTGACGGCGACTGGCAACCTCGCGCTCTGCCTGTTCAAGACGTTTGGCTCACAGCCTCCGACGGCGTGAAGTTGCATGCGTGGTGGATTCCCGATGAAAGAGCGAAATTCACCTTTCTCGCCTTTCACGGCAACGCCTCCAACATCGCCAGCCGAGCACCCATTTACGAGTTTCTTCGCAGCCTACCCGCAAACGTCTTCGCCCTGGAATACCGGGGTTATGGCCACAGCGAGGGAAAACCGAGCGAAGCTGGCGTCTACCGTGATGCCGAAGGGGCTTACGAATACCTCGTGAGCGCAAAAAATATCGACCCGAAGCTAATCGTTTCTTTCGGCCAATCCCTCGGCAGCGCTGTGGCCACTTACGTGGCATCCCGCCGCCAGGTCGCAGGCGTGGTCCTGGAGGCCCCGTTTCCTTCTGCTTCGCGAGTTGCCCGCAAACTTTTCTGGTTCCTTCCGGGCGTCAGTCTTCTCGTTCACGGGCAGTTCGATACGCAGGCCTGGCTAAGCGGAATCCATACTCCGCTTCTGATTGTCCACTGCGATCAGGACCCCGTCATTCCATTTCAATTCGGGCAGGAAGTCTACGACGCTGCCGTTCCTCCTAAGAACTTCGTTCAAATCAGCGGCTACTGCCACGAAGAGTCTTCGCTTATTGCTCCAACTCGATACCGCACCGCTCTCGAGGAGTTCCTCAGGCGCCTTTAAGAGCCTAGGCATTAGCTGCAAAGGGTCCATTGGCAATTGCAGCGGTTAAGGACTGGGAGACTCGCCATGGTGCAGCGGCCGCAAGATTGTGGCAATTCGACAGCAAGTTCGCGTCCGCCCGTATTCATTCCCGAGTCGCCAGCAAACTGGACCTGGTTGAGTCGCCGGGCATTACACGATTCGTTGTTTCGCGACCCCGTGTGCTTTACAGATGTTTGCCCTCACTCCAAAACGTTGGTGGCGATATTTGCGATGCCTGTGCCGCCCTGCTAGCTTGGACCCGGTCGAGTGTTGCTGAACGGCGGCTCCAACAATGAGGCTTTTGTGGCAGGCTCCTCCCGAGACGTGCCACAGACTCACACCAGTCCACCGGTCTCCGCTCTAACATGGAATCCGACGAATGCAAACCCGGCTCGACGCGACGGGGAGCCATTTCCCCGGGATTGGAGTACCATCGGCGCAGGGACCAGAGGTACTACAAGTAGTGGACTGTTATTGAAAATGGAGGTCCTTGCAGCTACTAAGAGGAGCAAATGCACTGACAACTGCTAGGTCGGGTCTGGAAGACACCATGAACCAAACCGAGGCCAACACGCACCACCACGATGCTGACGAAGCCTCAAATGTTTTCGAAGAGCGCCTACGGCTCATTATTGACACAATCCCCACAATAGCCTGGCGCAAATTGCCTGATGGCTCGGCTGATTTCCTCAACCGACAGTTTCGGGAATATACGGGCCTTTCCTTGGAGCACGGTCTGGGCCTGGGCTGGATGAATGCGTTCCATCCCGACGACCGTTTGATGGAGGACTGGCGCGCGGCTTTGGCGGCCGAGAAACCCTTTGAGAAAGAGGCGCGTCTCCGCCGTGCTGACGGGCAGTATCGCTGGTTCCTGATTCGCGCCGTGCCGCTGCGAGACCAGCAGAGTAACGTCGTCAAATGGTATGGGACGAGCAGCGACATCGAAGACCTGAAAGGGCCGAAGATCGCGTTCGGCTTGTTATCAACACAATACCCACCATAGCCTGGACCGTTCGACCTGATGGCGTCGTTGATTTCGTCAATCAGCGTTGGCTGGATTATACGGGCCTCTCTCTGGAGAAGGAAATTGCAGAACCCACACGTGCAATTCATCCCGAAGATCTTCCAAGAATCATGAAACGGTGGCTCGCGGATATGGCCGCTGAAGAACCGTACGAGGATGAAATGCGCTTGCGGCGGGCTGACGGAGAATATCGCTGGTTTCTGGTTCGCGCCGCGCCTTTGCGCGACGAGCAGGGAAACCTCGTTAAGTGGTACGGAGTATCCATCGATATTGAAGACCGCAAGCGGGCCGAAACCCAGTCGCGGACGCTGCTCGATGCGATTCCGCAGCAGATCTGGAGCGGCCCGCCTGACGGCACTCTTGACTATTGCAACGCCCGTTGGCGGTCTTACATGGGACTGGGGCTGGAAGAATTGCAAGGTGAGGGCTGGCAGAGCATGCTTCATCCTGATGATCGGGAGCGTGTGCTAAGAGCCTGGCTCAAGTCAGTGACAGAAGGGACCCCTTACGAGCAAGAGGAACGTCATCGGCAAGCCGACGGACAGTATCGGTGGTTTTTGGCTCGGGGCATGCCGCTGCGCGATGCGGACGGGCGAATCGTCAGATGGTATGGGACGAATACTGATATCGAGGATCTGAAGCGGGCGGAGGATGCGCGTCGGCAGATCGAGGAGCAGCACCGCCTAGTTGTGGAGACCGCGATCGAGGCCGTCGTCAGCATCGACGCGAACGGCAAGATCCTGTTTGTCAACCCCGCCACAATCAGGATCTTCGGTTACGAATCCTCTGAATTAATCGGGCAGCCCTTGACGATGCTCATGCCCGAGTTTATGCGCGAGCTGCATAGAGCAGGCCTCCAACGCTATCTCGCGACTGGTCAACGCTACCTCAACTGGAAAGGAACAGAGTGGGTTGGATTGCACAAGAACAGAGAGGAATTCTCCATCGAAGTGTCCTTCGGGGAGGTCAGGAAGGAGGGTCGCTCTATCTTCACCGGCTTCATTCGGGACATCACCGATCGCAAGCGGGCTGAAGAGGAGGTGCGGCGTCTTTCAGGCCACCTTTTGCGATCGCAGGACGAGGAGCGACGTAGAATTGCCAGGGACCTGCACGACTCCACTGGCCAAGACCTCGTCGCTCTGGCAACCACTCTCAGTCAACTGCATGCTTCCATCCCTTCGTCCGGCAGGAAGTTGCGCAAGCTGGCTTCCGAGTGTCTAGCGTTGGCGGATCAGTGCATCCGTGAAGTACGCACGCTTTCCTATTTATTGCACCCACCGATGTTGGACGAAGCCGGACTGGAGGATGCGTTTCGTCATTACGTGAAAGGCTTTGCCGAGCGAACTGGAATCGAGGTTGAACTGGAGATATCGCCGCGTCTCGGACGGATGAAGTCAGGCGTCGAGTTGGCTCTGTTCAGCGTCGTTCAAGAAAGTCTCACCAACATCCATCGGCATTCGGGAAGTTTCCAGGCCAAGATACGAATTGAGCGCGACGCTGGAAAGATCACGCTGGAGATCAGCGACAAAGGGAGTGGAATTCCGGGAAACCTGCAGGAAAAAAATGGGGAACTATCCTTTGGACTTGGCGTCGGCATTCCGAGCATGCATGAGCGAGTGAAGCTCATCGGTGGCCAGCTTGATATTGAATCCAGCAGCAGTGGCACCACGGTGCGCGTTACGATACCGGCAGATGACTAGAAGGACGAAGAGACTTCGTATCCTGGTGGCGGACGACCACGAACTCGTCCGACGCGGCATACGCGGACTCCTTCGCGAGCGAAGCGGCTGGACCGTCGTCGGCGAGGCCACGAATGGCCTGGAAGCAGTAGAAAAAGCGAATAGGCTGAAACCGGACGTAGCCATCCTCGATATCAGCATGCCCGATTCGGGCGGGCTTCAGGCAACCCGTCGGATTCGAGAGTCAGTCCCAACTACCCAAGTTGTTGTCCTCACCATGCACGAGTCCGACCAGATGGTGCGCCGGGTCCTCGAAGCCGGAGCACTTGGATACGTCTTGAAGTCCGACCTTGCAACGCACCTTGTAAAAGCGGTGAAAAGTGTTTCTGGGGGTAAGCTGTTTCTGACCCCCAGAGTATCTGACATCGTACTGAAAGCATTCCTCGCGGCAGGGAATCGATCGGAGCCAACCGAGCATTCGCAAGCCCGGCCAACTCGCCGCGAGGTTGAAATTATTCGATTTCTGGCGCAGGGCAAAGCGAATAAGGAGATTGCAGCCGAGCTGGGAATTACCATCAGGACGGCCGAGACGCACCGGGCAAGAATCATGCTCAAGCTTGGCCTGCATTCTCTCGCCGAGCTCATTCACTATGCTATCCGTCACAAGATCTTCACACCTCCAAACGCCAGAGAATAAGTTCCCAGCCTAGTCCGAGGCGAGCAGAAGTTTCTGCGCGCCCCCCTGTCCAAACGAAGCTTCTGATCAGGTGAGGCTCTTGCTCAGCGCGAATGTCCGCGCGACCCAACTCCGGTAAGCTCTCGGTCTTCTCTGGGTAAATTGGCCGATGGAAACTGGGCTGGTGTGAGTGTGGGAGTCCGGGTCGAGAGATATAGATAGCCGAGGACGGCTACGGGAAAGAGCACGGCGGCGCCTTGCCAGATGGTGGAGCGGGAGAATGCACCGCTAACCATTCCGGCAAAGAGCAGACCGCCCATGAAATAGGGGAAAACGCATTCGTAGCAAATCCTGGCGACTTCGAAGGATGGCCGGCCTTCGACTAATCCGATTACGGCAGAGATAACAGCCGTATTGAGTGGGAGATACAGGGTGCCTGCCAATGTGGCGAAAGCCAAGGGCGAAATGGAGGAACCGGAACCAAGCAGTAGGCGTGCCGATTGGAAGGCCACCGTGGCGCTCAGGACAAGGGCCGCGGCGCTAAAGGCCACCTGGATGGGGCGGGGCCGTTTCGCGGCCCATAAAGACTGCACAAGGGCAGCCACGAGCGCGATGGCGACCACTTCTGAAAAAGAGCAACACAGCATGGCGAGAAGAAGGAAGATAAAGTTTGGCGACATGGTACTCTCAAGGCCCGGTATTCGGATCTTGAGCGTTGAGGAGACGCCCGCGAAGCCCAGAAGCATCAAGAACTGAGGGAGGCTGGCGGAACTCCACGATCCTGCGGCGATCAGCAGGACCGCGGCTCCAGAAGATACGATCAGGGATATGTAAATCTTGGCTGTTTGCGGCATTAGTTTCCCCAAACCACGGAGTTGCCCCAAACCACGGAGTTGCCCCAGACAACAGAGTTACCCCAGACTACCGAGTTGCCCCAGACGACAGAGTTACCCCAAACCACGGAGTTACCCCAAATTACGGTGTTGCCCCAGACACTTGGGTTGGTCCACACCGTCCCCGGAGCACCTGTGACGGTCACGGTGTTGTCGGCCGAGTTGAATACGGCCGTGGGTGACATAGCCGAACCCAGAGTGGCGGGAGCAAGGTCGGTGCTGGAGAGTGCAGCGGATGCGTCAACCGCGCCGGCGCCCACCGCAAACATGTCCTGCTCGATCGTATAGGTCACACCGGTGCCCAAGTCCGTCGCTGTTGTGTATTGCCCAAAGCCTTTCCAGGCCGTCTTCATTAAGCGGGCTTTCACCTGGTCTGGAGTGAGCGACGGGTTTTGTTGGACAAGCAGGGCCGCGACACCGCTGACCACTGGCGTGGCCATGCTTGTGCCACTCATGGTCATGTAATTTGCGGGTCCGTATTGAGAACCGCAGTTCATCCCAGATCCGTTGCAGGGGAAAACCGCAAGTGACGGATACTCGGTGATGAGTGTGGTGCTCGGAGACGCCAGTAGCGATATCACGGAATTACCAGGGGCGACGAGATCCGGCTTCACAATGTGGTCGAACGTCGTCGGGCCTTTCGAGCTATAGCTCGTCACGGTCTGGGCTGTTTGCGAGCCCGTACCGTGTGTATTGGTGGCGCCAACGGTGATCACGAGGGGATCGTTGCCGGGCGCGCCGATGGTGGCGTATCCATTCGTGCCGGCTCCGTTGTATTCACCCATGTTGCCCGCCGCGGCCACCACGACGATGCCGGCTTGCCATGCTGATTCGACTGCCTGGCACAGAGGATCGAGCGTGTAGCTCTCATAGACGCCGCGAGAGAGCGACAGATTGATCACCCGAATGTTGTAGGTGTCTTTGAGATTGATGGCTTGTTGAATCGCGGCAATCACCGAACTGTCAACGCTCGCGCCAGTGCCGTCCAGTACGCGCAAGGCGATGATATTGGCTTCTGGGGCGATGCCGCGATACACGTTCGGGTAGTTTTGCAGGCTGGTGGAATTGTAGGCGTTTCCAGCGACGATACCGGCAACGTGAGTTCCGTGACCGTACGCGTCAGTCGTGGAGGAATCGCCCGGTACAAAGCTTTGGTTATAAACGACACGAGACGGGCTGGCATTTCCATCAGAATTCAGGTCAGAAACATAGCCGACGCCGCTGTCGATGACGGCGACGCCAACGCCCTTGCCATCCCAGCCTCCGGAGTAGGCGATGTCCGCGTTGACGGCGGTGACCACGGGGTCCATCGCGCCGCGGACCTGGCGGTTCGGAGAAATGTACTCCACGTTGGAGTGGGAAGCGAGGCTGTTCAGACTAGAACCCTGCACGGTTACCAACTGGGCATGAATGAGTGAGAGGTCAGACTTTACAGTTGCGCCGTCAGCGGTGAGGTCAGACGAGGCTGCTGATCTCTTGAACTGAACAATGACGTCCACGGGCTTTTCGGGGTCAAGACCTTTGAGGTCGGGAGCGATTTTGGCAGCGATCTGGGTTTGGAGGCTCACAACATCAGTCGAGGGCACGCCAGACACGGGTTCTTGCCGGGTGGCAGATTGATCCTTGGGACCTGCCAGCGGGCTCTGTGGTAGAACTAGGCTGCCATTGGCTGTGGCGAGCGACCGACTGGCAATCGCACTGTACTCTGCTTTCTCAGAATGAGAATCCTGGGTCGAGGTGCGGCTTAAATCGCGCCTATTGGACCCCGTGCTGTAAGAGTCCCGGGCGGCTGCCGGAAGAGCCGGAGCCTGATTGGGCGTGGTATTAGGCGCCGTTTGAAGGACTTGCGGGTTTCCGAGAAGATGAAAGAGATGGCCTGTCGATCCCAGTCCGGCAATCAGGAGTGAAAAGGCGATCAGCGTACCCCATGTGGTCGTCCTTAATCGTCCACCGTGCTTGCTATCTGAGTTCTTAACAGGGCTGGGATGCATTATTTCTCACTTTCCATATAAGTGCAGGGTGCGGCCGGCCGGATGCCAAGACTTGCATTTCGGGCTCCCTAAGTTTTAAGCGCTGGACGTCATTTCGGTCGATGGTACATGTGTGGGGGTGGGCTAGTACCAAAGTAGAGCTAGTTTTGACCAAGGTTTTTGGACGCTTGGAAGGGAACCGATCGGGAATTGCTAACGAGGTTCGGCCTAGAACTCCAGAGGAAAGCCCGTTTCCTCCAGGGTTAATCTTGGGACAAAACTCACCACTCGTACTATGGGCACGGGGTCCTTTATTCCGGACACTGTATGTACCAAAAAGGACCGGTGGAATTCTGCTCTCCGATCCAGGAACGCATGCCCACACAAAGCGCCAGAGATGGGAATGATTCGTTGAATCCTGCTCGCCAGCCTGAAATTGCGAGTGGGAGCGACGCCGTTAGTGGCCGTCCGAAATCATGGCTAAGCAAGGCCTTCCTATTAATTGCCAATAGATACCAGGAGATTTGGTCTGCCCCTGGCAAGAAGGGCCAAAAGCTGAGTTCGCCGGCGACGCTGTTCATATTGTTGCAAGTAGTGATCGGAATTCCGCTGTTGCCTTATGCACTTTTGCATTGGCACCCGGAAAGCGAACTTCGGTTTGCCTGTTTTTTTGGGGTGGCACTGGCCGCTTCGTTATTTAAGGTGCGGCTTCCCGGGATTGAGGCGACGATGTCCGCCAATTTCCTGTTCATCCTCGTGGGGATTCTGGATTTGTCGTATCCCGAGACACTGCTCATGGGATGTTTCGGGGGGTTGGTGCAGTCGATTTGGCAGTCGAAACCTCGGCCGCGACTTATCCAGATTCTATTCAATTTTGCCAATCTTTCGATTTCGATCACCGCAGCAAATCTTGTATTTCACAGCAAGTCCGCTTCCCACCTGGGGCTTGCTTGGCCGTTGTTGCTGGTTTCGGCTTCGACGACCTACTTTGCGATAAATACGATGTCCGTTTCGGGAATCATCGCTCTGACCCAGAGGCGCAATCCGCTGCTGGTGTGGAAAGAATGTTATCTGTGGTCGTTTCCCTATTATTTGTTGGGCGCAATGATCGCCGGAGGCGTGAGCCTGATCAATCGGGCGTTCGGGTGGCAATTCGCAATCCTGGTCCTGCCGCTCGTCTATTGGATGTACCGGTCTTATCGGATCTATCTGGATCGTTTGGAGGCTGAGAAAAAACATACCGAGGAGATTGCGGACCTGCATCTGCGAACGATTGAGGCGCTGTCCCTTGCCATCGAGGCCAAAGATCACAGTACGCATGATCACTTGAAACGGGTGCAGACCTACGCCGTGCAGCTCGGGAAAGATTTGGGATTGGGCGACGCGGAACTGAACGCCCTGCGCGCCGCCTCGATGCTTCACGACATCGGCAAGCTGGCTGTTCCAGAGCAAATACTTTCGAAGCCCGGAAAGTTGACGCCGGAAGAATTCGATCGGATGAAAATCCATCCAATCGTTGGCGCGGAAATTCTAGACCGCGTCCAATTTCCTTACCCAGTTGTTCCGATTGTTCGGTCTCACCACGAAAAGTGGGATGGGACGGGATATCCGCACGGATTGAAAGGGCAAGCCATTCCCATCGGGGCGCGGATCCTTGCGGTGGTGGACTGCTTTGACGCGCTCACATCGGAACGGCCGTACCGCCGCGCGATGTCCGCTGATGAAGCCGTGAAGCATCTGATTGCAGAGATAGAGACGAGTTTTGATCCGCAGGTGGTCCAGGCGATCGAAAAGAGGTACCCCGAACTCGAGCAGGTGGTGAGCCGATCCCAAAGCACGAAGAGTCCTTTTCCATCCGTCGCCAACCCTAATCGATCTGTTCCGTCGGCAGGATATGCGGAGGTGCCGAACGCCTCGGAGGTTCGAACGACTTCTTTCCTGGCGTCCATCGTCTCCGCCCGGCAGGAGGCGCAGCTGTTGTTCGAACTGGCTCAGACGCTCGGCAATTCCTTGAGTTTGCGCGAGACGCTCTCGGTCGTTGCGGTTCGTTTGAAGGAAATGGTTCCGCACGACCTAATCGTTTTCTATGTGTGCGATGGTGAAAAGCTGAGTCCGCGTTATGTGCACGGAGTCGACTATGACCTTTTCCGCTCGTTGGAGATGCCGATAGGGCAGGGAATTTCCGGGTGGGTCGCCAAGCACAACAAACCCATCATCAATGGTGACCCTCTGGCGGAATACCGGCATCTCGGCGATCCGGCTCGCGTGACCGTGTTGCGATCGACGCTTTCCATTCCGCTCCAAGGTCGGGAGGGGGTCGCTGGAGTCCTCACGGTATACCTGAAAGAGAAGCAGGCATTTACAAAAGATCATATGCGCATGCTGCTGGCGGCCAGCTCGAAGCTGGGCTTGTCCGTGGAAAACTCGCTGCAATTTGAGAAAGCGCAAGACTCAGCGAGTACGGATTTCCTCACCGGTTTACCGAACGCCCGATCAATCTGCGCGCACTTGGATAGCGAGCTGGCACGTTCGAAGCGCAGCGGGCAGCATCTGGCGGTCCTGCTTTGCGACCTCAATGGATTCAAGACCGTCAACGATAATTACGGACATCTAGTGGGGAACAAACTCCTGGAGCAGATCGCCAGGAACCTGCGCACAGTATGCCGGGAGTTCGATCTGGTTGGACGTTTGGGAGGAGACGAATTCATTTTGGTTCTTCCGGAATTCACCACGACAACGGTCAAGGAATTCCTTCCGAGAGTGGAACTCGCGGTGGAGGAAGCCGGCGAGGCTATTTGCTGCAAGAAGGTGGTTACAGCGAGCGTGGGCGCGGCGTTTTATCCAAAGGACGGCTTGACGGCGGAAGAGCTGCTCTCCGAGGCAGATCGCAGCATGTATGAATCCAAGGAAAACCACTATCGAGAAAGAGGCGCATCGTTGCTGACGCCGATCGTGGTCAGCTCAAGCGGATGAGGCGGACGCGGAAAGGTTCTCGTTGCATTGCAGCCATGACATATTGGATTTCAAAACTCGCGCAGAAAGCCCTTCTTCTTGCGGCGCTGGCGATCGTGGGAGCACTCCTTTGCGCGACCATGGTGCGGTTCGCGCCTGGTTACGGAGTGGACGAACGGGAGCTTGATCCACGGCTCTCCGCGGTTTCGCGGGATGCGATTCGAAACGAATATCGATTGGGCGGCGGACTGATTTCCTATTACCGCGGCTACATTTCGGGATTGCTCCACGGAAATCTGGGGACCTCAGTTTTTCTGCAGCGGCCCGTTGCTGGACTTCTGAAAGAACGGGCTCCCTTCACGGTACGGGCGGTTTTCCTCGGACTGGCAACGGCGTGGATTGCGGCGTCGGTCCTTTCGCTGCTGACTATTCGTTGGCGAACCTGGGTGTTGGAGTATTCGGCGACGGCTGTGACTGGTCTTCTGATTGCGTTGCCCACGGCCGTCGTGGCTCTTCTGTGTTTGTATTTGCGGGTACCGGTGTTTCTGGGAATTGCGGTTATCACCCTTCCGAAGCTTTTTCGCTATCAGCACAACATACTGGCACAGTCCAACGCACGGCCGTTTGTGTTGGCGGCGCGCGCCCGCGGTGTGAGCAGCAATCGCATCCTTTTTTGGCATGTGATTCCTGCGGCGTGGCAGCCGCTCGTGGCTCTTCTTGGAGTCTCGGCAAGCATGGCGTTTGGCGCCGCCATTCCCCTGGAAGCTCTTTCCGATTCTCCCGGGATGGGGCAATTGGCGTGGCAGGCGGCGCTGAATCGTGACTTGCCTTTGCTGACCAGCATCACGTTGTTCGTGACGCTGCTGACTGCGGGAGTCAACTGCCTTGCGGGGGCGATACAAGAGAGGCAGCCGTGAGGGCGCAGCGTACGCTTCGCCTGATCTGCCGTGCGGCCCTGGTCATTATTCTGGCTTTGGGGCTATTCGCCGGGAGCTTTACTCGTTATTCGTATGCGCACCAGTTTCGGGAGATTCCGAATACCGCGCCATCTCGAACGCATTGGCTTGGAACGGACGGGCTGGGGAGAGATCTATACACTCGCGTCATCTATGGGACGCGCGTTTCGCTGTTGCTGGCGCCCGCGGCGGCGTTGCTCGCGACCATCCTTGCAGCCATTCTTGGAGGACTCGCAGGGTTGCAGGGAGGGTGGCTCGAGAAGATTATTCTCGCGTCCGCCGACCTCTCGATGTCGCTGCCGCTGCTTTTCGTGCTGATCGCGCTGCGCGCTTTTTTACCCCTCGATGTATCACCCGTTCTGTCGGTGGTCGCCACCTTCGTGACGCTAGGCGTTCTCGGGTGGCCTTCGTCGCTGCGCGTGGTTTGGGCGGCCGCGCGAAATCTGCGGGACTCGGATCACATCCTGCTGGCACGAGCTCTGGGCTGCCGGCAATCGCAAATATTGCTTCGCCAGGTGATTCCGTGTCTTCGGCCTGTGTTCTTGGCGCAGTTCTGGATTTCCATCCCGGTCTTTATTCTGACGGAAGCAACACTGAGCATGTTGGGACTGGGAGTGATGGAGCCATTGCCATCCTGGGGAAATCTGTTGCACGGGGCCGAGGATTTCTCGGCCATGGCGGCCAACCCGTTCCGGTTGGTTCCTCTATTTGTTCTGGTGCTGACCGTCATTTGTTTTCAATTTGTTTTCTCTGGTTCGGAGGAACTTGCATGATGCGGCGTGCTCTGCGATGCGCGGTTTCGTTGCTTTCCCTGTGCTTGTTCATTGGCTCGGCGCCGTCTGGGCGCGGGCAATCCGGGGCCGAATTGCGTTTTTGCTTGCATGGCGAGCCTAAGACGTTTAATCCCATTTTAGTGGATGACGAAGCCTCGGAAAACGTGCGGTATTTGACGGGTGGGGTTTTGATTCGCGTCAATCGGCAGACGCAGGCTCTCGAACCCGCGCTGGCGGAATCCTGGCAAGTGTCGCGGGACGGGCGCAAGGTCACATTTCATTTGCGCCAGGGCGTTTATTTTTCGGATGGCACGCCGTTTTCGTCCGCGGACGTGGCGTACACCATGAAACTGCTCATGGATCCGCAAACGCACTCCGCGACCGGAGATGCGTTTCGAACCGGGGAGGGGACCATCGACGTTCAGACTCCGTCTTCGGAGGTGGCGGTCAATTCGTTTCCAACTCTTGTTGCTGGTCTCGAGCGATTGTTCGATCAGGTGGCGATCCTTTCGGCAAAGTCTCCCAAGAAGGAAATGAGCGTGCTGGGGCCTTACTACGTTTCGGAATACGTGGCGGGTTCTTACGTTCTTCTTCGGCGCAACCCCAATTACTGGAAACATGATGCCGACGGCCATGCGCTGCCGCACATAGACACGGTCCGGCTGGATATTCAAAGGAACCGCGATGTCGAGTTGATGCGCTTCCGGCGCGGGGAATTGCAACTGATCAACCGTCTCGATGCGGATCAGTTCGACCGGCTTCAGAAGGAATCACCCGGTACCGCTCGGAACGCCGGTACGGGGCTTGACGGGGAAGAGCTTTGGTTCAATCAGGTAAGCGCGTCCGCTTTGCCCGATTACAGGAAAAAGTGGTTCCAGACCGCGGATTTCCGCAAGGGCATTTCTATGGCCATCAACCGGGACGACCTGGCGCGAATTGTGTTCGGCGGGTACGCAGCGCCTGCTTATGGTCCGGTGTCGCCGTCCAATCATTTTTGGTTTAACACCTCGCTGCGAGCTCCCAAACACGATCCGCAGGGAGCGATTCAGCTGCTTGCTCGCGCAGGATTTCGGCTGGAAGACAGCATCCTGAGGGACAGTGCGGGGAATCGCGTTGAATTTACAGTGATCACCAATTCCGGGAACACGGCGCGGGAAAAAATGGCGACGATGATTCAGCAGGACCTCTCGGAGATTGGGGTCACGATGAAAGTTGTCACGCTGGACTTTCCTTCGCTGATCGAGCGGATCATGCGCACGTTTGATTATGACGCGTGTTTGCTGGGGCTGGTGAACACCGACCTCGATCCCAACGGTCAATTGACCGTGTGGATGAGCTCTGGCGAAGACCATCAGTGGAACCCGAATCAGAAAACACCGGCGACGGCTTGGGAAGCAGAAATAGACAAGCTCATGCGGGAACAAGCGGCTGCGCCCAGCGAAAAAGTGCGCAAGGCCAAGTTTGACCGGGTGCAGCAGATTGTCACCGAGCAGCAGCCGTTCATCTATCTTGTCAACACGGATGCGCTGTCGGCCATTTCTTCCGAGCTTGACGGCGCGGCTCCTGTGGCGCTCAATCCCCACGCGTTTTGGAATATCGAGTCGCTGCGACTGAAGCCTGGCAGGGAGACGGGGGCGAACAAGTGAGTTTCCCTGCGCCACTGCTGGCTGCCAATCTCTCGGTGGACTACCGCAATAAAAGGGGCGTGCTCCGCAGCGTTGCTCTAGATATCGAGCGGAGGGAAATAGTGGGATTGGTGGGACAGAGCGGATCCGGGAAAAGTACGCTGGCTCTCGCACTGATGGGACTTCTTCCCGTGAAGGGTGGGGAAGTCAGGGGCGAGGTGGTGTTCAACGGAAAAGATCTGCTGAGGAGTTCGGAAAAAGAACTGAGAGCAATTCGTGGCAGGGGAATTAGCATTGTGTTGCAAAGTCCGCTGACGGCGCTGAACCCGGCGCTTTCCATTGGAGCGCAGTTGAGCGAGGCCTGGAAGGCGCACGAGCGGGGAAGCGCTGCGGAGGGGGCCGCGGTCATACGGTTAGCATTGAAGAGCGTCAGCTTGACATTCGACGATGAGTTTCTTCGCAGACGGCCTTCACAATTGAGCTTGGGCCAGGGACAGCGGGTGTGCATCGCTATGGCGACCCTGCACCGGCCGGCGCTGCTGCTGGCCGACGAGGCGACAAGCGCTCTTGACCCAATCACGCAATCTGAAATACTCAATTTGTTCACGGCGTTAAACCGGGAAATGGGAACCGCTATTCTTTATATATCCCATGACCTTTTGTCGGTTGCGGCTCTATGCCATCGGATCTGCATTCTCCACGGGGGGCAGATCGTAGAGTGCGGTACGCCGGAAAGCATATTTCATTCGCCGCGACATGCATATACGCGCCGACTCGTCGCGGCGCTGCCGAACCCGCCGGCGCGTGGAGGCCGGAACGAGATTGACGCTAAAGAGCCTGTGAGCCGGATCCTCGAACACTCTTCCTTTTGAAACTCTCCTCAGGCCATCATCCCAGAATTGAGATAAGGTCTTGCCGCTGTTGGCCGTGTCCCAGAGAGTTGTTCGCAGGACTGCGAGAAGATCGAAAGGCGCTAGAGCAGCGATGGTTCAAAATGCGCTCAATGGCTCGGATCTGCAAAGTCTCGATTTTGTGCTCATCGAAGATGTCGGCAGTCTGGTGTACCCATCGTCCTACGATTTCGGCGAAGACCCACGCTTCGTGCCGCTTACGGTAACTGCGGGGGAAGACCAGCCCGTAAAGTATCTAACTATAGTCGACAGCGCGGACGCGACCACAATCACAGAATCGGATCTCGCCGATGTTGTAGAATGCGATGGACCGCCGCTGGACGAAATATCCAAACCGTGCGGCCGGGCATGGAAGTCTTCAGACCGTCGGCCAAAACAGGGGAACAAAAGGAATACTTGGAATTTCTTGGAAATTGGCGCACTCGGTCCCGGGCTGCCGCCGCGGTCGAAGAACAAATGATCACTCTCCTCTCCATCATTGCTCTCGGCTTCTTCCTCGGTATGCGCCACGCTACCGATGCGGACCACGTCATCGCGGTTGCCACGATCGTCAGCCGCCAGCGCAGCATTCGCCAAGGCGCTCTGATCGGTGTTCTCTGGGGGCTCGGTCACACCATAACGATTCTCGTCGTGGGCTCCGCAATCATCCTGTTCGGCATCGTAATTCCAAGGAGAGTCGGTCTCACCATGGAGCTCTCGGTTGGCCTGATGCTGATTCTTCTCGGAATTCTGAATCTCACGGGCACTATGCGCTGGATTACGGAAAACCTCACGCCCTGGCAGGTCGGACTTCACGCGCATTCCCATGGACACGGGGACTACATTCACAGCCATGCTCACGGCCACAGTCCCGAGAAACACGGCCACGCTGATGACGAGACACCCGTCGGCTGGATGGATCGCGTCTTTGGCCGCCTGGACCTCTATCAAATCGTCCGGCCCTTGGCCGTTGGCATCGTTCACGGTTTAGCCGGCTCGGCCGCCGTTGCCTTACTCGTGCTCACAACGATCCGTGTTCCATCCTGGGCAGTCTTATATCTTCTCGTCTTCGGGATTGGCACCGTCGCCGGCATGATGCTCATCACCGCCGCGATTGCCCTCCCCTTTACGTTTTCCGAAAACCGTTTTGCCCGTCTCCATCGCGGCTTGGGAGTCGTCTCAGGGCTCGTGAGTCTCGCCTTCGGTCTCTTCATTGTCTACCAAATGGGCTTTGTCAACGGTCTCTTCACCCACAATCCCACGTGGGTTCCCCGCTGATCTTCGTGGCACTTTCCATCCCGTAGGCTCAAGTTGAATAATTCTCGGTACCGCACGCTTCTGCGATGCCGCGGTCGCTCTATTTCGCATAGTGGCGAACGCTGAAGGAGATCGGCAAACCTATCAGGAACATGTGCACCAAAAGGCCTTGAATGAGTCCTGCGAGGTAGAACGGGCCCCAGGAGTGAAGCGCTGAAAGCGGCACGACAATCAGGTTCATCACCAGAAATACGGCGATGCCGTAAAACAATCCGCAGACCAGCGCGTGCTCCTTGAGGAAGGCAAGTTTCCGGCTCGCCGCGTAGTACACGGCCGCCGCGGAGGTCGCGATGAAAAACTGCAGCGCAATCCCAAGCACGTACGAGCCTAAACCGGCGTGCGCAGCTGTCGGTCCAATCAGTCCGGCGGCGATGGCGCGCGGCACTCCTGCTCCATAGCTGACGAATGCAGCGCCGAGGTCCAGACTCCCTGCCAACAACCCGCCCACGAAAATCGCCAACAACGCATTTGGTTTTTGCGCGGACAACACAGCAGAAGCGGCGCTCATATTTTCCTCCGCACTATCCGGGGCGACTAAATCGGTTCGCGGCCATTGCCACTGGCAGCCCGACAAAAAGAACGTGAATGATCAATTGGACGAGGATGACTTGCGAAGACGTCGGCCTCTCGGGTCTTCGAGAAAGTGGCACCACGGCCAAATTCATCACCAGAAAGACGATCACCCCATAGAGCGGTCCGGAAATCCAGTATGCTCGCGCGAGAAAAGGATATTGCAGGCACGCCTCGACAAACACCGTCGCAACGCTGACGGCAATCACGAAATGCAGCAGAAGTCCGAATGCTCCGCTCATCCATCCTTCGCGGAACGCTCGCTCGCCCAATAATCCACTGGCGACCCCCTGCCAGACGTGCAGCGGCTTAATCCCTTTCCGTCCAAACTGAAGGCACGCGGCTATGCCGTCAAGAAGCGCGCACGCTACGCCGCCCCACACGATTGCCCTGAGTGCCCCAGCCATCTGCCAATTCTCCGCGCACCAGGGAAGTCGAGTCGCTCAGAATCGGACTCTGTCAAGCAGATTCGTATCGCGCTCTTCACCATCGTGGCTAGTCCGGCGCCCACCGCGTCGTTCGGCTTAGGTCTCCGACGGCCACGGCAGGGTGCGCGCTCGGACGAGCTCCACGGCGCGGTCACCGTTACCAACGATTTCGACGCGCCCGGCAACCTCACGCTGGTCAGATTCGTTAAGTTTGGCTGAATATTATCTTCAATTCTTACAATTTGACACCTCGCCGCACGGTTTGTAGTCTGCGAGACTTGTGACCCCGTTGAGGCTACCGCTTGAAAAGTTGACCCAGGCGGCGCACCAACCTCATACATTACAGTCGCCCACGACATGCGATCCGTGGCCGGGAGGGGATCTTATGCACAAGAGTCACAAAAGCCGGTGCCAGGCATGAGCATCGAGTCTCTCAAATCACCAGGCGGCGGACTGGTCCCGACAAATGGCGGTCCTCTCACGGAAGAGCAAATTCCTTTGGCGGTCGAGGATGTACTCACGACCACACCATTCGTCGATATTCACACGCATTTGTATCCCCCGGCATTCGGCAAGCTTGGGTTGTGGGGTATAGACGAACTCCTGACCTATCATTATCTGGAAGCAGAATTCTTCCGCTCTTCTGCTTCCATCCCGGAGCAATACTGGTTGCTTTCCAAGCGTGAGCAAGCGGATGCCATCTGGCAGACTCTCTTCGTAGAAAACACACCTATCTCAGAGGCCACGCGCGGGGTCATTGCGGTGCTCCAGGCTTTCCAATTGCCTACAGATCGAGCGGGTTTGACCGAAGCAAGGGCCTTCTTCAAGGCGCAAACCATCGAGCGGCACATTGAGCGGGTGCTGCAGATGGCGGGTGTCAGCGAGGTCGTCATGACGAACGATCCGCTCGATCCAGAGGAAAGCGCAGTCTGGATGAAGGGAGTCGGGAATCACCGTCAATTTCGCGCTGTGTTGCGCTTGGATCGAATTCTATGCGCCTGGTCGGCGCACTGGCAGGTGTTAGCCAATCTGGGCTACGAGGTTGATGAGCTCGCCTCGGGGAAGTCTCAGGTGGAAGTGCGGCGGTTCTTGATGGACTGGTCCGCGCGCATGCAGCCCGTTTACATGGCGGTCTCGCTGCCAGACACGTTCGAATATCCTCAAGAGACAGCAGGCAATCGATTGCTACGGGGTGCGGTGCTTCCTGCTTGCCGCGAGTTACGAATACCCGTCGCGCTCATGATAGGAGTTCGTAAGCAGGTCAATCCGGCGTTGCGTTTGGCGGGCGACGCCGTGGGCCGAGCGAACCTGCTGGCTCTTGAAAACTTGTGCCGCGAATTCCCGGACAACCGCTTTCTGGTGAGTGTGCTCAGCCGAGAAAACCAGCACGAACTGTGCGTTTATGCCCGCAAGTTCAGCAATTTGATGCCGTTCGGTTGCTGGTGGTTCATGAACAATCCTTCGATTGTGGAGGAGATCACGCGCGAGCGCATCGAGATGTTGGGAACGAGCTTTATTCCACAACACTCCGATGCCCGCGTGCTCGAGCAAGTGATCTACAAATGGAACAACACGCGGAGGACATTGACGCGCATCCTCCCCGATACCTACCGTCTCCTGTCGGAGGACGGTCGTGGCGTGACGCGCGATGACATTCAGCGTGATATCACCCGTCTTTTCCGATCGAACGCCGAATCTTGGACGGGTCTGCACTCGCCCGGTTCCGATGCGCCGACCGAAACCTAGCGCCTGTGGCAATATGTGGTGCGTGGGTCCTGGTGGTAAACTTTCCGATTCACCAGAGCGCTTACAGTTTCCATCAAGGAAGCGGAGAACCTACTCAGCCCGTGTCGATTTAGGAGGTCACGATCATCTTGAACCAGAGCAATGGCATGTTCAAAGCTTCGCTCGCCATCTGTATGGCAATGTCCCTTTTTCCGATTGCTGCATCCCCGGGTCAGAACCCAAGCTTCCATAACGCGCCGCTATCCTCCAAGCAACAGAAAAATCCTTACGAGGGCCAGCATCCCGCTTCCGGCAAAGCTGACTATGTTCTTCGCTGTGCGGCTTGTCATGGGCAAAACGGAGAAGGTACCGGAAACATTCCCCCGTTGGCCGCTGGCAAGGCCCAGGGCGCCAGCGACGGCGAGCTCTTCTGGTACATCACCAAGGGTGATTTGAACAACGGCATGCCGTCTTGGGAGAGTCTGCCGGAAGAGCAGCGGTGGCAGATCGTCAACTACCTCCGTGTTCTTGGCAGCCTCAAACCGGGGTCTCCCCGGGTTCGACTTTCCGCCGACGAAGCCGTAGCGACTGCCACCAACGCCCCTCCTCCCAAAGCGCCGTTCACCGACTACCGTTTCGAGAAGCCTGGCACGATTCGCAAGATCACGCTGAAAGATCTGCCCGATCCGCTCGCCACTGCGTCGTCCGGCAATGGTCCGCAACTCGTGCCGCGTCCCGAGCAGGCCTGGCCGCAGGTTCCGCCTGGATTCAAAGTCGAGCTGTATGCGTCCGGGCTCGACGAACCGCGCCTGATTCGCACGGCGCCCAACGGCGATTTTTTCGTTGCCGAAAGCCACACTGGCAGCATACTGGCCTTCCGCGGAGTAACTTCCGACGGCAAAGCCGCGCAGACAGAGACCTTTGTCACCGGGCTCAACCGTCCCTTTGGCATCAACTTTTATCCTCCGGGGCCGGAGCCGCAATGGATTTACGTTGGCAACACGGACTCGGTTGTTCGCTTTCCGTATAAGAACGGCGATTTAAAAGCTCGCGGGCCCGCGGAGCACATTGCCGACGTGCCCGGGGGCAACGGCCACTGGACGCGCGACATTCAGTTCTCACCCGATGGCAAGAAGATGTTCGTCTCCGTGGGTTCGGCTTCCAATATCGACGACCCCGACACCACTCCGGGAGAAAAAAATCGCGCCGATGTTCTCGAGTTCAGTCCGGATGGCTCGGCGATGCAAATCTACGCCTACGGCATCCGCAATTGCGTCGGGCTGGCCGTCAATTCGAAGACCGGCGAGTTGTGGTGCTCGGTGAATGAACGCGACGCGCTAGGTGACAATCTAGTTCCCGACTACATTACTCATGTGCAGGCGGGCGGCTTCTACGGCTGGCCCTGGTGGTACATGGGTGGCCATCAGGACCCACGCCATGAGGGAAAGCATCCCGAGCTGAAAGACAAAGTCATCGCGCCGGATGTAATCCTCAATCCGCACAATGCATCGCTTGAGCTGACCTTCTATAACGGCAAACAATTCCCGGCGGAATACCAAGGCGACATCTTCGCTTCCGAACATGGCTCGTGGAATCGCTCGGTTCGCGTGGGCTATGAGGTCATTCGCGTGCCTCTGCATCAGACTGGTCACGCAACGGGCGAATACGAAGATTTCATGACGGGCTTCGTCGTGGACAATGGCCATGTTTGGGGACGCCCCGTGGGCGTCACTGTCGCCCAGGATGGCTCGCTGCTGGTCACCGATGACGGCTCGAAATCCATCTGGCGCATCAGCTACGCGGGAAAGTGACTTCCGCGGGCGGTCGCCCGCAACGGGCTAAGCGCCGCGAATCCATCCCATGGGCGCAGCATGCTGCGCCCAGCTGTGCACGCCACAAACATCGGTGCCAGGCCGCGCCAGTCAGTATCCCAGTTTCTTATTCACAACATTGAGCAACGCCTGGCCGTTCCGGAATCGTTCATACTGCTCAATGAAAAACTGCATGGCATTATCCAGCCAATCAGGCGTATGGTCCGCGCAATGCGGGGAAAGCAAAACATTCTCCAGCTTGTAAAACGGATGTCCCGCAGGCAACGGCTCGTGATCGAAGACGTCGAGCGCCGCGCCTCTGATCCGCGCGCTCGAAAGCGCATCAACCATGGCCGCCTCGTTGATCACTGGCCCGCGCCCGACATTGATGACCACCGCCGTCGGGCGCATCGCGGCAAACTCCGCCTCGCCAATCATCGCGCGCGTCTCGGAGGTCAATGGCGCAGCCACAACCACGTAGTCGCACCGCGAAATCATCTCAAGCCGGCGCTCCGGGGTAAAAGTCTGGGTAACCAGGGGATCCGCAGTTTCGGGACGTGGAGCATGCCGCCTTACGGCCAGCACGGTCATTCCAAGCGCACGCACTCTCTCAGCGATAGCGCGCCCGATGTCCCCGTATCCGATAATTCCGACGGTGTGCCCCGAAACCCACGAAACGTCGAAGGCCTCCCAGACCCCCGCCATCTGATTGCGAATCATGCGCCGAAAATCTTTTGCGAAATACAAAATCGCGCCAAGCGCAAACTCGCCCAAAGATGCGCTAAACACTCCCGCCCCATTGGTGAGCGGCACGGAACTTTCTTTCAACTCCGGGAAAAGTGTCCTCTCCAGTCCCACCGATCGGGAATGCACCCAAAGCAAGTTCGGACAAAGCGCAAATATTTTCTTAAACAGGTCAATTGAGCCCGACCAGTTGAGGAGCACGCTGGCGTCGACGGCTGTCCCTTCAAATGCTTCGGCCGAATTTCCGGTGGTGATTTCCACGTCCGTGAGTTGCTTCCTTAGCATCGCAAGCTGCGCCTCAGCCGGTTCAGCCGGACTAACAAGGACAAGAATCGTGTCGCTTCTCATGGAAGTCCTACTAACAGCGCAAGAGATTACACCAGAATCGCACCAGGCCGTAGCCAACAACCGCGGTTTGGAAGAATCAAATCCGTGATCTAAACCCCGGAGTTTGACACCGCAAAGGGAGTCCTCCTAAACTACACCGCTCCGCAAAAGTGATTTGCAGGTTGACCGAACAATTCGAAAGTTCTACGGTTGTCTCGATCGAATCCCGAGTGGTTGGAAGGATTTCTGTGCCTCCAAAAGACTCTAAGTCACTGAGAAGCAATCGCTGGTACGGGCCTGACGATCTGCGTTCCTTCGGGCATCGGTCGCGAGCCGCTTCCATGGGTTGTACGCAAGCGGATTACGCGGGCAAGCCGGTCATCGCGATTATCAACACTTGGGGCGACATCAATCCATGCCACAGCCATCTTCGCGAGCGCGCGAAAGACGTCAAAAACGGGGTGTGGCAAGCCGGTGGCTTCCCCGTCGAAATGCCGGCGTTCACCCTCGGCGAAACTTTTCAGAAGCCCACCACAATGATGTATCGCAACCTCCTCGCCATGGAAACCGAGGAATTGTTGCGCTCCTATCCCGCCGATGGCTGCGTGCTGATGGGCGGTTGCGACAAAACGACTCCCGCGCTTTTGATGGGCGCCATCAGCATGAATCTCCCCGCGATCTATGTTCCGGCAGGACCCATGCTGCGCGGCAATTGGCGCGGCCAAATC
>Ga0210384_10002294_pt1 | contig 23586 bp, 23 predicted proteins | sample IncBWH2MmetaG_FD_160574 | JGI IMG/M metagenome (GOLD analysis project Ga0210384, IMG submission 160574) | Forest soil microbial communities from Barre Woods Harvard Forest LTER site, Petersham, Massachusetts, United States - Inc-BW-H-2-M | ecosystem: Environmental > Terrestrial > Soil >...
CCAAGGCCGCGTGATGACGCAATGCAACGCCGGCGCCCTGGCCACTGCCGGTATCGGCACGGCCCTCGGCGTGATTCGCGTGGCCGTCCAGCAAGGGCGCGAGATTCATGTGATCGTTCCGGAAACCCGGCCTTATTTGCAGGGGGCGCGGCTGACGGCGTGGGAACTGCAAAAGGGCGGCATCCCGCTAACGCTGATTACCGACAACATGGTCGGCCACTTTCTGAAGACCGGGAAAGTCAGCGCCATCGTTACAGGAGCGGATCGTGTCGCGGCGAATGGCGACACCGCGAACAAGATCGGCACATACCAGATCGCCGTGCTCGCCAAGGAAAATGGCGTGCCGTTTTACATCGCCGCGCCCATCTCCACTCTCGATCTCACGGTCCCCGATGGCGATCACATTCCCATCGAGGAGCGTTCCGCCGCCGAAGTCACACATTTGCAAGGGGTACGCATCGCGCCGGATGTCCACGCCGCTCACCCCGCCTTCGACGTCACCCCCGCCCGCTACATCACCGCGATCATCACGGAACGCGGCGTCGCCCGGGCGCCCTACACGGAATCACTACGCAGCCTCACAGCTGCCCAAGCCGCCACAACGCGATAGACTTGTGAGAATAAGCGTTTCGATTCCGGACGACATCTTTCTCAGTGCGGAGGGTCTGGCACGCAAGACGAGTTCGGCCCGCAGCTGGCAAAATCCTTAGGCGAAGCGAGTGGTGAGCTCGTGAAGAGAAAACGATGGTTTTCCCACCGGCCAACCAAACGACCGTTCTTGCGTCTGTATCATCATGATTAGAGCGCGCTTTATCCTGGCCCTGGTACTCACCGCCGTGCTGACCGCAGCTTTTTCCGCGGCGGCGCAGGCTCCGTTGCCGGATACGCCTGCGGCGCGGCAGTTCTCCGCGTGGCTAGCGGCTTTCAATAGCGGGGACCGGGCTGCGCTTCTTGCCTATCTGCAGAAGAACGATCCGTCCCATGCTTCGGAGATCGACAATCTAACGGGTTTCCGCGCGCAGACAGGCGGGTTCGAGTTCATGAAGGCGGAAGGATCCACGGCCACGAAATTCACGGGCCTTATGAAGGAGCGTGGTTCCGATCAGTTCGCGCGGTTCACGATGGAAGTTGAAGCTGCTGAACCGCACAGCATCAAGGAGCTTGGACTGAGTGCGATTCCGACACCTGCGGAATTCGCGATGCCGCGGCTGAGTCAGGCCGATGCGCTTGCCGCGCTGCACGCCGAGACTGAAAAGAACGCAAACGCCGATCGCTTCTCGGGAGCGGTGCTGGTCGCAAAGAATGGCCAGGCGGTCTTCAGTGGCGCGTACGGCTTGGCCAACCGCGAAAAGAAAATACCTAACACTCTCGGCACGCAGTTCCGCATCGGTTCGATGAACAAGATGTTTACGGCGGTTGCCGTCCTGCAACTGGTGCAGGCGGGGAAGATCAAGCTGACGGATCCTGTGGGCAAATATGTGACTGACTATCCGAATCAGGAGGTTGCTTCCAAGGTCACCATCCACCATTTGCTGACGCACACCGGCGGGACCGGCGATTTCTTTGGTCCGGAATTTGACGCGCATCGCCTGGAGCTGCGGACGTTGCAGGACTACGTGAAGCTCTACGGCAAGCGCGGCCTGGCTTTCGAGCCGGGCAGCAAGTGGGCGTACAGCAATTATGGTTTTTTGCTTCTGGGCGTGCTGGTTGAAAAAGTCAGCGGCCAGAATTACTACGATTACGTTGCGGAGCACGTCTTCAAACCCGCCGGGATGACTTTGACCGCTTCGCTGGCTGAGGATCAGAACGTTTCCGATCGCTCCGTGGGCTACACGAAACCCGGGGGCGGCGAAACCTGGAAGCCGAATACGGATACGCTCCCGTATCGCGGCACGTCGGCCGGAGGCGGCTATTCCACGGTGGAGGATTTGCTGCGCTTCGCCAACGCGCTGCAGAATCACAAGTTGCTTGACGCCCAGCACACCGATTTGCTGAGCACGGGGAAAGTAGATACTCCGATGGGCGGCAAATATGCCTACGGGATGGTCGACCGCTCGGCAGGCGGAGTTCGCTGCTTCGGACACGGCGGCGGCGCACCCGGGATGAACGGCGACCTGCAAATCTGCCCGCAGTCCGGGTACGTGATCGCGGTACTCGCCAATCTCGATCCGCCCGCGGCCCAGCGCATCTCGGAATTCATCGCCAATCGCCTGCCCGAGAAATAGCTCTGCATTCCCCACGAATAGGGGCGCCCGCGCGAAGCGCGATTTGCGAAACGCATGCAACCAATGGGAAAATATGCGCATGCGAAAAACACTTACAACCATTACAGCCACGCTAGCGCTTGGCGCCCTGCTGCTGCCAGGTACCGCCCGCGCGCAGCAAACCGCGCCGGCCACTGCTCAACAGCCTGCGGCGTCCGCACCCGCGAAGCCAGCGGCTCCCAAGACGTCAGCTGCTCCCGGGGCTAAAGCCGGGCAAAAGCCGGCAGTCAGGGCTCCTTTGACTTTGAAGACGCAGAAAGACAAAGCCAGCTACGCCATCGGTTTGAGCGTGGGCAAAAGCCTGCAGAAGGATTCTATCGATATCGACACAGCTATCCTGCTCCGCGGGTTGAAAGACGCGCTGGCCGGCGGCAAGACGCTGCTGAGCGAGGAGGAAGCCAAGGGGGCAATTGGAGCGCTGCAAGCGGAGATGAGGAAAAAGCAGGAGGAGAAGATGGCCATCGCGGGACAGGCCAACCAGAAAGAAGGAGAAGCCTTTCTGGCTGCCAACAAGGCCAAGGATGGCGTGGTGGCGCTGCCGAGTGGTCTGCAGTACAAAATCCTGACGGAAGGAACCGGGCCGAAGCCTGCTCCTACGGACTCGGTGGTGTGCAACTACCGGGGCACGCTGATCAACAACACGGAATTCGACAGCTCCTACAAGCGCGGGCAGCCGGCCACGTTCCCGGTCACTGGAGTGATCAAGGGCTGGACCGAGGCGCTGCAACTGATGCCCGTCGGGTCGAAATGGCAACTCTTCGTTCCCGCCGACCTGGCGTACGGCCCGCGCGCGGCCGGCCCGGACATTGGCCCCAACTCGACGCTCATCTTCGAGGTCGAGTTGCTTTCTATCCAACCAAAGGCCCAGAGCCCGGAGCCAGCGAAGCCGTAGTCGATGCCAGTTAGGCGATCGTTTCCGAGCTAAGCAGCGAGTGCGCGCGCGAAAGTTTGGGACGGTCCGCTTGCCGGTTGAAGGGATTGCCGTGGAACTCAGTGGGAAGCTGCTCTTCCAGTGGCGCGACCCAGGAATTCCCGGATGCGCTCGGCGATGAAGACACCCTCCTCCTCAAGTGCAAAGTGTCCCGTATCCAGCAAGTGCAGCGCTGCCTTCGGGAGGTCACGTTGGTAGGCCTTTGCTCCCTCGACCGTAAAGAACGGGTCATTGATTCCCCACACAATCAGCATGGGTGGCTGGTGCTTTCGGAAGTACGCCTGCCAATCGGAGTAGAGCGCCAAGTTGGAGGCGTAGTTGGAGAATAGTTCGAGCTGCACGGCGTCGTTTCCTGGACGGTCAAGGAAGAGCTGATCGAAGGTGTATGAGTCGGGACTGATCTTCTGCAGATCTTTCACGCCGTGTGTGTATTGAAGCTTGGTGGTCTCCGCACGCAACAATGCGCGAACTTGCTTCTCTGTTTCAGGGGTTCGAGCCGTCCAAAGAGCTCTGAGCGGTTCCCAGGCCGGACTGAGACCTTCGAGATAGGCGTTCCCGTTTTGTACGATGATCGCGTCAATCACTTGAGGATTTCTGCTGGCGACGCGGAACCCGACGGGAGCCCCGTAGTCCTGAACGTAAATGCTGAACTTCTTCAAGTTCAGCGTCCGGAGCAGCAGCTCTTCGACGACCGAGGCAAGGCTATCGAAGGTGTAGTTGAAATCCTTGGTTGTGGGGTGGGCGCTGTGGCCAAATCCGACCAAGTCAGGAGCAATGACATGGAAATGCTGCGCGAGGCGGGGAATCAGCTCGCGGAACATGTGTGAAGAAGAGGGAAAACCGTGGAGCAGCACGATAGTTGGCGCGTGCTTGGGTCCCGCTTCGCGGTAGAAAACTTCAAGACCTTTGACAGAAACAGAATGGTAAGTGGTCATCATGTTCGCCTTTTATGGATTTTTGCCCGGCTCTAGCGAGCAGCCGCCAGAGTTTTCACGACAGGGAAGTCGACATCCACCTGGAAAGCGGTGTTGAAGTAGTTGGTAAAGATGTTCAGCACCGTGAGAGCGACTACCTCAGCGATTTCGCCGTCCGTGAGGCCGCCTTTGCGCGCGGTATCAACGTCTGTCTCGCTCACTGCTCCACGCTTGTCGATGAGCAGGCGCGAAAAGTGCAGCGCCGCTGCGGACTTGGAGTCCGCGGATTGCGCCTGGCGGCTGGCGAGAATGTCGGATTCATCCAATCCAACGAGCTTGCCAATGGTGGAATGGGCGGAAAGGCAATACTCGCACTGGTTGGCTTCAGCAGTCTCCAGGGCCAGGCGTTCCCGCGTCCTGGCGTCAAGGCTGGCGTGGTCGAGCGAAGCGCTGAATTGCAGGTAAGCTTCTAGAACGGCTGGCGAATTGGCCATGACTCGCGTCATGTTGGGGACCAAGCCCAACTTGGTCTTTACCGCGGTAAGAAGGTCCTGCGCTTTGCCGGTGGCACTTTCGGGATTGATGATGGGAAGACGGGTCATTTTATTGTCCTTTGCATCCAATGAGATGTAACCTCCAATCGTGCTTATTTAGAGGTTAGCCAATCTGATGCCGGATTTGGCGGAAGGATGCAACAAATTTCTGATTTTTTGAGGACTCCATGAGCAAGTTCTTATTTATCGCCAATGACCTATCCCTGGACTTCGTCAACACGGAGATCATCTCGGCCCATGTGCGCACGGATCTTTTGCAGGGTTTCGAGGACCTGACCGGGTGGTGTGAGCAGGCGCAGCTGGGTTCGGGGGCAGAAATGCAAGGGCTGGCAAAGACTTGGGCGGGCACCTCGGAGGGCCAGGCAGCGCTTCAAGCGTGCCGGGCTCTGCGAAGCGTTCTTCGCGCAGCCGCGGAGGGCGTCGCGCGGACCAGACGAGTGCCGGGCAGGCTTGCTGATGTCCTGGGGAAGGAACTGCAGTATCCGCGTCTGGCGACGAATGTAGTGCAATCCCAAGGCAGACTGCAGACGAAACCGCATTGGATACTGGAAAAGCCCCGAGACCTGGTCGTGCCGCTGGCGCACTACGCCGCCAGCTTTTTCGCTGCGGCGGATTACTCCGCTGTCCGCAAGTGTGAGAATCCCGAGTGCATACTTTTTTTCTACGATACCAGCAAGAATCACACGCGCCGCTGGTGCAGCATGCAGATGTGCGGCAATCGCGCAAAAGTCGCTGCCTTCCGGGAACGGCTTTGATCCGGCGGGCGATCGATTCTATGCGGGGCGGATGACGAAGCAGTTGCGGCCGCGCTGGCGGAAGGAGGCAAAGAAGTTAAGGAGCTGCTTCCAGGGCCAGTATCTTTTGTTGAGCAGGCTGTCGGCGGATGCGGCTTCCGGGCCGGTGATGATTTCGGCTTGGGCGTCGACCCAGTCGCCGAGGAGGTTGCCGCGCATATCGCAGGGAGCGATGCGGGCGCGGCCATTGTTGCGGATGCGCTTTACTTTGCCGGAATTGCCGATGGTGTAGGCGTAGAGCTTGGCTTGTGGGCCGGCGAGGTCGGTGGAGGGATCGGCGGCGAACCAGATGGGAGTTTTCACGCCTTCGCCGCTTTTCTTGAAGGTCTCCAGATTCAGATACTTGTGATCGCGAAAGGCCTCAAATCCCATCGCATGGCTCCACGCGGTGCATTTGGCAATTCGATGCGTTCCATTCTATATGGGCTACAGGAAATAGCTAAGCGGAGGCTGTGGTGCGGGCGGCGCGGGCGTAGCAAGCCGCCACCCCTACAAGGGGTGAAGACCGGTCGTCGGCGGTATGTCCAGGTCCGGGAGTGTTACGGTTGAAATCACGCCGAGAGGGGGCGCCCGCCGCGGCGGGCGCCCTTACGGGTTAAAGGTGAAGATGTTGGCTATTGTTTGGGGAAGTTGGGGTCGGCTTTTACTTCCAGGATTTGCAGGGTGTGGCGGCGCGAGTGCCCGGAAGTCAGCATGATCCATTGATAGGCATCGAGCGTGCCGATCACCGGTACCGGGTGGTCGAAAAGATGATCACGCAAGTCTTCCTGAGTGGTCTTCACGTAGTCGATGGTATGGGCGCGACTATCCAAGAATAGTTTGGTGGATTCTTCGCCGGTCATGGGTTTGTTTTTCGCGGGGTCGATGGGTTCGGGAGCGGTAGCTTTGTGGCTGCGGTCCTGCATGATCGTCAGGATCACGTCGTCTTTGCCCTTGGCGGCGTCGCGCTTTTCGGGATTGGCCGGAGCTTTCATGATTTTTTCGCTGACCAGGCCGAAGATGAAGCCTTCAGACAGGGCGATGTGCTCGGAGCATTCAGCCACGGACCAGCGGTCCGGCGCAGGCTTGAAGTTCCACTGCGCGGCTGAGAGGCCTCTGGTGGCATCGAGAAAGGCTTTCTTCGAGCCTTCCAGTTCGGCTACGGCTTTATCGCGTTCTTCCTTGCTTAGTGTTTGCGTGGCGTCGGCTGTGAAGATCAGGGCGAGCGCCAAGAAAATCGCTTTCATGAATTCCCTCCGTGTGGGTATTTGGTGCAGGTATTGTAGCGCGTTACTTCACGCGGACGTAGGTAACATCTTCGGTGAAGGTGGGCTTCTGGTCTTTCTGGAAAGTCCACTGAGTCTTGAAGTGGTCGTTATCGAGGAAGGTGTAGACGGCGTGGTGCATGTGGCCGTCGTTGGGGGAGCGTAGATTTGTGGCGCTTTCGAAATCGAAGGTGAGGGTCTTGGTTTCGGGTGCGTAGGTGGCGCGCATGGTGGGTTGATTTCCGGCCATGCAGTAGTGGGTCAGTTTCAGCTGGTCGCCGTCGAGGTAGTAGAGGGTGGTCATCTCGACGGGCTTGCCTTCGTTGATCATGTGGAAGCGCTCGAGGACGGCGGTGCCGCCGGAGGTCAGCTCGAGGTCCAGAGTGGCGTCTTGCATGTTGGTCTTGTCGGTCCTCCAGTGGCCTACCAGCGATTTCAGTTGTTCGAAAGCCGCTGCGCCGCCTGCTGCTGCAGTGGGCTGCGCGGCACACAGCGCCGCGACTATCACTGCTGCCATGAGAATTTTCGTTACTGATTTCATCGGTGTTTCTCCTTCTGCGGAATTTTGCGAACTGCATCGATACAACATGGCCCATTGCGAATATTTCGAATTCAGTGCGCTGCCCGCGCGGTGTCCGGCTTGCGGCCGAAACGCTGCGTGGCAAAACCCACGATTACTCCGAGCAACATGCCCGGGAGCAAGATGTCCCAGAAGAGCGCCATGCCTGCGCGCAAAATCACCAGCAGGCTGAGCGCGGCGGCAATGGCCACGCCGGCGAGAATGCCGAGGAACATGGAATGCAGGCGTTGCGCGACGTAACCGATAACCACACCAGCGACCAGGCCCTTCAGCAACGAGAAGGTGATCACGCTGGTCATCACGGGCGCGAGAGCTGGGTAGAGGAAGCCGCTCAGGCCGTCCAGCAGCCCGAGCGTGCCTCCTACTACTAGACCGAGGATGGGTTTCGACAAGCTCACATGGCGCTCCGGCGCAGATGCGCGTTACCAAGGTGCCTCACTTGGCGTTTGGATCGGGCTGCATGACGCCGAAGAGATTGCCTTCAGTGTCTTCGAGGTAGGCGAAGTAGCCGACGGTGGGGATGGGGGTTTTGGGCATGACGAGTTTTCCGCCGGCGCTTTTTACGGTTTCGATGGCTTTGTCGACGGACCCTACGCCAATGGTATTAGTGGTTGAGGTCACTGGGGCACTCTTTTTCAGTAAGCCGCCGTTGATTCCGGGTTCGCCGTCGGCGCCGGTCGAGACCATCCAATACTCCATGGGCCCGGGCCATTTCTGGAAGTTCCAGCCGAAGGCTTTTTTGTAGAAGGCGGCGGCGCGTTCCGGGTCTGTTGCAGGGATTTCAAAATGAATGACTCTGGACATAGGTTTCTCCTCTGAATCGTAGTCGAGTGATTTTGGTGACGTGCCAGCCGGTTCAGCGAGCCGGGGCAGGCGTCATGCCGTATCTTTGCGTCGCGTAGCCAACGATCATGCCCACAATGCTCCCGGGCAGAATTATCTCGAAGTAGTAGCCGTGCTGCAGGTAAGCCACCAGGAAGGCAAGGATGAACCCAACGCCCAGCCCGAACAAGATTCCGAGCGGGACGGAGTTCACCTTGCGGGCGAAGATACCGGCCGCGACGCCGGCAATTAGCCCCTTGAGGGTCGAGCCAATGATGATGCCAGCCATCTGGTTCCGTACAGCAGGCGTAAACCAGGCACTGGCGCCATCGATGGCACCCAACATGGCTCCAAGAAGTAACCCGAGCAGGATCTTGTTCATCTTCGTACCTCCACTTGCGTCCCGTGTGGGAGTTTCGTTGGCTCTACTGGTCCTTACAACAAAGCTGAAAAAACCTTTAGGCCTAGCGCTTCAAAAAGATCAAGAGGAGCATGCGCATCACCAAGTAGGCCAGAATCAGCAAGATAAAGAAGCGATAGCGACGGTAGAAGCGCAGGGATTTTTCGAGCAAGGACTCGCGATGGGCGGCTACGGCCAGGCCGTCGAGGTAGCGGGAGAGGTCCAGGGCGAGTTGCTGGACGGTTTGGTAGCGCTGTGCGGGATCGGAGGAGGTGGCTTTGGAACAGATGGCTTCGAGAGAGCGATCAGGGCGCGTGACAGCGGCTGGCGAGACTCCTGAGTCTTTTGTGACTAGAAAACGGAGCATGGCGCCGAGGGAGAAAATGTCGCTGCGGGCGTCGAGGGCTTGCACCTCGCCGCGGGCTTGTTCTGGAGACATGTAGCCGGGGGTGCCCATGATGGTGCCATGTCCGGTGATCGCGGAGATTCTGGTGGGGCTGTCGCCCGGAGCAGGAGCGGTTTCGGTTTGCAAGAAGGTGGCTTCGGCTTCGCCATCATCTGCTACGGCGGAATTGTCTTCGCGGGCGAGGATTTTGGCGAGACCCCAGTCCATGACGAGGACTTCGCCGAAGGGGCCGACCATGACGTTGGCGGGCTTGAGATCGCGATGGAGGACGGCGCGGTCGTGAGCAAAGGCCACAGCGTCGCAAATGCGGAGGAAGACGCGCAAGCGGTCCGGGACGGAGGCAACAGAGGCGATGTATTGATCGAGGCGGCGACCCTCGACGAACTTCATGGTGTAGAAGACCCGGCCGTCGGCGAGGGTGCCGACATCGTGGACCGGAACGATGCCGGGATGCTCGAGCAGGGCGAGGACCCGGGCTTCGCGAATGAGGCGGTTGGCGAGGTCGCTCTCTTCGCCGGGGACTTCCAAGACTTTCAGCGCGACGCGGCGTTGCAGGGTTTCGTCTTGCGCGGCGTAAACCACGCCCATGCCGCCGCGGGCGACCTGGCCGAGCAGGCGATAGCGCGTGCCGGCGAGGTCGGGGAGTTCAGCACCATCGCGGAGACGGGTGAGCGCTTTGTCGGAGAGGAATCTCATTAAGGCGATTCCCAACCGAAGGCGGCTTTGGCTTCGCGCTGGAATTCTTCATCGCTGCCGCAGATTTCGCGGAGGCGTTCCAGAGCAATTTTGCGGAATTCGCGGCGCGCCCAGGCGAGGGCGTTAGTGACATCGGTGATGGCGATGCCGAATTCACTGGCGAGGCGCTCATAGGAGACCTGGTCGTCGTCCTGGAGGTCGTAGGCTTCGAAGAGATGAAAGGTGCGCTCGCGCTCGTTCGCGAGGCAGAGCTTGCGCAAGTCCTCGACGGCGAGGGCAAACAAGCTGCGGACCCATTCTTTCTCGAAGAATTCCTCGACTGATTCGGCAGAGGCGAGGGAAGCGGGATCGACAGTTGCGGAGCCGAGTTCTTCTTCAGCCGCAGTGAAATCGAGAGCGAGATGCGGGAGCTTGCCGCCACGCTTTTGGCGGCGGGCGGCTTTGTCTTCGTTCATGACGAAACTGTCGGCGCAGAGGCGGAGGTAGGTGCGCAGGCGGCTTTTGGCTGGATCGAAGCGCTTGAGCAGTTCGCGTTCGAGGAGTTCGGCGAAGAATCCCTGGGTGAGATCCTGCGCGTCCGGCGCGGTGCGATTCCAGCGCAAGCGGACATATTTATAAACGGGCTTCCAGTAAGCGGCACAGAGGGTCTCAAGAGCGCGCTGGCGTTCCGCGCCATCGGGGCTTTGCACGGCTTCAATGACGGAGAAGCGAGTGGGCGGAAAGCGGCCTTCGCCGGCGGTTGCATGGTCTTGGGTCATAGGACGCTGAGAACGATTCGAATGGATTCTAGGCAGGATGGGTGGCGGTGACAAGGTATTCGGTAGGGGCGGCAGGAGGACAAGCGGCAGCAAGACTGCCGCACTGCAAAGTTATTCGTAGCGGAGGGCTTCGACGGGATCGAGGCGGGCGGCTTTCCAGGCGGGGTAGACGCCGAAGCCGACGCCGATTAGGGCGCAGAGAATGAGCGCGGCGGCTACCCAGAAGAAGGAAAGGAGCGCGGGCATTTTCAGAGCGTAGCGCATCAGCAGGGAGAGTGCGGAGCCGAGGAGCACGCCGATGATACCGCCGAGTGTGCTGAGGGTGACAGCTTCGATTAGAAATTGACCGAGGATGTTGGAGCGCTTGGCGCCGATGGCTTTGCGGATGCCGATTTCGCGGGTTCGCTCAGTGACGCTGACCAGCATGATGTTCATGACGCCGATGCCGCCGACGAGCAGACCGACCGAAGCGACAGCGAACATGAGAATGAAGATCAAACCGCTGATTTTATTCCAGAGGTCGAGGAAATAGTCGGAGGTGAACAGGGCGAAGTCGTCCGGCTTGTTGTTGGCGAGACGGCGTTTGCGGCGCAGGAGATCGCGAATTTCGTCGACCGCTTGCGCGACATTGGCGGGATCGCTGGCTTTGGCGAAAATTACATAGTCCCGGTTATTGGGATAGAGCTTGCGCAGGGTGGTGACCGGCATGATGGCGATGTTGTCTTCGGGATTGGAACCGCCGGAGATGCCTTGGCGGCGCTTTTCGGTGGTGCCGATGACGGTGAAGAGCTGGCCGTCGATGGTGACTTCCTGGCCCACGGCTTTCTTGGCGCCTTCGGGGAACAGCGTGCTGACAGTGTTGAAGCCGAGCAAGACTACAGGAGCGCGGTGTTCGAGGTCGATATCGTTGAATTCGCGGCCGTGGTTGACCTTGATGTCGAAGATTTTTGAGATGGAGGGAGTGTTGCCCTGCAGGATGACGTTCTTGGCGCGATAGACACCGCGACGCACGTCGGCGGTTCCGGAGCCAAATTGCGGCTGGAAGATGCGCATGGAGGGCGAAGCGGCGGCGACGTGGGGGAGCTTGGCCATATCTTCGGCCCATTCGGCTTGCAATTCTTTGCGGGTGAACCATTCGCTAGGCGGGCGCGATAGGGAGGCCCAGGGGAAGCGGTAGGCGATGATGGTGTCCGGGCCCAGCTCGCGGATGCCGCCGAGAACGTTTTCGTTGAGGCCGTTGATGACGGAGCTGACGGCGATGACGGTGGTGATGCCAATGACGATGCCGAGAATGGTGAGAGCAGAGCGAAGAGGATTCTTGCGAAGAGTGTCCAGGGCCAGGAGAAACTCTTCGCGGAACTTGAGGGCGCTTTCGGCGCGCACGAGTCCCCGCAGGCGGTTTGCCCGCGTGTCCGTTAGAGTTTGACCGATGGTTGCCAAGATCATTTGCTCCGGTCGTCTACTTTCAAGCCTTCGCGTTCGTCCGATTCTTGCCGCGTTTGACGCTACACAGGCAACAGTGCCGGTGCTACCTACTCCGAACGAAGAGCCTCGACGGGATCCAGTTTCGACGCCTTCGAGGCGGGATAGGTGCCAAAAAAAAGGCCGACGCTCAAAGCTACGACGAGACCGCCGATAACCGACCACAACTGCACGGCGCTGGGCAGGGGCGAAACCCACGAAACGATGGTAGCGGCGAGGACCCCGAAGAAAACGCCAAGCGCACCGCCAATGACTGCGATGGTGGACGACTCGATCAGGAATTGCAGCAGAATATCGGAGCGGCGGGCGCCCACCGCTTTGCGCATGCCGATTTCGCGGGTGCGCTCGGTTACCGAGACGAGCATTATGTTCATGATCACGATGCCGCCGACCACTAGAGAGATGGAAGCGATGGCGACAGTGACCGCGAAAAAGCTGCTGCTGATGTCTTTCCAGAGCGAGAGGAAAGAGTCGCTGGTTTCGACGGCGAAGTCGTCTTTCGCGGCGTAGGGAAGGTGGTGGCGGCCGCGCATGATTTGGCGGACCTCGTCCACACTTTCCTGGATTTTGGCGGCGGAGCCGGCGCGGCTGGTGACGCGGAGAGAGCTTTGCTGGGTGCCGAACTCTTTCGTGTAGGTGCTGAGCGGCAGAATGATCCAGTTGTCCAGCGAAGTGCCGAGCGTGGAGCCTTCCTTCTTGCCGACGCCGATGACTTCGCAGGGCACATTGTTCCAACGAACTTCCTTGCCGACGGGGTCGATGCCGGGCAGCAGATTCTCAACGAGGTCCTGGCCAATCACGCAGACCGGCGCGGCGGTACGCAGATCGGTGTCGGTGATATGGCGGCCGGCCACGAGATCGACATCGTAAAGGTCCGGCATTTGCGGCGTCCAGGCGCGGAGGTTGGTGTCCTTGAGGGAGTTGAGGCCGCTCTTGGCTTCGATACGTCCGCCAAGCGATGCGCCCACCAGCTTGCAGCTTTTGCAAAGATCGCGGATGGCTTCGTAGTCGTCGTAAGTGATGCGCTTGCGCTTCTGAAATTCGAGCCAATCGTCTACGTTGGTGATGATGGAGGGCTGCTTCGACAGGCCGAAGACGTCGGCGCCAAGGCGGAAGACGCGCGTGGCGACGTATTGATTGGCGCCGTTGATGAGGCTGACGACGGTGATGACGGCGGCGACGCCGATGACCACGCCGATGAGCGTGAGCACGCTGCGCAGTTTATGCGCCCAAAGGCTGGAAACGGAGACCGATACGGCCTCGGAGAAATTCATGGTGGATGGGCGTGCCATGGCGCGATGAGGACTAGTAGTCTCATCCTACCATACGCACACTAAGGCGCGGATATAACGGAGCAAGTGGAGGGATTTCAGGATTTTGCGGAACCGTTGAGCCGGTCAGCTCTGGTGGCGGATGCGTTCGGCGAGGTTGCGGGCGCGCTGGCGGGCGATTTCGACGAAGTGGGAGTCGCCGGCGATCTGGTCGAGCATGGGGAGGACGCGCTGCGGTTCGGGGAGCAGACTGTGGTTGTAGTCGGCTTCGAATTGCAGCAGGGCGTCGTTGACGCCGAGGCGGTCGTAGCGCATGCGGCGCTCAAGGAGCATGACATGCTCTTGCTGGCGCGCCAGGCCTTCAAAGATTTGCAGGAGCTGGGCGGCGGCGGAATTCAGGGTGTAGTTAAATTTTGTTTCGTGGCGCTCGCCCGCTTGCTCCCAGCGGAACGTTTTCTCGCCGAGGTTGGCGATTTTGCGGTGGACGTCGAGATCCTGGCCCTGGAAGTGATTGAGCTGGCCGGCGAGATCGAACATTTTCGCCCGGAGGACGCTGCTGACCTGGAAAACGGGGGCTTCCGGATCTTCGTCGAGCTGGCGGATTTCGTAGGTGGCTTCGTCGGCGTTTTGCTGGACAGAGATTTCGATGAATTCGGGAGAGCTGCCTTTGAAGACGCGGCGGAAAGTGAGCTTGGCGCCGGCTGCAACGGGCGCTGAGGAAGCCGGCGTTGCTTTGCCAAGAGCGCTACGAGATTCGGCGACGGAGCGGGATGGAGCAGCCTGCGGGTGCGAGACCAACACCAGGAGAAGCGTAGCCAGGAGCGCGATCATGGGTAAGTGCTTCGCTGCGTGATTACGATGCGCGGGGAGGCATTTCGCGTTGTGCTGCGGGACGCCAGGGCAGGCGCGACTGCCGGTCTAGCCACCACGACCGTATTTACAGTGCGGCGGGCGGACTTGGCTATGGCGGGCAAATTAAACTTACGGCGGGCTTGCTCGGCTTGCAGATGACAGAGCGCGACGGCGAGGGCATCGGCGGCATCGGCAGGCTCAGGGGTCTCGGTCATGGAGAGAAGCGCGCGCACCATCAGCTGCATTTGGCGCTTGTCGGCATGGCCGTATCCCGCTACGGAGGCTTTCACTTCGCGCGGCGAATAGCTGTGCACCGCAACGCCATGCTGCGCGGCGGCGAGCAGGACGACGCCGCGAACTTCGGCCAGGCGCAGCGCGGTTCTGATATTGAGCGCTGCAAATACCGCTTCCACTGCCAGAGCGTCCGGCGAGAATTTTTCGATGAGCTGGCAAAGCAATGCGTGGACGTCCTGCAAGGCAGCGCCCAAAGATTCCTTGCGGCGCTGCGCGGCTACCTGCAGCGCGCCGTAATGGAGCATGCGGCAATGCCTGCCGTCGCTTTCCACCACGCCGTACCCAGTGGGACCAGCGGCGGCGGGATCGACTCCGAGCACGCGAATCCATTGATTTTTTTTGTTTGCGAGGTGCACGGTCATCGAAGTAAGTCTACGGCGATCGATGCGGTCTGGCCACTGCTTTTGCGGATTGGCGCACCTAGGTGCAATCCGGGCGAACGGCGCGGCATGCGCGAGGCGGTGATCAGTTGGCGCCGACGGCGGCCTGAATTTCGGATTCGTCGATGTCGAAGTTGGCGTAGACATGCTGGACGTCATCGTGTTCTTCGAGAGCTTCAATCAAGCGCACCATTTGGGTGGCTTGCGCTCCGGTAAGCTTGACGTAGTTCTGGGGCACCATGCCGATGTCGGCGGAAGCCGGGGTGATGCCGGCCTTGGTCATGGCTTCCTTCACGGGTTCGAGAGATTCGGGAGGCGTGGTGATGTACCAACTCGAGCCATCGTCCTTCAAATCTTCTCCGCCGGCTTCGAGCACGATATCGAGCAGCTTATCTTCGGTGGCCGCTTCTTTCGCTACGGTGATCTCGCCCTTCCGATGGAACATCCAGCCGACGGCGCCGGCCTCTGCGAGGTTGCCGCCGTTTTTGCTCATGAGGTGGCGAAATTCGCCGACGATGCGGTTGCGATTGGTGGTGACCGCCTGGATGAGGATGCCCACACCGCCCGGACCGTAACCTTCGAAAGTGACTTCTTCATATTGTTCGCCTTCGAGTTGGCCGGTGCCGCGGAGAATGGCGCGCTCGATATTGTCATTCGGCATGTTTTCGTTCTTGCCCGCCAGGATGGCGGTGCGAAGACGCGGATTCGAGTTAGGGTCGCCGCCGCCGATGCGGGCGGCGATAGTGATTTCACGGATGACCCGTGTGAAAACGCGACCGCGCTTGGCGTCAGTGGCCGCCTTCTTGTGCTTGATGGTGGCCCATTTTGAATGCCCGGACATGACCCATCCTTCTATGGTTGAATTTCGCGCCGCTGCGCCTCATATTCGCGTGCCGAAGCGGCTGCTACGCCTGGCGAAGCGTGACTCGATACTGTAGGGAGACCCGCGGTATGCCGCAGACCCTGCGGAACCGGGCCCTGCTGAACCGGCAAAGTTTAGCACACCCGGCGGATGCGGGAAACCGAGTATACTTTCGCGCTGGGGCATCATGTCGCGCTTATTTTTAGTTTTCGCCGCCGAAGTTCGCAGGCTTTTCGCCAGGCGATCACATGCCTGAACGCCGCTATCGCGTTCTGGCGCTGGCCACGCACCCAGTTCAATACATGTCGCCGATTTTTCGGAAGATGGCCGGCCAGCCGGAGCTGGATTTGCACGTGGCGTACTGCAGCCTGCGGGGCGCGGAGGCGGGCTACGATCCCGAGTTTGGCGCGACGGTCCATTGGGACATGCCGCTGCTGGAAGGGTATCCGTGGACGCATGTGCCCAACCGAGGGTCAGGGAGCGAATCTTTCTTCGGCATCTGCAACCCGGGAGTTTGGAAGCTGATTCGCGAGGGCGAATTTGACGCGGTGCTTGGTTTCACGGGTTATCGCTGCGCGACGTTTTGGATGGCGTTGCTGGCCGCGAAACTGTCGAAAACCGCATTTTTGTTTGGTACCGATGCAGTGACGCTGACGCCGCGCGACGGCCGCGGCTGGAAAGTCACGCCGAAGAGGATTTTCTGGCCGTGGCTTTTTCGGCTGGCGGACCAAGTGATTGTCCCGTCGTCCGGGTCACGAGACTTGATGTATTCACTGCGGCAGCCGCCGGACCGCGTGACGCTGACGCCGTATTCGGTCGATAACGATTGGTGGATCGAACAGTCGTCGAAGGTGGACCGCCAGGCGGTGCGCGCGGGCTGGGGCGTTTCCCAAACGGATGCGGTGGTGCTGTTTTGCGCGAAGCTGCAGCCGTGGAAGCGGCCGCTCGATGTATTGGGTGCTTTTGCCAAGGCGGACATTGCCAAGGCACAACTGATTTTTGCGGGCGAAGGCCCACTGCGCGCGCAGCTGGAGGCCGAAGCTACGTCCTTAGGGGTCGTCGATCGCGTACGCTTTCTCGGATTCGTGAATCAAACGCAACTGCCGGCGATTTACACGGCGGCAGATTTGATGGTGCTTAGTTCGGAATACGATGCGTTCGCGGTGGTGGTAAACGAAGCGATGTGTTGCGGGTGCCCGGTAATTGCGAGTGACAAGGTGGGAGCGGCGCGCGATCTGGTCGCGCCGGTGGCGCCGGAATTTGTCTATCCCTGCGGAGACGTTGAGGTGCTCAGCAAAGTGTTGCGCTCGGCGCTATCGGATCGTCCGCGGCTCGCGTCTCTTGCTGCGGCGGCGAGCAAGCGCATCGCGGCCTGGTCGCCGAAACAGAACATCGCCGGCACCATCGAAGCGATTCGCATCGCCGTTTCGCGGCTCGGACGCGAGCCGCGGCACCCTTCCGCGGCGCATTCGGCGTCACCGAGTTCCCCTGCGGGGCCACAAAAGCTTCCGGAATGAAGCTGCTTCTCTACTCACACTTTTTTGCGCCGAGCGTCGGTGGCGTGGAAACCATCGTGCGCTCTCTCGCGGCCGGGCTCGCTGACCTTCGTGCACCGAGCGGCGGCGCCGAGTTTGAGGTGACGCTGGTAACGCAAACTCCGCCTGGAGATTTTGACGACGCTTCGCTCGTGTTTCGCGTCATTCGCCGGCCGAGTTTTTCGGAGTTACGCCGGCTGATTCGTTCATCCGATGTGGTTCATGTGGCGGGCGCTGCGATTCCGCCTCTGGTCCTCTCTTTGCTGGCGCACAGGCCTTTCGTCGTGGAGCATCATGGTTTTCAAACGATCTGCCCGAACGGCCAACTGCTCATCGAGCCGGCGGGCACGCCATGCCCGGGCCATTTCATGGCCGGGCGGCACGCAGAATGCTGGCGCTGCAATTCGGCGCAAGGATGGGCGGCTTCGCGGAAGCTGTGGCTGCTGACGTTCGTGCGGCGATTTCTGTGCGCCCGGGCTTCCGCGAACGTGACGCCGACGCGCTGGCTCGGAGGCCTAGTGCAACTTTCGCGCGTGACGCCAATCCCGCACGGCCTCGCTGCTGCCGCTTCGCAAACGCCGCCGGCAACCCCTGCCGATCCGCCAGTGATCGTCTTTCAGGGGAGACTCGTGACCACCAAGGGAGTGCGCGTGCTGCTGGAGGCTGCCCGGGTGCTGTGGCAGGAAAAGCGGCGCTTCGAATTGATCATTATTGGCGATGGACCGGAGCGTTTGTCGCTCGAGCAATTCGTTCGCGATGCCGGGCTGGAAACCTGTGTGCGCTTCACCGGGCGGCTCGCTGCAGCGAATCTGGAGGCAGCGTTTGGGCGATGCTCGCTCGTGGTGGTTCCCTCGCTGGGGGGCGAGGTATTTGGATTGGTCGTTGCAGAAAGCATGGAGCGAGGCCTTCCGGTGGTTGCCTCCGATCTCGGGGCCTTCAGTGAAGTCCTCGGCGACGGTGGCCTGACGTTCCACACAGGCGACGCCCAGGACTTGGCGGCAAAAGTAGCCCTGGTTCTGGATGATCCGTCGCTCGCCTCCCGGCTCAGTCAGAATGCTGTCAGGCGCGCGCTCGATTTTTGCGTTCGCGGCCGCATGATCGAGGCCCATGCTGCTGCGTATCGCTCCTTGCGCGGTTCTGCGGATCGGTCGGCGGCTTAGGCTGACGATAATAGAGCTCTTGCCCAGCCGCTCAAACGCACTCGAAGCCTGCTTCTGAACACTTCCGCCGCTCCTGTGGCACAATAAAAGATTGCAGAGCGAACCCCATGGCACACCGAACTACGTTGGAAGCGGAAGGCCCGAGCAGGACACCTAAGCCGGCGAAAAAGTCTGGCGCACCCGCGGAGAATCGCGAACTGGTTCTTGACGCGTTTCGCCGCTGGGGCTATTTGGAAGCGAATCTCGATCCGCTAGGTTTGTTCGAGCCGCTCAAATATCCCGATCTGGAAGCGTTAAAGGGAGAAGCCGCGAGTGAAGCCCGCGGCTATTACTGCGGAACTATCGGCGCTGAGTTTATGCATTTGCCGGAACCCGAGCGCCGCCGCTGGATCGCCGAGCGCCTGGAGAGCGCCGCGCCCGAAGCCGATCAACACAGAATACTCGAGCGTCTGGTGCGCGCCGATCTGTTCGAGCAGGTGCTGCAGGCGCGTTATCTCGGCACCAAGCGATTTTCGCTCGAAGGCGTCACCGCGCTGATTCCGCTGCTCGACTCGGTCCTGGATACAGCGGGTGAATTTGGAGCCGAACAATCTGTCATGGCCATGAGTCACCGGGGCCGGCTGAACGTGATGGTGCATGCGGCGTGCCAGAAGCCGCATGAAGTCGTTGCGGGATTTGAAGATGTCGATCCCCGCAGTGTCCTCGGGGCGGGTGACGTGAAGTATCACGTCGGCGCGACTGGCACCTACGTCACCAGCTCCGGAAAAGAGATTGGCATCCACCTGGTCTCGAATCCCAGCCACCTGGAAGCCGTCGACCCCGTAGCCATGGGCCGGGTCCGCGCTAAGCAGACGCGCCTTGGCGCTGACGGCCCCATCGTGGACCGCTCGCGCCGCACGCTGAACAGAATCTGGCCCATCGTCATGCACGGCGACGCCGCGTTTGCCGGCCAGGGCATTTGGGCGGAGACGCTCAATCTCGCCGATCTCAAGGCCTATACCGTCGGCGGCACCGTCCACATTGTGGTGAACAATCTCATCGGCTTCACCACCGCGCCGGTCCAGGAACATTCTTCGCGTTTTGCTTCCGATATCGCCAAACGGCAATCCGTGCCGGTCTTCCACGTGAATGCGGAAGATCCGCACGCCGTCGTGCGCGTCGGCAAGCTCGCGGCAGAATATCGCGCCACGTTCGGAGGTGAGGTCGTCGTCGATCTCATCGGCTATCGCCGCCACGGTCACAGTGAGGTAGACGATCCCACCATCACCCAACCGCGCCTGTACGCCCGCATAAAAGACCATGCGCCACTCTGGAAAATCTACGCGCAAGAGACCGGCATTGATGCCGCGCCGTTCGTGGAAGCCGTAAAAAAGGAGTACGAAGAGGAGCAGGTCAAAGCCGGCCAGCTCACCAAGCAGCCGCATCTGCGCAAGCTGCCGGACTACTGGTCTCCGTACCTCCACGGTAAGTATGATCCCGCTTATGAAGTCGATACCGGCCTATCGCGCGAAAAGCTTGCCGAGATTACTGAGGGCCTCGTGCGCGTTCCCGCGGGCTTTCACGTCCATCCCAAGATCGTCAAGCTTCTCGAGCAGCGCGCCGAAATGGGCCACGGCAAGCGTGCCATCGACTATGGTTTCGCAGAAACGCTGGCGTTCGGCTCCCTAGTTTTGGAAGGAACTCCGGTTCGTCTGACGGGGCAGGACACGCAGCGCGGCACCTTCAACCAGCGCCACGCCGTCTTGATTGATACGGAAACCGAGCACAATCACGTGTCCCTTTCTCACTTGTCGCGCCAGCAGGCCTTCTGCGAAATTCATAATTCCTCTCTGTCGGAGGCCGGCTGCGTTGGCTTCGAGTACGGGTTCAGCCGCGACTATCCGGAAGCGCTCGTTTTGTGGGAGGCGCAGTTCGGCGATTTCGCCAACGGCGCGCAGGTGATCATCGACCAGTTCATCAGCGCGGGTGAAGACAAATGGAATCTGCCCGCCGGGATCGTTCTGCTCTTGCCGCACGGCTATGAAGGCCAGGGCCCGGAGCATTCCAGCGCGCGGCTCGAGCGCTTCATGCAGCTCGCCGCGGAAGACAACATGCAAATTTGCCAGCCGTCCACCGCGGCGCAGTACTTCCACATGTTGCGCCGGCAAGCGCGGCGGCTCTGGCGCAAGCCGCTCATCGTTTTCACGCCCAAGAGCATGCTGCGCCATCCCGACGCCAGCTCCAGCATAGAAGACTTCACGCAACCGCGCTTTTTGCCGTTGGTACCAGACCGCGAAGTGCGCGACGCCAGGCGCATCCTCATCGCCAGCGGCAAAGTCGGCCATGAACTGCGCGCGGAGCGTCGCCGCCGCAAAGACACGACCACCGCGATTTTCTTTCTCGATCAGCTCTATCCCCTGCCACGCGCGGAAATCACCGCGGCCCTGGCCGAGCATCCCGACGCGCGGGAAATCGTCTGGGTCCAGGAAGAACCGGCAAACATGGGCGCGCTCTTTTACGTCCTGCCCCGCCTCGAACGGCTCGCACACGCCAGCGGAGGCCTGCGCGTCCGTTCCGTCAAGCGCTCGGCGAGCGCCAGCCCCGCTACTGGCTCGGCCAAGGCTCACGAACTCGAGCAAAAGACCCTGCTCACTCTCGCGTTTACGACTACCACCGCAAGTGCCTGAGGTAACCGCCAATCGTTTACAAACCATTCATTTTTTCGTAATGTCTGTGTCACCTGCCGTGCGCAAACTGCCTCCATCCAAAGTGTTACGCCAACAACCAGGAGAAACCCATCCGTCCCATGCCTTCCGCAAGCCGCCGGTCCACGGTAAATCGCCTGCGAACCGCCGTGCGCTGCGCTCTCACAGCATGAAACGCATTCTTATCATCGAAGACGACCGCGACATCGTCGAACTCGTTCGCTACAACCTGGCGAACGAGGGTTTTCAAGTCAGCGCCGCATTTGACGGCGGCACCGGCTTGAGCACGCTGAAAAAGACGCCGCCTGATCTCCTGCTGCTTGACCTCATGCTGCCCAAGCTTTCCGGCCTGGAGATCTGCCGCGAAATTCGCAAGGACGATTCGCTCAATCGCCTTCCTATTCTCATGCTCACAGCGCGTGGCGAAGAAGCCGATCGTGTCGTGGGCCTCGAAATGGGCGCGGACGACTACGTCACCAAGCCGTTCAGCCCGCGAGAGCTTCTTGCACGCGTGAAGGCGCTCCTCCGCCGTTCCGAGCCGCCTGTGGACGCGCCGCGCACTATTGAAATCGGCAAGCTGGCGATTGATCCTGCGTCTTATCGCGTCAGCAATTCCGGCAAGGCGGTGCCGCTCAGCACGCTTGAATTCCGGCTGCTCTACTATCTGGCTTCTCGTCCGAATCGGGTCTTCACCAGGGATCAGCTGCTCGACGCCGTCTGGGGCACCGATCGGTTCGTTACTCCGCGCAGCGTGGACGTTTATGTCCGCCGCTTGCGCGAAAAGATCGAGTCCGATTCGGAGAATCCGGCATATCTGAAGACCGTTCGCGGCGCGGGCTACTTGTTCGAAACTCGTGCGGCGTAATCTTTTCTGGAAACTCGCTCTGGCTTTCCTGGCGCTCCTGTTGAGCGTCCTTGTCGCGGTGGATTTTTTCGCCGAGCGCGCCTTGCGCACAGAATACGAGAGGAAGGCTTTGGCCGAGCTCTCAGCCGTCGCGCGGGTCGCTCAGAGCGAACCCCTCCGCCTTCCATCCGCCGATGCCGCCAGCCCCAGCGATCTTGCCTCACTCCGCGACTGGGTAACCCGCTTGGCTGCCAGCGGCGTGCGCGTCACCGTGATCGCCGCCGATGGCAAGGTTGTTGCCGATTCCGAATCCAATCCAGCCGCCATGGAGAATCACGCCACCCGCCCGGAGGTTCGCGACGCTCTCGCGCGCGGAGAAGGCCGCTCCACCCGCCGCAGCGTGACCCTGAACCGCGAGCTCATCTACTACGCGGTGCGCCAGTCGCTGCCCGGTGAAGCTCCTGTGGTCCTGCGGTTTGCCCTTCCTCTTGAAGCCGGTAACGAAGCGCTTGGCTCCTTCCGACGCAGCTTGTGGCTCGCCTCCTTGGTGATTCTGTTGCTTGCAGGCGCGGTTTCTTTGCTGGTCTCCCGCGGATTCACCGGGCGTGTCGAGCGCCTCAATGAATTCTCCCGCCGCGTCGCCGAAGGCGATTTTCGGCCCATGCCCTCCGACGGCTCCGGAGATGCTCTCCAGACCCTGTGCAGCTCTTTGAACCAGACCGCGGCCCGGCTCGATCGCACCATTCGCACGCTAACCGAAGAGCGCAATCTCTCTTCCGCGATTCTCGGCAGCATGGTCGAAGGCGTTGCCGTCGTGAGTGCTGCTGAGCGTTTGGTCTTCGCCAACCCGGGTTTCGCGGAGATTCTTGGCTTGGATACGCCGCCTGAGCCGGGCAAAGGGCTCGTGGAAATCGTCCGCCAGACCGAACTCATCGAGGCGGTTCGCCGGGTGCTTCACGGCGAACCGCGTGTGGAGGCTGAGATCGTCACCGGGACGCTGCGCCAGCACTTCTTTGCTGCCACCGTCGCCGCCGTTCACGCCGGCGAAACCACCGGCGCCGTGGTGGTGCTCCACGATGTGACCGATCTGCGCAAACTCGAGCGCGTCCGCCGCGACTTCGTCGCCAACGTCTCCCACGAGTTCAAGACTCCGCTCACCGCCATCCAGGGTTTCGCGGAAACTCTCCTGGGCGGCGCCATCGACGATCCCCAGAATCGCGGCCGTTTTCTCGAGATCATCCTCGAGCACTCCCGCCGCCTGGCCCGCCTTACCGACGATCTTCTTAAGCTTTCCCAGATGGATGCGGACCGCCTCGAGCTGGACGTTCGCGGCGTGGAAGTTGCGCAGCTCGTCGAGAGCTGCGTCGAAACCTCGCAGCACCGCGCCGTCGAAAGAAACCTGCGGATTTCCGTGGAACTGACGGGCGGGCTGCCCAACGTCGCCGGAGACCGCCGCCGGCTTGCCGAGGTGCTGCAGAATCTCCTCGACAACGCCATCCAATACACCCTGCCCGGCGGCCAGATCCGCGTTACCGCGCTGGTCGTCGATGATGACGTCGTCTTCACCGTTTCCGATACCGGCATTGGCATTCCCAAGGCCGACCAGCCCCGCATCTTTGAGCGCTTCTATCGCGTCGACGTCGCCCGCTCCCGGGAAGCCGGTGGCACCGGCCTCGGCCTCGCTATCGCCAAGCATCTTGTCGAAGTCCATGGCGGCCGCCTGTGGGTCGACAGTGAAATCGGCCAGGGCTCCCATTTCCATTTCTCCATCCCCATCTTCGACCCCGAACGCGCCGCCCCCCGCACGCCTGCCTCCTCCGCCCCGTTTACCCGCTCCCCCCCTCCCCCCTGATTCCCCC
>Ga0210384_10002295_pt1 | contig 23584 bp, 20 predicted proteins | sample IncBWH2MmetaG_FD_160574 | JGI IMG/M metagenome (GOLD analysis project Ga0210384, IMG submission 160574) | Forest soil microbial communities from Barre Woods Harvard Forest LTER site, Petersham, Massachusetts, United States - Inc-BW-H-2-M | ecosystem: Environmental > Terrestrial > Soil >...
ATTGGAGCAGGTCGATCCGGTCAGTCTGGAGTCGGCCCAGAGACTCGTTGATTTGACTAGCAGCGGCCGCTTTGGTGCGCCCATCGATCTTGGACATTAGAAACGCTTTTTGGCGGTAACCATCGCTCAGCGCTTTGCCCATGCGGATTTCACTCTCGCCCCCGTTGTAGTCCCAACAGTTGTCAAGAAAATTGACGCCTTCATCGAGAGCCGTACGGATGATGCGAATGCTTTCCTGAGGATCCTTCTGGCTGCCAAGATGATAGCCACCGAGCCCGACGAGAGAAACTTTCTCACCGCTGCGGCCCAAGGTTCGAAAAGGAATGCCGTTCTTAGACTCCGATCGCGGGGACCGCTGCCCAGCCTGCGCGAGGAATATGGACGCAGCCGCAAACCCGAGGAATCCCCGTCTGGAAATGCTGGCGTCCACGGCATCGTGATTTATAGAAGCTGACGCGGGAAACTCCTGCGGCGAATCCTCTTTGTTCTCCCCTCGGTCCACACTCCGGCCCGCGGCAGCGGGAGTAAACCTCGCACTGTGTTTTTTCATGTCATTCTCCCAAGCACCCATTCGACGGCAAGCAGATAAATCACTCATCCAACGAATCCATTGCTAAGTCGGTGTTCAACTTTTGCGCCTGAAAATTTCACGCTGCGGCGGCACCGGTCTGAATCCTATCCAAGATGTTTATCTCGAAGGGCTCCTGTACCAATTCTCCAATGCTTTGCTCCAAGTGCTTAAAGTGAGGACTGGCTGCGTGTTTATCAAGCACAGCTTGACTTTCCCATATTTCGTAGAAATAGAAACAGCCTTTCGAGTTTGACTCGTAGAGTTCATACAATTTACATCCCGATTCGGCTCGGGTAGGAGCTAACATGCTTCGCAGCAGCTCTCTGAGTTGGTTTTCCATTCCCCTGCGCGCCACGGATCTTGCAATCACACGCACTTCAGCCATGGTTGCTCAACCTCCTCCAATCATAGTTGCTTAACAATCCCGGCACGTCGTGATGCTACTTCAAAGCTGGATCAATCAACGTCAGATCCGTTGCCGGATCAAACCGCTTTTGCATCGTTACTGGATCGTCTGTAACCATCACTTCCAGCGTGGGTGATACATTCGCATCGAGAACATGTCCACCGTACGTCGTTCCGTCCGGACTCCCCAGCACCATGTGCGTATGGACTACGGGTTTTCCATGATAGAGCGCGATATCTCCGCTCATCCCAATCAGTTCGTGTTGGCCGTTGACGGGAATCTTCTTGTACATTTTGCGCTGGGGATCGAACCACCCAAGCGTTGCTCCATTCACCGCTCCAATAGCAGTAAAATGCGCACTCCTAACCTGATACTTCTCGGCAAACTCCAGCAGTCCGGAAAAAGCCTCGTCTCCCTGGTAGAAGATAACCACATATTGTTTCGTCGGTTCTCCAGGATTCAGCAAGCGAACCCGCATCTTGGGTGCCTTACCCCGTGGAACGGCTTCCGACGGGGAGACATATGCGCTTTCCTGCTGCGCATACCCCATCAAGCCGGCGGTGGCAATCAATGCCAATACGCAAACCAGTAATTTTAGGTTGGTCATGGCTTGGCACCCCTCTGTTCAAACATATCCACAATTAACATTTTTCCTTAGTCTCGTCCGCCGTCGCCGCTCGAAGCCAAGTGCGCACGTTTTTCCATTTGCAGAATCACCGCGGAAAAATCTTGCTCCGCCCCTTCGTCCACTTGTCTCGCATTGATTTCAAAAGCAGCGCCCGCTGCGGGCATTCGCGCACCCACGGCAGCCGCGAGATTGAGAATCAACCCAAAATCCTTGTTCATTAGCCGAATCGGAAATTGCGCGCTGTAGTCGTTCTTCATCGCTCTTTGCAGTTTGCCAACGTGTGCTGGAGCGACTACCGCAGTCTGAGACAACACCTCCAGCAAGCGATTCCGATCGAGACCAGCCTTTTCACCGAGCGCTACGGCTTCGGCGATCGCCTGCATTCCGACCCCGAGCAAGGTGTTCACGACAAGCTTCATGGTTGCTCCGGAGCCACTCGGCCCAAGATAAAAATACTTCTTAGCGATAACGCGAAAGATCGAATTGGCAGCCTCGAAGCACCCCTTGTTTCCGCCTCCAAACAGAGTCAGCAACCCATTTTCCGCGGCCGGAGTACTCCCGGATATAGTCACGTCAAGGACCTCAACTCCACGCTCTGAGCCTAGTCTTGAGAGTTCCTGAGCGGTCTCCGGGTATACCGTGCTCAGGTCGATGACGAGCGAACCGCGCTGCGCGTGTGCGAACACGCTGTCGGGTCCTCTATAAACGTCGAGGACAGCTTCATCGCTCGGCAGGCAGGACAATACGACGTTGCAATTGGCGGCGAGCTCCAAAATGCTCTGCGCCACGGTGGCGCCGTATCGCACTAGCTCCTCGGCCTTGTTGTGGTCCCGATCATACGCGGTCACCTTGAAACCCGATTCAAGCAATCTCCGCGCGATCGGCCGGCCCATGTATCCGATCCCGACAAATCCCAGTAAATCGTCATCCTGCGTGATTGGTTTCATGAATCGCCCTTACGCTGACTTGCAAGTTCAACTTCCGTATTTTCAGAAGGCACGCGTTGTGCCGTTTCGCGAGGGAGCGCCGTGTATTTGCGCAAGATATTGGTAGGAAGCAGGATAAGAAGTTAAGCACAGAGGAGTGAAGCCCTCCGTTCAAAAAAGGTGCCTGTTGAATCCCCTGGACGCCTGTCAGTCTGTTGGAGAGCGGATGTTTTTTCCTATAAGACCAGAAGTGTCAGAACCGCGGGGGCTGTGTCGGCATTCTGACATAGTCATTCCACGCATTCGGCTCTCCATTCGAATTGCCGTTCTAATCAACTACTTGAGGCGAGTGCGTGCACATCGGTTTTGGCACGAGAGGTGCCTTTACTCTTTTACTCATGTCGCGAAACCGAGGCCCGACAACAAAGATCGACTGGCGTACCTAAACGGCGCCTCGGCCGAATTGAATCCACGGGAATGAAAACAGGAACGCCAAAAGGAATGTAACCCGGATGCTCCTAAGAGAATTACTGCATATCAGGGAGGTCGGAATCGTCAGAACCTCGTCGAGGGCCGGAGGCCATTGCGATTCGCGGCGGGCCGATTGGCACGCTCCTGCGTGATTGCGGAGAGGTAAGGGAATGCGAATTATAGGCTTCTCCAATCGGCGCGCGCGGTTAGCAGTGCAGTTCATTGTTCTTCTTTGTGGGCCAGTAACCGCTCTGGCTGAACCAGCGGGCCGCTCTTCTAGTCCCACGAGTATTTTTGCGCCGATCTCCACACCGGCCCATTCCATCATGGGACTCTCATTTTTTGTGCTTGCGGTTACCGCAGGCATATTCGCGATAGTCTTCAGTTTGCTGGTTTACTGCGTCATAAGATTTGGGATGCGAGCAGACGACGACGGTCGCGAGCCTCCTCAGGTTTACGGCAGCAATCAGGTGGAAATCGCGTGGACCGTAATTCCCATTCTCATCGTCGTGGTTTTATTCTTGGCCACGGCGCGAGTGATCGCCAGCATCCAAAAGGCTGCCCAGCCCCCCAACGCGATTCAAGTGATTGCCATCGGCCATCAGTTCTGGTGGGAATACCGCTATCCGGATCTGAAGGTCGTGACCGCGAACGAACTCCATGTACCCGTGAGTGACCCGGCCCATCCTACCCGGACTTTCATCAGACTCCTCTCCGCAGACACAGATCACAGCTTCTGGGTTCCCCGTTTGGATGGTAAGACGGACCTCATTCCCAATCACCCCAATAGTATGTGGATTGACCCGCAACTGACTGGGCTTTACCTGGGTCAGTGCGCGCAATATTGCGGAACGCAACATGCCAAGATGCTGCTCCGCGTCTATGTGCAATCACGCCAGGATTTCGACCACTGGGTTGAACAGCAAACTCAGCCGGCGCAAACGAATACCTCCGTTTCTGAGGGACAGCGCATTTTCCTGACTACTGCCTGTATCAACTGCCACGCCGTGACCGGCACCGTAGCCGACGGGCGCTTCGGCCCGGATCTGACCCACCTGATGAGTCGCGAAACGATCGCTTCCGGAGCAGCGCCGAACACACTCGAAAATCTCCGCCTTTGGATTCAAAATCCCGACTCCATCAAACCTGGTTCCAAGATGCCGGCCATGGGATTGAGCGATCACCAACTAGACGCTGTAACGGCCTACCTGGCGACGTTGCACTGAGTGAGTTGAAGGGAACACTCGATGGCGACTGACGCAATCTCAACGCTCAGGGCCGACACGGCCTCTCTTCCTCTGGTCGTCAGGTTTCACGAATGGGTAACCACCGTAGATCACAAACGACTGGGCCTCCTGTACATCGTTTATTCCTTAATATTTCTCATGATCGGCGGGGTCGAAGCGGCCATCATGCGCATCCAGCTCATCCGTCCGCATAACAGTTTCGTATCGCCCGAAGTATTCAATCAAATGTTCACCATGCATGGCACCACCATGATTTTCTTCGTCATCATGCCCATGTTATTTGGATTTGCGAATTACCTCGTCCCCCTGATGATCGGTGCGCGAGATATGGCCTTCCCGCGCCTCAATGCGTTTAGTTTCTGGTTGACGGCATTCGGAGGCATTCTTCTCTATTTTAGTTTTCTCGGAGCAAACGGCCTGTTCGGGGACGGAACCGCTCCTGATGTCGGATGGTTTGCCTATGCGCCGCTCACTTCGAAAACGTTTTCACTGGGACACAGCACGGACTTCTGGACTCTAAGCTTACTAGTCTCCGGTTTCGGCAGCATCGGTACGGCGGTCAATATCATTGCAACGGTCTTCTGTCTGCGCTGCCCGGGAATGACGTTGGCGAAGATGCCGCTGTTGGCGTGGCTCAATCTGGTCATGGCGGTGCTCGTGATCCTAGCGGTCAGCCCACTTTCCGCGGCGCAGATCATGTTGGCGATCGACCGTTACCTGGGCGGGCATTTCTTCGATACGCAAGCCGGCGGCTCGGCGGTAATCTGGATGCACTTCTTCTGGATTTTCGGCCATCCGGAAGTCTATGTCCTGGTTATTCCCGCGTTCGCTTTTGTTTCCGAGATTGTCCCGGTTTTCTCCCGGAAGGCAATTTTCGGCTATCCGGTCATGGTGGCGGCAACGGTCTGCATTGCATTCATCTCGATGAGCGTGTGGGCCCACCATATGTTCACTGTCGGCATGACCGCAAATGCCAACACCTTTTTTGTGCTCTCTACCATGGCTATCGCTGTTCCGACCGGCATCAAGATCTTCAACTGGCTGGCCACCATGTGGGGTGGAAAGCTTCAATTCAAGACGCCCATGCTGTTCTGCATAGGCTTTCTGTTTCAATTCTTGATTGCCGGCCTCACCGGGATCATGTTAAGCGCAGCGCCGTTCACTTGGCACCTCGGAAATTCCTATTTTGTCGTGGCCCATTTTCATTACGTGATCGTAGGCGCCATTCTTTTTGCCACTTTTGGCGCTTTCTATTATTGGTTCCCGAAAATGTCCGGAAAAATGTACAACGAAGCACTCGGCAAACTGCACTTTTGGCTCTTTGTCATCGGATTCCATCTGACCTTCGATTTCATGCATATTCCTGGACTTCTCGGAATGCCCCGCCGGATTTATACCTACGAACCAGGCCGAGGTTGGGACACCCTGAATCTGATCGTGACCATCGGCGTGTTCTTTCAAGCCGCGGCCATTTTGGTTTTCGTGGCCAACCTGCTTTGGTCGTACTTCCATGGTGAGACCGTCGGCAGTGATCCCTGGGATGCATGGACTCTGGAGTGGTCCACTAGCTCGCCGCCACCCGTGTATAACTTCGCGATCATTCCGGAGGTCCGGAGCCGCCGCCCCCTTTGGGATCTTAAGCATCCAGAAGATCCGGACTGGAAATACGAATAAATGGAACTCTCATGAATGCGCAGCCAGCAGTAATTTCTGACGCCAACATTACGTGGCAACTCCCTCCACGCGGCCGCGTAGGAATGTACTGCTTGATCTCAGCAGAGTCGGCGATTTTTACGATTTTTGTCGTGGCTTATCTCTTTTACGTCGGCAAGAGTCTAACCGGCCCCACGCCCAGAGATGTGCTCCATGCCCCGATTTTCTTCACGATTTGTTTGCTCTCAAGCAGTCTGACCGTTCACCTCGCCGTCCAGTCGCTAAAGCACGCGAAGATCGGTAGCTTCGCATTTTGGTGGTTTATTACCCTCACTCTTGGAGCGACTTTTCTCGCCGGCACAGCTCGCGAGTGGCACCATTTGATCTACGAGGAAGGTCTTACGATCCAGACCAATCTTTTCGGGACAACCTACTATTCGCTAGTTGGCCTGCATGCCTTCCACGTGACCGTGGGCCTCCTGGCCATAACAACCGTGTTGTTGTTCGTTTTACTTGGTTATGTGCGCCAGGAGCATGCCGAGCGCGTCGATGTCCTGGCCCTTTACTGGCATTTTGTGGACGCCGTGTGGGTCGTTGTCTTCACCGTCGTCTACGTCGTCGGGCGCTGAAGGAGATGCACGACTTGGAATCACCAATAGAAACACGACAAATCCCGCCGGCAACCGTGCCACTGCCCGCACCAACTGCTTGGCCCATCGTGCTCGCTTTTGGCATCACCTTGCTCTTCGCGGGTTTGTTGACCAATGTCTCGGTAACCATTCTTGGCGCGGTGCTCGCTCTGGCCGGAACAGTTGGCTGGTTTCGTGACGTTCTCCCCCACGAAGCACACGAGACCGTGTTGGTTTCCGACAAGATCGAGCCTGTGGTCACCACTCGTCCCGAAGTCGCTCGCGTCGGATGGACAACCAACGAATTGAATCGGTCCTGGCTCCCCCTGGAAATTTATCCGGTTTCTGCAGGGATCAAAGGAGGGTTGGCCGGTAGCGTGGCTATGGCGATCCTCGCGATAATTTATGGAGTGGCCAGTAAGCATGGCATTTGGTATCCGATCAACCTCCTGGCTGCGGGCTTCTTTCCGTCAAGAGTGACAACCGCGGGAATCGCCGCCTTTCACTGGGACGCTTTCCTGGTCGCAGCGGCCGTTCACTTGGTCACCTCTTTAATCGTCGGTCTTCTCTACGGCGCAATGCTTCCTATGTTTCCCCGTCGGCCGATCCTGTTGGGAGGCTTCGTAGCGCCCCTATTGTGGTCGGGCTTGCTTCACAGCATTCTTGACATCGTCAATCCGGTGCTCAACCAGCACATTGATTGGTTTTGGTTTGTCCTCTCGCAGTTGGGATTCGGCATCGTTGCTGGCATGGTCGTTTCCCGGCAGGAGCGGATACAAACTTGGCAACACCTCCCCTTTGCTCTTCGTGCCGGCATGGAGACGACCGGAGCAGTAGATAAGAAAGACCCAGAGGACCGGCGCCGATGACACACCCGGTCATCCTCCCGGCTCTATGGGCCTTTGCCGTTTTGGTCTGTGCCGCCTGTAACAGTTCACCGGGACGACCGCGACTGGGGTCCGAGGTCGTCCCGCCTGATCAAATTCTGGAGTTCAATATTCTCTACGCACAGAATTGCGCGGGATGCCACGGCAGTGGCGGAAACGGAGGAGCGGGCCTCGCTCTGCGAGATCCGGTTTTTCTGGCCATCGCTGACGATTCGGTGATTCGCAACGCAACCTCCAATGGGATGCCTGGCACCGCGATGCCCGCGTTCGCGCAAAGCGCTGGCGGAATGCTTACCGACAAACAAGTCGAGGCTTTGGTTAGCGGAATCCGGTCCTGGGCACCATCTGAAGATCTTCGCGGCGCCAACCCTCCGCCCTATGCAGCGAAAACTGCCGGCAACGTGCAGCACGGCGCGGAAGTCTATCAAACGTTTTGTTCCTCTTGTCATGGCCCCAACGGAACAGGCGGCAACAGGGCCAGCTCAATAGTAGATCGGTCCTATCTGGCCTTAGTGAGTGATCAATATCTGCGAACTGAGGTGATCGCCGGCCGGCCGGAACTTGGCGCGCCGGACTGGCGCGACAATGTGCCCGGCAGGCCCATGTCCGATCAGGAAGTCACCGACGTAGTTGCTTGGTTCGCCTCACAGCGTGCAGCTAATCCGGGCCAGCCCTACCCAGATTCAAAGAATGTGCAGCATCAGGAGCATCATGATGTGGAGTGACAACACGATTTCCCGCCGCGCGCTGTTTATGAAAATAGGAATTCTATTCAACGGTTTGGTCGCCACGGCGCTTGCCATTCCGATTGTTCGATTCCTTTGGTCCCCGATTATCCGTGCACGCGCGAACGGTTATCTATCATGGGTATCGCTCGGTTCCGTCAGCCAATTCCCGGAAGGAGAGACGCGCCTCGCCACGTTTCGGAATCCCTATGTGACGCCAACGGACGGTAAGACGGCCGATACCGCATGTTGGGTAAGGCGCGTCGAAGCACAGCAATTCCAGATTTTCGCCATTAATTGCGCACATCTTGGCTGCCCCGTGCGCTGGTTCCCGCAGTCCGGGCTCTTCATGTGCCCCTGTCATGGTGGTGCCTATTACCAGGATGGGTCGCGTGCCTCCGGTCCGCCGGAACGTGGATTGTTCGAATATCCGCACACCATACGCGATGGTTTGATCTTGATCCAAGCCGGTGAGTTACCCACGCCCGGATCACCGACCACCTCTCTTTTCGGAAAGAAACCACCTTGCGCGGCTTGATTACACGAGTCGGCGAGTGGTTCGACCAGCGATTGCAGCTTGCCGCGCCCATTCGTGAAATTGCCGAGCATCCCGTGCCGAAAAGCACGGCTAGTTGGTGGTATGTGTTTGGAAGTGCTGCCCTAGTCGTGTTCCTTCTGCAACTCGTCACCGGAATCATGCTGGCATTCGTTTATGTCCCTTCCGCCAGCGAGGCGTGGAACAGTTTGCAGAGTTTGAATCACGACGTAACTCTTGGGTGGTTCATTCGCGCCTTGCACGGGTGGGGCTCGAACTTCATGGTAGCCATTGTCCTGATTCACATGGTGCAGGTCTTCCTTTTCGGCGCTTATAAGTTTCCCCGCGAACTCACTTGGATAATAGGAGTATTTCTCCTGCTCATGACGCTGGGCATGGCGTTCACCGGACAGGTCCTTCGTTTCGATCAAGACGCGTATTGGGGACTCGGAATCGGAGCGTCGATTGCCAGCCGCGTCCCATTTCTAGGGTCCGCCATCGTGAAATTGATGCTTGGCGGACCGATCATCGCCGGTGCCACACTGTCACGTTTTTTCGCTCTGCACGTGTTCGTGATACCGGGGATGCTGATTGCATTCGTGGGCATGCATCTCTTGTTGGTGCTGAAACTCGGGATCAACGAATGGCCAATGCCCGGACGTCTGGTCAAGAAAGCAACCTACGAAAGCGAGTATCGGGAATTGACACACAAGGATGGCGCTCCTTTCGTTCCCTATGCGGTTTGGAAAGATCTATTCTTCGCGGCGTTTATTTTGTTGGCGGTGGCCGGGTGCGCGGTATTGTTTGGCCCCTTCGGACCAACTGGCCAGCCAGACCCCACCATCATCCAAACCGTGCCAAAACCCGATTATTTCTTTTTGTGGCTTTATGCCGTGCTTTCTTTCCTTCCTCCGTCCATGGAGACGCCAGCTCTGCTCATCGGCCCGGTCATCGTGATCGGCGCTTTGCTCCTGCTCCCATTTCTGTCCGGCGAGGGAGAGAAGAGTTGGCGTCGCCGACCGATTGCTGTTCTCACCATCCTGCTTGTCGCCGTTACACTCGCTACCTTCACGCATCTCGCTGGGTATACCCCATGGAGTCCGCACATGAACGCATGGAGCAGTGATCCCATTCCGGGCCGATTCCTGCTGCGCAGAACTGCCCTTGAGAGGCAAGGCGCTCTCGTTTTCCAGGCGAAGCAATGTCATAACTGCCACGCCCTTGGGCGGAACGGAGGTCAGCGGGGTCCGGCGCTGGACAGCGTCGCTCTGCAACTTACACAGGACCAACTGATACGCCAAGTGATTCAAGGTGGTGGAAACATGCCAGCGTACGGCAAAAATCTTAGCCCGGCCCAGACGACTGCTCTCGTGGCATTCCTTCAAACGTTACATCCGGCGGGTCAAGCCCCGGCACGGGACCCTTCCCGAGCTATCGCGCTCGGAAAAAGCGGAGAGAATTAATCCGTTCCTAGTTCGCCCATGACACCTGCCATCCAACCCGAATTCGCGCCGTGGTCCATCTCCTATCCCGTCACGCTCGCTCTGTTCCTTGCAGCATGTGGCTACTTCTGCGGTTGGCGGCGTCTACGGAGCACCAATCCAAACCTGATTTTGCCTTGGAAGCTTGCCGCTTTCATGAGTGGGATGTTTGCACTGTGGATGGCCTTGGGTTCACCGCTGCGAGCGCTTCACCATGAGCTGCTCTCGATCCATATGGTGGACCATGTTCTATTGATGGCAGTGGCTCCGCCCTTGATGCTGCTCGGATCCCCGTTTCGATCATTCGTGCAGGCCTTACCGCAGCGGTTCGTCAGTGAAGCGCGAGCTGGGCTTCTGTCTTGGCTCCCCGTGCAGCGGTTAGGCCGCGTTCTCGGAAATCCGATTTTCTGCTGGCTCGCCGCTGTAATTGCTCTCCTCGGATGGCATGTTCCGGCGGCGTTCGAACTGGCCACGCGTTCCAACGTGTGGCTCGGATTCGAGTACGCATGCTTTTTCGGAACTGGACTTCTCTTCTGGTGGCCAGTCATTCCGCCTGGCCCGAACGTGGCTCTGTCGCCACAGTGGTCCACTGTTTTATACCTTTTCTTTGCCACCTTTCCGTGTGACATGCTCTCAGCGTTCCTAACGTTTTGCGACCGCGTGCTCTATCCGTGCTACCTGCCGGGGAATCATCATTTCGGTGTTTCTCCTCTTCAAGACCAGGAGTATGCAGGTGCCCTGATGTGGGTTTGCGTGACGTTTATTTATCTGCTCCCTGCAGTGATAATAACAACGCAACTGCTCTCCAGCCCGCGCTCCGCTAGCTACCATGATCCGAACCTCGGGCGAGGTGACTTACCCCCAGCCACAGCACGGACACTGGCTGGGCCCGGCGTCGAAGTCGTCTGAGGTACCATCGGATTATCTTCCTCCCAAGCCCGTCCAACATTCTGACAGGTTGTCAGAGAGTGGTCCCCTTTACCCCTGCGGTTTGGCTCCCGCCTTGCACTTCATCGCTAACTCTTTTCGATGGAATCACACGGCTATTCCGTCAAATACGGAAACCGTGGAAACGCGCGTGCTTTAGTCCCAAGTGACGCCAAAAGGCAAAGAAGGAGAGGGTCATGAATAGAGAAGAAGTGAACTGGTTATTGCAAACAATCAAGGACCCTGGCGACGCGATGCGCTTCCTGTTGGCTCAATACCAGCGAGGGCGGATTTCCCTTCAACTGATGAACGATGCAGCGCCGGAACGCGATTGCACCACCACCCGCACAACGACTCCGCTGCTAACCACGGCGACGGAGCGCTGGACCGAACCCGCGGCGATGGCGTTAGTACTTGCCTTTGCCTGGTAAGAGCGGCCGAATGTTCCGGGAAGTGTTGGAGAACGAGGAGCGACCGTGCCGTTCTGCTAAGCATCGCAGGCTCAGCCAGATAGATTTCACAACATACATTAGTGGATGAGGTCGGAAACAATGACGCAGCAGACCCTTACATTCGCAAGTTCGCCGTTTTGGCCCATCGCGATTGGCTTTTTCGGTCTCGGTACAGGCTACTTCATCTGGGGCGGGCAGGTTCTTTTCGGTTATCCCAAAACCAGCCCCGAAGTCGACCGTACGATGGGCATGTGGGGTTTCTGGATGCCCGGTTTTTGCCAATTCCTCACAGGCGTATATCTCATGGTGGGATTGACGTGGTTTAACGTCTTCGGAAACGCCGCACCGCTGTACATGGCAGGCGTGGCATTCACAGTGTACGGGATTCACTGGTTCGCGATGGCGTATCGCCGCTACATCGGGTCGAGCGCCGCGCCGGACGGATGGATGGCTATCGCTTATCTCTTCGTTTCGGCCCTGGGAACCTATGTGTTTGGCCATGCAGGAGATGTCCCGGTGATGATCATTTTTATCGGCTTGACCTTGATATATCTCGTCGAAGTTCCGACACGATTGGCGGGATGGAGCGCCGGCGGACGGCTTGTAGCACTGTTCCAATGCCTCACCGGACTCTGGCTCATGTATTGCACGTGGGCGGTCACCGTAAATATCGCCCTGGGTTACAAGCTCTGGATCTAACCCGCAGTCGAGGAAAAATTTTCGATGATAACGGTAACCATTGATGGTGTAGTTCCCGAATCGATGAGTGGAGAACGCTTGATCGATATCATCAATCGAGTGGGCATTAACATTTTCTCAGGTCTGCTATCACCCTAGCTCGGGTCCCATCCAGACGTGCGACACATGCATGGTAGAAGCGAACGGGCAACTTGTACGAGCGTGCGCAACAACTGAGTCGGCCGCGATCGAAAATATTCACGAAATCACAGAAGGCTGTTGCTGCCCAGCGAGAGGCGTTTGGTCGGATTCTTGAGTTCGTAATTGAGCGTTAAACATCGGGGCATGGGCAGGCGTAGTGGAAGTGTCACCACGCGTCGATATGAAGCGAACCATGGCCCGGCCGAACCTCCAATTACAGCTCGCCCAGCCGACGGTTCCTGTACGCTTGGCCATCCGCTGCGTCCTTGTCGCGATCTTGTGTGCTAAAGACCGCTCGCTGGCAAATTTATGGAATAAAATTTGCGATTCCTTGGTTGGCATCGGTAGAACACGTCCGAGAGCGGCGCAGGACCCCCGATGCCCTCGATGCTGCGCCGCTCGTTCAAAAAACATAGCCCTCTGATATCTCTTTACCTGGCCTTCGTGCGGTCATCCCACTCTTCAGATCACAAAAACAACAATTTGACGATTTGTTTTTATGAATTCGTTGATTTTACAGGTTGTTGACAATCCGAGGACGATCCACTGACAAGGCCGGGGCGATATTTCCTTACCTTTCCCTGGGAGACAGCCGAAAAACAGCGGTTGTGCTGTGCCTCCAACAGTTCCGCTGGTTCTCGTTCCGTCTCCTCAACTTTAAATGCATATCGTTCCTGCACTCCCGCACACGGTAACGATGGTGGCTCGGAATAAATAAACGGAGGTTCCGATGTCGAGAAATTCGCTCAATCCACTCAGTTTCTTTTTCACGCTTCTGCCAGTTTTGCTAACCACTTCCTCCGCCCCCGCGGCGGACAATGACAGCATCCTCAAGAATGTGCACCATGTCACTACCCTCGCGTCTACCGTTCCCGGCAATGGAGACATAAACCCCTATGGTGTGGCGAGAGTGCCTCATTCGATCGGTAATCTCACCGAGGGTCACGTGCTAGTAAGCAATTTCAACAATTCTTTGAATGCCCAGGGCACTGGTAGAACGATTGTGGACATAGCGCCCAACGGGGCAGTTAGTCTTTTCGCAGAAATCAATCCCGCCGAGCTTCCCGGTTCTTGCCCCGGGGGAGTCGGCCTTACCACCGCGCTGGTTGTATTGCGCTCCGGTTGGGTTGTCGTCGGTAGCTTGCCGACCACAGACGGCACAGCCGCAACCATAAAAGCCGGTTGCCTCATCGTTCTCGACAATACCGGCAGGCCGGTGGAAACGTTTTTTGGTTCACTGATCAATGGTCCTTGGGATATGACCGCATTCGACGGAGAAGATCAGGCCTCGCTCTTCGTTACTAACGTCCTGAATGGAATCATCCCGCCGAAAACGCCCCCGGCCGTGGCCGGACCGGTGGTCAAGCAAGGAACAGTGGTGCGCATCAATCTGGAAGTTTCCGAACACCAGATGCCGTGGATCGAATCCATGACCGTCATCGCCTCTGGCTTCTCTGAACGTACCGACCCTGTCGCGCTAATCATAGGACCTACAGGAGTCGCCCTTAGTCCCGGCTGCGCTAACTCTGATCCCGGCGACTGCATCACCAAATTTGGGGAATCTGGCGAGCCGGTCTTATATGTAGCCGACACCCTCAATAACCGGATTGTCGTGATTACTGATGCTCTCAATCGCAAGAATTCCGCAGGAACAGGGCAAACCCTTACTACCGGAGGGAGTCTAAACGGACCGCTGGGACTGACCGTTGCCGAAGGTGGCCACCTTCTCACCGTCAACAGCGGCGACGGATTTATCACCGAAATCACGCAGCAGGGAGCGCAAATCCATAAGACCCTATTGGACAATTCCGGTACGCCGCCGGGAGCGGGTGCACTCTTCGGGCTGATCTTTGAACAAGGCCGCGGAGTCGTTTTTGTAGACGACGCGACCAATACCTTAAACCTTCTGCAGTAGAGGGCTTTTTGGGCTTCGCGGCAGCGTTTAAATCAACACTGGCCAAACTATCCCCCCAAGAATCGCGTTGACCTCCAGTCCGACCGCCTGCTACTACTGAGGTCTTTTGCTGCGTTTCCCGGGAGGCTTCGGAGAAATGGATCGTCGCCAGTTCGTCACCAGTTCTCCTGCCACTGCCGGCACTGCTCTCTTGCCTGGCGATGCCGGCCCTGAAAACGCACTTATTGCCCGGCAAAAACCCCTCCTGCGTTTGCTCGCTATCACTCGTATCATCACCATTGCCGCCCTAATTGCGTTCCCTGCCGGCTACGTCATCGCGCAATCGTCGAATGCGTCTCTTACGGGTCGCATCACCGACTCGACCAAAGCGGTCACTCCAGATGCCAAAGTCATCGCCATTAATACCGGCACACGCGTCCGCTACGAAACGATCACGAATGAAACGGGAAGCTATTACGTTACGAATCTGCCCCCGGGCACCTATCGCATCGAAGTAGAAAAACTCGGCTTCAAAGCGGTTCTTAAGTCCGATGTAATTCTGCACGTGCAGGACGCCCTTGAAATCAATTTTGAAATGGTGCTGGGTTCCGCGTCAGAAAGCGTCACCGTCCGCGGAGGCGCGCCGCTTCTTGACACCGAATCTTCCACCATGGGCACGGTCGTGGAGCAACGCAAGGCCGTTGAATTGCCTTTAAATGGCCGCAACGTATTTAATTTAATCGAACTGGCTGCTTCGGTAGTTCCGCAAGGAAGTTCCACAGGCACGCCCGTGGGAGTGAATCCGTTTGGGTGGGGAAATTATCAGGTGGACGGCTCCTTCGGAAACGAGAGCGCCGAATACCTCGACGGCCAGCCGCTGAACATTGGCTACATTAACCTGCCGGTGTTGATTCCGACGCAGGACTCCATCCAGGAATTCAAAGTGCAAACCAGCAATCTCGACGCTGAATGGGGGAAATTTTCCGGTGGCGTGACCAACCTCAGTACCAAAACCGGCACAAGCACCATTCATGGAGAAGCATACGAATATCTCCGCAACAAGATCTTCAACGCCAACGATTTCTTTCTCAACTCCGCCGGTCAAGCGAGACCACCGTGGGTGCAGAATCAGTTCGGGGCAAACGCCGGTGGACCCTTGAACCTTCCGCATCTTGGCGGCCGCAATAAAACCTTCTGGTTCCTCAGCGCCGAAGGTTTTCGTTTGCGCACGGGAGCGCCCTTCACCACGACCGTTCCTGACGCCAATGAGCGAGCGGGCAATTTTTCGCAGATTTGTAAGACCGGATTTACAGCAGGCATCTGCAACGATCGCAGCACGGACGCAGGTGGCAAGCCGGTGGTGATTGATCAGATTTACGATCCTTGTGCTGGAATCGTGAATGCACAAGGAGCCTGCCCGGGCAGCAACGCCACGCCCACTCCATTCTTGAACAATATAATTCCGGCGAAGCGAATAAATGCAACTTCACAAAAACTGCTCAATCTCTGGCCCGCCGCAACAAATCCATCCGCAACGACCAACAACTTTATCGTTGCAGCCCCAACGGGCGGCGACCATAACCAGGTGGTCTCCCGCCTGGATCACAACATCACGAACAAGCAGAGGCTTTTTTTGCGCTTCAATTATTGGCACGTTCAGGACCTACCCATCGATCCTCTTGGAACGGGCCTGTGCGCAGATCGTTGTGCCGAGGACTATCACTCCCACACTCTTGCTTCCGGTTACACTTACGGCGTTACCCCCACGACAGTGTTTGGATTCAACGCCAGCGTTTCACGCTTCGCTTATAACCGCAGCCCCAATAACTCCCGTTTTGATTTGACCACCATCGGTTGGCCCGCAAGTTATAACGACGTTGTTCCCTCTCAGATGCGTACGCCGCCAACTCCCTGTGTTGCAAATTTTGCCGACAACATCATGTGCACGCAGGGCCAGAGTTTCATTCTGGACCGCGACACGCAATATTATCTATCGCCCAGCATGTCCATGTTGCGTGGGCATCACCAAATCCACGTTGGTTTTCAATTCGAAGTCGGCCGCGATGACTACGCCCAGTCGAATATCGCCAGCGGCGCTTTTGATTTTTGCGTTGCTGGCCAGGCGTGCTTCACTTCCCTGCCCGGCGTCCCAGGCACAGGATTTTCATTCGCCGATTTTCTGCTCGGGTATGCCGACAATTTCAACAATTTCGAAAACCATTTTTTTGCACAAACTGTCGTCCCAGCCTTTACCGCAGGCCAACAAATCTACCGAGCCATATATTTTGATGACTCCTGGCATACCACAAAAAAGCTCACCGTTAATCTAGGTCTTCGTTATGACCTGCAGGGCCCCTGGTCTGAGAGATTCAACCGCTTATCTTACTTCGATCCCAAGGCGACAAGTTATCTGACGCGGTTTCTTCCCGCCGGCTCGGCTCCAATCAAAGGCGATGTTTTTCTGGTGAATCCCGACAGCCGCAATAACGTTCCGCTTGAGAAAACCGACTTCGCGCCGCGCCTCGGCCTGGCATACAGCCTCACCCCGAGCACCGTGGTGCGCAGCGGTTACGGCATATTTTGGATTCCCAACTATGTGTCATTCAGCTTGAACCCACTGAATGACATGGTCAACGCCGCGGCCACCACTTACACCGGAACGCTGGATGGAACTCATCCTGTCAATACCATTGCACTTCCCTTTCCCGCGGGAATTTCCGCGCCCCCAGGTCGCACTCTGGGCCTCCAGGGCACCCAACAGTTCCTGACTCAGGTCGTGCAGTCAATTACAGAAGTCGATCCGAGCAATCACCCCGAAGGCTACGTGCAGCAGTGGAACATTGATGTGCAACGTGACTTACCCGCGGGCTTCTTCGTCTCCGCGGCCTACGTAGGCTCTAAGGGCACTCATCTCGCGCAATATTCTCAGCAGATTAACCAGATTTCGGATGCCTTGCTCGCTCAAGCCGCCTCGCAAGTTAATCCCTCACTCCCGGATCCCCGGCATAATGTAACCTTGGTGCAGGCCACCCCGAATCCATTTTTCATCAATGGCCAGGCACTGGCGCTCACCGGGCCTACCACCACCGTCGGGCAGTTGCTGCGCCCCTATCCTCAATATGCCGGTGTGCAACTCGCCGGACAAGGTTCCTACGACAGCATCTATCATTCCTTCCAGTTAACAGTACAACGCCGCTTCGTGGACGCCGGATCACTATCCATCGCTTACACTAACGCGAAACTCATCAGTGATACCGATACCCTGACAGCCTGGTTGGAGCCCGGCGTGGGAGCAATTCAGGACAACAATAATTTGCGAGGAGAGCGTTCTTTGTCTTCCCAAGATGTTCCCCAGCGCGTAGTCATCAGTTATGTGCTTGATCTTCCTGTCGGTAAGGGCAAGAAGTATCTCTCCGGGGTTGAAGGAACGTTGGACAAAATCATTAGCGGCTGGGGAATTGACGGTGTAACCATTTTTCAGAGCGGTTTTCCTTTGGTCTTCACCACTGGACAAGTCAACGGCACGACGCTTTTTGGCGGCGGTTCACGCCCGGAGGTCGTATCCGGATGCGGCACAAAGGCTTTCGGAGCTCTCGCCTCGCACCTCCAGGAATGGTTTAACACTGCTTGTTTCCTGGCACCCCCGGATTTCCGATTCGGCAATGAAGCCCGCGTAGATCCCCGGCTCCGCGCGCAAGGCATTAATAACTTCGATTTTGCAATATTCAAGAGAACCAGATTCGCGAGCAGCGAGCGCGTGGGTCTGGAATTTCGTACCGAGTTCTTCAATCTCTTCAACAGAACCCAGTTCGCGCCGCCAAATACCGTCTGTTGCAGTACCAACAACCAGAATTTTGGCGTCGTGACTGCTGCTGCACCGGGGACAAATCCTCGACTCGTTCAGTTCGCCCTGAAGTTGTTCTTCTAGGCCCCTTCTTGAGCCGGTGGACATATACGTGCAAACCTAGGATTCTTTACCAGACCCAATAAGCAGAAATAAAAATATTCCTCACTATCAAAAAATAGTTTCAGCCGCCCCTTGCTTGGTGTATCGTTTTGGTACCATCAGAGCTTTGCCGGGGAAGTTCGTGATGCAACGGGTGTTTCGCCCCTAGTGTCCGGAACATGCGTCCCTTTGAGAATTACCTATGAGTTCTTGGCCGCCACGACGCGCGCTTACTTTTCCAATCGTATCTAGCGGTGCCCAATCCCCGACCGTCCATCCCTCGGACGTGTCCGACCACCGCATCACCAGCGATGAAGAACTCATGGCACGTCTGCAGTCGGGTGATTCCAGCGCCTTGGAGACCCTCTTTCATCGATACGCTCGCCTGGTATTCAGAATCGCCCGTGGTGTCGTACGGGACAGCGGTGAAGCCGAAGATGTTGTCCAGGAGGCTTTCTTTCACTTGTACAAGAAATCCCTGCTCTTTGATAGATCAAAGGGAACCCCAAAGAATTGGATCGTACAAATTGCCCTCCATCGCGCGCTCGACAGAAAAGCGCATTTGGCGCGAAGAGGATTTTATCTTGGTACAAATATCAATTCTCTGGACGATACATTGTTGGGACGCACAGACTTGGACCGGGAAATTGGCTCGAAAATGAATCGAGCCCAGCTCCAGAGAGCTTTTGAGGAGTTGCCAGACGTTCAGCGCGTGACCCTTGAGCTCTTTTACTTTGAAGGGCTAGACTTACGGGAAATCAGCGAGAAATTTAATCAACCACTAGGAAATACGCGCCACCATTTCTATCGTGGTCTGGAGCGGCTGCGTAAGAGCGCATTTGTGCAGAACCTTCGGGAAACCAAACGATGCTAAAGATTCACTCTGGGTGCGACGAGCATGATAAATATAAGAAGCTCGGTGCCTTGGCCGCTGCGGGCAGCCTGGCCCCTCTGGAATTGGCCGAACTTCACGCTCATCTTCGCCGTTGTGAACAATGCCATGAGGTTTTTCGCCAGTATCGGGCCCTTACAACGCAAGGAATCACCATTCTTGCCAACGAATATGCGGAAAGACGCGGTGAAGCAAGCTGGGACGACGCTCCCGCGTTGGAGCAATTGTTAGAGCGCATTCAAATTGATCAACAGACGGCCCCCGAGAAAAACCATCAAACATCCACTACGATTCCGCCCAGCATTTTGCTCCGGAATCCCGCTCGCTCTATTGCTACATTGGCCCTCGCCGCCTGCCTTATCTTCGCGGTAGCTTTTGGGTCTTACCGTGTAGGCATTCGGAGACATTCCCGAAGCATCGGCAACTTAGCTCCCCTGCCTATACCTGCCGACGATCGATTCGAAAAGATTTCCCAAGAAAAAAAACAAACGGATGAAACGTTGGCCGCGCAAGCGAAAAGACTGGCTCAACTGCAGGCGGACGGCGCGCAGAAAGAACAAGAGCTAGGAAAACTAAGGTTGGCGCTCCGTGCGCTTGAGGATCGTTCGAATAAACTTGCGGCTTTGGGCACCCAGTCGGAAGCTCAGGTAGTCGCCTTGTCGCAGCAACGAGATGCATTAGCCGCTCAGATTCAGACCATCACGGAGTCGTATGCGAACGACAAGACTGAGTTGGCAAATCTGCGGATAGAGCACGATAGAAATCTCGTTCGAACCACTTCCCTGGAAGCGAAGATTTCCGAGCTCACCGCTGCAAATCGAGAGCAAGAACGCCGTCTCAAGGACACCGACCAGTATCTAAGCTCCGATCGAGATATTCGCGAATTAATGGGTGCCAGGAAACTTTATATCGCGGATGTATTCGATGTCGATGGCAGCAGTCGGACAAAAAAACCGTTCGGCCGGGTCTTCTATACCCAAGGCAAGTCTCTGATTTTTTACGCCTTTGACCTCGATCGTGAGCCCGGCGTGGTCAATGCCAGCACCTTCCAAGTGTGGGGCCAGCGAGAAGCCCCTCAAGGTCAGCAGGCCTCGCCCTTGAACTTGGGCATTCTGTACATGGACAACGAATCGAATCGCCGCTGGGTCATGCGATTTGACGACCCCAAGAAATTAGCCGAGATCGACGCAGTCTTTGTCACCGTCGAACCTCGCGGTGGTAGCCACAAGCCCACGAATAAACCGTTCTTGTATGCATTGCTCCGCAATGAAGCCAATCACCCGTAGTTCTGTTAAACGCTAATAATTTACATCCACCAGATCTGTCTAGTCGAGACTCCTCCCGCGCATTTTTTTGTAAATCTTTCAGTAGTCCTCGATATTTTTTAATCGAGCAAAGTACCACTGGTACACATTCCCTAATGTCTTCGTACTAGTCATCAGATTCGCACATTTGCCTGTCGAGGTAGTTATGTTCAGCGAAGGTGTCCGTTTCAGGGATGGACGCCGCAGTATTGTTGTGTGTTCAAGTACGGCAGCGACAGATAGTGAATCGTGCACGAGGAGCGTGGGGAATGAAGAACTTACGTTTAGTTATTGCGACAATGTTGCAGTTGGCACTGTGTCTCGTGATGGCAGGGATTTTTGGCCCGCAGCTATCGGCCCAGACAAGTTACGGCTCGGTTGCGGGCACCGTTACCGATGCGTCCGGAGCGGCCGTCGCTGGCGCCGAAGTGACCATAACGAATCTAGCGTCGGGCGAGAGGCGGGTGCAAGACACCAGCAGTGAGGGGTTTTACAATTTCGTGAATTTAGTTCCGGGCACCTACCGGATCGAGGTGGAAAAATCAGGTTTCAAGCGCGCTGCTCACACTGACGTCATCGTCGACGTTGAGCAGACCGTGCGCATCGATTTGACCCTACAGATTGGCGAAGCATCTCAGACCATAGAGGTCACCGGCGAAACCCCGTTGCTACAGTCGGAGACGTCGTCTCTCGGACAAGTCATAGAAGGTCAGAAGATAGCGGCACTGCCGCTAAACGGCCGCAACGTTTTTAATCTAATCACCCTGGCACCCTCCGTCGTTCCGCAGGGAAGCGCCGGCGGCACTCCTGTCGGTGTCAATCCGTTTGGTTGGGGAAACTATCAGGTCAACGGCTCATTCGGAAACGAGAGCGCGGAATATCTCGATGGACAGCCTCTGAACATCGGCTATATCAATCTGCCAGTCATCATTCCAACCCAGGATTCCATCCAGGAGTTCAAGGTACAAACCAGCAACACCGGCGCGGACTGGGGCAAATTCTCCGGAGGTGTGTTGAACTTCAGCACCAAATCGGGAACCAACAGTCTTCACGGCGAAGCGTACGAATATCTGCGAAACAAAGTCCTGGACGCCAACGACCCATTCAACAAGGCCCACGAACTGGCTAACGGTCTACCCAATAAACCGGGAAGTTTCACCCAGAACCAGTTCGGCGCAAACGCTGGCGGACCTCTTTGGATTCCGCATCTTTACGACGGACGAGATAAGACCTTCTGGTTCTTCAGCTGGGAAGCCTTCCGTCTTCGCCAAGGGGCATCCCCGGTTTTGACCACCGTTCCGACCCCCGCCGAATTGGCTGGAAATTTTTCTGCCCCTGGAATCGCACCCATCATGGATCCCTGCGGCGGAACAGTGACCAGCGGAGCGTGTCCTAACTACACTGGCGGGCCAACACCATTTCCGGGCAATGTGATTCCAACTTCGCGCCTCAACCCCACCTCACTGGCGCTCGAAAATCTTTGGCCGGGAGCCAATTCGCCTTGTACCGCGGACACACTGATTGGATGCAAGAACAACTATGCGAAATCGTATGCCACCGGCGGAAACCAGAATCAGGTGGTAGGCCGGATGGATCAAACCCTGGGTACCAAGCAACGTATTTTCTTCCGCTACAGCTATTGGAACGTTTTGGATTTGCCGCAAGACCCACTGGGTACGGGACTTTGTCAGGATCGTTGCGCCGAGAAGTACGCTACCAGCGCCGCTGCGATCGGTTATAACTACACCGTAACTCCAAACACCATCGCCTCCCTGAACGCTAGCCTCAGCCGCTTCGCCTACAATCGGTCTCCAAACAACGCGGGTTTCGACCTGACCAAAATTGGCTGGCCATCGCAATTTAACAACGTGATTCCCTCGATCGCTCGGACTCCACCCACGCCTTGCGTACTGGATTACGCCGACAACGTCATGTGCTCTCAAGGACAGAGCTTCATTCAGGACCGCAACACTCAGTTTGATATCGGCCCTAGCCTGACGCTAGTTCGCGGCAAGCATAGTCTAAAAGTCGGATATCAACTCGAGGTTGGACGAGACAATTACGCGCAAACCAACGTCGCCAGCGGTTCGTTTGCATTTTGCGGTTCCGGTTTGGCTTGCTTCACCGGCAACGGCTTTGCCGACTTCCTGCTCGGCTATGCTGATAATCCTAGCAACGTCGAGAATCACTTCTTCGGCCAGGTCGTCGATCCGGCGCTGATTGCCGGCCAGCAAATCTATAATGCTTTTTACGCAGACGACACTTTCCGTGTCACTAACAAACTCACTTTGAATTTGGGCATGCGCTACGACCTGCAGGGTCCGTGGTCAGAGCGCTTCAACCGCCTGTCGTACTTCAATCCAGACGCGCCGAGTTGGCTGTCTAATCCTAGCGCCGCTGGGCTAACTGGTGTTGCGGGCTTGCCCGGGTTAAAGGGCGATGTCTTCCTGGTCAACCCCAACACCAGAACCGCAATTCCAAAAAACAAGACCGAGGTCGCTCCGCGCGTCGGATTCGCTTACAGCTTCGACCAGAAGACCGTGATCCGCGGCGGTTACGGAATCTTCTGGATCCCCAACTATGTTTCTTTCGGCCTCAATCCCAACAATGATTTGGTCAACGACGCCACCACTTCCTATACCGGAACGATAAACGGGACTGTTCCAGTGAATACCATTAACACCCCCTTCCCCGCCACGGGCGTCGTTCCCCCGGTGGGTCGTACGCTCGGCCTCCTAGGAACCCAGCAGTACGCCACACAGGTGGTGCAGAACTTTTCCATCGCGGATTTCAACAATCACCCCGAGGGCTACGTTCAGCAATGGAACTTCAACATCCAACGCGATCTACCGGGACACTTCTTTATATCGGCAGCTTACGTCGGCTCAAAGGGAACCCACTTGCAGTCCTACTCTCAGCAGATAGACCAGTTGCCGGACAGCTTCTTGCCGTCCGCCGCATCGCAATGCGCAGCTCAGGAAGCCGTCACTGGAAAGCGCTGCGTTGCGAATGCTGCCGGCGCACCGTCTGTCGCTTTGCTACAGAGCGTGCCCAATCCGTTTTTTGACGCCGCCACGACCACGGCCTTCGCTTTGTCAGGTGCGACCACGACGACCGGGCAACTGTCCCGT
>Ga0210384_10002297_pt1 | contig 23568 bp, 23 predicted proteins | sample IncBWH2MmetaG_FD_160574 | JGI IMG/M metagenome (GOLD analysis project Ga0210384, IMG submission 160574) | Forest soil microbial communities from Barre Woods Harvard Forest LTER site, Petersham, Massachusetts, United States - Inc-BW-H-2-M | ecosystem: Environmental > Terrestrial > Soil >...
GCCTGCAAATTCGAGGAGTCGCCCGGAACGATTCAAGCGCGCCACGGCCAGTGTGAAATAAAAAACGGTGCCGCCGATATTGAGCATCACGAAACGGTTGAGATGCCGCAGCATGGGGCCGAGCGCCGCGCCGCTTTCGATCTGCGACATAGTCTCGGTGTAAATTCTGTTGGCCACCAGCGCGGAACCGATGCCGTGCCCGGAAACATCGCAAACCATGATGCTGAGATACTCTTCTCCCGGAGTAACCAGGCCGAAATCTCCGCCGATAGTACGAACCGGCTGGTAAAAGGTTTCCACGCCGCCATTGCCCCAGATAATGCTCTTGGGCGCAAGGCTCTGCTGCACGCGAGCCGCAAGCAAGAGATCCTCTTCGATTTCACGGTGGCGCTGCTCGAGCTGCGCGTTCGCTTCGCGCAATGCATTTTCCGCGCGCTTTTGCTCGGTGATGTCTGTCGCAGTTACAACGGCAAAGAAACCGCCGTCACGATCTTCGATCTGGCGCGCGGTCACCAGCACCGGCAATCGTCCGCCATCCCGCTGCGGGACGAAAAATTCGAACTGGCTGAGCCCTTCCTTCTGTCTGCGTTCGATATGATTCACCAGTGCGGGAACATCCGCGGGCGGATAAAATTCGGTGACCGCGCGGCCGACGAGCTCGTCGGCACTTTTGCCGATCATGCGCTGAAAAATCTCGTTGGCGAAGAGGATCCGCGAACACATATCGTTGATCACCACGCCCTGGTTCAGAGTCTCGAGGATTCCGGTCACTTCATCGAGCCACTCGGGCCGCTCGAATTTGGTCTCTTCCACGATGTCCCTCTCAATGCCCCGACGGGCGTGCCGCGATAATCGGGCCCGTCGTGAAGCGCGCGCAAATCTTACCGCGAGTCCAGGCTGCTCCGTGGATATTTTGACTGCTGAATCCCATGTATAGATGAAACCCGGAAAAGCTGTTTTTGTTGCGGTTAGAAAATCGTGATGTCCTTTGTTGTGAATGAGATAAACGAAATTCTAATTGGGCGACTGTTGCGGTTAGCTTCCAAGCTGCCGGCGGCCCGAGCCGGTTCTTCGGCGCTTTGGCGCGCATCCCCGAGTCATCGTGACGTCGCCCGCGTTGGATATAGCCCGTCATTTTGAAAATTCTGCATATTTAGGTTGGCACGAGGAAACGCGGAGCGCAAGTGATCGGAGCGGTGGATGTTGGCGGTTCCAGGCGGGATTCAAATTGAAGAACGGACCATTTACTTTTGCGATTCTCTCCGCTAACGTTTTCTTTCCCGGCTAGTGCATCCATCGTCAGCGAGAAAATCTCCGAGTGGTAGGAGGAGGAAACCATGGTTGCCAAACCCGGTCAGAAGAAAACTCAAATCGCTTCCGCACATCCCATCCGCATTGTTCCCTTGCATCGGCCAGATCCCGGAGTTACACAAGCGGCCGCGCCACTGCTGACCTACCGGAACGGTCCTCTACTGACGGCGGTTGAGGTGTTCACAATTTTCTGGGGATCAGGTTGGCAGCAGGCGCCGCAAAGCGATTTTGTGCCGCGCATCAATCAGTTTTTCGATTTCATCCTCAGCAGCGCACTTCTGGATCAGCTCGGCGAATACAGCGTTGCGGGAAAAACGATCGGGCATGGCAAGCGGATCGGAACGATTACGCTCACTAAACCAGCGCCTGGAACAAAAGTACAGGACAGCGCGATTCAAAAAATGCTGCAACAGGAGATTTCCGCCCGCACCCTTCCGGCTCCAACTCCGAACACGCTTTATTTCGTGATGCTTCCTCCCGGCGTGCAGGTGATTCAAGGAGGCAGCGGATCCTGCCAGACATTTTGCGGCTATCACGATGCCACCAGCAGCAACATTTTCTATGCGGTCATGCCATATCCGGGATGCTCAGGGTGCACGGGCAGTCTGGCGGTCTTCGATGCTCTGACATCAACCACGTCCCACGAGCTCTGTGAGGCAATTACGGATCCGGTCCCCGGACAAGGGTGGTATGACGACAACAATGGCGAGATTGGCGACATCTGCGCATGGAAAACGCGCAGCCTGGGCGGGTACACCATTCAGCTCGAATGGTCGAACAAGGCCTCTTCCTGCATCTGATTCGTCCTGCTTTGTACTCCAGTCAGTGACTGCTGGGACGAATGCATGTCAGAGTAAAGTTGAGGCTGGTTGCATCCAACCTGGAAATTCACCGAAACACTACGGATATCGCACCTCTTCCATAGCTAGTGGCTGGCCTGCAGCCTGGATCTCAGACGGTGCGGCAAGGCAGACAAGAGAAATTCTCGCAGGACTGTCTAAAAAAGGACAGTTTTGGGCCTTGATAGCTCCTAGGATTTAGCGGTACCTCGATAGACATCGGCAGATTCTAGAATGGAAGCAGCAAGACGGGAGTAGATTATCCCGCCGAAGGGTAGTTGCAATGGGCCCATCCACGCGTACGACCGTTTTTCTCTTGACCTTGCTGGCATCTCCGAAAGTCTGCTTATCCCAAACCAAGCCCGGCGAAAATCCGCAAGCATCTGCATCGGGCAAAGTTTTGTTTGGCAGTGACGACCGTCCTATACACCATGCTCAGGTGGAGTTCATGCTGCCTTCCGCCGGGTGGACGGGTGTGCTATTCACCGACCGCACCGGACACTTCAATTTGCAGGGACTCTCGCCGGGCACTTATCGCGTGAAGATTACCGCGCCGGGATATGAAAAGCTCGAAGAGACTGCCCGGGTCGAGGAGAGCACCGGCCCGTCCGTTTTTCATTTACGCAAAGCGCATGCACTGGCTGCGCTTCGGACCGAGCATTTCGTTTCCGTGCAGGAACTTCGTATGTCGGGAGAGGGAAGCAAGGCATTCGAAAAGGGCACCCGCTTGCTCTTGAAGGGAAACCTGGTGGAAAGCATCGCCTGCCTAACTCGGGCGATTATGGAAAACCCGGAGCATTACAGGGCTTACTACAATTTGGGTGTGGCGCACTTCCGCCTCGGCCATGTGACGGAGGCGGAGCAGGCGTTTCAGAAATCCATAGATTCCAGCCGAGGAACCTACGCGCTTCCGCAATTCGCGATGGGCGTGCTCCTTTTCCAAGAGCAGGATTTCACACAGGCCGAAGTGGTGATACAGAACGGGTTGGACGTGGATTCCAGCTCCGCGAGAGGGAGATATCTGCTGGCGTGGGCCCAGTTCGGTTTAAACCATATGGTGGAAGCCGAGAAGAGCATTCAGCAAGCGCTTTTGCGAGAGGCGAATTTCGCCGGACCATATTTTCTTCTCGCCAGGATTCATCAGCGGCAGAACAATTCTCCTGCGGCCGTGAGAGATTTGAACACCTATCTCGAGCTCGACCCCCACGGGCCGGGGAGCGCGGAGGCGAGAGCATATCTCGAAAGTACAGAAGGGGAAGCAGACCACAATAGGACGGATGCGGCAATGGTCGCCAAGACTGACCCCTAACCAGCCGATCGCTGGCCAGAAGGACCCTCCCGCATGAATTCGCATCTTTGTGTGACGTAGGTCGGCGAGTACATCCTCTAACTCGAATGATGGAACAAAGTTTCTGCCTGCATTTAGTCAGCTAGCCTTCACTGGAACTTGCCGAAAAAATGCATTGCCCACAAGTGTCCGTTAGAGACCGCGCCAGGACAGCTTTTCCGGATGGATGAGTTCCGCGATGCCGACGCATTTCTTGCAGTCGTGTTGCTGTGGAGTTGGCAAGCATTCTGGGTGCCTGCTACGCCTGGTTATTTCTTTTACCTCCACCATAATGACAAGATCGAAATCAATGCCTCCACGGACGAGAAACTGACTGAGCTAAGCGCTCACCTGAGCGCGTGGCGACCAGTGAAAGGCTCTGTCCTCGGCTTACCGAAATAATTCGCTCCCCTGAGCCTGCGCAGACTCGTGCCATAAACCCCAGCGATGGATTCGATTCAATCTTTGAGTTTGCTCTGCGCGATGGGACACCGCAAAATGCGCTGATTACATGGGACTCCGATCTCTCACTGAGGGAGCGGGAGACCCTCAAAACCAATCGGGCCAAGGAGAAATTAATGAGGAAGCGCATGCTATTTGCTGTTGCAACCGTGTTGCTGCTGTGCGGTCCCGCGACGCCGCAGGACGCGAAACCGGGCGAGCCGAACAGGTCGGAAGCCAGCGGCACCAAGGAAATGTCGAAAAAGCCCGTCACCATTACGGGGATGGTGGGGGCGGGTGGATTGACGCTAGTGGAAGAGAAGGCCAACAGGACATACAAGGTGATCAATCCCGATTTCCTGAAGGAAAACGCCGGGCAGCGGGTACGCGTGAATGCGCGGGTGAGCAAAGACAATACGGAGATTCAGGTGTCGTCGGTGATGGTGCAAGAAGAGCCCATGGTTGCGAACAAGGGCGACGCGGCATTTCGGCGCTGAATGAAGTCCCGTTGATCCCGGCATTGAAGATTCGGGCTCTGCCCTGCAGGCCGCCTGAGAACTGAGCCGTTGGGCGGCGCCGCGGTGCGATTGCCCTAGCCAGTAATTGCAGATTTTTCGCGCCTCGATTTTCGAGTTTGAACTTGTGATTCTTGCCATTCGACTGCATTTGCTTGCCTCCTGCGGTTGCCCCCATTACAGTGTAAGTTTGATTTGAGAGGCTTATTTCCATTAGTTGATAGGCAGATAAGGCGCGAATTGATACGGGAAGCCGATGCGGATTGAAGACTTTAACGAACGGCTGAAACGGACCATTTTGGTGGCGGATGGCGCGATGGGCTCGATGCTGTATGAGTCCGCGGGGGCGCACGGGTGTCTGGAAGAGCTAAACGCGTCGCACGAAGAAGCCGTGTTTCGAGTTCATCAGGCATATATCGAAGCGGGCGCGCAGGTGATCGAGACAAACACGTTTGGGGCGAACCGGAACAAGCTGGCCGAGCATGGCCTTGGAGAGCGAGTGGCGGAATTGAATCATCGCGGGGTGAAAATTGCGCGGGAGGCCCGGGAGGCCGCCAAGCACGAGGTGTTGATTGCAGGGTCGATTGGCCCGCTGGGAATCGCGCAGCATGTGAAGGATCTGCCGCAAGAGGAAATGCGCGCAATTTTCAAGGAGCAGGCTGGAGCGCTGGAAGAACGCGGCGTGGACTTTTTTATTCTGGAGACGTTCAGCGATATAGAAGAGCTTCAGGCCGCGATTGACGGGATTCGATCATTCTCGCGGCTGCCGATTGTAGCGTCGTCCACATATTCGGAGGAGGGGACCACGCTGGGCGGGACAAGTCCGCAAGCTACCTGGGAACAATTGAAAGAAAAAAGCATTCAGGCAGTGGGCGCGAACTGCACGGTGGGGCCGCAGCCGCTCTTGCCGCTGTTGCGGGAACTGGCCGGGTGCACCGCGCTGCCACTTTCGGCCATGCCGAATGCGGGATTTCCCAAACGAGTGGGCGACCGGATCGTGTACCCGCGATCGTCACCGGAATATTTTGCGTTGTTCGCGCAGGAGGCCGCGGAACTGGGAGTGCGGCTGATCGGCGGATGCTGCGGGACCACGCCGGAACATATTCACGCGATGGTGGAGGCAGTGAAGAAATTGCGGCCGGTGAAGTCGGGCGGTACACACCGCGCGGCTGCCGCGGTGGAGGTGATTGAGCCGGCGGAGCGAATGAGGCGCGTGGCCGGGCGCGGGCCGGAAAGTGAACTGTGGCGGAAATTTCAAGAGCGAAAATTTGTTGTGTCGGTGGAGATCGATCCGCCGAAAGGCGTCACGATTGATCGCATTGTCGAGCAAGTGAGACGCGTGATGGCTTCGGGCGAAGTGGATGTGATCGACATTAATAGCGGCACGCTGGCGCGGGTGGGCATGGATGCGCTGGTGTTGGCGGGAGCGCTCGAGGCGCACGGATTCGAGACTATTCCACATCTGACGACGCGCGACTCGAACATGATCGGGCTGCAAGCCATGTTGCTGGGCGCCTGGGCGGTGGGGGGCGTGCGCAACGTGCTGGCGATAACGGGCGATCCACCGTCGCTCGGGGATTATCCGGAAGCGAGTGGCGTGTATGAGGTGGATTCGATCGGGCTGGTGAAAATGCTGGCGCGACTGAATCAGGGGACGGACTGGGCGGGGAAGAATCTGGGTGGGGCGACAAATTTTACGATCGGCGTGGCTGTGAATCCTGTGGCGGATGATTTGAAGGAAGAAGTGCGGCGCTTCGAGAAAAAGATCGAGGCCGGTGCGCACTTCGCGATGACGCAGCCGATTTTTGATCCGGAGCACTGGCAATCGTTTTTGAAAAGGCTGGGAGGAAAATCGCCGGTGCCGGTGCTGGTGGGATTGTGGCCGCTGACCAGTTATAAGCAGGCGTTGCGGTTGAACAATGAGGTTCCTGGGATCGTGATTCCTGATGCCACGTTGAATGCGATGGAGAAAGCGGGAGACACGGCGCGGGATTGCGGATTTGCGCTGGCGAGGAAGATGCTGGAATGGGCACGAGAAGCGCGGGGCGAAGGGATTGCGGGGACATATTTGATTCCGCCATTTAAGCGCTATGAAGAGATTTTGGAGTTGTTCGGGTAGCAGCGGGAAGAAAATCCAAACCTGCAGGCAAACGCGTACACAATATTGGAGGTGTACTTTGCTCAAGATTCTAGTGGGGGCGGCCTTGGGTGTGATTTTGATCGCAGCGAGCGGCCGTGCGGGAGAAAACCTGAAAATTAATCCAAAGCTCGATTATTCGAGCGATAGGATGGACGGCCCGCATATTACGGGCGATCACATGGAAGATGGAGTTGCGGTTGGGAAGCCCAACTACGTTTTAATTTACGGCGAGGGTTGTTACAACTCGAAGCGGCAGTCGCGGCGGACGGTTGCGCTGTATGAGAAATATCGCGGGCGCGTGAATTTTGTCATTATTGACCTCGACAAAGGGCCTTCAGGGACACAATCCGAGCTGGTGAGAAAACATTACCAGGGGTCGATTCCCCATGTAGTGATTCTGGACAAGAATGGAAAAGCCTTGTATGACGCGGCTGGTGAACTGAGCGAAGCGGAGATTTCTGGGATGTTCGAAAAGGCGCTCGCACAATAAGCCCACGTTCCTTGCGAGTTAGTCAGAAAAACCAGAAGCGTTTCTTGCGGCGGGGGACGTGCGCATCAGAAGTAGTGCCGCCCAGCTCCGCGCTGAGTTGAGGGACGTGCGGCAACGGGCGTCCCTCGAAAGCTGCCAGAGGATTTTGCACCAGCAGGGCCTCCGCTAAATCCTTTCCATATTTTTTCGCAACATGGTCGTAGGCTTCTTTCAGGCGCAAGGGACGCGTGGTGGTGTTGTGCGCGTCGCTAGCAATGAAATGGACTGCGCCGGCTTTTAGCCACTCATGGGCGACTTCCTCGGCGGCCTTCCCGAACTTCCCAAGCAATGATTGGCCGGTGATTTGCGCGTAACAGCCTTGCTGCAGCCAGCGGAAGAGACGCTCGGGTTGTGTGCGGATCAGCGGATTGCGTTCGGGATGGGTGACTATCGGCTGAAGTCCGGCAAGCTGGAGTTCGTGAAGGGCCTGGTCGAGGGAGGGCGGAATCGAGAAGTCGGCAAATTCGACGAGCAGGTAGTTTTTCTGATTCAAGGTGTAGCGGGTGGCGTCGTGGCGAATGTCCTGGAGGTTTTCAAAGCTGAGATGGAAGTCGCAGCCGGTTGCAAGAGTAAGGCGGCCTTCGAAGGCGGCCTGAATTTCATCCCGGCGTTTTTTTACCAATTCGGGAATGAAAGGATGGGCGGGATGGGCGTGAGGAGTGCCGATGATGTGGGTGATGCCGTCGGCGATAGCCATTTCGGCCATAGCGCAGGAGACATCGAAGGAATCGGGACCGTCGTCGAGGCCCGGAAGTATGTGGCAATGCACGTCGATCATGTTTTGAGGAGGATAGCGCAGAGGAGAGTTGAGAACAACGGAAGAGGAGGAGGAGAAAAACAAAATAAGCGGAGCTCGAACCGAATTGGCCCACCTATTGCAATGAGCACACCCGAGCTGAATGAAACGATTCTTTTTAAAATCAGGGAAGATCCGCGGATCACGCCGCTTGGAAGATTCCTCCGAAAATATAGCCTGGACGAGCTGCCACAATTGTGGAACGTGCTTATAGGCGATATGAGCCTGGTGGGGCCTCGGCCTCCCTTGCCCGAGGAGTACGAACAATACAGCATCGAGTGCCTTCAGCGTCTGCAAGTGAAGCCCGGTATCACGGGGCTGTGGCAGGTCACGGCGCGACAGAGTTCATCCTTTAACGATTATGTCAGCCTGGACCTCCAGTACGTGGAAAACTGGAGCCTGTGGTGGGATTTGAAGATCCTGGCGCAGACTATTCCGGCTGTCTTCAGTGGAACCGGATGCTGAAACCGCCCGAATTTGCCCCGCCTAAATCCTCATTTCTCTCCATTTTTCCATCTGTACAAGAATTCTTGCTATCCAGGAACGTCCACGCGCGCCCGGTTTCGCCGCTCCTCTGAATCCTGCTATAGTCGTTGATTCGTGCATCGAGGCCATCGCTCCAAGCGACGCTGGCCGAGCAGTTATACCCACGACGCGAAAGGAATCAGGATGGGCGCGGAGCGCAAACCAGAGTTCTTTGCAGGCAAGGACATCAAGATTGGAATCATCGGCTGCGGCTATGTAGGATTACCGCTTGCGCTGCGCTTTGCGGATGTCGGTCACCGCGTCACCGGATTCGACACCGACAAATCTAAAATCGAAAAGTTGAATGCAGGACAATCTTATATCCAGCATATTCCCGCTGAAAAAATTCGCCAGCACGTGCAGGGCAAAAGGTTCGATGCGACCTCTGATTTCACTCGCCTGCGAGACATGGATGCCGTGCTCATCTGCGTTCCCACCCCGCTCGATCAGCGGCGCGAGCCAGACTTAAGCTACGTGGAACAAACCGCTATCGCGATTGCTCCGAATCTGCAGCGCAGTCAATTAGTCGTCCTCGAAAGCACCACCTATCCCGGCACCACCGAAGAACTGGTGCTGCCCATTCTTGAAAAGGGTGGTCTGCACTGCCCCATCTCAAGCGATGCCGCTTCACATGATGTCGCCACCGATTTCTATCTCGCTTTTTCTCCCGAGCGCGAGGACCCTGGAAACAAACATTATGGCCTCGCGCAGATACCTAAAGTGGTGGGTGGCATCAATCCTCCCAGCGGACGCGCCGCGGCTGCGCTGTACGCCCAGATCGTTTCGCGCGTTGTTCCGGTGAGCTCCACGAGAGCTGCGGAAATGGTGAAGCTCCTTGAAAACATTTTCCGCTGCGTCAACATCGCGCTGGTGAACGAGTTGAAACTGCTCTCGCTGCGCATGGGTTTGGATATTTGGGAGATTATTGACAGCGCTTCGTCCAAGCCGTTCGGCTTTATGCCCTTCTATCCGGGTCCCGGCCTCGGCGGGCATTGCATTCCAGTGGACCCGTACTACCTTTCCTGGAAAGCGCGCGAATACGATTTTGCGACACGGTTTATCGAGCTGGCCGGCGAGATCAACACCTCCATGCCTTACCACGTGGTAGAGGCGGTCGCCGCTGCTTTGAACGAGCAGAAAAAAAGTTTGAAAGGCTCGAAAGTCCTGTTGCTCGGCATGGCCTACAAGAAAGACGTGGACGACTTGCGGGAATCGCCTTCGCTAAAGCTGCTCGAGTTGCTTACCGACCGTGGGGCAGCGCTCGATTATAACGATCCTTATTTCCCGGCTCTTTTCAAGATGCGGCACTATGATTTCTCCAACATGCGCTCCGTGAACTTGACCCCAGAAAATCTCGCCAGTTACGACTGCGTCCTGATCGCCACGGATCATTCGAGCTATGATTACGAAGCGCTGGTCCGCGACGCCAACTTGGTCGTGGACACGCGTAATGCAACCCGCAAGGTAAAGCAAAACCGCGAAAAAATTGTCGCCTGCTGAGGCTACTGTCTCTTCCCGACTCGTTCAGAACTGGCACTCACCACTGGGCTGCCATTCCCCGCCGCGCTGCATTTCCCATGTGTTTACTCAATAACTCCGAATAGGAAGATAGTCCCATTGCCGGGGGCGTTCTCTGGAGCTAAGGTCATTTGCATATGCCCCCCACCAAAACGGCTGGGAAAGAGACGAACTGGATAGCAGATCCCGGACGCCGCCGCAGCATGCGCGTCCTCCTGAGTGTTCCGATTCATGTGAGCGGGAAAACCGCTGATAGTAAAGACTTTGTGGAGGAAACCCGCACGCTGGTGGTGAACGCGCACGGAGCCTTGATCTCACTTGCCGCGCGGGTTGTCGCCGACCAATCCATCATGATCGAAAACAAGGCTACCAACCAAATCATTGAATGCCGCGTGGTATATCTGGGTTCGCCCCAGGCTGGAAAGATTCAGATGGGCATCGAATTCAGCAAAGCTTCCTCAAGATTCTGGCAGATTGATTTCCCGCCCGATGACTGGGTGGTCCCGGAAGATTAGCCCGCGACCCACCATCAGCAGTCCGCCAAATTATTGCGTCGCTGAGGTCAACTCCACGCGCAGGTTGCCAAACGGCAGGTCCGCTTGCATCTGGACTGGTGTATGTGCGGAATCGTTTGCCAGCCATGCCGAAAAACTCATCCCCGAAACTTCCTTATCATGCTGGAACAGGCGGATGGAGATTCGCGTGGCAGAGTATTTTCCCGCAGCCACCGAGATTAGTTCGCTGGCAGCCACTGCACGAGCCCGCAATTCATATATGTCCCGGCCGTCGTAGACCGGCGTGCGGAATTCCGGAGTCTTTTGCCAATCCACTCCGCGCAATGCATAGAGCGCGCCAAGCGGATCACGCGTCCCGGGCAGAACGGCGACGCGCGGCACATCCCCGCGGGGGCTTTGTCCCATCGGGAGCAGGTGAAAGACACGATCCTGCTTCTTGCCCATCTCGTTCAGGTACATCTCGTACTGGCGGCTCTCCAATGAGGCTGCGTCGGTATAGGAATCGAATTGATCATCGATCGCGAAGAGCGACCGAACTGGACTGACCGTGTGCGCAAATGCCTGGAAGTGCCAGGTGCCCCAGCCCAAAAGATCGCGACGCTCTTTAACATTCATCTGTACCGCGGCAGCGGTTGTAAAGGTCGCCCAGGCCACCTGGTATTTCAGCGTCTCGCCGACATGAAATGGCATGATGGCGTCACTGAGAACTTCCTTTTTGGCAGGCTTCGGCTTTGTTGCCCTAGCATTTGTGGATTGCGCCGCCGCGGTCCCGCTAGTCACCGAGCGGATGCCCCCCCAAACGACCGCCAACGAAAATGCCGCAAAAATCGTTATAAATAATTTTCTCGTGGTGCGATTGATTGCTTTCATAACGTGCAATAAAAATTCTCCTTGACCCTACATCCGCCGAATGTTGAAGCGGCGCGTGCCCTTGCCCCTTGTGCGCCGCGCGGGATATATTCAAGCGTACCTGAAACGCTAGAGACAGGCCACCACATCCCGGCGCGCTTTTTGGAACCCATTTTTTCTGCGCAGCTCGCCGGTCCCAAGGAGAAACTCGCGGATGCGTTATCTGGTGACGGGTGGGGCGGGCTTCATCGGCTCGAACATCGTGGACGAGCTCGTCCGTCGCCGCCAGGAGGTGACCGTTTTGGACGACCTTTCTTCCGGCCGCGAGCAGAACCTCTCCGGCGTGCGCGACAAGATTGATTTTCGCGCGGGCAGTGTGACGGATCTGAAAAATTTACAAGCGGCTTGCCGTGGCGCCGATTACGTGATTCATCTTGCAGCACGGACCTCAGTCCCACGGTCCGTCGAGGATCCGCTCGAAACCAACCGTGTCAATATCGACGGAACGCTCAACGCCCTCGTGGCGGCTCGCGATGCCAAGGTGCGGCGATTCGTCTTTGCCGCGTCTTCCTCCGCCTACGGTGAGACACCGCAATTGCCGAAGGTCGAGTCCATGCAGCCGCAGCCCATTTCCCCCTATGGCGTGACGAAATACGTAGGCGAACTCTACGCGCAGGTTTTCGGCCGCGTTTACGGCCTCGAAAATTCCTCCATCCGTTACTTCAATGTATTCGGACCGCGGCAGGATCCCACTTCGCAATATTCCGGCGTGCTTTCACGCTTCATGCTGGCGCTGCTCGAGGGGCGGCCGCCCGTGATTTATGGCGATGGCGAACAATCCCGCGATTTCACCTACATCGATAACGTCGTGGATGAAACTTTGTGCGCCTGCGAAGCCCCCGGGGCGTTCGGAATGGTTTTCAACGGCGGTACCGGCGCGCGGATCACGCTCAACCAGGTCCTCGTTCTCTTGGCGAAAATTAGCGGAAAGAAAATTCAGGCTCGATACGACCCGCCTCGCGCTGGCGATATACGCGATTCGCAGGCAGACATTGGGTTGGCGCGCAAGGTCCTCGGCTACGAACCAAATGTCCATTTCGAGGAGGGCTTGCGCCGCACCTGGGATTGGTACAAGAGCGCGTACGGAAAAAGTTAACGCGCTGCCGTGCGGCCGTTGGTGAGAAAGGCCGGCAATTCCGTAAGACTGTCGAGCATGATGTCCGGCGGATGCAAGCTCAAGCCTTCTGTTCCCAGCCCGTAGCTAACGCCGCAGGCCCAGATCCCCGCGTTGCGCGCCGTTCGCACGTCCACTTCCGAGTCTCCCACCATCATTGCTTCCCGGGGATCCGCTTTCAGTTCTCGCAGCAAAACTTCCACACCTATGGGATCAGGTTTTTTCTTCTCGAAGCTGTTCCCGCCATAAACAAACTTGAAGTAGGGCGCCAGGCCCAGACCATCGATAATTCCCTGGCTGAACCGCACAGGCTTATTCGTGAGGACCGCCATCTGATGTTTTTCCAGAAGCCTCAGGCCTTCGCGCACGCCTGGATAGGTCACCGTATTGTCGAGCATGTGCGTGCGGTAATAACTCAGAAAAAAGCCCAGCCCATCTTTGGCATCCTCATCTGTGGCGCCTGCGCCGAGCGCCCGGCGGACCAGCACCGGCGCTCCATTGCCCACCAGGCTGTAAATCTTCTCGTGTGGAAGTTGGGCGCGCCCCATGTGATCGAGCATGGCGTTGATGGAATTGGCCAGATCCAGTTTCGAATCGATCAGCGTGCCGTCGAGATCGAAGATCAAGACGCGCACATCGGAAAAACGCTTGGTGTTATCAGTCATTCGTCTTAGCACCAGGCAAGCAATTGCGAGAATCTCGTATTTTATTCGGCAGAGGCGGCGATGTCACCCGGCAATCGCGCGTCTCGCGGGATGGAAGGTGGCTTTTGGCTCTGGCATCATCGGCTGCTACAATGACTCTCTTTTGCGGTGCTCGTTTTTTCACCCGAGGCCCTATGGCTGAAATTCATCCCTTCCGCGCTTTCCGCTACGACACCAAGCGGGTCACGCTCGATAAAGTGCTTACGCAGCCTTACGACAAGATCACTCCCGCGATGCAGGAGCGCTATTACGCGGCCAGCCCTTACAACTTGATCGCCATTGAGAAGGGTCGCGTGCTCCCAGACGATTCGCAGGAAAACAATGTGTACACGCGTGCGGCGCAGAACCTCGAAGAATGGCTCGCCCAGAAAATTCTGGTGCAGGATGCGGCCCCGGGAATTTACGTGTATGCGCAGGAATATTTCGTCCCCGGAACGCAGACCCGCCGCGTGCGGACGGGCTTCATCGCCCTTGGCCGCGTCGAGGATTACGACGCCCATGTCGTTTTCCGGCACGAGAAAACATTGTCCGCTCCAAAGGCCGACCGCATCGAGCTATTGCGCCGCACGCGCGCGCAAACAGGCCAGCTTTTCATGCTCTATGACGATCCCGGGCGGAAAATCGAGACTTGGCTTGATGAAATGAGCCGCCGGAGCGCTCCTCTCGAGCTTCACGACGAGTTCGATGTGACGCACCGCCTATGGCCGATTACGGACGCAGCATCCCTCCGAAACATCCAAAAGGAAATGGGCGGAAAGAAACTCATCATCGCGGACGGCCACCATCGTTACGAAACCGCACTGAACTACCGCGATGAATGCCGCAAACAATTGGCCCAACCAGATCTGCTGGCGGCTCATGAGTTTGCCATGATGACTTTTGTGAACGCGCACTCAAAGGGACTTACAATTCTCCCCACGCACCGCCTGATCCGCGACCTGCCGGATTTTGATTTCGAGCGCTTTCGCCGAGTGATGGCGCGCATCTTCGATTGGTATTCTTACCCCTTTCAGAATCCGGAAGAACGAACTGCAAGCTACACGGAGTTCCGCAAGGATCTCACCGGGCAAAATCACGGACGGCGCGCCATGGGGGTTTATCCACGGGGCGGACCCTTTTTCCTGTTCCTCCTCCGCCGCGATGCCGATCTGGATCATTTGCTGCCCAATGTGTCGGAGGCGCAGCGTGGGCTTGATGTGGCTCTGCTTCACCGCCTGATTCTCGGCGACGGCCTGGGAATAACAGCCGAAGCTGTGGCGGCGGAAAAAAATATCCGCTATGAACGCGAGATGGATGCAGCCATCGCCGCTGTAGATCGCAGCGAAGCACAGCTCGCCTGCCTGTTGAATCCCGTGCGCGTTCAGCAGGTAATGGATATCGCGCTCGGCGGCGATGTCCTCCCGCAAAAATCCACGGATTTCTACCCCAAGCTTTTAAGCGGTCTGGCCATCTATCGAATTGAAGGGCGAATCGACCCGTGAACCGGATGGCGGGCGGAACAACCGGCGACGGACCCGGCAATTCGGCCGGGCCCCATCGCCATAATCACAGCACGAATTACTTGTCGAAGCTCTTTACGGCGAGGTCTTCACTCTCATAAGTGTCGAAAACAGTCATCAGCTTGGTCACTTGCAGCACTTCTTTGAACTTAGCCCCGAGGTTGGCCAGCTTTAGCGTGGCGCCCTGCGATCGCGCGCTATGGAAAGTCGCTACCAGCGTCCCAAGTCCCGCGCTGTCGATGTAGCTCACGTTTGCCAGATTCAGCACGATCTTTTTCTTGCCGGCTGCGAGTAGACCCTTTATTTTTTCGCGGAAGGCGTTGCTTTCTTCGCCCAGCACGATGCGTCCCTCAATATCCACCACGGTCACGCCGTTCACGTCTCGTTCCGTCATTCTCAGTGCCACGTTCACGCCTCCTGGAAAACTCTTTGTCCGTGCTTGAATTGCGTGCTGGAAAATGCCGCCAGCGCCTCAGCCCCGCGCTTTTCAATAAAAGTCCGAACAGGACATATAGTAGCCGCAAGACGAGCAGATCAATTTGCAGCTTCGCGGCTCCAGCCGTGCCGAGCATCTCGGGCAGTAACTGGAAGCATTCTCGGTCTTCTGCTCAGCTCCGCGGCCAACGGCCTTCGTCTCAGTTGGTTGGTCCGGCGGTCCAGATGAGTCCGCGTGTGCCATCCGGGGGCATCCTTCGGACGGACTTTTATAGCACATCCGGCCCACAGGGAAAAGCAATGGTAAACCTTCGTCCGCTCATCCGAACGGACCGAGCCGTGTCGGGAATCAAGGCTGGCAGCCCTGAAGAAATCCACCTCATTTAGGAGTGTTTCAAATTATCGGCGAGCGTATAATTCATGCAACCGGGTGGCTGGATTAGGCGTCGAATGGAGTGATGGCGAGGTAATCTTGAATTTGAGATGCCAGGTCGGGTTCGCTGCAGCGCTACTTCTCGCAGTTCCTGGTTTTTCATGGGCCCAGCGCGCAGCCCGGATGACCGGCGCGCCACCGGTTGCTCATGTCCGCACAGTTTCCGCGAGCCCAGTCGTGGGGCGTGCCGGCACCAATCGTCCCGCGGGTAATCGTGTTGGCTCTACCGCCAGACCACGAAAATCGGACGATTCTCTGGGATTTGGCGCCGATCCGCTTTCCCTGCAGGACTTGCTGAATCCTTTCCCTGAATTTGGATTCAACTTCGAACATCTGTCGGTACTGAACCAGGATCTGGGAATCAAAGCTCTGATTGATCCTGCGACGCAAGCGCGCCTAGCGGTCGCCCAAAGACTTCTGAGAGCGAATCGCTTCTCGCCCGGATTTTTCTTGCTTGATGGCGGGGGTTCTTATGCCGTGCCAGTTGGGCCAGACGACCAACCCCAGGCCCAGCAGCCGATTATTATCGTGCAGCAGCCCGCACCTCAGCAGGTGGCTGCGCAGTCTCCAGCGGAATCCTACCCTGCAGAAGCTGAAGCGCCTCTGCGGGACGAAGGCGAATTTACGCTGGTGCTGCGCAATGGCACGCAGCTTCAGGCCACTGCCTTCACGCGCATGAGCGACAAGATCGTCTACATCACCCCTGACGGTGGCCGTCGCACTGTTGCAGTCGGAGATTTGGACTCCCCCGCAACACAACGGATCAATCAAGAGCGCGGCGTCCCCCTGCAGCTTTCACTTTAGTTTTTCCCACAAGCCTGAAGTTCGATCCTTTGGCAGGATCCCTGCGAGCGTTACTCCGGGCGCCGTACTGGCTCCGGCATGTAAAGTCCGGCCTCTGCCGGAAGCCCCGCACGCTCGAATTGAATCGTGGTGTGTGTAACATGGAAGTCCTTCGCCAGGACCTCGCGGATTTGCGCAAGGATTTTTTCGCTTTCTTCCATGTGCATGTCCGGAATGCGCACGTGGCAGGAGATTGCGTTCAGCTCTGTGCCTAGGGTCCAGATGTGAATGTCGTGCACCTCTTGCACACCTTCGATTCGCAGCAGCGCGCCAGCCACCTCTTCCAGTTGCATATCCCGCGGCAGGCCTTCCAGGAGAATGTGGCTGCTCTCGCGCAGAATTCCCGTGCCGGACCAGAGAACCATCCCCCCGATTGCGATGCTGATCACCGGATCCACCCAGGTTGCTCCACTCCATCGAATCGCCAGCGCTCCGGCCACGATTGCAATGTTCGAGAGCGCATCCCCCAGATTGTGGATCCAGATGGAACGGACATTTAGATCCCGCCGTCCACTGTGAACCGCCAGAGTGATCCCGCCATTGATCACCAGCGCAAACAACGATACCCAGAGCATCACACCGGAATGCACTTCCACAGGATGGCGCAACCGCTCGATCGATTCGAATATCAGGAAAATTGCCACGATCGCCAGCAGCATGGCGTTCACGAACGCTGCCAGGATCCCCGCGCGGTGATACCCGTAGGTTTTCTCAGGTGTCGGAGGGCGACTCGCCCACACTGTGGCCAGCCACGAAATCACCATGGTCGGCACATCGGTCATGTTGTGAACCGCGTCGCTGATGAGCGCCATGGAGTGGCTGGCGTAGCCTGCGGCCAGCTCGACGAAAACAAGAGCAAATGTCGCCACCACGGCGCCGCCCAGTATGCCGGTCATGCCCCCACGTAGCCCGTCAACGTGCCCGTGGCCGCGCGCCTCGATCCCATGTGCGTGTGAGTGCATGGCCAGATTCTACCCGCAGAGTCGCCCCAGGGAATAGCCCTTACCCCAATCTAAGGGCGGGAATGTGACTGGTTTATGAGCCCTCATCCTTGCAGTGCAGGAATGAACCCGGCGAAGGAAACGCAATTGACTTCCCTCGCCGCCACCGCCTACCATGGATTTCGCAGCGGTTCTTAGAGAGGACGCACGCAGCTCGCGTCACGATTCGCCCGGCGATGACGCACAATCTAGCCAAATTGGTTTTTTGGGGGGTGCGGGGTTCCACGCCTACACTCGAGCGCGATACCTGGCGCTATGGCGGCAACACGCCCTGCCTCGAACTAACCGCCCCTGACGGCACGCGTTTTATTCTCGATTGCGGCACGGGCCTGCGCATGCTTGGCAATCAGTTGACGCAGGCGCTACGAGGCCAGGGAATTCATGCCCATATTCTGGTGACGCATTTTCACTGGGACCACATCCAGGGCATTCCTTTCTTTCATCCATTCTTTGAATCGCATAACCGCTTCCATTTTTACAGCTTCCAGTCGAAGTCGCTCGGCCCCAACAGCCTCCAACAGGTGCTCCAGGCGCAGCTCGCCAGCCCCTATTTTCCGGTGGATGTGACCATGATGACGGCCGCACGTGAGTTCCGGGAAGTCACCGGCGGCGAAAAATGGGAAGTGAACGGCACGCGGATCACTGCTGCCTGGTTGAATCATCCCCAGGGATGCTTGGGATATCGCTTTGATACCTCGGGTGGCTCAATCGTTTATGCTACGGACAACGAACCCGGTGTGGCGGAATTTGATCAGAACTTGCGTCAACTGGCCCACGGCGCAGATGTCCTCATCTACGACGCGCAATATTCGCCCGAGCAACTCGCCACCGATCGCAAAGGCTGGGGCCATTCGAGCTGGCTTGAGGCTGTGAAAATTGCCCGTGAAACAAAAATCCGGAACCTCATCCTGTTTCACCACGATCCCGATTCGCCCGATAAGGTCGTGGATAGCTTCCTCTCCGCCGCCCGCCAGGAATTCCCCGCAACCTGGGCGGCCACAGAGGGTATGTCCATCACCTTGAGTGAACGTGGTGTTGGTGTTTCCATGCGCGAGTCCCGCATGGGTCAGCGCCGGCGCATTCGTTTCAGCGCGACCGTCAGCGGACAATCCGAAGACGGTACGACGTTCGAAGAAAAAGCCACCGTGCGAGACCTGAGCCTCCAGGGAGCTTATCTCTGCCTGAGCAGTCGCCCTCGCTTGCAATCAGAAATGCGCGTGGTCATTGAGGCAGCTGACGATCAGAAGCGCTCAAGCCTTCTTTCACTCCGGGGCACCGTCGTCCACTTCGATCTGGGCCGCGAGAAGAATCAAAATGGCGTGGGTGTCGTGTTCATCGAAGATCCTGAGCCCGTGCGTCCCCGCGATTGACTCTCGCCGGACCTGCTTCCCTCATGCGTTACGCCTGCAGCCCTGGAATTTCCCGCATGCGGCCAAATGCTCGGCGAAGATGTGGAATCACAATCGACCCGCCAACGATCAGCGCGACGTTGAGCGCATCGATCACTTCCTCTCGCTTCCAACCCGCTTCGCCGCACTGCGCCAGGTGATAGGTGATGCAATCGTCGCAGCGCAGCACCGCTGAGGCTACTAGTCCCAGCAGTTCCTTGGTCTTTCCAGTCAGCGCGCCATCCTGATATGCCTGATGATCGAGCGCGAAGAAACGCTTCATCCCCAGGTGTTCACTCGCGTGAATCTCTTCATTCATCTCGCTGCGAAATTTGTTGAAGTCCGACAGAGTTTCCTTCATTGCGCCCTCCCCGCTCAGTTTTTGGAAAGCCGTTATTATGCGCGGAATCTTCCTCGGCTTTCCACACTCACGGGGTTATACGCGATTTGCCGTGTAATACGTTCGCAGGTGATTGCCCTAAGCGGATGAGGAGAGAGTGCGTGGTCAGTCGGCGTCGTTTAGTGCGGCAAGTTGCGAATCCAGATCCGCCAGTGCGCGGTGGAGTTGTTCCTTGTACCGCGGGTCCGGGTTTGATTGCAGATCTTTCTCCACTCGTGCGCGAGAGAGCAGCAACACTTCCCTGCGGCGTCGCGTTTCCAATTCGGCCGGGGTCAATTGCCGCTTTTTTCCGGAAGTGTCTCTTTCTTCAAATTCCTGCACCTGGCCTTCCACCGATTTGCTTTCCCACCCTCTTGCCATGCGGCCATTCTATGTTGACGATAGCTTGGCAAACAGAAATTTTTCCCGCTCAGTTTCTTTCTCAAACATAGAATGCTTCCCTTATAAAAATTCCCGCATCTCGGTTCGTCAACTCCGAGTAGCAATGCAAACCCGGATAATTTCCGAACCACGGAGCTTGCAGCTTGATGCTAAAAATGTTTGCTGCAATAAAATTCATGTTCCGTTCCGGTGCGGCCGTAGACCGGCGAGTGGGCCGCCCTTAAATGTCAGATTCACACCATTGAAAACGCAATCAAGGCGCATCCATAACGGTACACGCCGTTTCTCTACTCCATGTGCATAGAAGCAAAGATGGTTACTGACGAAAGATTTTTATGTGTACTAATTCTGGCGTGGCGCTGCACGTGCACGCCTACCTCGCGTACCCCCAAAGGGAGTACGAAAAAAATCGAGATTCGCTTTCAGGAGAATTGCATGACTAAGAGACAAAAAGGTTTTTCGTTAATTGAGTTGCTCATCGTCGTGGCGATTATTTTGATTATCGCGGCTATCGCTATCCCGAACTTGCTTCGTTCACGTATGGCGGCCAACGAAGCTTCCGCAGTCGGTTCGATCCGCACTATGAACACTGCTGCGATTTCCTACAACTCCACCTACGGCAATGGTTTCCCAGGTCTTCTGAGTCAAATCGGAACCACGGGAACCGTGGCTGTTAGCTGCGACAACGCGGAATTGCTCGACAGCGTGCTCACAGCCGGCACCAAGAGCGGCTATACGTTCAAGGTTCTCGCGGGTAACGGTCTTGGTGCAAAGCCAACTGGCTGCAGCGCGGCAGGCGGCACCGACGGTTACGGTGTGGTAGGGACTCCGGTCACGCTCGGCACCACTGGTCAGCGCAGTTTCTGTTCAGACGCTTCCGGTGTAATCCGTTTCGACGCCACCGGCGCGACCGCGGCACTGACGAATGCACTGTGCCCAGTTGCACTCAGCCCGTTGCAGTAACTTTGATCCACTGTGGAAGGGGCGGGAGGATTCACTTCTCGCCCCAACCGCTTCTCAGTACTTGAACTACACGAAATAGTCGAGTTCATCATGAAAAATAAGCGCACTTGGAAACGCAACCTCACAAACTCCGGCTTTTCGCTGATTGAACTGCTGATCGTTGTCGCCATCATATTAATCATCGCCGCCATCGCCATCCCGAATTTGCTTCGCTCGAGAATGGCAGCCAATCAAGCATCTGCGGTCGCCAATCTTCGCACTGTTACGACCGCCTCGGTCTCTTACTGGGTCACCTACGCCAATGGTTACCCGCCTTCACTCGACGCACTAGGCGGTGTAGGAGCGGCTGCGACCTGCGATGCAGCGATCCTGGTGGATGAGATCATTACGGCTGCGCCCTACCAGAAGAGTGGATACATGTATGGTTACGCTGGGCAAGGTGGAACGGTCGCCGTGAAGCCCACGTCCTGCGGTAATCCCGGATTTATCGGTTATCTGGCCACTGCGACACCCATCACAAATCATGTTACAGGCAACATCAGCTACTGCAGCTCCGAGCCGGGCATCATTCATTTCGATACAACTGGTGCCACCCCTCCCGATGCCCCCACTTGCACAGCGCTAGCCACCATTCAATAGCCAGTTGGCTGCTCAAAATCAAGCTTGGCAGAACTCCCATTCAGGCATTCTGATTTCCCTCGCTGGTATGTTCATTATTTCTTTTCGGTGTAGGATGTTTGCAAGGTGCGGGCCCTTAGCTCAGCTGGTTAGAGCAGCGGACTCATAATCCGTTTGCGCCCTCCTGCTGAGGATTGCACGAAAATGTAAGCGACTGAAAATGGGGAAGATCAGCCAGATCAGTGCCTGCAGGCGCCTGCGCTAAATTGCACCAAGACTGACACCAAACTAGCACCCAACGCTTGTCCCAAATCTCCAGGGATTCGTGACCGAAGCAGCGGCCATCCAGGGTGTCGGATCAATGAGTTTCCACAAGACCCGCCTCCGGATAGGTGGTGATAATCCGTGTTCTCAGCAGCTAACCTGTCGGTCGCAAAATTCCTGTACGTGTGGAATGAGCAGACGCAGAATAATCAGTGTAAACATGCTATTAATAGCCTGCACCCTTCCTCATTTTGTCCGGTCTTGCGCCATAACTGGAGCTGTGGTCCACCCTGGAAGCAAGAGGTGCCTAAGGAATGTGCATCGTCGAGACAGCATTCAGGTCACGAGCTGCGCAATTCCACAGCCCGCATTTTGTGCGATGATCTTGCCATCTTCATTAAGGAGGTAAATTCTAGCCATTCGGAATGAATTTCTTCCATCCGCTTCAGTTGTTCCGCGAAATAACGTTCTCGCATCTCCAGCCATTCGTCGAGCGACACTCGACCGTGGATGGGGACCTCTGCCGTAGAGGACCACGCGGCCGGGGACAGGGCCCTCAAGGAGCAAAACACCACGTTTCGCAACAGGCGAATGATTCGCACAGCTTCTTTGATGTCCTGATAGAAATATCTATGGCCGCAGGCCCAAGCGAATGTGTCAATCCCAAGCGGGGGCGAGCTTGGCTCTGCGATAAATCGGCGGCAATTTACGTACTCGACGACCTCACTATCAGCCAAGTGCCAAACCGTCTCGTGAATACTCAAACGGTTGGGACTGGGCTTATGCACCCACATCCTCCTTGGAAAACGGCGAAGGGCGCCACATAGCACCGCTGCCCCATTGCCGAAACTTTCTAGGACCAGCATCCTTTCCGCTTCCACTCAAGACCCCCGGGTACTCGAATCAATGAGCCACAAAAATGTGCGTGGACTCGACACCTCATTATGAAATCGAATGAATCTGCTGGGGCAGAAATGTGATGAATCGTCGATTTTGAATGGCAAAGCGCGCGTTCAGAGTGGTCAGCCGAGGGCTGTCAGCTCACACGCAGGCTAACCCGATGACATTCTTGAGGCACGAATGTCTATCAAGTGACTGACTGAGTGAATTAGGGGATGGCAATCACTGGCCGGTGTCCTGCCCTACCCACAAGTGTGCAAGGGAACTCAGGTTCCCTTTGTAGGTGCGCGATACGGTGTATTCCTTGCCCGCTCTTGTACGGAGCAGGTATTCTCCCGTGGGCCAGGGCTGAATTTCTTGAACGCAAGAAGCGTTCACCAGCACCGAACGATGAATCCGTATAAAACCGTAGGGTCGAAGCTTCTCCGCTAAGGTTGAGATGGACGCTCGGAGCAAATATGAGCCAGACGGTCTCTGCAGCAACACGTAGTTGCCCTGGGCCTCTGCGGCGATCACTTCCGCAGGATCAATGAAAAGAATCTTTCCTTCTGTCTTAATGGCGATCTTCGAAGACTTCGATAGGAGGGCATTCAAGTGCGGCATTAATTCCATCAAACTCGCCGCGCGCTCGCTCGCTGTTCTCCGAATCGCAACTTTCAGGGCTTCCTGAACTCGCTCGTTCGAGAAGGGTTTTAGGATGTAATCCACGGCGTGTTTCTCGAAAGCCGTAACGGCATGCTGCTGATGCGCCGTGACGAATATGATCGCAGGCATGGCCTGATCCCGTTTCTTCAAGGAATCTACCAATTCAATGCCCGACAATTCCGGCATGTTGATGTCGAGCAGGAGGACATCATATGTCTCCTTTTTCAGCTTCTCGATCGCCTCGAAAGCGTCAACCGCCGAATCGCAAACTTCAATATCGTTCCTTGCGGTCAAAACGTTCGCCAGGGCGCTCCGAGCGAGCGGCTCATCATCCACGATCAGTACCCGCATGACGCTTCCTTTTCCGTCATTCTTGTGTACTTAGAATCGTAACGCCCCCCGGAGCCCGTCGCCGAGATTCGAACGACGGGAGGATGAGTGTGGACGTCGCCACGTGCTCCTCAGCTACTGCGAAGGAAAACGCTGCTTCGTCGGAGTACAGGTACTTCAGTCGTGCCGCCGTATTTTTCAGGCCGAGGCCCATTCCTCTCTGGCTCTTTCCGCCAACGCTGTTTTGGACTTGCAGCTCAAGCAAGCAATTGGAGAGTCGCGAGA
>Ga0210384_10002298_pt1 | contig 23567 bp, 19 predicted proteins | sample IncBWH2MmetaG_FD_160574 | JGI IMG/M metagenome (GOLD analysis project Ga0210384, IMG submission 160574) | Forest soil microbial communities from Barre Woods Harvard Forest LTER site, Petersham, Massachusetts, United States - Inc-BW-H-2-M | ecosystem: Environmental > Terrestrial > Soil >...
AAAGCCCGCGCCGGATACCCCAAAGCGCGAGCAGAACGGTTACACCCAGAAGCAGCAGGCTCGAGACCGCGATGTAGATGCCGGCCTCCTGGACGCGATCCTCCAGTTCGTCCGTGGGTGATGCGTATACGACGGTTAGAGTTTGCGGCCGGAAAGCGTCGCCTTCTTCCCGGTCGAGTACAGGAATATGGAAGACGCGCAAGCCGCGGTAGTGAACGTGGTTCCACTTGAAGTTCCAATGTTCGCGTCCCGCAGGCAGAATCTCAAGGCCCGCGGGCCAGTTAGCGGAACGACTCAGCAGGCTTGAGCTTTCGGTCCATACCGCAAAAATGTCGGGATGTTTCGGGTCGAGCGATGCTGGAATCAAGGTGCTGTCGAAATACACTTTGCCACTGGCATCTTCGTCGTATCGTACGAGCGCTGCCAGGCTCATGGCGCGAGCCTGCATGCCCGCATCCAGGGTTTTCACAAGTCGCTCGTGGATGTAGAAGACTCCCGCGAAAACCAATCCTGCAGCCAACAGTAGCTGAGATAGCACGACCGTCGCGATCAGCCGGGCTTTGATCGAATTAGGAATGATTGAGATCGGCTTAGGCATGGTCGCGTTGTGCTAGCCGTTCGATTCTGCCTGCGTTCATCCCTCGAGAATATAACCCTGGCCGCGAAGGGTGCGAATCAGTTGCCGGGAAGAACCATCGTCCAGTTTGCGTCGCAAGCCCGAGATGTAGACTTCGATCACATTGCTGAACTTCTCCCAGTTGTAGTCGTAAAGGTGCTCCAGCAATTCAGTTTTTGAAACTACCGCGCGTGGCCGGTGAGCCAGATATTCGAGAACACGATACTCCATAGCGGTGAGTGTGATCATCCGCCCACCCCGCTGCACGGTGCGGCTCACGGTGTTAAGTGTAAGGTCTCCGATGGTCAAAACTGGAGATGGCTGACCTTTACCCCGCCGGATGAGGGCCTTGCTGCGGGCCAGCAATTCACCCAGATCAAAAGGCTTGGTCAAGTAGTCGTCCGCGCCCGCATTTAGCAGGGCGACCACCGACTCCTTGTCATCGCGCGCCGTCAGGACGAGAACCGGAGTGTGTTGGCCGGCTTGACGGATGCGAGCCAGTACCTGCATTCCGTCAAGTCTCGGCAACATCAGATCCAGAAGCACAATGTCGTAAGCGTTCGATTCTGCCAGGAAAAGCCCTTCTTGGCCGTCGGGCGCGACATCGACAGCATAGCCAGCGCCTTCGCGCAGAGCACGGGCAATGTTTTCCGCCAACCGAGGCTCGTCTTCGACGATCAGTACACGCATGATATTTCCCTGCCGAGCTTCACACACGGACTCTATTCCGACCAACCTTAAACTGTCCTGAAGGTTCGCGGAAGTGCAGTTCGAGCGGACGAGATGGTCAGGCCGGCAACCCGTGCTAAGCCCAATCTGGGATAGGCTGACCCGCTTCTGGAATCTGCAATTGCGGGGCGACTATTGGTCAAACACCAAAGTGACGGCATCCACAGGTGCTTGTCCTCTTGAGCGACATGGCGAAGCTTTGGCGAAGAAGTTGCTAGTGGGGAGAAGTGCCCGCAGATTTTAGAGAAAGAAATCTGTTCGCGAGGAAACGTAATGTTGAACCTGAACCAGATCAAGATCACGCAACGCGATGAGCAAGTGCTGCAGTTGCTGGTGCAAGGGTGCAGTAACAAGGAGATCGCGGCGCAATTGAAAATAAGCCCGCGCACGGTAAAACAGCACTTACGGACGCTGTTTCTGCGGGCTGGGATCCGCGACGGTCGCAAGCGCGTGAAACTCGCCACCGCGATGTTTCAGAAGGAGCAGATGAAATCATGCCACCACGTGACCGGTTGACTAGTAGAGAAATGCAGGTTGCAACTTTGGTTTGGGAAGGGCGCACCAACCGTGACATTGCCAAGGCTATCGGCACCACGTAGCAGGTGGTGAAGAATTACTTGCGTAATACATTCGACAAACTAGGGGTTTGGAGCCGTCTGGAGCTTGCCCTGTACGTCGCCAGTCATGGAGGCGAGAAATGGAAGGATGAATTCGGCTTGCCGCCAGACAACAGCACGGGCCCTGCCGATCTGGCTCGTCCCGCATAGTGGGCATCCGTAGGTCTCAAGGCAGACCATGCTGCTGGGTACGCAGGCTCAGCTCTGTGGACCGCTGAAACATTGTTCCAACAGAGAAGTTGCGGCTACCCAAACCCTCCTTACATGGGCAACCGGGCGATGCTCCGGAGAAACTGCTGCAAGCGATCGGCATCTACCTTGGAGAGTTCGGCGAATTGTATCCCAATTCCGAATCCCGGGCGGCTGTTCACGACCTTGCCGGTGGCCCACAACTTGGTTTCATTGACCCAGACCCCCACTTTTACTTTCGAACCCTCTCGCAGCGGAACTTGCATCTCAACAAAACACCCTCCCACGCTGAGATCGGTCGCTCTACCCCATATGGGAGCCGTCTGATCTTCCAGATGAACTTCGACTGAGTTCATCGATTTCATCCGGGGATGCCTTCGTCGCTCAGGCCCTTTCGTCGTCGGGCCTCTGTAGCTGTCGAATGCAGAAGGTGGCAAGGGGAAATCCCAGAGCACCTTACTGGGAGAAACGTTCTGTAATCCAATTTCTCCCTGCTTGGGGGTGCCGGTCTGCCCCGCCCACTTTACTGAGAATCGTCCCTTACCTTGGCCGTACGCTAAACCAATGGTTTCCCCAATCTTGAGTTTAGCCTGAACGCCGGTCAGTCTCACGCCCTCATGACTGACGTCGACAGTGAACACATTTTCGGAGAAGGTCCGCCCGGCGGCGTCGGTGCCGAAGATGCGGACAGGGAGTCGGACCTCTTTTCGTGCCTCCCGGCGCTGACCCATAACGCTCCGACGATACCATTTCGCTGTAAGCGCGAATGGAACTCGAGAATGACGGATGTTAATCGAGGCGGGAACGCGTGCCAAGTGACCGACGAAAGCACCGAAAGCAGGATGCGAAGAGGAAAACGTTGCAAAGGCTTGCGACCTGAGTTTCTGTCAATCTACGGTTGGCAAGTTAAATGCTTGTGGCACAGCACGTTAGGAGAATCTATGCGGCATTTCAATTGCACTCTTCCCCAGGCGGTTCCCGGCACGACTCTGCATTTCTCCCAGCGAGCACAAGGGCGACCCTGAGGTAGGTAATGACGTATAAGGAAACCTTTTGGATGGCCTGCGACTCGACCGAGCAATTGCGAGCGGAATACGGCCCTTTTCACACCCGCGCCGAGGCCGAACTGGAAGCGCGCAAGCTCGGTTTCGGTTTTCTGCTGCGTTACGAACACGTTATCGGAGACAATGACGACATCAAGGAAGTACGGTGTATTTTCATCGAATTACCGCCGGGCCCCGCACCCGTACGGATGATTCGAAGACTGCATACCCGATGCGCCACCTGTGGCGAATCTGCGGTTCATCTTGAGCCCTGGCAGGCGGAAGTTTGGGCCGACATCCACGAATTTGAGCACGCTCGGCACCGGGTTCGCCTGTTCGAGCAGACTCGTGCCGAGGGTCTGAGAGAAATCGATGACTGGCGCGATGCCTGCGCCTGACCCAGATGTAATACTACGGCGTAGGTGAAGACCCGCCTGGTTTTTTGCTAATCTGTTGAGGTCAGCTTCGAGCACGACTGTCTCCGGAAAACCCTTATGACGCTGGTCATCTCCCTTTTACTAGCGGTCATCCCGCTAGTGGGCATCGTCTGGATCGTAGTCTACGGTTCGATCACAACCGTGGATGGACTGTTCATGTCCTTGATCCTTTTAGCCATGGCATCAATTCTCGGTATGAACGCTGCATTTGAACTGCGTAAGAAAACGACTGCCAGTTCAGCGGGAAGGCAAGGTTTCGGCTCGCCCAGGTCGACGTCCTCTGGACTCGTGCAGCGAGGAAGAGTAGAGAGCGTTGTTTTCTATGAGTCCAACGTGGGAGAACCGAATAAATCTATTGTCACGCTTGCCAATGGTTCTATTTCGCCCCACCTTATGGTGTTCGAAGGCGACATGCGGAATGCTTTACCCGCGGGCCAGAAAGTAGAAATCACTTTCCGCCGGCAAGACGGACACAATGTATTGGTGAACGTCAACTATCCGTGACTTCGATCCCCCGAGCTGGCGAGGCTGGCTGGCACACATACAGCATTCGCTGTAGGGCGGTTTTTCTCGATCCTCACCCGAAACTTCCGCTAGCGTTTCGCCCGAGCGACTTATCCCGAACAAAATGAAGGCGAAGAGTCGATAACAGAGTGGCAGGCTTCGTGCATTCCTTAATCAAAGGTCGGAGGAGTGCATATGAAACGATCGGTGAGCTCCCTCACCGGTGTGATTTTGCTAGTCGCTTTTTGCTTGGCCGGATCCGCTGAGAGTCTTTCCGCCAGCCAGCCGGTGTTTCCCACCGCTGAAGAATGGCCGGCCATCGTTTGGTCACAAGCGCAAGAGCCAAAGCCCATTCCTTCGGTAAAACCCGAGCTGCCGGATCAACAACCGGAGCAAGCGCCGAATAACTCCCAGGCAACTCCAGCTAAAGGATCGGACTCAGAACGCAAGGCAGAGAGTTCGGGACAAACGTTCTCCGGCATCATCGTCAGGACAGGAACTGAGTACGTTCTGAAGACCATGGACAACGTGACCTATCAGCTCGATGACCAGGACAGAGCCAAACGGTTCGAAGGAAAACAGGTGAAGGTGACTGGAACCGTGAACGCAAATACCAAGGTGATCCGAGTTCAGAACATTGCGGAAGCAGCATAGTGGCCGGGCAGGTGTGTGGTAGCGCCTCCGCGAGCCGGTGCTTCCTGATGCAAACCTCATTTTGTAGGTGCTGTGATGAGAGCTGAATACGATGTGCGGTCTGCGGTAACGTTCTTGTTGGTTGGAATCGGGCTTGGGGCGATGCTGGCGGTTGTTCTTGGGCCCTCGGCCGGACAGAGAAGGTTTTTAGAGCGCGAGAAGTCCGTCTAAGTCTCATCAGATGGATGGAGGCGTGAAGTTATCGGGCTCGACTCCAACTTCGGACTCGCCATGGGGATACAAGCTTGATAGTCGGCAAGCGCTCTCACGGTTTGGGCGTCATGATCCTGGCGCTCACCATAATTGTGTTGTCACTGTTTTTCATTGCGTTCAAGCGGGGCCGTCCCACTCTGCCGCAGAGTGACCCCATGCATCAACAACGATGAATGAGGAGGGCGAGGAGAAAGAATATGGACCGAGTACAAACCCAGAATCCTAAGTACGGCCTGGTACCACAATAGTTACGGTTTCTACAGTATGAAGGGTATTGCCGTTGCATGATGGAGGCGTCACTAATTATGACAGTCCACTTGTCTCTCCGCAGGGCCGCTCTGGCCTGCCTGACTACCGGTTGGACTCTCGAAGGCGAGCGCACGTGGGTCCGCCTCCTTAGATTTTTGGGAGGGTTGGTATGCCGATCCGGATCTTGATTGCGGACGATGACTCCACGATAAGGATGTTGTTGCGCCGGCTGCTCGAAAGACACAGTGACTGGCAAGTATGCTCCGAGGCGGTCAACGGCGTCGAGGCCATTGAAAAGGTTGCACAAGCTGCGCCTGACCTCGCGATATTGGATTTGGGCATGCCAGTCATGAACGGCATGCAAGCGGCGCAATGGATCTCCAAAGTCAATCCCCGGCTCCCGATGCTACTCATCAGCGTCCAACAAGTCTCCGACCAACTGGTACAAGCTGCCCGCCGCGCCGGCTTCAGAGGAGCAATTACCAAGGGTCGCGGCCTGGAAGTTGTTCAAGGTGTTGAAGCGCTCCTCAGCGACGACGTCTCCTTTTATCGCGACACCTCAGCCCGCGCTTTATAGCCTAATCTCCGGGCAGCGGCACCCTGGTCGAGTCTGTTCCTTTCCTTTTCGGGATTACGAAAGTAATCCTGTAAGCTGCTTTCCGCATTCCTTCCGCTTCTCGCGGGGTACAAAATCCTATAGCCCGGCAGTCCGGCGAAAGCGAACGTGTGGCCCTGGAAGGAGGGAAGATGTCCGAAGCGAAGGCAGAGCGTGCGACACAGCCCTCCATGCTGGCGCGTGCGGAAGAAATTCAACAGCAGATTCAGCACCTTTCCGGCCGTGACCTGCAGCTGTGGTCCATCGGGATTCTGGTCATCCTTGTGCTCACCGGAGGAATGTGTGCCTTTTTGCTGCCGAATCTGGTTTGGTCGCAACGGGTCATCCGCATAGAACATGCCTACTTGCCACAGCTCTTTTTCGGATTGATATCTCTGATTCTGCTGGTGAATATCTATCTCTTGGAACAGAAGCTGACCCTGAACGCCACGCGTCGGGCTCTGATTCGTGAGCTGGTGATGAACGAGCGGCTGGAGAATCTTTCGTTAATCGATCCGTTGACCCAGCTCCTAAACCGCCGCGCGATGAACGAATTGATTCCCACGGAAGTCGCGCGTGCCAATCGAGTGGGGAGCAGTCTCAGTTTTCTCGCCATCGATCTCAGCGGATTCCGCGCTATCAATGCCAAGTGCGGTCTACTGGAAGGCGATGCGGTGCTTGTCGATTTCGCCCGTATGCTGCGGACAATCTTTCGTGGTGGCGACGTAGTATTCCGGCAGGGAGGCGACGAATTTCTAATCTTGATGCCGGAAACCAGCGAGGAGCAGGCCGACTACCCGGTACAGCGGCTGATTCGCGAGACCGAACAATGGAATCTCGATAACAAGAAAAGTTACGAGCTGTCGTTCAGTTGGGCGCTGGCGCCCTATGTCACGGGAACGGATTCTGAAGACGCGCTACGTGCTGTAGACCGCAAGCTCTATTCCAGAAAACACAACCTCGTGCCAGTATTCTAGGAGGCCCGTGATTGCAAAAGAGCGCTCGCAGCCGGGCGATCCAACATCCAGATTAACCTGCCGTCAATCGGCCGCACCTTCTGGGCAGGTAAGTCGGCGCGGGGGTTCTCCAAGACTTCATGGACGATTGGAGCTTTATCCGCGCCACTCACCAGAAACATCACGCAAGCGGCTTGATTCAACACCGGGAATGTGAAAGTGATGCGGAACGTGTGGAACTTATCCACCCAGTTGGCGACTACCAGCCGGGTTTTCTCCTCCAGTGCGGACGAGCCAGGGAAAAGGGAAGCGGTATGCCCCTCGGGTCCGGTTCCGAGCAGGATCAGATCGAAGCGGGGAAGCTCGCCCGCAGGCAAATCAAAGAATGTCCTGATAGCTTGCTCATAAGCGCGGGCGGCAGCATCGGCATCTTTTTCTTCGGCGTGAACTCGGAACACATTTGCCGGATGCACCGGGAGCTTGGATAGCAAGGCCTCATTGGCCATGCTGTAGTTGCTCTCGGGGCTGTCGGGGGAGACGTGACGCTCATCGCCCCAGAAGAAGCAGACCTTGTCCCAGGGGATCGATGGCATCGTTGCCAGCAGCGCGTAGAGAGTCTTGGGCGTAGAACCACCCGACAATGCGACGCAAAACCTACCTCGCCGGCTTACCGCATCGGACGCGAGCTTGGCGAACTCGTTGGCTGCGGCCTGAAATAAATCAGCGGGGGTGTTCAGGATACGAATTTCGGGTTGGGAGGGCATGAAGGTTTCGCTCACGCCGCTGTTCTGACTGCCGCACAACGCGCGGCACCCAGCAGAGCGGTCTTCTCATTGACAACGACTTTTACCGGAATCGCTTCGAGCAGGGCCTGCATGCGGCCCTTGCCGACAAAGGCCTGCATGAACAACGGTCCGGCGAGTTTGGGCAGCATCTTAGGCGCGATGCCACCGCCCAGAAAGACTCCCCCAGTGGCCATGGCCTTGAGCGCGAGGTTGCCGGCCTCCGCTCCATAGATCGAGATAAATAGATCGAGGGCCTGCTCACTCAACGGACACTTGCCCTCGATAGCGGTTCGAGAAATCACCGCCGCAGGGTCGCCATGCATCATCTCATCAGTCAGCCATTTCGGAGCAGTACCGCGGCCGGTGTCGCGCAGGAAATGGAAGACATTCACCAGGCCGGGGCCGGATACGACCCGTTCATAACTGACGTGCCCGTGGCGGACTCGGAGATAGTTAAGCAAATCTACTTCGAGGTCATTGCGCGGGGCAAAATCCGTGTGACCTCCTTCCGAGGCGAAGACGTGGTGTCGCGATCCATCCCAAAACATGCCGGCCTCGCCGAGTCCGGTCCCGGCAGCGATGACCGCCTGGTTGCCCTTGGGATTTCCCTTGACCTGATTGAGCGCGACCACATCTTCGGGATCGAGACCAGGAATGCCCCAGGCGTTGGCCTCGAGATCATTGATAAGCAGGGCCTTTCGAATTTTCAGTTCATCAGCGAGTCGCTTCGAGTCGATAATCCAGGGAAGGTTCGAAGCCTCCACGCGACCGTTGCGGACCGGACCTGCGATGCCAAAGCAGGCAGTGTCGGGGTGTACGTTGCTGGCGTGAACGAATTTGGCGACGATCTCATCCAGGCCGCCGTACTCGCGGCTGGGAAAAACTGAGGCTGAAATCAGGTTGAAGTGGTCATCAGAAACATCGAAGAAGGCGAGCCTGGCGTGGGTGCCTCCGATGTCGCCTGCCAGAATCATTTTTCGGAGTTCCTCCAGATACGGCCGTCACGTTCCAAAAGTTCGTCGGCGTCCTTAGGACCCCACGTTCCTGCGGCGTAATTGGGAAAATTCCGGGGCGGCAGCGCTTTCCACACGTCCAGTACGGGGCTGACGACGCACCAGCCGGCTTCCACCATGTCGGCTCGTTGAAAAAGTGTGGCATCGCCGATCATGCAGTCATGCAATAGGCGCTCGTAGCCGGTGCTAGGCTGTGATCCGAAGTAGTCCTGATACTCGAAACTCATATCGACAGCACCCAGGCGCATGGATGGACCGGGGACCTTGGCGGCAAAACGCAGTGAGATGCCTTCCTCCGGCTGAATGTGCAGCACCAGCTGATTCGGCATGAGTGCATCCACCGGAGTCTCACGAAACAAGACCAACGGAGCGCGGCGGAACTGAATAAGAATGTGGGTGTGGCGCGCAGGCATGCGCTTTCCGGTGCGGAGATAAAAAGGAACGTCGGCCCAGCGCCAGTTGTCAATCGAAAGCTTCATGGCCACGAAGGTTTCGGTCTTGGAGTCTTCCGGCACGCCATCCTCTCCGCGGTAGGCGGGCACACGCTCTCCGCCGATGAACCCCTCGCCATACTGACCGCGGACGGTGCGGCTCAAGACATCCTCCGCGCTCAAGGGCTGAATGGCGTGAAGGATTTTGGCCTGCTCATCGCGGACAGCGTCGGCCCGGAAGGAGACCGGAGGTTCCATGGCCGTGAGGCTGATGAGTTGCATGATGTGGTTGGGCACCATGTCACGCAGGGTTCCAGCCTGATCGTAATAGCTGCCGCGCTGTTCCACTCCCACCGTTTCGGTGACAGAAATCTGGATGTGATCGATGTAGCGTCGATTCCAGATCGGTTCGAAAATTCCATTGGCGAAACGGAGAGCCAAAATATTCTGGACGGTTTCCTTGCCCAGATAATGATCAATGCGGTAGATCTGTTTTTCTCCAGCCACACGGAGAAGCTGCTGGTTAAGCGCTCGAGCGGATTCCAAGTCATGGCCGAAGGGCTTCTCAATAATCACCCGCCGCCATTGCTGATTTTTCTCTTCCATGAGTCCGACGGCAGATAGTTGCTCGATCACCGGGCCGAAATAGTTTGCCGATGTCGCCATGTAATACAAGTGATTGCCGTGGGTCGAGTGGTCCTGGTCCACTTTGTCGAGCAAATCTTTCAGCTGCAAGAAGAGGTTTTTGTCGCCAAAGTCGCCAGCCAGGTAATACAGGCGGCGAACGAACCATTCCCACACGTCCGGATCGACCTTTTCGGTAGCAAATTCCTTGATATCTTCGGTAGCTTTCTTGCGGAATTCCTCGGTTGAGATTTTTGTCCGTGCCACTCCTACCACGGCGAATTCGCGTGATAGCAGTTCGCTCTTCGCGAGGTTATACAGGGCGGGAATCAACTTGCGGCGGGTGAGATCGCCGGCTGCTCCGAAGATCACCATGGCACAGGGATCACCCAGCCTCCCGACTTTTTGTTGCACTACCGGCGTCACCTCTGTCTGGGCCATTGCCTTACCCTCGTCGATAAAATCCTGGGAGTCTTACGCTGTCTTTTTGACGGCTGCCTTGGGTTCCACGTGACCGCCAAACTTCTGGCGCATGGCAGAGAGCATCTTTTCCGCAAACGTATGTTCCTGCCGCGATCGGAAACGGGTAAACAATGCCGCCGAAAGAACGTCGACCGGAACGGCTTCATCAATTGCCGCCTGAATGGTCCAGCGGCCTTCTCCGGAGTCCTGGACGAAGCCGGTGTACTCCGAGAGGGTTGGATTTTCGGCCAGCGCCATCGCCGTCAAATCGAGCAACCAGGAGCTGACAACGCTGCCTCGGCGCCAAACCTCGGCGATGTCAGCCAAGTTGAGATCGTAGCGGTAGTCTTGCGCCACCTCTTTGCTGGAGGCGTTGCGGAAAATGTCGAAGCCTTCGGCGTAGGCTTGCATCAGACCGTATTCGATGCCGTTGTGCACCATTTTTACGAAATGTCCCGCGCCTGAAGGACCGCAGTGTATATATCCGTCTTCCGCGGTCCCGGGCATCTTTTCGTGTCCGGGTGTGCGCGGAATGTCGCCGCGTCCTGGCGCCAGGGTCTTGAAAATAGGATCGAGAAATTGCACCGCTTCCTTCGGCCCACCAATCATCATGCAGTAGCCGCGATCAATGCCCCAAACACCGCCGCTAGTGCCGACATCGACGTAATGGATGCCTTTCTCTCTAAGCTGCTTGGAGCGACGGACGTCATCTTTGAAATAGGAGTTTCCCCCATCGATCAGAATGTCGCTCGCCTGCATACGCTGGGACAGGGACTGCACAGTCTGCTCGGTGGGCTCACCCGCAGGCACCATCAGCCAGGCAACGCGCGGCTTGCCCAGTTTGCTCACAAAATCGTCGAGCGAGGCTGATGCAATTGCGCCTTCGCCAGCCGCCCGTTTCACGTTTTCGGCGCTCAGGTCGGTGACCACTACTTCGTGGCCACCACGCATCAAGCGTCGAGTCATGTTAGCGCCCATTTTGCCCAGACCAACCATGCCCAGTCGCATAACGACTCCTTATCCGCTGTTAAATCGTTTCCGTAGGCCTGTAGCCGGTACTTAGTCTACAGACATCGAGACCGAAGAGGGAAATTCACTTCAAGGCTGAGCGGAAAGCCGCGGCCAACTTGGCGAGACCCGATTGCAGGTCTTTGCCCAAGTGGATGCGCAAGGCTCGTCGACCACGCTCGGCTAGAACCTGGAAATCTCCACGCGCCTGCGCCGCCTTGACTACCCCGAAGGTGTACTTCTGTCCAGGAACCGGCAAATCCACGGCATCGTCGCACGTCAGTTGCAGAATGACTCCGCTGTTGGGGCCGCCTTTGTATGCCTGACCGGTGGAATGCAGGAAACGCGGCCCGAATTCCAAGCAGGTGGCAACGTGCTTCCTGGCACGTAGAGCCAGCCGCAGTTCCTGCAAGCGTGTTTCATGCTCGGAGTTCATCTGAATGTAGGCAAGCAGCGCGAAGTAGTCACCCGGCCCCAGGCGATTCAGATGCGCGCGGAGATAGCCATCCAACGATTTGTCGTTACCTGCGGCCTTGGCCAATGCCTCTGCATTCTTGCCATCAGTAAACAATTTGATGCCGCCATCTTCAAGAACTGGTTTCTCGGCGGGAAGGGAACCGCTCTTCTCGTATTCCGTAGTCAAATTGCGGGTGGCAATCTTACTGGCCTCAACATCAGGCTGATTAAATGCATTGATGCCGATGATCGATCCGGCGACGGCGGTTGCAATTTCCCAGCGGAAAAATTCCTGGCCCAAGTCGTAAGTATCGGCGACGGTGATACGGACAACCGGCTGGCCAGCCTGTTCCAGGGCCTTGACTTTTGCGTCTTGCGCCGCGTCCGCATCGGAATCCAGGCGGACGTAGGCAAAGACGCGGTCGTTGCCATAAACCTCGGGAGATGCTAACTCTTCACGGTCGACTGGGATGATGCCTTTGCCTTGTTTGCCGGTGGACTCGGCCAGCAGTTGTTCGAGCCACGCGCCCAAGTCGAAAATTCCCCTCGACGTGATGAGGGTAACCTTGTCACGGCCATTCTTTGCTGCTGTGCCCAGGATGATTCCGAGTACCACGCCAGGATTCTCATCCACCGGGACACAGGAAGCGCAAGCCTCGACCATTTCTTCGGTGCGATCGAGAAACTTGGTGACATCGAGACCCATTAGTGCAGCGGGCACTAACCCGAAATTCGACAGAGCAGAATAGCGTCCGCCTATGCTGGGCAAGCCGTAAAAAATGTGGCGGAAGCGGTCAGTCTCGGCGACTTGCTGCATTTTCGATCCGGGATCGGTGATGGCGATGAAGCGGGTTCCGGCTTTCTCGGCGCCCACAGCCTGTTTCACCTGCTCAAAGAAATACTGCTTGAAAATATTCGGCTCCAGAGTTGTACCCGATTTGCTGGAGACCACAAACAGCGTCTTCGCCAAATTTATTTTGCTTTGGATCGCCTGGATCTGCGCCGGGTCAGTCGAATCAAGCACGTGCAGTTCGGGGAAGCCGGCAATCTTGCCGAAGGTTATCCGCAGCACTTCGGGGCAGAGGCTCGAACCACCCATGCCAAGCAGGAGAATATCAGTGAAGCCCTCGCTCTTGACCTCCTCCGCTACCTGACGCAACTTTTGGCTATGGGCAATTTGGTCCTCAGTAATACCAAGCCAACCCAGCCAGTTGGCTTCATCGGTCCCGGTCCATAAGGAGGCGTCGCGCTGCCACAAGCGACGCACTTTTCCCGCGGCGCGCCAGTCATCGATGTTGGTTTTCACGGCACCCCCCAACGCGTCCGGCAACTTATAGGTTTGCCGGCTAACCTTGGGACTCACCGGCGACTTCGAATTCTTTTCCACTGCTTCAAGGAGTTTGTCGAAAGCCTCGGCGAAGAGGCGGACGCCGTCGTCTGTCAGCTTGTCGGTTACTTCGTCAATGGAGATGCCCAGCTCGGCTAGCGTCTTCATGGTTCGTCTCGAAGCCTCGAGATTCTCGGTGAGGCTAGCGCGCGGGTGTCCGTGATCGCGGAAAGCGTCGAGTGTGGCCGGGGGGACCGTGTTCACCGTGTCCGGGCCAATCATCTCTTCCACGTACATCACATCGCTATAACTCGGATTCTTGGTGCTGGTGCTGGCCCAGAGAACGCGCTGCGTCTGTGCTCCCTTGGCCGCAAGTGCCTTCCAGCGGCTGGTGCCGAAAATGGCCTGGCATTTTTCGTAGGCTAGTTTTCCATTGGCGATTGCCACCTTGCCCAGAACGCTCTTCAGTTGTTCCTGCTCGCGTGGATCTTTCGACGTCTTGAGCCGGTCTCCGACGATGGAATCAACAGAATTATCAATGCGGCTGATGAAGAAGCTAGCCACGCTGGCCGACCGGCTAACCTCGCCTCCGCGAGCTGCCAGTTGTTCCAAACCAGCGATGTACGCATTGGCCACTTGCTCGTAGACCTTCTGCGAGAAGAGCAGAGTGACATTGATGTTGATACCTTCGCTGATCAATTGCTGGAACGCCGGAATGCCTTCGGCGGTGCCAGGAACTTTAATCATCACATTCTCTCGTGCCACGGCCTGCCACAGTCGCCGCGCCTCCGCCAGCGTGCCTTGGATATCGCGAGCGAGATAAGGAGAAACTTCGAGACTGACGTAACCGTCGCGGCGTTTCGAGCCTTCATACACTGGCCGCAGAATATCCGCAGCATCCTGAATGTCACGGATGGCGAGAATCTCGTAACGGGCCTTGGCATCGAGATCAGTCCTGGGCTGCAGTGATTTCAACAGGTCAGCGTAGTCGGTGCTGCCGGCAATGGCTTTTTCAAAGATAGAGGGATTGGAGGTCATCCCTCGCAGGCCATCTTCATCGATCAGGCGTTTCAGTTCACCGCTGGTGATGAGATTGCGCCGTATGTAATCCAGCCAAACTGACTGGCCGTACTTCAGGAGATCTTTTAGGGGGTTGGTGGCTTTAGCGGTTTCGAGAATTCCAGTCGACGTCATAATATGCACCTCACTATTGCGAATATTTAATACTGGAAATGTCCCACTACTACGATTTTGCTCGCGCTATGGCCTCGCGTGCTGCCGCGACAACCTTTTCGGTCGTGAAGCCAAATTTCTTCAGCAGATCCTTGATTGGCGCGGACGCTCCGAATCTGTGCATTCCGATGGCGATGCCAGTTGGCCCTAGGTAGCGTGACCAGCCGAAGGTTGCCGCCGCTTCCACGGAGACACGCGCTTTGACTTCCACAGGCAAGACCTGCCTTTGATAAGCCTCATCCTGGCGCTCAAAGAGGTCCCATGACGGCATGCTGACCACGCGTGCTTTGATCCCTTGCGACTTGAGTTGTTCGTAGGCTTCCACACAGAGCGAAACTTCGCTCCCGGTTCCCATTAGTATGACGTCGGGTTTGCCTTCTGTTGCATCCGCCAGAATATAAGCTCCCCTAGCCACTCCTGATGCGGGACCGTATTTCGACCGGTCGAATGTCGGGACTGCCTGCCTGGTCAATACGAGTGCGACTGGGTGGTCGCGGAGTTGCATGATGACCTTCCATGCTTCCACCACCTCGTTTGCATCTGCAGGACGCAGAAGCATCAACCCCGGCATAGCGCGTAGCGCCGCTAGCTGCTCGATGGGCTCATGCGTGGGACCGTCCTCGCCCAAGCCAATCGAGTCGTGGGTGAAGATGTAGATGGTAGGAATTTCCATGATCGACGCGAGTCGAATCGAGGGTCGCATGTAGTCGCTAAAATTGAAAAATGTGCCGCCAAATGGGCGTATCTTGCAGAGTGACAAGCCGCTGAGGGCTGCGGCCATGCCATGTTCACGGACGCCAAAGTGCAGGTTGCGTCCGCCGTAGCTGCCTCTCTGGAAGTCTCCGGCACCGTCAAACTTCAGCCGGGTGCGGTCGGAAGTCGCCAAGTCTGCAGAACCACCGACCATCCAGGGCACATTTTGCGCGAGGGCATTAAGCACCCTTCCGCCGCTATCGCGAGTAGCCACGCCCTTGGGGTCGGCAGGAAACGATGGCAGGTTCTTGTCCCATCCATTGGGAAGTTCGCGGTGTTGCATGCGGTTGATCTGGTCCGCTAGTTCAGGATATTTCTTGCTATACTCGGCGAACTGCTTTTCCCACTCTTGCCTTAACTCTTGTCCCCGCTTTCCGATTCCTTCTTGAAAGTGCTGACGCACTCCATCCGGCACCAGAAAGTGCGCATCTTCTGGCCAGCTGTAGAACTTCTTGGCCAGCCGGATTTCGTCCTCGCCCAAGGCCTCACCGTGGGCCGCGCTGGTGTCCTGTTTGTGAGGCGCGCCGTAGCCAATGTGGCTGTTCACAACGATCAAAGTTGGACGGTCATTGGCTCGCAGGAAGTTGTTGTAAGCGTTGGACAGCATGTTGAGATCATTCGCGTCTGTAACATGCGTGACGTTCCATCCGTACGCCGCGAAACGCGCTCCCACGTCTTCGGTAAACGACCAATCAGCCGGACCATCTAGTGTGACCCGATTGTTGTCGTAGATCCAACACAGATTCGGCAGCTTCAAATGCCCCGCCAGGGATGCGGCCTCGCTAGCGACGCCTTCCATCAGGTCACCATCGCCGCACATGGCATACACGTTGTAATTGAACACTTCGAAACCGGGCCGGTTGAAATGTTCTCTCAACCACTTGCCCGCAATCGCCATGCCGACGCTGTTGCCCACCCCTTGGCCGAGCGGCCCAGTCGTGGTTTCCACGCCGGGAGTCAGGCGATATTCCGGATGGCCTGGGGTCCTGCTATCGATTTGCCGGAAGTGCTTTATGTCGTCGAGCGTGACCGCCCACTCGCCCTCTTGTTCGTATTCCGGATTGACTCCGCGAACTCCTGTGAGGTGCAGCAAAGCATAAAGCAGCATCGAGGCGTGACCGTTGGAGAGAATAAAGCGATCGCGATTAGGCCAGACGGGATCAGCAGGATCGTATCGTAAAAATTGCTGCCACAAGCAATAAGCGGTAGGCGCGAGCCCCATCGGCGCACCCGGATGACCGGAGCTCGCCAATTGGACTGCATCCATCGCCAGTGTGCGGATGGTATTAATGCTCAAAGTGTCTAATTGATTGCTGGTCAGCAGGGTCTGCTCGCTCGCTACCATGGGGACATCTCCTTTCCAAGGTGAGCCTAATTAATGAAGATCGTTTGCGGCAATCAGAAGCAGGTCTACCGCATGAAATGGGCGACAAGAACCCGTCAGGTTCGCCAATATGCAGTTTATCAAGTTTCTGCCGAGACGTGCTCCCAGCGCTAAGAATCGTTTAATGACGGTCGTACAAGGGGACCCATCGAACAATCCGCGCTAATCAATAGTTGATGATTTTCGGGAGATGAGGGGTTCTGTGGAAAAGCTAGGTGTGAGAAAGGAATCGCCAGGAACGCACGGATTAGCGCTTCAATTGCGCCAGATATCCGTTTTCGCTGTTGTAGCCTTTGGTTGTGCTCTCCACGAACTTAAGGAAGTGGCGCAAAGACTCGCGTTCGGCGGGTTCGAGTTCGGCATAGCGGACACGAACTCCGAATGACGGACTGCTCTTGGTGACGATGCCGGTCAGGATAATGCCCTTGATCCAAATTTTGCCATTGGCGAGCCACAGACCGATTTCCACGCTGACTCCTGAAGGCACCGGAGTGGCAGTCTCGACGAAGCATCCTCCCAAACTGGTATTGGCAAGATTGCCCCAGATGGGAGTGGCGGAAGCTCCTACTCTTAATTCGACCGCGACAAAGCATTTCATGCGCGGATAACGGCGGCGATCCTGTCCCCAAGAGGGAGTGAAAATGTCGGGCTCGAACGGAGGCGAGGAGGCCGCGTCCGTTGTTGCTGGCGGCGCTGGCTGAGGAACTGTCGAAGGCGACTTGACCGATAACGGTGTTTTTGTATTCGAGCCTTTGATTTGCCGCATAGCCGCAAGCAGCGCTTCGTCGCGCTTTTCGGGTGGCGCTTCACGGTAAGTTCGAAGCAATTCTCCGAGATGAGTCACCAAATCCGGATCACTGAGGAGTTGGGTCCAATCCGCGCCCGCTGCAGGAGATTTGGGATCACTCATGGGACAGAAACGACTCCCTGATACTTTGGTCACTCGTCGGGACTAGATTGAATCAAGACGGCTAACTGGGCAAGATGACTATGGTTATGCTCGTCAGTAACCATGACGTAGTTACCTGGAGACCGACTGAGCCTTATCCATATCGAATCTCATCTAATGGGGCGGAGAAACCACCACAGTGAGGTCTCGAATCGCGGTATTCTTAGTCATTTTCCAATCCATTTTATTGGTTGCTCATTTGTTTCTATATGAGACTTGGACCGCTTTCTGGGCGGCACCTGGGGTACCCGGAATTTGGTACCTGCAAGTCGCGCTGACTGCGCTCTCGGTCAGTTTCGTGGCCGCCTCGCTGCTAGCCTGGCGCTACTCTCATCCCCTGATAGGCCTGTTCTACAAGATTTCTGCAATCTGGCTGGGCATCCTGAGTTTCTGTTTTCTGGCGGCATGTTCGTGCTGGATCGTCTACGATATCGGCCGGTTTTTTGGGCTGCATGTGGCCCGACGACATCTCGCGGCTGCCCTTTTCGGCAGTGCTTTATTGGTCAGTCTCTATGGAGTAGTGAATGCTGCCTGGACCCGGGTGCGGCGAGTTACGGTCAAGTTGCCGAACCTGCCAGAGTCCTGGCGGGGCCGGGTTGCGGCACTGATAAGCGACATCCACCTGGGCCACGTCAGAGGCTACTGGTTCATGCGGCGCCTGGTTGCCAAGCTGGCGCGCCTGCGGCCAGACATCGTCTTCATCGGAGGCGATATGTACGATGGCACTCCCGCCGACCCGGATCGGCTGGCCACTCCCTGGGCGAAGCTCGCCGCCCCGCTGGGCACGTATTTCGTTACCGGCAATCATGAAGAATTTTCTGATTCCGCCAAGTACCTCGATGCCGTCAGGAAGTCCGGGGTCCGCATCTTAAATAACGAAAAAGTGACGGTTGATGGTTTGCAGCTTGTGGGCATCCACGACCGCGACTCGGTCAGCGCCGAGCGCTTTCGGTCTATTTTGCAACAGGCTGACCTGGATCCTGCGCGAGCCAGTGTACTGCTGACTCATCGCCCAGACCGTTTGACGATCGCCGAGGAAGCCGGCATTTCACTGCAGCTTTCCGGCCACACCCACGGCGGACAATTCTTTCCCTTCACTTGGATCGCGTCGCGCATTTACGGCAAATTTGTCCATGGTCTGCAGCGCTTGGGACGCCTCCTGGTCTACACCTCCTATGGTGCGGGCACCTGGGGTCCTCCCATGCGCATCGGCACCACGCCTGAAATCGTGCTGATTCAGTTCGAGTGACCGCGGCACGGCCGCCAGTGCGGCCGCCCAACTCTGGCTGAAGCGTCACATGATAAAAACGGTAGCAGCCCTGCAAGTCTCCGAGTAAAATTGTGCCGACCTGATTTTGCTAAGGGTCATACTTCCGGGCGTCCAAACCCGACAGGAAAAAATTCATGCGGCACGTATTTTGGGTTATCTTGCTGATCTCCCTTTGCGCTCCTGTGTCCGTGGGACAAACTCTCAGTCGCCGGCCCGCTCGACCTGCTCAGCCACCACATGACGTGACCCCGGAAAAGGCGCCGGTTGCCTCCATTCCACTAAGTGTGCCAGCCGGCACACCCCTCAAAGTGGCACTCAGTGAGGAAGTGCGCATTCAGAAAGTTGGTCAACCGGTCCACGGAAAAGTAGTAGAGCCCTTGTATGCCTTCGACAAGCTGGTGGTGCCGGCAGGTAGTGAAGTTAATGGCAGGGTGGCTAAGATAGAAGGCGTTTCCAAGATGAAGCGCACGATCGCGGCCATGAATGCAAATTTCTCCCCACCTCATCAGGTCCTTGTCGACTTTGACGAATTGGTACTCGCCGACGGACGACACCTGCATCTGACAACCATAGTCTCCCCAGGATCAGGCGGAATCTTGCAGTTTGTGCCCGCCAACAGCAAGGAGCATAGCGGAAAAAAGGGAGAGGCCAAGAATCTAGCATCGCGCAAAGTGAACGAGGTTCGAGAGGGTGTTAAACAGCAGTGGGAAAGCGTCAAGAAGCAGATTGATGAACCCGAAAAAATCCACCGGCTGGAAAGATTCGCCGTTGACCAGCTTCCTTACCATCCGCAATACATGGGACGCGGGACCAGCTTTAATGCAGACTTGCAGTGCCCCCTCGATTTCGGAACTGAGTCGCTGAAACCGGAGAATCTTACTGCCATTGGGACTCCGCCACCGTCCGGCAGTGTTGTGCACGCCCTGCTTATCACAGCTTTGAACTCAGCTTCCACCAAGAAAGGCGAGCCAGTGGAGGCCGTCATCAGCCAACCCTTATTCGCGTCGGAGCATTTGGTGCTTCCTCAAGGAAGCCATCTGAAGGGTTCGGTCGTCCAGGTGCGGCCCGCCCGGAGGCTCGGGCGCAATGGTCAGCTTCGGATCGTGTTTCGCCAAGTCGCTCCTCCCAGTGGGATTCAGGAAAAGGTCGAAGCCAGTCTCGAGGGCGTCGAGGTGGCCAAGGGTGAACATCTGAGCCTAGATTCCGAGGGTGGGGCTCAAGTTACCACACCGCGGACGCGGTATCTGACGACTGCGGTTGCCGTCGCGCTCGCCAGCTCTTCGATGGGCGACCACCACGAAGAGCACATCCATGGCGGCGCCGACCCGGGCTCGGGAGCCGCAAACGGGGCGTCAGGGTTCCGTTTGTTGGGCACGATCGTTGGTGCCCTTGCGCATTCCCGGGTTGTCACCTCTGGGTTTGGTTTCTATGGGGCGGCTATGTCTGTCTACTCTCACTTCCTCGCGCGTGGGCGCGATGTTGTGTATCCCAAGGATATGTCGATGATGATCGGACTGGGCACTCGTGACAGCGGAGCCACTGCACCTTCGCAACCAACTTCACATTCAAACTAGGTTGGCTGACGCGTTCATGCACAGCCGCTACTCACTTGCCTAATGAAGATGATGCCTGGCCGGACTCCTGCGCGTCGGGGACAGAGGATTAGGCTCGAACTTATTCATCTGGTCTTCCACGACTGAAATCACTTCTTTCGGAAGCAGGGTGGCCGGCGCACCGGCAATCCGCCACGCGAACATTAGGAATGATGGCGCAGTCAGATCAATTGCTGGCTCGACGGTGCTGTAAGACTGCTGATCGTCTTTGAACAAAGCTCCGTTCGCGTCGAATTTTTTATAAACGTCAATTCCGTTCGGTGGACACTTTCGCATGCCGTCCAGAAATCCAGTGGCGGCGAACGAATTCGGACCCTCCACCAAAGCGCCGGCCAGAATCGGTGGCTGACCATTCAGCGAACCGACGATATTTGCCACCTGGTGCTGCATGCAGTCGGGGAAAATCACGCCATCGCCAACAATGAAGGAACTACCCCAGGGATTGGCGCCGAGGATGCTGCCGGCCCACCGGCGAGAGTAGGCCTCGAAGCTGTTGGAGTTGGTCAGGAGAGCATATTCGTGCGCTTCGACGGAGAGTCCAGCGCCGTGGGTCGCAGTGTCGTACACACCCCAGGGATATCCGAAGTCAAAGGGATCAGAACGGGCCTGTGCGGCGGCATTCTCCAGTTCTTTCCGCAAATCGTGCAGCAGGTCAGAGGGTGAGACTTCGAGTCCGGCAGGATGGCCGGCGTTGGCAATGGCGCGAAAGAGCTCAAAGTGCGCCAGCCCGCTCACATCGTAAAGGTTCAGCGTGTCGCTGGCATCGTTGGGACCGGTTATATAAGCGTGGGCCCAGTGCGCGGCCGCCCGGAGGTAGAACAAGGGGTCCGAGTGTGGCAGTGTTGAAGGTAGAGAGGCATCTGCGGTCGCCAGGGCAAAATACAATTCCGCGGCGCCCAATTCCATGTCGTCCCGCCATTCGGTTTCTCCGTAGAAATCAAAAGGCGCAGTGGTGATCAGGTTGCCGCGCGGAGATGTATCGGCCAAGTCAAGGACGTGTTCCGCAGCCACAAGGCACTTGTCGGCGAAAGCGGGTTGGGATTTGCGGAAGACTTGAGAACATCCAGCGAAGTCGGCAGCAAGGCGCCCTGCGAGGTTTGGGCTGATCTTGGACCCTGGAGGTCCGGCGGCAAATACCGGGCGGCGTCGAACGTAAATCAGAGTGGGATCAGTTCCGCCGACAGTGTCGTCAACTTGAGGCAGTCGCCAAAGATCGTGGTCGCTCAGCAGACTAGGGTTATCTTTGAAGTCGGTCCCAATCCCCACCTGGTAGTAGAGAGTTTCGGTGTCGTCGTCCCACATCTTCAGTAGCCAATTTAAACCGAACTTCGCCTCGTGCATGAAATTCGAGGCGCCAGATCTTGCGCCCATTTGCTCGGGGAAGTCGCGGATTCCGATGAGCATCAGCGCCACGGTGTAGCTGTGGGTCTGGACGAACTTCAAGTAGTCGCCTGCGTCCCACCAGCCACCGGATGCGTCGATGACCGCTCCAGTCGGCTTTAAATCTCCGAGGATCAAATCGTTGTTGTCAAATTCAGGCGATTCGAAAACGGTGGCGTGCTTGTCGTTCAGGTGCGCTGCGGCGGTTCGAAGAGGTGTAGGGATAAACTCGGCGCCGTCCCGCTCGTTCTGGTAGAAGTTGAGAGCGTTTCGGATACCCGGTGAATAGAGTGCTTTTGCGGTATCGACCTGGAAGGGCGCGGAGGTTGCGGTTGTTCTTCCGTGTACCGCGATCGTGTACTCACCCGCTTCCGCGATCGTGAAATCGAGGGCATATACGGTAAAGCGACCCCAGGCTCCGCGGCGCGGACCGATGGGAGCAGAAAAGACTGTGATTCCGCTGGAATTTACCACGCTAAATGTTGCGTCGTTGTCAGATGCTGGAGTCATGAAGTAGGCGCGGTCTGGAGCGCCCAACTCGTACCCGAGCTGGTTCACCCGCACGTAGGCATTTGCCGCCCAGGCTGAGGTTGCAACGAGGAGGAGTACGGCGCCGACTGCTATGAGGGGCAAGTGATTGCGCGGAGGGCGCATCTTGCTTGTTTGCGGGTCCATAGTCGCTCCTGAACGAATTCGTGAAACGCCGGAGAAAATTGGCGAAACCGTTCATTGAAACGTTTGAATATTGATTCATGGCGCTTTTCATTGTCAAGCCGAAAACGCCAACCGCGAACGCGTGACCGTCAAGCCACAATCTTTCAAATTCCGGGCTCGGTCAAAAAATTCCGGGAATCGTTGAGCGGAACTTCTTCCGGTTGGGGCTATTCAAAAGCCTCAAAAGCGTCCTTTGACGGTGGGAGTAGTGGCTCTGCGGTGACTTTGGTTTTGTTATCTGTCACCACAAGAGATCACGCCAGCGTGGCGGCATCAGTATATACTTTCCGCGTAGCGGGAGAGGTGTGCGCCGCTGAAAACTGCGCCCATCTGTTCCAGTTTGTCCGGTATTCGGGTGACCCTTATGGTAGACCCAAAGTCTCGGCCATTTCGGCGCGAAGCCGCCAATGACGCCGGTTCTCCAGGTCTACGAGCTCCGGTAAAAGGCGAAAGCTCCGCGAGCAATAATCCTCCGCTCCCAGAAGGCGCGACCATGGGAGATCCTCTTCCCAGGTCTCCCAGATCTCCCGATCCGGATGCCACTCTTGTGGATGTGGATGCTACTGCTGATATCGACGCGACTATTGTTGGCGGACTCGTCCCGCCGTCCCCCCCTCGGCGCCAAGCCTCGGGCCTCTTTGTCAGCGCGGCTGTGCTGCAAGCCGGCGATGTCCTCGGAGGACGTTACGAAATTCTGCAGTTACTCGGCGAAGGCGGCATGGGCGCGGTGTACAAAGCCAGAGACCGAGAACTGGACCGCTTCATCGCTCTCAAGCTGATTCGCCCAGAATTGGCCGCGAGTCCCGCCATCTTGGCGCGCTTCAAACAGGAACTTCTGCTGGCGCACCAGGTAACCCACAAGAACGTAATTCGCATTTACGACCTCTCCGAAGCCGACGGGGTCAAGTTCATCACCATGGAATTCATTGAGGGGGTAGACCTGCGCCGCCTCCTCCTTGACCACGGTAAGTTGGTTCCCACGGAAGCCGTAGACCTTGTCCGGCAAGTATGCTTTGCGCTTCATGCAGCTCATACCGTTGGAGTCATCCACCGCGACCTGAAGCCGCAAAACATCATGCAGGACAAACACGGACGCATCCTGGTGATGGACTTTGGCCTGGCACGTTCAGTGGACTCTGAGGGCATGACCCAGACCGGCGCTTTAGTGGGGACCATGGAGTACATGTCGCCGGAACAGGCCATGGGCAGCGAACTCGATCAGCGGTCTGACATCTTCGCGCTCGGACTTATTTTCTTCGAATTGCTGACCGGGAAAATGCCTTATAAGGCCGACACAGCTCTAGCGAGCTTGCTGAAGCGCAAT
>Ga0210384_10002299_pt1 | contig 23561 bp, 19 predicted proteins | sample IncBWH2MmetaG_FD_160574 | JGI IMG/M metagenome (GOLD analysis project Ga0210384, IMG submission 160574) | Forest soil microbial communities from Barre Woods Harvard Forest LTER site, Petersham, Massachusetts, United States - Inc-BW-H-2-M | ecosystem: Environmental > Terrestrial > Soil >...
TTGCGTACAGGCTGGAGCGGAAATTGTGAACGACGTAAGCGCTGCTCGCTGGGATTCCACCATGCCGCAAACCCTGGCCGAGCTTAAGTGTGGCGTAGTGCTGATGCATTCGCGCGGACTTCCCGAAGAGTGGCACACACTGCCGCAACTCTCTAGCGATGCTTTGCTGGAGCTGGTGGGCCGCGAATTAAGAGAATGGAGTGGAGCGGTAATCGGCGCCGGCGTGCAACCCGGTCGTATTGTCCTCGACCCCGGCTTTGGCTTCGGCAAAAAGTTTGAAGAAAATTATCCTCTGCTCGCCCACCTCGACAAATTGCACGAGCTGGGATTCCCCTTGCTCGCAGGAACCTCGCGCAAGTCTTTCATCGGACGCACTCTGGCCCACGAGGGAACCAACGGTGAAAAAGAAGATGCGCCGGCAGACCAACGTTTGTATGGCACGCTGGCAACCGTTGCTGCAGCCATCTTGCAGGGGATCCACATCGTCCGCGTGCACGATGTAAAACCTGCTGTCGAAGCGGCGCGTGTGGCCGATGCCATCCTGGCTGCTGCCAGTTGAAGTTATCGGCAAGCAGCCCAACTCACGGCTTCGCCTGCTCTGTCATCAGCTTCAAGTTCTCCGCCTTCCATTGCATAGCATCGTGAATCCGATTGCGGCCGCTGGGATGATCGAAGAATATCCACTCCTCCACTGGGCCCGGGCTCATCTTGCGATATTCGCCCAAGTGAATTGCACCCTGGGCGAAACCATCCGGTTGCCGGCTGGCATTGAGCCCGTACATGTCGGCCTCGTGCTCCTGCGACCGAATGAAAGTATTGACTACGGGCGTCAGCACAAAGATGAAGATCAGCCCCACGAGTACAACCAATGGAAGCACCGCGGTATCGCCGACGCCACGAATCTGCCACTTCTCTCCCCACTGTGCCAGCGACCAGTTGAGCGCCCAATAGAGAAGGGCAAACAGGGCGAAGATGCCGATGGCAAAAAAGAAGATGCCTTTATACACGTGGTTGAGCACATAGTGCCCCATCTCGTGTCCCATTACTGCCTGAATCTCTTCCAAAGAGCCCCGACGCAGCAGATTGTCGTTCAGCGTAATGCGCAGGGTGTGGCCAAGTCCGCTCACGTTCGCACTCATACGGGTTGACTGCTTCGAGGCATCAATCTTATAGACGTCTTTCACCGCGATACCGTTGGCCCGTGCCATGCTCAAAATGGGCCCGGCGATTTTGGCATCGTTCAGAGGTGTAACTTTGTTAAAGATGGGAACAAGATAAACCGGAGCGATCAGAGTCACTAGAACGGTAAATAAAGTACTCACGCTCGCGCCCCATAACCACCATGTGCGTGGAAAGCGCCTGACTACACCGAAGAGCAGGGTAAAGAGAATCGCTCCCAGCACCAGGTCCACAAGAAGGTTTTTGAACTGGTCACCCATCCACGGACCAAAGGTCTGGGTTGCCAATCCATATTTATGCTCGCGAAGGTAGTCTTCGTATACCGTCAGCGGGAAACCTAAAACCGACGTGACCAAAAGGTATTGCACCCAATAAATCATCGTCTGCAGCGGCTTGAAGCGCGTGATGCGTTCCGCCAGGTTGCGGAAAGCAGCCGACCAGCGGAGATTGAGCAACAGCAATACGACCGCGACGGCGTAGACAAAATCCCACAGAATGAGCCAGTACCCGCCTTCGAAGTAGGCATCCGATTTCGCCTTGGCGCTTGCGGGAATTTCCGCGAGGTAAGCATTAGTGGCAACATCAGTGTCGAAATTCGCAGAGGCCTGCGCCCCTGCAGGAACATTGATGACCGATGGCATGGCAGTGGCAGGCTGAGTGCCCGGATTGGGGGCCTGCTCCGCAAAGGCAAGACGCGAGAAAAGAGAAAAGAGAAGAACGATCAGAGCGCAAGGCCGCCAAACACGAGAAATCATTAGTGTGCCTTTCAGGTAGGAATAGAAATAATGCTGAGAGTATATACACAGGGGCTTGCGCGCGAGCGCCCCCATAGCCAGTATCTATTTATAATGGCGGGTTGAGTACCGAGACACAATCTCGCTTGAATGACACTCGACCACTGCCCGGAAATGAAATCAAAGCGTCATTCCCGATATCGTCTGATTCGCCTGCGCATGTAACTCGCTGGCTCACTCTTATCACCATCATCGCGGCCGTGTTCCGCTTTGCTGGACTCGGATCAAAGAGCTTGTGGCTGGACGAAGCCTACAGCCAATGGATTGCACGCTCCAGTTTCTCTTCCGTGTGGCATGGTCTCTGGTCTCCGCAAGTTAATACCAGCGTCTTTGCCCTCTACATGAGCCTCTACTACACCTTGCTACATTTCTGGGTGCGTTTAGGAGACAGTGAGCTTTGGCTGCGACTGCCATCTGCCCTCTGCGGCCTGGCAACGGTCCCGTTATTGTACGCACTAGGTTCGCGTCTGTTCAGCAAACAGACAGGATTGGCGGCGGCGTTTCTGCTGGCCGTGCAACCGGTCCATATCGCCTATTCTCAGGAAGCGCGCAGCTACGCGCTTTGTGTGTTCTTCTCCGTGGCGGCATTCTATTTTTTCATCAGGGGAGTACAAGAAGGAGCCCGCAAATGGTGGCTGCTCTATGTTGTGAGCAGTGTACTGGCTATCTATAGCCATCTATTTGCTGTCTTTCTCTTGCCGGCACAGTGGTTGTCGCTCGCGTTCCTGGATCGCAAGAAGACACAGTTAAAACCTGCAATTTTAAGTGCAACGGTGATTCTGCTGCTGATTGCTCCAGTGTTCAGTCTGACAATCGTGAGGAATCTCCCAAAAATTCCCTGGGGCGCTAAACCAACTATGTGGGACCTGCTTCATGCGCTGCAGACCCTCACAGGCGCGGGTGTGAAGTTCCCCATTTATTTGTTGGTCCTGGGGATGGCGGGCATTAGCTTCCGTCAAGCCTGGCGAGACCCCGGGGAACCCGCCCCTCGCTGGCGGCATGCCCTCCTATGGGGCTGGTTTCTTCTTCCGGTTGCAAGCATTGTGCTGGTCTCCTTGTGGAAGCCGCCGTTATTTCCCCGGTATTTACTCATCAGCTTGCCCGCCTCGACACTGCTGGCGGCAGTTGGATTGTGCCGTTTCCGCTCTAATACGAAGTTCACGGTTGCGACCGTGGCGCTGGGAGCACTCTTCGTTCCCGCAATATTCACCTATTACTCAAAGCCGAAGGAAGATTGGAGAGGAGCGACGGCCTACTTACTTGCACATGTGCGGCCTGAGGATGGCATTGTCTTTTATCGCGAGTATGGGCAACAGCCTTTTGATTACTATCGCGAGCGCATGGGCCCGGCATCTGTCAGTCCGGCGATCATAAGCCCTTTCGATGAAGCAGCCTCCCCCTACAAGATACCGACCATCTGGCTGGTTCTTTATGGACTTCATCCTAGCGATACAGTCGAAACGTCGTTTTTAGAGAAAACCCAAACCTCGCTGGAAAGCGGACACGCGTTGGTCAGCCGTCAACACTTCCACGAAATTGAAATTCTCTGTTACACCAGCAAAGCCGCACAATCCAACACAGGCAGTGGGCTGGATCAAAAGCGCTGAGTCGCTGCGAGCAAAGCGAAGCAGCGTCGGTGGGAGCCCCGGCCTTTAGGCCGGGGTAGGGATGAAATAAAATTGGGCTTTAGCCCCCGGCTTGTAAAGCATGGGACATCGAGAAAGCCTGCTACAAGGCCCTGCTATCATTTCTCCGGCGGCGGAATACTCCAAGCTTGGCTTGAATCGGGCTCTCGAGTTCGGTTGGGCCTCTCTGGGGTTACCCCAGGGAATCGTGATGAACTGAAATCTCGTCGCATGAGCCTCGCTGCGCGGAGCGCAGACCAGCTCACGCAAGGTCAGACTGGTTGGAGTATTCTGCCGTCACATTCTGCATCCTATTTTGCCACCGCCTTGATCATGCCGAATCTGTCGCTTTTGAACGCGCTCGCCCAGTCCTTTCTGGCTGGCGAACAGAACGTCGAGCAGGTCATTGCTCGTGGCAGCCGGACTCTGGGCAAGCCCTGGCGCTGGCTTCGTCCCCTTGCGAAGCGCTACGTCGAGATCTTTGCCAGCGGGAGACGTCCTCGTCCCCGGCACCGCGATGTGGTTGTGTTTCTTCTTCACGACCGCGGCATGGCACAGGTGCAGTCGAAATACTTCCGCGAATTGTTCGTGCAGCAACGGCTGACCGAGCCGCAGCAGATGCAGCCGGTTGCGGCGGCAAAGATGTGGGACGTTCCAGCCATCGAGTCTTTCGGGGCCCTGGCCGAGTGGCTTGGGCTCACTCCCAGCGAATTGCAGTGGTTCGCCGATCTCAAGGGACTCGGATACAGGAAAAGCAGCCAGCAACTAAGGCACTATCACTACCAAGTCTTGGTCAAGCGCTCCGGCAACATTCGATTGATTGAAGCACCGAAGCCACGTTTGAAAGAACTGCAACGACAGATTCTGTCCGCAATTCTTGAAAAGATCCCGCCCCATCCTGCCGCGCAAGGCTTCCTCAAAGGACGCTCCATCAAGACGTTCGTGGCCCCCCACGTGGGCCGGCGCGTTGTCTTGCGAATGGACTTGCGGGATTTTTTCCCTACCTTCGGCGGGGCAAGGATTCAAACCTTATTTCGCACCATGGGCTATCCCGAATCGGTTGCCGATCTGCTTGGGGGCATTTGCACGAACGCCGCGCCACGCAGCGCGTGGAAAAAGCCTGCCTTCGATGTTGATCCTGGTCACCTGTGGGAAGCGCGGGCCCTGTATACCCGGCCGCATTTGCCGCAAGGCGCGCCTACATCGCCGGCACTCGCTAATCTTTGCTCTTACCGGATTGATTGCCGCCTCGCTGGCTTGGCGAAATCGGTTAGCGCTAAGTACACGCGTTACGCCGATGATCTTGCCTTTTCCGGCAGTGAAACATTGGAACGCTGCGTAGAGAGGTTCTCAACCCAAGTCGCTGCAATTTTGCTCGAAGAGGGTTTCGCCGTACATCATCGTAAGACACGCATCATGCGCCAGGGTGTGCGCCAGCATTTGGCGGGCCTCGTCGCCAATCAGCACCTGAACGTTATCCGGGCCGATTTTGATCGCTTCAAAGCAATACTGACGAACTGTGTTCGGCTCGGTCCTGAGAGCCAGAACCGCGAGGCTCATCCTCACTTTCGTTCACACCTCGAAGGCCGAGTGGGCTTCGTGGAGATGATCAACCCGGTCAAAGGAAAACGCCTTCGCGCAATATTCGAGCAGATTCAGTGGAAGTAGTTGCAGCGTGCACGAAAGTCTCTAAAAAGTGATATCACCGTGGCATCAAAAAGCTCGTTTCACAGCAACTGTAGGCCATAATTGTCTTTGAGGTGTGTTTTGAAGGGTGAGCCAAATGCGAGCGCCGGATGCGCGCGAGCAGTTGGCGAGGGCGCAGCGGTTTACCGCGGAGCCCTTAGATAAAAGCCGCATTCAAGAATGCGGGGGCTTTTGGCCCATCTGGTCTTTGAAAATTCGTTACCGGTAGATCGAAGCCGCAGCAGAATGCCGCCTTCTTTTCTGAGTACTGAGTACCGAGTACTGAGTACTGCACTTCCTCAGCAAGTACCCCACCCCGGCATCAATTTCAGCCGCTAGATATGCGGTGATCAGCGCTGTTTTTAGGGCTCTGACCACTAGCTGCAAGTCCCCCCACCCCGCCACGATCTGGCGAAGCCAAGCGGTGCAGGAAGCCAAGCGGTGTAGAATGATCGGCATTTCTCAAGAGCAGAATACTGCTTTGTTTTCTGAGTACCGACTACTGAGTACTGAGTACTGCACTTCCTCAGCAAGTACCCCACCCCGGCATCAACTTTAGCCGCTGGATATGCGGTGATCAGCGCTGTTTTTAGGGCTCCAACCACTAGCAGCAAGTCCCCCCTGGCCGACGTGAGACTCCTCATCACCCGTTGTATGTGCGTTACACTCTTTGAGGTCATTCAGATGGCCATTACAGACAGGTGGAGGAATACCCATGCAGGAAACGCCAGCACAATATACTCAGCGGCTGTTGAGTTACTCAGAAGGAAAAGAACCTTTAGCATTGCAGCAGACCACTCCCAAGAAGCTGTCGGCGCTGTTAAAAGGTAAGACCAAGAAACGACTCATGCGCCGGCCCGCTCCCGGCAAGTGGTCGGTTGTGGAAATCGTCGCCCATTTGGCTGATGCGGAAATAGCAATCTCATGGCGTTTGCGCCAGATTCTCAGCAGCAATGCCATCCCAATCCAGGCCTACGATCAGGATTCATGGGCAACGACACTTGACTACGCTCACCGCGATTCAAAGCAGTCATTGGAAGATTTTCGAGTGCTGCGGAACAGCAATGTGGCTCTGCTCAAGACCGTACCCCGCAAGTTGTGGGAGAACTACGGTATCCACCAGGAAAGAGGAAACGAGAGCGTGGCCCACATCGTGCGGATGATTGCGGGACACGACCTGAATCACCTGCAACAAATAGAACGGATCTTAAAGGAAAAGCGTTGAGGCCCGCCTACTCATTTGGCCACAAAGACCAGTGAGTTTGTGATGGCGTGCACCGAAAGCGCGATTCGGTTTTGTACTCCCACTTTACGCATCAGTTTTGCGACGTGCGCTTTGACGGTGCGCTCGGTGATGCCCAGGGGAGCGCCGATTTCCTTATTGGATCGACCCGCGACCAGCATTTCCAGCACCTCTTTTTCGCGGTCGGTAAAAGTCACCCGGCCAGCAGGGAAGATGCGTCCCGGTGAGTTGCTCACGCGTTCAATGAACAGAGAGAGCACTCGCCGTGGCGCCCACACCGACCCATGGTTCACCGCCCGGATCGCGTTGATAAACTCACTTGGATCCGCGGCTTCGTCAATATAACCCTTGGCCCCGCCGGCAATGGCCTTGAGGATGTTTTCTTCATCCATCCCGGAGCCCATCACGATGACGCGCAGGTCAGGACGTGCCGCTCGCAGGGTGGCCATCGCCTCGAACAAATTGGGGCCGATATGGTTCCCGAGGAGCGCAAGATCAATGTTCTGCCGGGCGCCCATTTCCGAGAGGGAAGTAAAGGTTAGCTCTAAATCCGACGCTGAATTTAACAGGGTATGCAAACCCGCAAACCGCAACGGGTCGGTCTCGATTACAGCAATACGGATGGGCTGTCTCTTATGATTATGATTAGGAAGAGAGGTTTTCATAACTCTCCTTGTGCAAGGTTTCTGCTTTTACAGGATTGCTTTTCAAGTGTTCCACCTTTGGGAAATACGCGTGGCGTCGTCCCATGATTCTACACAACCAGTAGGACAAGCGCTGCGGTACTAAAGGGCATGTTGGCTTGTGGTCAATGCGCAATCCGAGTTGGTAATTGGCAGCCTTTCGTCGCAACCTCGGACGATACCGAGCCAAGCTGGTCATAAAGTATGACGACTTGTGCCGTCTATGACGCCCGTTGCACAAACAGGCCTGAGAAGTATTGGCGGTGACGAAGGGCCACAATGCACCATAGAATCACGACTACGATCGCCAGGGGCAGACCCTTCGGATCCATGAGCAGGTGATACAAAAAAATGTTCACAATCACAGGGCCAAGAAGCGTGAGCCCGAGCGGCACGTAGCGATTTACCAGCAGAAGTACGCCACCTGCAACTTGAAGCGCAGATACAACGAACGCGTAATGTGATTGGAAGAGTGCGCCTATGAACTGGCCTGCCGTTCCTGAAGGCAAGGGCGGCGTAGGAAGAAAGTGCAGGAAACCATTCAGCCCAAATACCAGGAAGACCAGGCCGAGCAGAATACGTGCGATCCAAAGCCACGATTTTCATTACGTTTTTCCTTCCCAACACCAGGACCCCAAACATTCTACGATAACGGGCTTTTGAGGATGTGGCAGAGCGCGCTGTGCAGTCCGCCATATTCGCACACCGAGTCCCAACTACGGTTGTTTACCCGCCGGCAATAGCCCCTAAGATGATCAATGGCTCCGAGCCGGACGCGACCGAGGCAGGCAGTAGGGCGTCTGGTGATTCATGCGACAGATCCTGCTCGCAGGCGAAAAACCGCAAATACGGCCGGCGCTGTTGCGTGACGTGATCGCGGATCGTCCCGCGCAGCATCGGATAGCGGGCCTCAATCGCGTCGAGGACCAAGCGCAGCGTGGCCTGGCCTTCGACCTCGATTTCCACGTCGCCGTGAACACCTGCCAGCGTTCGCAAGTGTTGCGGGAGCATAACTCGGATCATATTAGTTTGACCCAGACAATGTCTGGACCTCCACAGAAAGCACGGCTGGCAGATCGCGGACGATAGGGGCCCAACTGTCTCCGGCATTAGCCGACGCGTATACTTGCCCGCCTGTGGTGCCAAAATACACACCGCATTTGTCGAGCGAATCGACGGCCATCGCATCGCGCAACACGTTGACGTAGCAATCGCTCTGCGGCAGGCCTTTGGTGAGCGCCTCCCACTCATTTCCTCCGGTGCGGCTGCGGTACACGCGCAGTTTGCCATCGGGAGGGAAGTGCTCCCCATCGCTCTTGATCGGGACCACGTAGATGGTCTCAGGCTCGTGCGCGTGAACGTCAATCACGAATCCGAAGTCGGTAGGCAGGTTGCCGCTGACCTCTTTCCACGAATCTCCGGCGTCGTCGCTGCGCATGACGTCCCAGTGCTTCTGCATGAAAAGGACACGCGGACGTGTGGGATTCATGGCGATATGGTGGACGCAGTGGCCGACCTCAGCATTCGGGTCGGGAATGTATTGCGAATGCAGTCCACGATTGATCGGCTTCCACGTCTTGCCGCCGTCGTCGGTACGGAAGGCGCCCGCAGCCGAGATGGCGATGAAGATGCGGCCGGGGTTGCTCGGATCGAGAATGACCGTGTGCAGGCACATGCCGCCGGCACCGGGCTGCCATTTTGGGCCTGTGCCGTGGCCGCGAAGTCCAGAGAGCTCCTGCCAGTTCTGGCCGCCGTCGGTTGAGCGAAACAAAGCGGCGTCTTCCACTCCGGCGTAGACAGTATTGGGATCGGTCAGCGATGGTTCGATATGCCAGACTCGCTTGAACTCCCACGGATGCTGGGTGCCGTCGTACCACTGATGAGTGGTAAGGGGGTTGCCGGTCTCCGTCGAGGTGTCGTACACGAACTTGTTGCTCTCGCCTTTGGGCATTCCCCCCGGCCCTGTGGTCGGTTCGCCCGGCGGTGTCCCTGGCTGCACCCAGGTTTTGCCCCCATCATCGGAGCGCTGAATAATCTGTCCGAACCATCCACTGCACTGCGACGCATAAATCCGGTTTGGGTTAACGGGCGATCCCTTGACGTGGTAGATCTCCCAACCCGCGAAATGCGGACCACTCACATCCCATTTTTCGCGCTTGCCGTCCGACGTCAGGACGAACGCGCCCTTGCGTGTGCCAACCAGTACTCGTACCTTGCTCATCCTTCCTCCTTAGATTTTTGAAGATGCTCGCCGACAACCCTATCATGGCTTGTAGCGAGGGGTCTTGATGCTCGCCTTTGTTTACGTTTAACACGTAGCCTTATATATACGACGCACGACCGACGTAGAATCGACAGGTTCTGCATTTTTATTTTTGCATATCATTTCTTGTATTTAAGGCTTCAAGCTGTCTAGATACCTGCACAGCGCCTCGACTGCCTGTACCATCAACTCCTGGCTCCGCGAACTCTTGCCTGTGCCCCAAATTCCCATCTGTGATGCCACAACCAGCGCCGCTACGGCGCGCGGCAAGATGTCCTTTCTCACTTTTCCGGCCTTCATGGCATCCGTAAAGGCGTCTGTATAACACTTCCGCCACATGTTATAAAGTTTGTCGATTCGCTTGCGAAATCCTTCATCCAGCGGCGACATCTCCTGCGCCAGGTTGTTTAATGGACATCCCTGCACGAACGAGCCGCTCTTGATGTCCTCTTTGACGAATCGCCGGAAGGAACGTTTCACGTCCGCGATCGGGTCCGACGAATCCGCCAGCGGGTCAAGCCAACGCTCCTTAAGAATCGGCGCAATGATCTCGTCAACGACTGCGTAACCCAGCTCCTGCTTGCCTGAGAAGTGATGAAACAGCGCACCCTTGGTGGTCCCTGCCACTTTTACGATGTGATTCAGGCTCCCACCCTGGAAACCGTTCTTGTAGAACTCCGCAAATGCGGCTCCCAGGATCTTCCGTCGTGTGGCTTCCGGTGCTTTGGTCGTACTCACGATTGTCTTCACGCAGACAAAATACAGACCAGTCGGTATGTTGTCAAGGGAAAATTTAGAAAAACATAGCCGTGCTCACAGCGACGATTTGGGCGGTACGTGACTGCGGGTAGGCAACCTCATGCCGCTGGACTGCGCAGGGCCGGGGGGTAAGAAAACGACTCACAGCTTCGCATCGAGAGCTCAAGAACCTTCCGACAACGGCTTGCCGATTTCCCAATGGTGTCCGAACGGATCAACGATTCGTCCTAAGCGCCAGCCATACTGGTTGCTGACGGGCCAAACCACGGTGGCTCCTGCTGTGACGGCCCGGTCAAAAGCGGCATCCGGGTCTTCCACGATCATGACCATCCGCACAGAACCGCCGCCCAGAGACTCGGGACTGAAATTCAGATGCTCGGGAGACTCGTCAGCGACCCAGAATTCGGCGGCCCCTACGGACAGCCGAGCGACTACCTCGCCATTCTCGTTGTCCAGGCGAAACAACTCGCCGGCCCCGAACGCCGCTTTATAGAACTCAATCGCCTTCGCCCCGCTTCGAACCGAGAGCATTGGGGCTATAGCGGTCTTGGAATCCATGGCACTCTCCGCGTAATGGCTCACAGAAAATCTCCCTCGCGCTGGTTTCAATGCCTGCTGCGGCCCATTATAACTTGCGGCCAACCAACCGAAGGGCCCTCTGACGACCATCGCAATGTCAAACGCCATGAAGTCAATTCCTTTCGCGCTGCCTTCTTTCGATTGACATCCACGCAAGCGCCGCCATACGATTCAGTCAAGTACACACGTGCATAAAAAGCCAGGAGGGTAGGGAATTTATGAGCCTAAAATCGTTTCTCGGGAAGCAGTTCATTGACGTCATTGACTGGGTGGAGCCGGCGGATGGAATCCTCGCCTACCGCTATCCCATGCAGGACCGCGAGATCCAGAACGGGGGCCAGCTTACCGTGCGCGACTCGCAGCTCGCGCTGTTCGTGAATGAAGGCAAGATTGCCGACCAGTTTACTCCCGGCCTCTACAAGCTCACGACCAACACGCTGCCCATCCTGACCTATTTGATGAACTGGGATAAAGCCTTCCAATCGCCCTTCAAGTCAGACGTGTATTACTTCTCCACGAGAATGCAGACCGACCAGCATTGGGGTACACCCAATCCCATTACGGTCCGCGACAAGGAGTTTGGCGCGGTGCGTCTCCGTGCTTTTGGCATCTACTCCTATCACGTAGCCGACCCCAAGGTCTTCTACCAGAAGATCAGCGGCACGCGCGACCAATACATGGTGACCGATTTGGAAGGCCAACTGCGCGATACCATTGTCGGCGTTCTCTCCAACACTTTTGCCCAGAGTAACGTGCCATTTCTGGATATGGCCGCCAACCAATCGCAATTGGCGCAGCAGGCGACGGAATTGCTCAAGCCGGGATTCGCGAACCTTGGTCTCGCGCTGGATACGTTCGTGGTTGAGAACCTCTCAATGCCCGACGAGCTGCAGAAGATACTGGACCAAAGAATCAGCATGAACATGATTGGCGACATGAACCGTTACACGCAATTCCAGGCGGCGCAAGCCATGCCGATTGCCGCCGCAAACGAAGGCGGCGGTGCCGGGCTGGGCGCCGGTTTGGGCGTGGGCATGGGCATGGCGCAGACAATGATGAACAGCATGAAATCCGCAACCAGTGGCGGCGAAGCAGCGCCCGCCTCTGCGGGCCCAGCCGCCGCGGCCGGCAGCAAGTTTTGCGTGGAATGCGGAAAGCCAATGCCCAGTGCAGGGAAGTTCTGCCCAAGCTGCGGGAAGCCACAACAGTAACTGTATCTAACGATTGTTGAGCACGATAATCAGGATCACGACCGCGAGAATCGCCAGCACTAAGGCCCCGATCTTCCATGCGCTGTAGGGCCGCTCGCCTTGCACTTCGCCCGTGCGTGCGTTGACCACCACGTGGTAGACCTTGCCTTGGAACTGGTATGCGCCGATCCACACCGGCAGCAAGAGATGCAGAAAGAAGATGTTCGAGTAGACCGTATTCACGCTCGAGACCTGCTGTTCATCGCCACCGATGTCACTCCGCACCGACCTCTCGATCTCTCTTGCCATCACAATTTTGGCATGCTCAAAACCCTCGACCAGTTCAATCTGGTAGCGCTGGGCGCGAAAGCCGGCCAGGTAAGCAGGCTCATAGCCACAGAGCGCATTGAGGTCCCAGGGCTGCAGTTTGTTCAGCCGCTCTTCGGGTACGGACTTGGTTGCAGGGACCAGCACATTATTGAAATCCTCCGAGACACTCCCCGACGCCGGATACCATCGCGTATGTCGCACCTCGCGCGTGCGCTCCACCGAATTACCGCTGCTGTCTTGTTCCGTGTAGGTTTCCGTTTCGTAATAGTATTCGCCGCGTGCACCGGTATACGTACTCGCCGTATGGCAGTAGTACGTCCAGAAGGGAAGATACACCCCGTTGATTCCCTCTGGCCGGGCCAGCCGCTTCAGCGCGCTCGGAGCGAACCACCGCGAGCTGAGCCACTGCTGTAGCCGGGTGAGCGCGCCTTGCTTGGGCAGCTTCACCGGTAATACCCCATCCGGCGCAATCAGCGGATCGGCTGCCTTTGGCTGGGCTACTATCGCGGTCCCGCAGAACGAGCATGCCCCGGCGACTTCCGGCGGTTCAAATGCCACAACACTGCCACATCCGGTGCAAGTCACCTGAAGCGCATTCGCCGTGATAGGTTGCAGTTGATGGCCGGCCACGGTTCCGTTGAAATCATGAGCTGTAACCGTGGATCCGGCGATCATCGCCTGCGTTTGTCCGCAGTGGGCGCACTTCAGTTGGCCCGATTCCGGGCTGAATTGCATTCCTGCTCCGCAACTCGGACAGGCAAATTGTTCCTTCACTGCTGCTTCTGTCATAAAGACCCAACTTTGATGTTCGGTGCACCCGATATTAGGTTGCATCTGGGGAGAGTGTCAAACTCTTTCCATACTTCAGGGCGAGGAGCCCAACAGCAATCCACAACACACATGCATAGAGACAATACCATGCGGTTTCCTGGGCGGCGTTTACACGAACGGGACTGAAAATGACCAGGGATCCTGTGGAACTTATGTGCATGAGCTGGGCCAACAACACACTCTTGGTGTTGGCATAAATCCAAACAATCACAACTCTCATGGCGGTCATGGCTCCAGCAAATGCTAGAAAGTAGGGGAACCAATATGGGCCGTGAGGAGTAGCAGTGCCCAAAAAGTCAACTACAGGCAAGTGCCAGGTCCCCCACAGCAGGCCGAGCATGATTGCCGAGGCCAGCGCACTGTGCTTGCAATTCATTTTCGGGAATGCGTAGCCCATCCAGCCGATTTCCTCGAAAAACCCGGCAGGAATACCGAACAAGATCCCTATCAGAAAACTATTGGGCTCAAAGATCGGGGAAACGAATGTCTTTAGGCAGAAGAGAATGGTGAGGATCAAGCCAGGTGGAATTAAAAGCGCCATGTACCACCGAGCCCCTAGCCGGACCCTGCGCATTCGGGAAAAGAGGTCCTTCAAACCACTTCTTCCATCCGCTATATAAGTCATAGCGATTCCGGCAACGCTTGGGCCAAGAAGCATGACCGGGAACATCAGCAGGCCATCAAGTTTAGGTACGGCTTCACCGCGCAGGAGTTTTGGAGCAGCCACGAAAAGCGCGCCCATCCAGGAAATTGCGTAGGCGAGCGCAAAGTAAATGACAACGGCATGGCGTCGGATGAAGTTCTCGCGTTTGGCGGCAATCGGGATTTGCGCTGACATCGGTCGAAACCAATATATACGGAAGCCGTATGCGAGCGTAAGCATTGTGAATTTTCGAGCCACCGCGCAGTCACTCTGGGATCGTCGCCCACTCTTCCATAAGCAGTTGTGTCCGAGTGTGCCGTCACTCAGACGCGAAGCTGAGCTTTTCGGATTATTGACAGGAGACGATCTCTTTGACAAAGTAGGCGGACAAAGATGCGTCGCGCACTCGTCTCCGTAGCTTTACTCGTGCTGTTGTCCGGCTTTGCTGAGGCTGGCCACAGATCGAAGGCTGATGCCAATCCAAAGTGGCAACAACTGGCTCCAGGAGTCGAGTTCGGATTACTGAAGGCGGGCAAGCCAAGCCCGATTGGGGACTCACGAATAGCTGTGCTGCGGATAGATCCTGCCCTCTGGGATCTGGAACTTATTGGCGTCAGCCAAAGTGGCGAGCCGGCAGGGCGCACCGCTCGCGAGTGGTGTGAGAAGTACAACCTAGTGGCTGCGATTAATGCCGGGATGTTCGATCGCGACGGCAAAACCCACACCGGATACGCCCGCTTCCAGGAACAGGTCAACAACAGTCGAGTGAACGATTATCAATCGGTTGCGGCTTTTGATCCGCGAGATCCCAAGAACCCTGCACCTTTCCGCATCTTTGATCTGGATGCTCCGGGAACCACTTTGCCTGCCATCCTCAAGGACTATGCCTCGGCCGTACAAAACTTGAGGTTGATTAAACGGCCCAACTCGAACCAATGGAGCGAGCAGAACAAGAAGTGGAGCGAGGCCGCTTTGGGAGAAGATGACGCAGGCAGAATTCTGTTTATCTTTTCTCGCTCTCCATTCTCAATGCATGATCTGAACCAGGAGCTGTTGTCGGCGGGCATTGGGCTCGTCGCCGCCCAGCACCTGGAAGGCGGGCCGGAAGCCCAACTTTATTTGCATTTAGGCAAAGTTGAATTTGAGATGTTCGGAAGCTATGAAACTTCTTTCCGAGAGGATGATGGCAACTCAACCCCATGGCCGGTCCCAAATGTTATTGGTATCCGGCCGCGGCCACCATTGGCTCACTGAGAGAGAGTTCTTCCTATTTGCGGAATTTTCAGCGGCTTATCTTGGCCAAATAGTTCTCTTCGAAGAGCTGTTGCCAGCCCAGGCCGATCCAGTCAAACATCTGATCTTTCTCCTGCACTTTTGGGGCAACAAAGGTGCGCGTACCGCGCCGGCCATCGGTAAAGGTAAAAATCAACGTCTGGCTCTGGATGGAATAGGTGCCTCGCTGTATCCGCGGATGTTCATAAAAAGCACTGGGCACGATCAACTGGTCGGTGACGCGGTGGTCAATGAAGGTGCCATCAGGAAAGAACTGCAGATACTGGTCGGCGACGGGCCGGCCCCAGATGTATTTTCCGGAAAACTTCTTTCCCGTGCAACGGCACATGGGAATGAAAGTGTCCCAGCCGACTTCCCAGGCGGGGTGCGCAGAGGTTTCATTGCGCTTGACGATTGCGGGCTTTGCGGGATCGCCAAACTCATTCTGCCAGACGATTTCGATTTTCTCGCCCTTCACCTTGTAGCGTCCCACCCAGTTCTTATCGGGATTGCTCTCGCTGCGATAGTGATTAAAGTCAAAGCCGATCATGCCTTCCTGGGGAACGCCGTAGACCATCAAGCCATCGGGATAGAAAAGAAACTGCTTGTTGCTGGGTTGGCCGTCACCGCCTGCCGTACAGACATATATTCCGGCCAGCATTCCCGGAGGCAAGTTTTGGGGTTCGTCCCGCTTGGCGGCCGAATCGGTAGAGCCTGCATCGCCGGTCGCGGGCGGGAGCTTCTGGCCCGGCAGGGCATCGCCAAAACTTAAGCTGGCAAGAAAGCTCTGAAAGACTTTGTAGTTGGCGTCGTAGTTCGCCCCCTGTTCGTTACTCACAAACATCACGATCTGCATCCGTTTCCCGTACTGGGCGCCCATGGCAAATACATTCCAACGGATTCCGCTTTGATCGGACATGACTGCGGTTGTGGACAAGGCGTCATAACCGTTCTTGGCGTGCATCGAGGCAATCTGGCCGCCCTGCATGATTCGATAGACGCTGTGAAACCCCGTCCAGAACTCATTAAACGACTTCTGGAGATCGGAATCGAGATCACCCGCTTGCAGCAAGATGAACGTAGCGGTACCCGGACGCTGCGAAGGGGACATGATGTAGGTAGCCTCCCCTTTCTCCACGGGCTTCCAGCCGTTCGGCATGTGAAAAAGGTAGTTACCCATCTGGGTATCGGGCGTGGAATCCTGGCCCACAACGAGTGCGGACAGCGCAAGCAGGCAAACCAACAGTGCACAGCGTTTCATAACCGGCTCCTGAGTGTTTCTTGCTTTGATAGTGCTTCTAGCTTCGAGAGTGTTTCTCGCTTCGATTACGTCTCAGGTAAGCGAAAGGAAGCAAAGCTGCTCTGAGAAATGCCGATCATTTTACACCGCTGGGCCCGGCCAGGAAGTGGGGAGGGGGTACTTGCAGCTAGTGGTTGGAGCCCTAAAAACAGCGCTGATCACCGCATATCTAGCGGCTAAAGTTGATGCCGGGGCGGGTACTTGCTGAGCAAGTGGCAGTACTCAGGAAAAAGCAGCATTCCGCTGTGGCTTCGATCTACAGGCAAATGAATTTTCAAAGACCGGATAGGGCAAAAGAGTCTGTGTGAGAACACGAAGGTATAGCGTCGTCCCTAACGGGACTACTAATCGTTTCCTACGATACCCAGCGCTGGAAGCGCTGGGCTATAATACGCCACCCCTTCGGGGTTGTTCGTCCTTCAGGTACCCACAAAATTGAGTTCCCACGCAGACTCGAAAGCCCCCGCATTCTTGAATGCGGCTTTTATTTAAGGACTCCGCGGTAAACCGCTGCCCCCTCGCCAACTGCTCGCGCGCATCCGGCGCTCGCATTTGGCTCACCCGTTCAAAACACGCGTTCAGCACAATTATGGCCGATGGTTCTTAAGAAGTTAAGGGTTTGATATCACAGTGATATCACTTTCAGAATCCCACAGTCTAAGCTAATCCGAAGACAGCTCTTTTAGATTTGGGTTGGACAGCGCAAGGACCGCAGGGGCTGAAGCCCAATCCATTAGCTTACTTATCGGCACTAGTAAACTCGTGCCCTGATACAAAGCAACCGTTGCTACCAGCTCAGCCTGACGCCAAATTGGAACTGGCGTGGATCGAAAGAGGCCGTCGGCTTTCCGGCTTCGGTGTAGAGCGAGTTCATGTCGGCCACGTTGAAGCGGTTGACGAAGTTAAACATATCCACCATGCCTTCGAGCCTGATGCGTTCCGTGACGCTGATGGAACGGGCGATACGCATATCCGTGAATATGGTCATAGGCCGGGTTCCGGCATTGCGGCTCAGATTGCCGTCCAGAGAGCCGGTGAAGCTGCCGTCCAGAGGATTGGAGTCAACAAAGCACGGGATCTGGAAGGCCCCAGTCGGAGATACTTTCGAGGGTACGGTTGGGAAACCGCAAGCGTTGGCCGGCGTACTTGGGGCGACAGCGTTGGGGCGGTCGGTGGAGGTACTGAAGTTAAAGTTCTGGTCCGTGGCAGTGACAATGTTGAACGGCCGTCCGGAGCTGAACTCGAGGATCGGAGCCAGAGTCCAGTCGCTGAACACTTTGCCCCAGAAGCCGTCGCCTGCTTTTTCGCTCTGATATATGCCGCTGAAAACAAACCGGTGGCGCTGATCGAAGGCGGAGGTTGATCGCTCCTGATCAGGACGAAGGTCGTCCTGCGGTGAAAGCAGGAATTGGAGGTCGGTGGAGTCATCAATGACATGCGACCAGGTATACGAAGCCAGGAACTCGTAGTGGTTCTTCATACGCTTGCGCAGGTTCAACGTGAGGCCGTGATAGACGGAACTGCCATTGGAATAGTTGGCGATCATGTCGCTGAAGGGCACGGAAACGCCCAGTCCAAGGTGGTACTGCTGCGCGATGAGATTGGCAACGGGCAGGCAAGGGGCGAGGACCGAGGTCAGCGACGGGTTCAGTCCAGAGCGACGAAAAAAGCTGAGAAGCGCGGGGTTGACCCACGCACCCGCAGAACCTGCTCCACAGGGAACGGCCCCGGTTCCAGCAAGCAGAGGATTGGGAGTCGTTGGCTGAGCATTGGCAATGGCCCACGAGTTGAACCGCTCCCAGTTCTCAATGAGGGCCTTGGGATTTGTAGGGTTTGCATTGATGGGCCGGTTCAGGTGATGTCCGCCGGTGTAGTTGTAAGCCGCACTGACGGCGAAATCGTTTCCGAGGTCGTGTTCAATCGAAAGTCCTGATTGTTCCGCGTATCCGTACTGAAAGTTTTTCCCATTTGGGAACCCGAACGGTTGCGAAATCAGCGGTACAGGCGTGCCGCCCGGGCCGGCGGTGAGGTAAGCCTGATTGTTAAGCAGCGACGGAGCATTCGGTGTAGGGTTAAAGCGTTGCTGCGAACCGATAAATCCAAATGCTGAAGCCAGCCCCGGCGGTAAGCAACCTGTGCTCGGGCTGGTAGTCAAACCAAGCAAGCCTTGGAAGGCGTTCGTCGCGTTCAAGTTGAAAGGCGAACCTGGTTGCGCCGGATTGCAGGGAGCGCCGCCAAAAAGTACGAACTGGGGCGCCTGGCTGCCATCAGCTACGTCGGAAATAAAGGCCAGCCCTAACGGCGGGTGATCGTAAAAGATTCCATAAGAGGCGCGGACCACGGTCTTGCCATCGTCCCCGGGGTCCCAGGCGAGACCGATGCGGGGAGCGAGGTTGTTGCTATCTCTGGGGATACCCTGGGTTATGCCCAGCGCATCCTGCGCGGCCTGCGAAAGCTGGTTGGCGGCGTTGAATTGCGGGGTGATTTCGTAGTCATAACGCACGCCATAATTCAGTGTCAGATTGTTGCGAATCCGCCATGAGTCCTGGGCGAAGAAACCCATCGCTGTCATTTTGAACGAATCATGCGGGTTGCCAACGCCCTGGATGAAAACCTGAGGGAGGCCAAGGCCGTAGGTCTGGACAGCAGAGAAGTTCGGTGCGCCCGCAGCCGCAAAATTGGAGTTCAGCGAGCCCGCCGGCAGCTCACCGAAGTTATATTGGCCGCCGAAGTTCACGGTGAAATCGGCATTGATCGCCAGGGCGTTCACATCAGCGCCAAATTTGATGCTGTGCCGGCCCTTTATCCAGGAGAAGGTGTCGCTCACCTGGTTGCGCTGCTCCACCCGCTTTACGAACGAAAACGGCTCGCGGCCAAAGAAGGCGAATCCGGGGATATTGACGGCTACGTCGCTGCCTCCCGGAGCCCTGGAAAAATTGTAGAGCAGCCCGCGGCGGGAGTACTGGTATCTGGCTTCGTTGGTCCTGTTGTCGCTCAGGATCCAGGTGTCTTGCACCCCGGCGCTGCTGTCGTGATAGTTCTGCGTGGAAGTGCGGGAAAAGGCGTTCTGGCCGAAGTCCTGGTTCTGCGCGTTCACTTGAATCCCGGTCATGTCACTGGGACTCAGGCCAAAACGAAGCATCACCTGATTTCTGCTGGAAAACTTGTGGTCGAACCGGAGCGAGTAAATGTCTGTGGCTTCAGATACCGGATAGTTCCCAACCTGACTTAAGAGATTGTGATAGGAGGCCGGCAGTGGCGCTCCGGTGGTAGGGAAAGCTCCTAACGGTCCCGGCGCACCGGGCGCACCAGCTAATGCAACTGCAGAACCGCCTGCCGCCAACTGGGCATAAGCCACAGTCAAAGGTGAAACCGGCGCCGTGGCAAGGAAGCTTGCCTGGGCAGGCGTCACCAGCGCGGTTGCCGGAAGCCCGAAAGTTGCCGCATTGGGCAAGGGAACCAGACCGAAGCGGTCGCTCCCGATGGTTGAAAACCCGGTCTCTTGCCGGCGCGCCATCTCAAAAGAGAAGAAGTAGAAGGTGCGGTTCTTCTTCAGCGCGCCGCCGTAGGCGACCCCGGCCTGCACACGTGTGTAAGCCGGATTGGGCGTGTTCGTGAAAGGGTTTTGCGCCTGGAAGTTGCGGTTGCGCAGGTAGCCGAAAACGCTGCCGTGAAAACTGTTGGTGCCGGACTTGGTGATGATGTTGACCACCCCGCCGGTGGCGCGTCCGTATTCGGCTTCATAGCCGTTGGTGATGATCTGGAATTCCTGCACGCCCTCCTGCGACAAGGTCGAGCGGATGCCGTTCACTGAATTATCCACGGCGTCCATGGCGTCAACGTTGACCTCATTGGAGCGCGCCCGCTGGCCGCCAAAGTTCAATCCCGAGGTAGGCGCGCCGCCAAGACTGGGCGCTGCATCACGCTGAACCTGGGAATTCGTCAGGGAGAAGTTTATATAGTTGCGGCCGTTAGTGGGCAGGTTTTCAATGCGCTCTTGGCCGATGGTGCTGCTGGTGGATGTCTTGGAGGTTTCAATCAACAACGGCTCGCCACGAACCGTGATTTCCACATCCGCCGCCACTTTCATGGTGACAGGATAGTCAGCAACCTGGCCCACGGTGACCAGGACGTCTTTAGCCACCGTCGGGGAAAAGCTCTTGGCTCTTACGGTCACCGTGTAGCGGCCTGGAGGTAATGAGAGAAAGGTAAAGTATCCAGCTTGGTTGGTCTGGACGGTGCGCTCAAAATTTCTCGACTCGTCGCGTACGGTCACAGTCGCACTCTGGATGATCGCTCCGCTGGAGTCCTTCACTGTGCCGTGCAAATCAGCGGTGGCAGCCGATTGCGCAACTATGGGCGCTCTTATCAGCAGAAGCGCCAACAGCAGACACGCCAATCTCTGAATCTTTTGCATTGAACCCGCTCCTCATTCCGCCGGAGCACACAAAAAATTGCTCCTTGCATTCGGGTGCACTTTTACCATTGCCGGTTGCTTAACGCAAGCAACTCCTTGGCGCGAAGATCACCTGGTTCCTGCTTCTTCCTCGGGCTCGAAGATTGAACCAAAGAACACTGATCGGCGCTTGCGGATCATTTCATCTACCGCTTGTTGCATCCTGTTTCGAACTTCCAGGCTTATTGCTTTGATCACCGAAGCATCCTGAGCCGCTTCTCGCGGGTATTGTTCTCCCAGGTGAATGGCAGGCAAGAATTGCATGTGCCACTTTGAAGGCAGCGGCACTGGCAAAATAGGGAAAGTGGAAAGCGGCAGACAGGGCCAATCCGAATAGCGGGTCCATCGGCGGGATTTTATGGTTGCGAATATTGGAAATATTTCAGCGCTGCCAACGGTAACAAAAGGAACAATCCGGACGCGGTGACGCAGGGCGATTTTTACAAAAGCATCGCGCCCAAACGACTTCAGCCTATAAGCCTCGCGATACGGTGTGAACGCGCCCCGAACGCCCTCTGGGAACACACCCAGTAGCTCGCCGCTTTCAAGCACCCGGTCGGCGCTTTCCTGGCAGGCAATCACTCCCCCGAGCTTGGTTACGAAGCTGGAAATAAATGGGAACTTCAGCAATCCAGGATGAGTGAGAAAGCGGGGAAATCTCCCTGCCTTTTGGACCAACTGGTGCAGGACCATGACACCATCCCAAGGCATAAAACCACGATGCATGCCGACCAGAATTGCTGGCCCCTCGCGAGGAACATACTCGAGTCCTTTGACTTCGATGCGCCAGTAGTAATCGCACAGAAACTTGAACAGGGTCTTGCCGTAAGACTGAATAAGGTTCTTATCCATTCCAAAGTCGTCAAACGTGGGCTCGGGCGAGGGTAGGGAAGGGCCTCTCTTCCGGCAGTCAATTTCCGTTTCCGCTTCCATTTCAAAGACAGTGGCAATACTTGATTTGCGGGGAGCAAAGCCCAGCTCTTCCTTAATTTTTTTATTTGAAACCGTCCACGGATAGCGCAGGTAGTCGAGAGCATCCGAGCGTCTGAACAGGCGCTGCAAGGTGCGCGGAAGCGCAACGCTGTAACCGTGGGCGATCCGAACGGCAGCATGCAGTGGAACTACACCATCCGGAGCGACATTAAATACGCCTGGTTTATCCTGCTCAAGGGCGCAGAGCAGGGCCTCTGCCAGGTCGCAGAGACTGAGAAGCTGCAATGTGGGATCGTGCCCAGGCAAAGTAAATGTGAACCGCCGCATCAGTCGCCGGCTGAGCAAAGCCGGTGAGGGCAGCACGGTTGTGGGACGCAGGATTATGAGTGGTACATTCCCCTTCAAATTCAAACATTGACCGGCCGTCGCCTCAAGCGACTTCCAGCGACTACAAATTTGGTCTCCGCGATAATTTCCAGCGGTGTAATCCTCGCTGACCAGGCCCAGTCTCCAGGGGCCCGTTCCATAAATCAGGGCACTGGAAAGCAGGACTAGTTTCCTTGGCCGGAGCCTGGCAGATCGCTGAAATACCCGTTCAGCTTCGGATAAATCAGGAATTATTCCCTCCCGATCAATTAAAGAAGGAATGTAGACGTAACTCGCCTCCGGATCGCTTTCATCTGCACTATTGCAAAAGCTACCGAGCTCGGCAAAGTAGCATTCATGGGTGGTTCTTGCCTGGCTGAGAATCTGCAAGATGCTGTTTGCCCAGCGATTATCCTTTTGGGCGATGAGCGCTATTCTGGCCATCTCACGCTACTCGCTAGTGCGTTTCGTTCAATTCGTTCTGTTGAAGGGGTCGTACAGGGACATGCGCAAACCAGCATTGGTGATTCAAGAGAATTCCAGCAGAGTTCATTGAATAGAGGTCCACACTTCAAGCAGCGTAGGCGACTGAGACACTGAAGGATGGTCATCTTTCAGGTGTGTGGACAGGGGATTGGACCCAATACCTTACAACTTTATAAGACTGAACTGAAGCACCGCCAAACCGGTATCGGAAACAATTCGATTCAAGGCCGACCAGTAGTCCTGGGTCATGTCATAGAGGTGGCCTAGTTTTGGGGACACCCCGACTTGGCGAAAAATCTCGTCCCGGTCGTACTCGTTCCACACCTCGGCAATCTTCCCATTGACAAGCCGGAATTTGCTATTGCCATGGATCAGGATGCGCTTCCCTGAGGCTGGAACTCCATTGCCTTTGCCCGTGTTCGTTCCCAGTGCAGTCCAGTTAACCATCACGAAGTCGCGCTGCACCATCATGTTGTCGACCTTCATCACGAGATCGGGAGCCGCCGACCTCCATCCTTTACCTTCCGCCACCGCCTCTTCCAGTCGGTTGTTCCGGCCGCGGAAGTGGACGGCACAGTCCTTGGTATAGATATCATTGATGAACTCATAGCGCCCGCGAGTGAAGAGGTCATCGAATACCCGCCGCACGACTGCTTTGTTCTGTTCATCCGATGCCGGTTGGAGTTGGCCTGGCAGGGGAACTCTGGTCTGAGCCGGCGTAACCGCCTTTTTCTGCGGTGCAACCTGGACCTGACCAGCCGTGTTCTGGGATGAAGTAGTTGGCTTCTTCTGGGCTTCCGCCACAAGAGCCCATGCAACACAGGCGATCCCGATCAGAGAGATTATCCGGTGGAGCTGCATGAGTACCTCCTCATGGGGAACACTTAACACCCCCACTATACTCCAGGCATGGGAATAGTTCCGTAAATAAAGACGCTCCTCG
>Ga0210384_10002300_pt1 | contig 23552 bp, 20 predicted proteins | sample IncBWH2MmetaG_FD_160574 | JGI IMG/M metagenome (GOLD analysis project Ga0210384, IMG submission 160574) | Forest soil microbial communities from Barre Woods Harvard Forest LTER site, Petersham, Massachusetts, United States - Inc-BW-H-2-M | ecosystem: Environmental > Terrestrial > Soil >...
GATTTGCCGGCAGTACTGCGGACGCGCTGTCACTCTTCGGACGCTTTGAAGGGAAACTTCAGGAATACCATGGAAACCTACCGCGGGCGGCAGTCGAATTGGCCAAGGAATGGCGAACGGACCGTTCTCTTCGCCATCTGGATGCGCTGCTGATCGTGGCTGATTCGAAATCAACTTTTCTCCTTTCAGGCAATGGCGATGTGATCGAGCCGGATGATGGGATTTGCGCGATTGGTTCTGGCGGACCTTACGCGCTGGCGGCCGCGCGGGCATTGGCGAAATTTACCAAATTGGCGGCAAAAGATATCGCCCAGGAGGCCATGCGCATCGCAAGCGAAATCTGCATTTTCACGAACGCCAATTTTAGCATCGAAGAATTATGACCGGAAAGTCGGAGAAAGACATGGTGATCTACTTGACCGGAGAATCGCAGGCTGCGGAGCCCGAGCCGCTTCCCTCATTTGACGAGTTGACCCCCAGGGAAATTGTCGTCGAGCTCGATAAATACATCGTAGGGCAGAATGCCGCGAAGAAAGCTGTGGCGATCGCGCTGCGTAATCGCGTCCGCCGGCAAAAACTCCAACCCGAACTGGCTGAAGAGATCCTTCCCAAAAATATTCTGATGATCGGCCCGACCGGCGTGGGCAAGACAGAAATCGCGCGCCGGCTGGCACGATTGGCGGGTTGCCCGTTCGTAAAGGTCGAAGCTTCGAAATATACCGAAGTTGGGTACGTGGGCCGCGACGTGGAGTCCATGGTGCGCGATCTGGTGGAGACTTCGATTGACATGGTGCGTGAAGAAAAACTGGATGAAGTGGCCGAGCGCGCTGAGCAATCCGCTGAGGAGCGTCTGCTTGATTTATTGCTGCCTTCCTCGCCCATGCCTCCCGATGCGAATGCAGCTGCGGAAGCAGCGCGGCGCGAGCAGGCGCAACGCACGCGCGATAAGTTGCGCGCGCAGCTTCGTGAGGGAAAACTAGACCAGCGGCTCGTGGAAGTGGAGGTGCGCGAGCGCGCCATGCCAGCATTTGAAATCATCACCAACCAGGGCGTCGAAGAAATGGACATCAACGTCAAGGACATGCTCTCCGGCTTCTTCGGGCAGCAGAAAAAGAAACGGAAGATGACCGTGGCCGAAGCGTTCGATTATCTGATTCAAGAGGAAGAAAATCGGTTGATAGATATGGATCAGGTTACGCGTGTGGCTGTGGACCGCGTAGAACAGATGGGCATTCTCTTCATCGATGAGATCGACAAGATCGCAGGACGCGAGACCGGGCATGGCCCCGACGTTTCGCGCGAGGGCGTGCAGCGCGACATCCTGCCGATAGTCGAAGGCACCACCGTAAACACGCGCTACGGAATGGTCCGCACGGACCATATTCTTTTTATCGCCGCCGGCGCGTTCCATACCACGAAGCCCTCGGACCTGATTCCCGAGTTGCAGGGACGTTTTCCGATACGCGTCGAACTGAGTTCACTTTCCGAAGCTGATTTCGTTCGCATCCTTACGGAGCCTAAGAACGCCCTGATAAAGCAATATATGGCGTTACTTGACACGGAGGGATTGAAGCTGACGTTCACCGAAGACTCCATTGCCACCATTGCGCGCTTTGCCGCGAAAGTGAACGAACACACTGAAAATATCGGAGCGCGCCGCCTGCACACGATTCTCGAGAAAGTCCTGGAAGAAATTTCCTTTGAAGCACCCGAAATGAAGAAAAAGACGGTGAAGGTGGATGCCGCTTACGTCCAGAAGCAACTTGCGAACATAGTGAAAGACCAGGACTTGAGTCGCTACATTTTGTAGAAAAGATTGAAATGGACAATCCACAGGGCCCACAAGAAGCGCCGAACCCTGCGCGAAATCGATTGACCTCACTCGCGATTTTCCATTTCCCCTTTTTTATTTTTTTGTTTGCGGTCCTTGTGGGGGGTTGCGCCGCGCCCGCAGAACCGATTGAGCGAAAGGCGCCTGTACCAAGAGCAGTAACGGACCTTAATGCAGTTCAGTCGGGCAATGGCGTCGTCCTTCGGTTTACGCTACCGAAGGAAACAGTCGACCGCCGCCCGCTGAAACAACCACCTGCCATTGAAGTTTACAGGATTATTCGGGCTTCCGGCCCAGCCGCTTCCGCCTCGGCTGCTGCTTCACAAACACCGCGCCTGATCCTGACCATTCCGGCTGCTATGGTGGATCAATATATTGAATACGGCCGCATCCGCGTTGTTGATTCGCTCAAAGCAGAAGATTTCCGACCTGATGGGCAGGCCATTGCTGAGTACACCGTACGAACAAGAGCTTCGACTAAGAAGCAGTCGCCAGACTCGAATTCCGCCCAATTGAACATCTACCCCGCGGCGGATTCCATTGCCGACCTTAAGGCAGAAATTGTGCGCTCGGGTGTCGTACTTACCTGGACAGCTCCGCAAAGGACACTCATAGGCTCGTCGCCCACCATTGCGAAGTATCACTTGTATCGCGCCGAGCTCGAAGTAGCTGCCGCTCTAACTGCGACCGAAGCAGAGAACTCAAAATCCAAAACTCCGTTTCTGAAAATTGGAGAAAGCGAGACACAGAGTTATCGGGATTCGCTTGTCGAGCATGGAAAATCATACATTTACTCGGTTCGAAGCGTCGCCCAATACCCAAACGCTTTGATTGAGTCCAATGACTCAAACTTTGGCAAGGTAATCGTGAAGGGTACATTTCCGCCAGCCGCGCCGCAGGGACTTGTGGTTGTGTTCGTCCCTGTAATCAACGAGGCGCCCGAACATATCGAGCTTTCCTGGGCCATTAATCCTGAAACCGATATCGCAGGCTACAACGTCTATCGAAGTGAACAGGAGGGAGCAATTGGGACACGTCTGAACCCGGAGCTGTTGCTTACTCCCGCATTTCGCGATATGAATGCGTTGCCCGGTCGGCGTTACTTCTACACGGTTGCCGCAGTGGACAGATCCGGCAACGAAAGCCCTATCAGCGCGGCTGTACCCGGCAGTTTTCCGGCTGAGAGCCAGCAGGTGCCATGAGCGAACTCTCTCCAACAGGTCAGACAAATTTAACTGCGCAGCGCAATGCAACATTAGTGACGGGTCTCTACACCGGCGCACTGCTCACTATAGTGATGATTGGGGCGCTGGTGGCCGCGAATCGCCTTTCCTGGCTGGATAATCGTGCGCTGGAAAGAAATGCCGCCTCTTACAGTCTATTCGTAATTTTCATGTTGATCCCGGTCTTACGCCACTTGAACAAGCCATTGCAGTTGTTCACCTCGGCCATGATTGGCTGGGTGATATTTGTTGTGTCCTACAATGTCGCGGGATTGTTTTTCCGCAACCTTTTTCAAGTACTGCGCACCCCATTTGAACTGTTGGTGGAAGGCGCTGTTGTATACGGCGTGTTTGCAGTCGGATCGTGGGTGGGTGCCATGGCAATCCACGCTCGGTCGCATCCAATTGCTCCCCGCCGCAGACGAACGGACCACGTCGCGCATCACCACCAATGAAGCTCTGCCGGTTTCAGCCACTCGAATTTGCCTCTCATGCTCTAAGTCTCTCGCATCATCAGATCCACCCCAACCCGCGCAACGGAATCATCGAAGGCGATACGGTTTGGGAAATATCAGGCGACTTGTGGGACCTGCATGAGCGCACCGGCTATTCCAGGCCGCTCGGAACTGTGAAATTGTTGCCACCCACGACACCGAGCAAGATTGTGTGCGTGGGGAAAAATTATGTGGACCACGCCGCGGAAATGGGCGGGCCGCCGCCAAACGAGCCGATCCTCTTTCTGAAGCCGCCCTCGTCGATCGTTGGGCCGGAAGATCCCGTGGTCCTCCCCGTCATTTCGCGTCGCGTAGATTATGAAGGTGAAATCGCAGTTGTGATTGGACGTCGTTGCCATCGCCTGCGTCCAGACGAAGGCGTGGATTCATATGTGCTGGGGTACACCTGCTTCAACGATGTCACCGCGCGCGATCTGCAGAAATTGGATGGCCAATGGACCCGTGGAAAAAGTTTCGACACATTCTGTCCATTCGGTCCGGTCCTGGAGACGAATGCTCCATCAGCAGAGGTCAGAGTGGAAACCTTTGTGAACGGGGTAAGGAAACAGTCGGCGTGCATGGCGGAAATGATCTTTTCCATCGATGTTATAATCCGGTTCATCGCGCAGGTAATGACGCTTGTGCCGGGCGATTTGATCGCCACGGGGACGCCCGCAGGCATAGGGGCGGTGGTGGCTGGCGACGTAATGGAAGTCAGTGTCACAGAAATCGGGACGCTGCGAAACCCCGTGATTGATTCGTTCGAAGACGCCGAAAAATTCTCCTGAGCTGGCAAATATCGTGAAAAATGCAACGATACCGGTTGCGCATAAAGGCGGGCTTTGAAAGAAATACTGGCGGATTGGCACAATTGGATTCCAGCAGCCGGGATCGGCATCCTGGTGATTGTTGGGATCATTTTCTGGCTGCGCAGAAAGCCGGAAGATGAGAGTGAGATCGAGCGACAACGGCGTGCGTACCTCAATCGCGTGGGACGGATCGTAGAAGGTCAAGTACTTGAAGTTGTGAATTTCCAGGGCAATTCTCCGCAAGCAAAGAATTCAGGCCGCTTCAGCAAACGCACAGCAACCGGTCTTGCCAACGGCAAGCAAAAACTCCTCTATTACACCTATTCAATTTCCGGTGTGACCTACGAGACCGCGCAGGACATTACCGGCCTTGAGGAGCAGGCACATCTGGGCGGGGTAATCGCCGGCCAGCCTGCCAGCGTAAAATACGACCCTTCAAATCCAAGTAACTCGATCTTGCTCGCGGATGATTGGTCTGGCTTGCACTGAGCTATTTCCGGGAACCCAGAATACTCGCACGAATATTTCAGATTCTTAAGCCCATACGTAAGTGACTGGTGTACGTCTAATAGCCTGCGAAGAATGACGAACCATCCAGTGATACACTCTCAGGTTTTCCGGAGGGTCAATTTGATTCGTATATGTGCTTTTGTGGGGGCCATAACCTTGTCAGTCGTGTCGGTTTCTGTTCAGGCGTTTGCGCAGCAGGCAGGACAGCTGATTGACCCGAGCCTTTACTCCGGCATGCGCTGGCGGCTGATCGGGCCACACCGGGGCGGGCGTGTTTCGGCTGTCGTCGGCATCCCGGGCGATCCCGCCACCTATTACATGGGTACCCCGGGTGGAGGCATTTGGAAGACGACGGACAGCGGAGAAGTGTGGACTCCAATTTTTGATCGAGAACGTGTCGCCTCTATCGGTGCCCTGGCAATCGCGCCGTCGAATCCTGCGATCATTTACGCTGGCACCGGCGAGCAAACTGCCGGCAATGGTATGTACAAATCGACAGATGCAGGAGCCACCTGGACGAACATCGGATTGCAGGCGACCGGATATATCAGTTCGATCGTGGTGGATCCTCACGAACCTAACATTGTAATCGTCGGAGTAATCGGACATCCCATCTTTGGAATCGCAGCCTCTAGCCCAGACCGTGGCGTCTTCAAAACCACCGATGGTGGCAAGACCTGGACTAAGACGCTTTACCGCGATGAAGTTGCCGGAGTTTCAGATATGTGCGTCGACCCGGGAAATCCGCGCGTACTGTACGCGGCGGTTTGGCATCCCCGCGATTTTCGTACAGATCGTGAGCCTCCAACTGCAACTGACGCCTGGCTGTATAAGTCCACCGATCAGGGCAGCACATGGAGTCAGTTAGCTGCCACGGGCATGCCACCGGGAGCGTGGGACCGCACGGGCGTCGCCGTAGCGCCGGGAAATCACGGTCGGCGGATTTTCGCAATTACCGGGCCGGGCCTGTTCCGTTCAGATGACGCCGGCATCACCTGGCGCCAGATCACCAAGGACCCCCGCGTGGTTGGAAATCTGTATTTCAGCCGCGTTTTCGTTGATCCGCGAAATGCCGACATGGTGTACGTAATGCAGACGTCGCTTTACGGCTCAACGGACGGGGGCCAGACCTTCGCGGCGTTCAAAGGCGCCCCCGGTGGTGACGATTATCATGTGATGTGGATCGATCCGCAAAATTCGCAGCGAATGATTCTAGGTGTCGATCAGGGTGCGGTGATCACACTCAATGACGGAAACACCTGGAGCAGTTGGTTCAATCAGGCGACCGGACAGTTTTACCATGTCTTCACGGACAGTCAATTCCCCTACATCATATATGCACCGCAGCAGGACAGCGGTACCGCGGCGATCTCCAGCCGCAGCGACTACGGCTCAATCACCTATCGTGACTGGTTCTCAATTGCCGGATTCGAATACTCCTACATCGCGCCTGACCCGCTGAACCCGAATATCGTTTACTCGGGCGGATGGTTCGGCAGCGTGGTACGTTTCGATAAAACTACGGGGCAATTTACACATGTATTTATTCGCACCGAGAAATACCACACCGCTACGATGGCGCCCGTGGTGTTCTCGCCGCAAGACCCGCGCACGCTCTATTTCGCGACGCAGTTCGTGATGAAGACCACAGATGAGGGAAAGAGTTGGAAGGAAATCAGTCCCGATCTCACCGTGCGGCCAAAGGCACCTGGGGATGTGGAGCACAAACCCAGCGCTCTCGTGGAACCACGCATCACCTTGCCGCGTGAGTCACAGGGAGTGTTCGTTTCCGCGCGGTTCTCTTATGAGAATGCAAACGAGAGAGAGATTCACGGCATCGTGAACTCCGCGGAGGCCGAACCAGATCCCTACGAAAAAGGCGAGGAAGAACAAGCACCAGGACGACCACACGCGATTACGGTCGTCTCGCCGTCTCCATTACAGGCCAGCGTCATCTGGGCGGGGACGAACAATGGACTAGTTCAACGCACGCAGGACGGCGCTGCATCCTGGCAAAACGTTTCTCCTCCGGAGCTAACGGATAAAGCCAACGTCTGGACTATCGAGCCCTCACACTACGACGCAAACATCGCCTATCTAACATTTGAGATCCGCAAGGACACCACTCCTTACATTTTCCGCACTCGTGATGGTGGCAAGACCTGGCAGAGAATCACGGAAGGACTGCGACCCAACTGGCTGGCGCGTGCCGTGCGCGAAGATGCGGTCCGCAAGGGCTTGCTTTATGCCGCCACGGAGGACGGCGTGTACGTTTCGTTCGACGACGGCGATCATTGGGAATCGCTTCAACTCAATCTGCCTACTTCGGACGTGCAGGACATCACCGTTCACGGAAACGATCTGGTGGCCGCAACTTACGGCCGGGCACTCTGGATTCTCGACGATCTTTCGCCTCTACGCCAGGCCAGCGCCGAAATCGCTAACTCGAATGCCTCTTTACTGCGTCCTGCGGAGGCGATTCGCGCTCGCTGGGACAATGATCAGGAGACTCCGCTACCTCCCGAATTTCCTGCTGGAAAAAATCCCCCCGACGGAGCCATTTTCAACTACTTCCTAAAATCTGTTCCCACCGGTGAGCTCACTCTCGAGATTCACGACGCACAAGGAAATTTGGTGCGGAAGTTTACCAGCCTCGCGCCGGCGCCGGTGACGACCCTTGCCAACGTCCCCGATTACTGGTTCGAGGCTCCTAAAGCCCTCTCGAAGAATGCAGGCCTGAATCGTTTCGTGTGGGATCTTCGTCTGGCTCCGCCACCGGCATTGAACTACGGCTACTACGGTGAAGCTCTCGACTACATTGAGTACACTCTCTCTGATCACGCCATTCCCTACGACACCCCACGTGAGCAGACGCTCGGTCCCTTCGTAATTCCCGGGCAGTATGAAGCGGTATTTATCGGCAACGGGCAGTTGGTGCGCCAGAAATTCACGGTCAGGGAAGATCCGCGCGTGCACATTTCGCAGGACGATCTGGTTGCCCAGTGGAAAGCTGCAAAACGGATCATGAATGGCCTGAAAACCAGCTACGACTCCCACCGGTCAGCCAGCGCGTTGCGCGCTGCCGTCGCCGATAGAGTGAAGAGTCTCGGAGCGAATGCTGAAGCAAAGATTGCCAGCGACGCATTGAAAGATCTCAACAAGAACCTGGAGGCGGTTATGGAGGGCACCCCTGCACTCCCGGGAGTTGGCCCGGTGCATCGGGATCTCTCGCGGACCATGTTCATGCTGGAGAGCTCAGATGCGGCGCCAACGGATGCGGCTCTTGCTTCCCTCGAAGAATCCTGCGCGGAACTCAATGGCGCGCACTCGCAGTGGCGTGAGATCAATGCGCAGACCGTGCCGCAGGCAAATGCGCTCTTGGAAAAATACAAGCTTCCGTCTCTCCCGATTGCGACCGCGGTCCCGGCCGGGGACGCTTGCCACGAGTAAACCTCCCGCCTTGCTCGGCGGAATGGGCTGTGGCACGCTACCCTCGTTGGTGAGCGCCAGCACACCATGAGCGAACACCGAAAACATCACGATCGCTTGGAAGAGTTACGCCAACGAAACGCTGAAGCTGAGGCAGGGGGTGGCACAGAGCGCCGCGAACGGCAACACAAAGAGGGCAAGCTCAACGCGCGCGAGCGGATCGACCTCTTGCTCGATGAGGGATCGTTCGAGGAGTTGGACAAGTTTGTCCGCCACCACGGGACCGATTTCGGCATGCAGGAGCAACGTCCGGCAGGCGACGGCTTTGTCACCGGCTACGGCCGCATTGAAGGCCGCCTCGTGTACGTGTTTGCCCAGGATTTCGCGGTTTTTGGCGGCTCGCTCTCAGCAGCAAACGCTGCCAAAATTACGAAGATCATGGATCTTGCCATGCGCCAGGGCGCGCCGGTAATCGGACTGAATGATTCGGGGGGTGCGCGGATCCAGGAAGGCGTGATGTCGCTGGCAGGGTACGCGGATATTTTTTTACGCAACACACTGGCAAGCGGCGTGATCCCCCAGATCAGCGCCATTATGGGACCATGTGCCGGCGGCGCTGTTTATTCCCCCGCGATAACGGATTTCATATTTATGACCCGCGATACTTCCTACATGTTTGTCACTGGGCCGGACGTTATCAAGACTGTCACGCATGAAGAAGTCACCAAGCATGAGCTGGGCGGCGCGATGACGCACAATGCTACCAGCGGCGTCGCTCATTTCCTGTCGCGCGATGACGCGGAATGCCTGGCCATGATTCGCGAACTCTTGAGCTACCTGCCTTCCAACAACTTGGAGGATCCGCCCCGGCGCGCATCTAGTGATCCCTGGGACCGCACCGCCACCGCGCTGAACGCTCTGGTGCCGGTGGATCCCCTTAAGCCCTATGACATCAAGGATGCTATTCATGCGATAGCAGACGAGGGCGAGTTTTTTGAAGTTCACGAACACTTCGCGAAAAATCTGGTGGTAGGCCTGGCGCGCCTGGACGGTCGACCAGTTGGAATTGTCGCCAACCAACCCTCTTTCCTTGCAGGTGTGCTGGACATCAATGCCTCCGTAAAAGGCGCTCGGTTCGTCCGGTTCTGCGACGCATTCAATATCCCGCTGATCACTTTTGAAGATGTTCCGGGATTTCTTCCCGGCACTCAACAGGAGTTCGGCGGAATCATCAAACACGGAGCGAAACTGCTCTTTGCGTTTGCGGAAGCTACTGTGCCGAAGATTACTGTGATTACCCGCAAGGCCTACGGCGGAGCTTACTGCGTGATGTCATCGAAGCACATCCGCACAGACCTTAATTTCGCCTGGCCCACGGCGGAAATCGCGGTGATGGGCCCAGAGGGCGCGGTAGGCATCGTGTATAAACGCGAGATTGATCGCGCGCCAGAGCCTGATCGCGACAAGCTACGCCGCGAGAAGATTGAAGAACTCCGCGAACGGTTTGCCAATCCGTATGTTGCAGCCGAGCATGGGTACATCGATGCCATCATTGAGCCTTCTCAAACGCGCGCAAGACTCATCACCGCCCTGCGATCCCTTGAAAATAAACGCGATACTAACCCCCGCAAGAAACATGGGAATATCCCTTTATAACGCACCCTCAATGATCTGATCCGGTCTGACTGGATTTTCCCCACGAATTCCTATAGCATCACACGGTTTTGCCTTGCCGCTATTTTCCAGTGCGAGTTCAGGAGAGCATCATGTCCAAGAATGCCAATGAACCGAAGACACTGCCCGAGTCGCTCGATGCATTAATCGAAAAGTACCACCTGCTGCAGCACCCCTTCTATCGCGCCTGGACGGAAGGAAGGCTCTCGAAGGAGTCTTTGGGACTTTACGCGAAGCAGTATTACCAGCATGTGCGCGCCTTTCCGGAAAACCTTAAACAACTGGAAGCTCGCACCAACGGCAGCGTCCGGAAACTCGTACGAGAAAATCTTGCCGAGGAGTTATATCCGGCGGCGCCGCACCCGGCTCTCTGGCGGCAGTTCGCCCGGTCACTTGGAGTTACGGACAAGGCGCTTGATTCCGCGCAACCGCTGCCCGGCATCGCCGCACTTCTCGATACGTTTGACGAAGTTGCCGCTCAGGGAACCGTGGCGCAAGCGATCGCTGCGTTTTACGTCTATGAAGCTCAGGTACCCGAAATCGCCACGCAGAAAATTTCTGGGCTGCGTCAGTTCTACGGCATCACCGATCCGCAGGCGCTTGCCTACTTCGCCGTGCACGAGGAGGCCGACGTGCGTCACCGTGCTGCCTGGCGCGCGTGGCTCGCGAACCAGAAGGATGTCGAAGAGGTGGGCGTCCTGTGCGCGGCCGAGCGCGGCCTGAAGGCATTGTGGGGCGCGCTGGATGCCGTGTATCCGGAAGGATGTGCCGGGAAGAATTAGTTCGCTGCCCCGGCCTCACCTACGCTCAGATTTTTTTATAGGCCGAAGCTTCCACATTTGGCGTCAGCACCGTTACGCCATTCTCCCCGCCGACAAAGACCTGCGAAGCAAATCCGAGAAAGAGTCCGTGTTCTACTACCCCCACGACATGATCGAGGTGGTGCGCGGTTTCTTTCGGTCCCTGCATCGGTCCATAGGCACAATCAACAATGTAATGACCGCCGTCAGTAACGTAAGGCTTTTTGTCCGGCCCCATCCGCAGTGTGGGATTCGCCCCGAGCTTACTCAATTTTCGTTCGGTGGACTGCCATCCAAACGGGACGACCTCGACCGGCACAGAGAAATTTGTGCCGAGTCGCTCCACCAATTTTGTCTCATCGGCGACAACAATCATGCGCTTGCTTGCAGCTGCAACGATTTTTTCGCGCAACAGCGCGCCGCCGTGGCCCTTGATCAAAAACAGTGTGCCTCGCTCCACCTCGTCGGCGCCGTCGATAGTAAGGTCAATCTCGGTGTGCTCTCCGATTGTAGCCAGGGGAATTTTCAGGCGACGTGCCTGCTCGGCAGTACGCTCCGATGTGGGGATTCCAATCATGCGCAAACCCTCTTGCGCAACGCGCCGGCCGAGTTCACCAATCACAAAAGAAGCCGTCGAGCCGGTGCCCAGGCCGACTACCATGCCGGATTCCACCAGCTTTGCGGCTGCCTCTGCGGCAGCTTTTTTCCACTTGATTTGTTCGGCTGCGTCCATCATTTCGCTCTAAAGGTCTAAATTCAGGGCGCGGGCATCATAGCCGCTCAGTGGCAAGTTGCCAACACTTCAAGCTACGTCCGCGCTGGCGAGACGCGGGAAACCGCCACTCGCGAAGTCGGCATGCTAGAATTTTACCCTTGAGCACGGCCACCAAAATGTTTCGCAAAATTTTAATTGCAAACCGCGGCGAGATTGCCGTCCGCATTGTGCGCGCCTGCCGGGAAATGGGCATTCGGGCTGTGGCGGTCTATAGCGAAGCTGACCGTGCTTCGTTGCATGTCCGCCTCGCCGATGAAGCTTACCCAATCGGCCCGGCACCCTCGCGGGAAAGCTACTTGGTGATCGAAAAAATGATCGGCGTCGCGAGGCACGCTGCGTGTGACGCGCTTCATCCCGGATATGGCTTCCTGGCCGAAAACGCTGCCTTGGCACGTGCCTGTGCCGCCGCCGGCATCACTTTCATCGGGCCATCGCCGGAGGCAATGGAACAGCTGGGATCAAAAACTGCCGCGCGGCATTTGGCGCGTGAAGCAGGCGTCGCCACTGTTCCCGGGACTCTTGACCCCATCGAGAAGCGTGAAGATCTTCGCAAGTTTGCGGAGAGCGTTGGCTTCCCTCTTGTCCTGAAGGCGGTGGCGGGCGGCGGTGGAAAAGGCATGCGAATGGTAGAACGCGAAGCTGAGCTCGACGCGGCCTGGCGCGATGCGACTTCCGAAGCGCAGAACTCGTTTGGAGACGGACGGCTATATCTCGAGAAGTATCTGCTGCGGCCTCGTCACATTGAAATTCAAGTGTTGGGCGATCAGCACGGCCAAGTCATCCACCTTGGCGAGCGCGAGTGTTCGGTGCAGCGCCGCCACCAAAAAGTTATTGAGGAATCGCCTTCGCCGATCATGACCTCGGAATTGCGCCGTGCGATGGGCGAGGCGGCTGTAAGCCTTGCACGCGCCGGTCGCTACACAAATGCCGGAACTGTCGAATTTCTCGTGGACGCGGAACGCAAGTTTTATTTCCTCGAAATGAACACGCGGCTTCAGGTTGAGCATCCGGTGACGGAATTGGTGACGTCGGTTGATTTGGTGAAGTTGCAGATCCGCATTGCCGCAGGGGAGGCGTTGCCTTTCCGGCAGCAGGATGTGGCTCTGCGCGGCCATGCTATCGAATGCCGCATTTATGCGGAAGATCCGGACAATAACTTTTTCCCCTCACCGGGGAAAATACTCCAAAGGCGCCTGCCCGGCGGTCCGGGCATTCGCCTTGACGACGGCGTGTATGCTGGATGGACGGTGCCGAATGACTACGACCCCATGCTCGGAAAATTGATTTCCTGGGGCAGCGACCGTGACGAAGCTATTGCCCGCCTGCGACGGGCGCTCGATGAATATTTTGCGAGCGGCATCAAGACCAATGTCGCACTATTTCGCCGCATTCTTGCCACCAGCGATTTTCAGTCTGGTGCGCTCTATACAAGTTGGCTCGACGATTTTCTGCGCACCGAAAGGAAAAACTCCCGCGAGACTCCCAATTTCTCTCAAGATCCGGGAAGTAGCTCGGGCCGCGGGGAAGATGCCGCGATTCTTGCTGCAGCGCTCTGGCACTCGTCGCAAAGCAGGCCCCCCAGAATTTTCGCGTCGGATAACCATGCAGTCCCTGAATCTCGCTGGAAACTCGTAGGCCGGCGAGAGCAAGTGGATCGCGAACCGGTGCGAAAACACTTGGATTGATCCGTGGGGACACCCAAGAAATGAAGCTCGGCGTCAAACTCGAAGGAAAATTGCACACCGTCGAACTGGTACACCTGGGAGAACGCTGGCGCTGTTCTCTGGATGGCAGAGCGCTGAACGCCGACGCGGTCGAAGTAGTTCCCGGTGTTTACTCCATTCTGATGGAAGGACAATCCTTCGAAGTCCGCGTTGAGCCTCTCTCCGGGGCAACTGTCGCCGGACTCCGGGTGATCATTGGAACCCAGGAATTTTTGGTCGATACTTGCGACCCGCGCCGGTGGCAGCGTCGTCGCGGCAGTGCTGCGGAGGCAGAAGGGCGGCAGCAAGTACATGCGCCGATGCCTGGAAAAATCATCCGAGTGCTGGTGAAGGTGGGCGATTCAATCGAAATGAAGCAAGGATTAGTCGTAGTCGAAGCGATGAAAATGCAGAACGAAATCCGCTCGCCAAAATCCGGCAGGGTGGAACGGCTTATGGTCATAGAAGGCCAAACCGTGAACACCGGCGAAGTCCTCGCGATTATCTCCTAGCAACCACACCGGAACCGATGGCCCAAATCGTTAACTGTTTCGCCCATTTGCCGCTTTCAATTCTTCCCAGCAGCCAGGACACCTGCCAGACTTCGTTCTGGATTACGAAGGTCAAATCGTGCACTTCGAGAATTGCTGCGGGGGTAGGAATGAATTTCGCATCCACACTCATGTTGGTCTCTTTCTGGATCGCGGCGGGCATTCTCCTGCTCCTTTGGAGCATGCCGTGTGCGCTCTTGGCAAACCGCGGCGAAAAGCAAGGCCTCAGCTTCTCTATGATTTTTCTTCTTTCGTTTTTCCTGACTCCCATTGCCGGACTCGTATTCCTGTCCGCGGCACGGTCTAATCGAACCACCCAGGTCCTAAGAGAAACCGCAAGCCGCACCTAGTTATCGGGGATCACCCGCGCGCACGAATACTGCACAGGTAGGCCTGGTCGTCATCCCAGTTTCCTAGAATATTTATTCGAATTTCTGATTATTTCGCAGTGGGCAGTTTTCCTGCGGATTCGATGATCTGGCGGGCGAGATAATTCGTCACGTGCGATTCATCGCGTGCCTCCACCAGATATGCAGAACGGAGCAACTGTTCCTTCCGGTTGCGCAGCATGTCGCGAATGGATGTTTGCACTTGAGGGTCGGTGATCTCACGTTGCCCGGCAGGTTCTTTGGCGATCAGCTTCAATATGCGGTACCCGCCCTTGTTCACGGCGATTGGCTGGCTCACTTCGCCTGCCCTCATCGCCAGTACAGTTTTCTTGAGTATCGGATCGGATTGATTGAGTGCGGATTCCGGAACGAAACCGATGTCTCCGCCTGTTGACGCGGTGGAGTCTTCCGAATAGTCCATGGCCAGTTGCGCGAAGTCCGCGCCGTTATTGATTTTCTGCTCCAACAGGCTGGATTTGCGCTTTGCATCGGCCTCATTGGTCGCCTTGTCATTCTTGCGATTATGAACCGATGGATCCGGGTGCGGTGTAATAACGATCTGCGCGATGTGAAATTGCGGCTCAGCCACATTAAACTGTGCGCGATTCTTGTTGTAGAAATCGGAGATATCCTGGTCCGTGATGGCGATTTTTGCGATCACTTCGCGGTTTAGAAGTTTCTGGACAGACAGTTGGCGGCGGATGTCCGTTTTCAAGTCGTCGACCGTGAGGCCACTGTCTTTCAGTTTCTTCTGGAACTCTTCCTCGGTATAAGGACTCTTCGATTCAGTGAACTTGTCTTCCACCTCGGCGTCGCTCGCAATCAGGTTCATTTTTGTGGCGCGCTCGAGCATGATTTCGTTGTTCACCAGCTCATCGAGGATGCTCAATTTCAGTGAGAGCGCTTCCTCCTGCGAGGGCTCCGGCGCCTCGGCATTCACGCGTGTGCGGTAGTACTTCTCCACCACCGCCCGCGGGATTTGCTTGCCGTTAACCACAGCCCAAACGTCCGGCCCGGGCGCCTCTTCCTTTTTGCAGGATGCAGCCAATGCACATGCTGCCAGCGCCGCAAATACCAGAATTCTGCGCTTCAACAGGAGCTCCTTCCGGAAGGAACGCGTTTCAAGCAGCCTTTTTCACGCGGCCGGCGCGAATGCAGGCAGTGCACACGCGCACATGCTTGCGTGCCCCGCCAATCACCGCCTTCACACGTCGCAGATTTGGATTCCAGCGGCGCCGGCGGACATTGTGCGCGTGGCTTATTGTGTTTCCGAAGCTCGGTTTCTTGCCGCAAATTTCACAAACGAGTGCCATCGTTATCTTGCCCCCAACTTTAAATTTTCAAGTGAAACGAATTTTCATGCTATCAGAGATTGCCCGATGCAGGAAGCTATTTGCCCGCACGGAGGCGTCGCGCTGCCCTTTGAAGGGATTTCCAGCCACTTTCTGAATGGAGCTATTTCTTAACTGTAATTACTCTAGCCCAAAAGCTAGCTCAAATTCGTCTTCACTCAATTTGGCGATTTTCGTGAAGGATGCGCATGCACAACTGTGCAAATTGTCCTAGAATCAATTCATCTGCCGCTGTGGGCGTGTAGCTCAGCTGGGAGAGCACCTGCTTTGCAAGCAGGGGGTCGCCGGTTCGATCCCGGCCACGTCCACCAATCATTTCATCTCGTCCCTTAAGGAGGAAAGAACATGGCAGCCTGTGCGCATCTCGATCAAATCCGCCCGGTCGCTCCCAGCAGCCGCGGCTGCGAAGAGTGCTTGAAGATGGGCGATACCTGGGTGCATCTTCGGTTGTGTCTGGAATGCGGCCATGTGGGCTGTTGTGACTCGTCGAAGAATAAGCATGCCACCAAGCACTTTCACCGCTCAAAGCACCCCATCATGAAATCCTTTGAGCCCGGCGAGAATTGGGGCTGGTGCTACATTGACCAGGTGGAGTTGGCTCCCTCTCAAGTCGCGCGTGGCTAGCCCAAAATCGCACCATAGTGATATTGGGACTGTACTAAACTAAAGTGGCGTATCGCGTTGGGCAAATAATAGGTATGCTCCGGCTTGGGGTCAGCGACAATCGGTGTGACCACGAACATGGAATTTGAAAGCAAACTTGCCGAAGCTGATTTGAACTCCGCACAAGAAAACGCACGCTTAAATACGAATTTGCACACGCCGAGCCTTAGAGCCACACACAAACTGGCCTTCAGATGTTTTGCAGTACCCGCGGCTTTGGCGAGCATAATTGCCGTAACGCTCGTGGCCGCACTTTCCTTCGGATGCTATGGCGCGGCCAGGCTCCTGGGAAGAGTTCGTCCCCTGCGCAACGCGTACGAGTTTCTCTCCCGGACTTACGACCGGTTCATCGATCGGCTCGGCCAGAAAGTTCTGCGCGACCCCCGGGATGCCCCCGCCTTGCGGCTCATGGTCTCCCTCACACTTACCGTCGTGCCGATTTTCCTGCTCCAACTTGTTTTGAGGAAACCTCAAGTCTTGCTCGCAATCGCTTTCTATCTTTCTCTGTACGGTCTCAAGTTTGAGCGATTCGTGAGAATGTTCAGCGCCAAACATTTGGAGGCGCACCGGCGCCAGGGCTACTTCTCGGATAAATACGATAAGGTCTTAGGCCGCTACGTCGAATTCTTCCTCGGCTATTTGTACGGCAACGTTCCGGAACTCGATCGGACGGTTCATGTCCGCCTCCATCATAAAGAGAACAGCGGACCCGATGACCCGCTTTCCTCGAGTGATTACGATCGAACCAACCGCCTACATTTCCTTTGGTATCTTTCGGACAACATTTGGACCGTTCTGGGCTTTGCTCCCTACACCTACTTCAGGGCCAGAGGCGATGAAGAAAATCGAAAACGAATGTTATGGGGAATGGTGCGGTACTACGTTTTCTTCGCGGCTGTCTTTATTTACGATTGGAGAATTGGGATTGTGTACGTGTTGGTTCCTCTCCTCTGCATGAACTTCATCACCGCAATCACTGCCTGGGTCCAGCACGCCTTCTATGATCCAGAACACCCCGAGGATTATTTTGCAAATACCGTGACCCACTTTGATGAACTGAACTTCATGAACGAAGGCTACCACCTCTGCCATCACCACCGCGCTGGCCTTCACTGGACCGAGATGCCCGACCATATGGAGCGGATCCGCGACAAGATGAGAGAGTCCGGCTCCCTGGTCTTCCGCGACTTGGATGTGATGGAGCTTTTCCTCGAATTGACCGTCCTTCGGAGAATGGATGTTCTCGCCGAGAAGCTAATCCCCTGGGAGCCCATGAATCACGAGCAACGGTTAGCCTTGCTGGCGAAGAGAACTAAGTATCCGAGAAGCGTCCCTGCTTGACACCCGCTGGACCTATGCAATCGTGACGCGAGAGTATCCTCTCTGGCTGGTGTGCCTCGATTGCAAACGGACCGGTTAGGCAAGTCTCCAGTGCTGAGAGTTTTAGCGAGTACTAATTCCCGCCTAAACCAAAGAACTAAGAAATTGGTGGTACCACAGGGAACAAAAATCCAACCGGCGCTCCATTACGAGATCCGCTGCCATGCCCCATAACTGAGCTGTGCCGGAGCGGGCCGCAGTCGCACCAGGAGCACCAAGATGGCCTCAGAATAGACGCTCTGAAGCACAGAAGGAAAATCGTAATGAGACTCATTAGCCGGATCACATTATTCGTCGCGGTCATCGTAATCGCGCCCACGGCAATCCTCGCCCAGCAAAAGATAAATACTATACACCGGCCTCAATTTGTGGTGGCGGCCCCTCAGCCAAGCGCAAACGTAATTCCTCAACTCGCGGGGAAGTGGGATATTCTTTCCACCGACCCAGATGGGGACTCATACAATTCCGTTGCTGGCGCTTATCTGGGGCCCATTGAATTCACCGTGGACTTCACCCAAACCTCGACAGCACTAACGCAAGTGCCCGGACATGTATTTACAAGTTCCGCGTGTTCTGCCGACGGAACTGCCACCGTAACTGGCACGATCGACCCCGACGGCAACAGCGGGAACGCCAACGTCCAGTTCACCGCGACCGTGGATCAAGGCTACACCTACATCTTCGAAGGCAATTACAAGAAGAACACTCCGGGGCAGATCAGCGGCTCTTGGTCCACGAGCGGGGGTGCCTGCGGCTCGCGGGCCGGCTCCTTTACCGCTTACCAGTACAACCAGCTCACCAATAAGTCCTATAGCGGAGAGTTTACATCGGACGTGAGCGGGACGCAGGTAAGCGGCGTAATTGTGAACATCAAAGAAGCCAACGATTTCTCAGTTTCGGGCACGCTAAGCGGCCCGGCGAGTTCTTGTTTCCAAGGTCTGAGCATCGATTCTACACAGAGTTACACGTCTGGCGGCGTGGTGGAGTTTTTTGCCACCAACTCGCAAGGCGCGCAAGTTGCTTTCAATGCTAGCAACACAGATTCCGCTTACCAGCAGTTGTCAAATGATCAACCAAACGAATCCTCGCTCTATATCACTTATCTCGTGTACCAGAGTGGAGGCGCATGCCACGCTGGTGACAGCGGCCATGATGCTGTGTTTAAGCTTGTAGTGGCAAAACCCGTCAGACTGCCGGTACACCTGCGCACCAGGCGTTAAGCAGGCCCCTGCAAGCAGATCCGTGATGAGTCGCAATCTGACGGCACTGCTCGCAAACCTGCCGTGTCCGGCTTAAGCTTCCATCCAAGAAAAATAATTTCTGTCAAAAAGTTGGATTTTTCCTCGAACCGATGCACAGTGTCTCGGTCACATTTCTGATTTCTCTGTCCAGGCTGGCCGGTTGGAGAGGGTCTTACAGTGATTGCAGACGTCGAAGCCTTGAAAATCCGCCGCCGATTTCGCGTCTTTGAAAACAAGGTTTACGTAAACTCCTGCTCGCAAGGCGCACTTTCGGATGCAGTCGAAAAATCCTTCGTTGATCATCTCCACGCTTGGCACAGGGAAGGCTCCCCGTGGGACCTTTGGGTTCAACAATATGAGGAACTTCGTGGAGCCTTCGCGCGCTTGATCGGCGCGCATCCCGACGAAGTGGCGATTGTTCCGAGTGCTTCGGCAGCCATCAATTCCATTGCCAGCGCGCTCGATTTTCAAAACAAGCGCAAAGTTGTTCTTGGCGAATTTGAATTCCCCACCATGGGACACGTGTGGCTTGCACAGCAGCGCCGCGGCGCGCAGGTGAATTTCGTTTCCGCAAGCGGTAACGCCATTCCCATCGAGAACTACGATCATGCAATTGATCGCGACACGCTGATCGTCCCGCTCACCCACATCTGTTTCCTCAACGGTTTTCGTTCCGACGTGAAAACCATCGCCAGCCTTGCGCATTCACGCGACGCCCTGGTGATGCTCGATGATTATCAGGATTGCGGAACGCGCCCCATCGATGTAAAGGCGCTGGACGTTGATTTCTATGTCAGCGGCGTACTGAAATATCTGCTTGGACCTTCCGGGATTGCATTCCTTTATGTCCGCAGGGAATTGATCTCTTCTCTCACTCCTACCATCACGGGATGGTTTGCGCAGGCAAATCCGTTTGCATTCGATGTGACACAAATTGATCTTGCCTCCACAGCGCGGCGTTTTGAGGCCGGCACTCCGCCGATCCCCAATGTCTGTGCCGCTATGGCATCGGTGAAACTCCTCAGCGAGATTGGATTGGAGCGCATCGCCGGCCGGGTGAAGGAGGCATCGCAGGCTTTGCTCGAAGGAGCTCGTCAACTGGACATTCGAGTGAAGACGCCACCGGATAGTCTCGGGCCGCTTGTCGTCTTGCAGGTGAAAGATGCAAACGCGATGCTCGCGAAACTTGCGGAGAGAAATATCGTTGCGTCCTGCCGAAAAGATGGAATCCGCATCTCGTTTCATGTTTACAACAATGTCCAGGACGTGGCGGCTGTTCTCGATGTGTTCAAAGAGAATCTTGACCTGGTCGTTCGCGCTTCGGCTACACCATGACGCCAACGAGGGACAATTCCATGAATCTTGATACTGTGCGCGAACAGTTTCCCGCACTGCGCGAAAAGACTTTCCTGGATGCCGCTTGTGTCAGCATCGCTCCAAAAGCGGCTGTCGAAGCCATCTCCGATTTTCTTCAGATGGCTTTGTGTTGTCCGGAGCCATCTGCGACGCTGCATCATATCGCCATGGACGACCTGCGCCCGCCTGCGCGCCACGAAATCGCGAGACTGATCCATGCAGACGAAACTGAAATTGCTCTGGTGGAAAGCACAACGCATGGACTGAACATCGCCGCGGAGGCTCTCCCGCTCGAACGTGGAGACCGCGTCCTGCTGTGTGACCTCGAATTCATGCAGGTGGCGCTTCCCTGGTGCCACAAACGAGATCGGGGAGAACTTGAAATCGATGTCGTACCGCACCAGCGCGGCGAAATTCGCGTCAGCGATATTGCCGCGCACATTACACCGCGCACAAAAGTGGTGACCATCAGCAGCGTGCAGTGGAGCAATGGCTTTCGCTTGGACTTGAGTGCTTTGAGCAAAGTCTGCCGCGACGCGGGGGCATGGCTGGTAGTTGACGCCACTCAGCAACTGGGCGCAGTTCCCATCGATGTACACGAAACTCCCGTGGATTTTCTCGCATGTGGCGGACACAAGTGGCTTAATGCTCCATTCGGGCAGGGCTTTCTCTATGTTCGCCGGGAGGTATTGCCGCGTCTGCGGCGTCCCCTCGCAGGTTACTTGAGTCTGGAACCTCCGGCAGGAGGCTGGGGAAATTATTTTCAAACTCCTTCGATCACACCGGTCCGTGATTATCATTTCGTGCAGGATGCACGCGTTCTTGAAATCGGCGGCACCGCAAATTATCCCGGCGCTGTCGGCTTGGCGGCTTCCGTCAAACTGTTGAATGAACTAGGCCCGCAAAAAATTGCCGGGCGCATTTTCGAGCTGACGGATCACTTGATCGAAGGCCTCTCGCGCATCGGCGTCGAACTCGTTACACCGCCCGCTGCTAGTAATCGCTCCGGCATCATTGCCTTCACACTCGGTTCTCCGCAGCGCAATCTTTCTCTGATGGAGCATCTGCTCAATCATCAAGTATTGGTCTCGGTGCGATACACCTCGGGAGTGGGGGGTGTGCGAGTGTCCTGCCACTTTTTCAATTCTGCGGAAGATGTGGACCGGCTGTTGGAATTGACGGCGGAATTTATTCGTGGGCGCAGCGCGTCCATCGCCACTTAACCGAATGGAGCCGGCGCCGCGATGAGCAGCGAACTCGATCTCAAAGACACGGCGGCCACTCTCGCGCGCGAAAGCGGACTGGCCCGCCAACTCACCGCGCGCCAGATGGGAATGATCGCGATTGGCGGCGCGATCGGCACGGGATTGTTTCTCGGAAGCGCGCTCGCAGTACGCACGGCTGGACCAGCGGTCATTTTGAGTTACCTGATTGGCGCCATCATCGCGCTGCTGATGATGGGTGTGCTCTCGGAGATGGCCGTCGCACATCCGACTGCCGGATCTTTTGGGCTGTATGCGGAATTGTACGTTTCGCGCTGGGCCGGCTTCGTGGTGCGCTACACATACTGGGCCTGCCAATGTATCGCAATCGGCGGCGAAGCGACGGCTGTGGCCACCTATTGCCAATGGTGGTTTCCGGAGACACCGTTGTGGATCTGGGTTGTGCTGAGCTCTGCTCTGATCGTGGCGATCAACGCTTTCGGCGTGGGCGGGTTCGGAGAGTTCGAATACTGGTTTTCGTCCATCAAAGTTACGGCCATCGTTGTTTTCATCGCGGTCGGGATTTTCGAGCTCGTCACCATTGGTTCGCATCATGGCATCGGCCTCCACAATTTCACCTCGCACGGCGGATTTCTTCCATTCGGCATGAAGGGCGTCTGGATGGCCATGGCGTTCGTGATCTTCAGTTACATCGGCACGGAAGTGATCGCGGTGACTGCAGGCGAAGCGAAGGATCCGCAGACTGCAATTCCTCGCGCGCTTCGGTCGATGGTCGGCCGCTTGATCCTCTTTTATGTCGGGGCGATGGTGGTTCTCATTGGCCTGATGCCGTGGAATCAGATTGAGCCTGGCGCGGCGATCACGGCCAGCCCATTCGTGAAAGTTTTCGATTCCATCCACATTCCCGCGGCCTCCCACATCATGAATGCTGTGGTGCTCACCGCCGCGCTCTCCAGCATGAATTGCAATCTCTACTTGTGCACGCGCACCATGTTTTCACTTTCGCGAGGAGGCTATGCTCCCGCTGCGCTCGGGCGCGTGACCGCCAAGGGCGTTCCCGTTGGCGCGCTTACCATCTCGACTGTGGGAATTCTGATCGCCAGCATCGTCGCTTACGTTTATCCCAAGTCTGCTTATGTCTATTTGTTCGGCGTCGCATTGTTCGGGGCCCTGTTCGTCTGGATGATGATATTCATCACGCATCTTTTTTTCCGGCGCGCCTGGGTGGCACGAGGCGATGCGCGGCTGCCGGTGCGGATGATCGGATTTCCATTCCTTACGATTCTGGGAGCAGCACTGGTCGCCGGAATCATCATCAGCACGCACTGGGTGGAAGGAATGCAACCCGCGCTGGATGCAGGCCTGCCGTGGCTGGGCTTTATCTCTCTGGTATATTTTTTCTGGATGCGCAAGCCAAAATCTTCCGCCGTTCCGGGCGGAGTGACACCCTGACAATGCGGTAGAATGAGTGCGCTCGCCAGCCGCTTCCATGCCGGCGGCACAGAGGAAACGCGATGGACCGCCAGCATTTCTACTCGATCATGAACGGCGAAGGGACGCTCGATTATGAATTGTACTTGAATACGAAAGCGCTCCTTTCCTGTCAAAAAGATTTCAAAGATTTTTGCAACGCCGATGAAATGCAGTTTCAGATCGTCCACCAGGTAGAAGAGATGTGGATGAAGCTGATCGGCTATACGCTGCTCGATATCGACGACTACTTGCAGCAGGAGAACACCAACCGGGTGATAACTTTGTTTCGCCGCGTGCACATCGCCATGCGCCTGCTTTCCGAGCAGCTTTCTCTGCTCGAAACCATGTCGCCGAAGGAGTATCAGGAAATCCGGTTGCAACTGGGAAACGGAAGCGGGCAGGAATCTCCTGGTTTCCGCAGCCTGCTGAAGATGCATCCGCACATCTGGCACTCCTACAAGACGCACTATCTCGAGAAGCACAATCTGACCATCGAGCAGATTTACAATTCGAACTACACGCATTCGGATGCCTATGTGATAGCCGAAGCGCTGGCGGAATTCGATGAATTATTTCAACGCTTCCGATTCGTTCACCTGCAACTGATTCAGCGCAGTATTGGGCTCGGGTCGAATTCCTTGAAAGGCCGGTCGGTAGAATTGTTGAACGAAGGATT
>Ga0210384_10002301_pt1 | contig 23544 bp, 14 predicted proteins | sample IncBWH2MmetaG_FD_160574 | JGI IMG/M metagenome (GOLD analysis project Ga0210384, IMG submission 160574) | Forest soil microbial communities from Barre Woods Harvard Forest LTER site, Petersham, Massachusetts, United States - Inc-BW-H-2-M | ecosystem: Environmental > Terrestrial > Soil >...
GTCTCTTTGTAATTCGCCGTTACCCACACATCTTGCAGCGGCACCACCACCAGCAATCCCTGCCCCGCTTGCACGATCTGCCCGGTCTCGACTTGCTTGTGCGTGGCCACACCGTCCACCGGCGCAACGACATCCGTGTAGCTCAAGTTCAATTGCGCCGCGTCCAGCGCCGCGCGCGCCTGCGCCACCTTGGCCACTTTCGCCTGAGCATCCGCCGTACGCATGCCTACCTGCTTTTTGTTTGCCTGCGCTCCGTCTACTCCGGCGCGCGCCCCCAGCACCCGTGCCTTGGACGCGTCCAGTTGGGCCTTCACCACTTCCACATTCCGCTGCGCTTGCACCAGTTTTTCCTGGTCCGCTTTTAGGGCGCTGGCGGTCGCGTCCGCATTGGCCCTGGCCGCGTCGAACTGCTGCTTCGAAATCTCGTCCCTTTCCATCAGCGGCTTGTACCGCGCCAAGTCCGCCTGTGCCAGTGCCGCGTTGGCCATGCTCTTGTTCACGTTCGCTTGCGCGTACGCCAAATCCGCCGTTTGCGCCTGTTCGTAAGTCGCTTGCGCTTTCGCTACGTCCGCCTGCGCTTCCAGCAATTGCGCGTCCGCGTTGGAAGTCCCGCTCGCCACGTTTTCTGCCGTCCTCGGAACGTCCACTCCCGCCGACCGCGCCTCGCCTTCCGCCAAGTCCAGTGCTGCTTTTGCCTGATCCACCGCAGCCTGGTAATCGCGCGGATCGATCTTCACCAGAACTTGTCCGGCTTTCACCGCTTGGTTGTCATCCACCAAGACGTTCGCCACTTTCCCGTAAATCTTCGAAGCGATCGGCGTGATGTGCCCGTCGATCTGCGCGTCATCCGTGCTCACACGGTTGTGGTAGTAGAGGAACAATCCCACGATCACGGCGATCAGCACCAGGCCGCCAAGGACTGCCAGCCGCTGCACCCTCGGATTCGCAAATCCCTTGGCTTCTTTCTCCAACGGCACTTCTTCCACGACCGGCCGCACTTTTGTCGCGTTTTCTAGCCCGACCTCGATCTCAATGCTCATTGGTTCCTCTCACTTCGAGTAGACTTTCTCCATCTGCCCAATCGATCGCGCATAGTCCGCGCGCGCCTGATTGAACCGGTAAAGCGCCGCGATCTGATTATCGTTCGCGCGCGCCAGCGAATCCTGCGCCTGGATCACTTCGATATTGTTCGCCACACCCGCCTTGAACCGGTCTCGCGCCTGATCCACTTCTTCTTTCGAAAGCTGCACGCCCAAATTCGCCACCACCACCTGGCTCCGTGCCGAATCCAAATTGATCAACGCCGTCTTCACGTCCAGCGCGATCTGATTTCTCAAATCGGCTTCCTGCTGCAGCAATTTCTGAATTTCCAAATCCGCCTTCACGATCTCCGCGCGAATCCGCCCGCCGGTAAATATCGGCACGCTCACACCCGCTTGATAGGTGTACGTCGGAATCCCCGTCGTCGACGAGCTGCCTTCATAGGCCCAATTGCCGTTGAAGTTCAGCGTCGGCAGCCGCGAATCCTGGGAAGCTTTCTTTTCCAATCCCGCGGCTTTCAGTCGCTCCACCAGCGCCTTCCACTCCTGCCTCTCGCCCAGCGCCGATTCGATGCTCGCCTCGACCGCCGGCTGCGGCGTATCGAAAAAGCTCAGCGAATCCGCCAATTCGATGCCCTGCCGTGGGTCCAGATTCAGTAGCCTGCTAAGTCCAAAAAGTGATGTGTCGCGGTCGGCCTGCGCCTCGAGCAGTCTCTGCTTCTCGTTCTGCAGCTCCACATTCGCGCGCAGCGTATCAATCCCCGTCCCAACTCCTTCCTTCTGCACGTCGGCCGCCTGGTCATAAAGCGCCAGCGCCAACTCCACGCGCGACTGCGACGCTTCGACATTCGCCACCGCCCGCAGCGTCCCGATGTACTGCGACACCACCAGCAGAATCACCTGCTCCCGCGTCGAAAGGCTGTCTGCCTGGCCGGCAATCGCCGTCTCGCGCGCGGCCTGGTACCGCCGAAACAACGTCAAATCAATCACCGGCGCGCTGAATCCCGGCCCCGCCGAGAAAACCTGGAACGGTCCGCCATGTTCAGGAAATCCCGGTATTTTCTTGCCAAGAAATGCCTGAAGGTTGATGCGCTCTACGGCATCCGTAACGTTCAAGCTCGCCTGCGGCAGCAAAGCTGCCCGCGCCACATTCCGGTCCGCGACGCTTTGCGCCGCCGTCAAAACCGCAATCTGTGCCGTGGGATTCTGCTTGAGCGCCAGGCTCACCGCCTGATCCAGAGTCAATCGCAGCACTCCGCCCGGCGCATCGCCTGGCAGCGGGCTCTGCTTTGACGTTCCTTGCGCGTGAGCCATCACCGGCGACACCAGCAAGCTGAAAAACGCCACATAGAAAATAATGTGCGAGCCCTTCTTGCGGCCCCAGCAGCCTGCCTTCCCCGAGCGGTCCCGCCCAGCGATCTCCTCGACGATCGCTTCGTTCAGGCACCCTTCCGCAATCAGCTTTCCGCCCTGCTCGTGGATCTCTTTCAGCAGGGCCTTGCCCGCCGCATCAATAAAGCTCACACCGCACAAATCCACACTGAATTTTTCCTCCGGCGCCCGGGTGCGCCAGCACTGGTCGAGCGCCTTGACCCAGGGCCCCGCCAGGCGTCCTTCGACGCTCAACACCGTCTTGCCACGTTTCTTTTCTGTTGTAATTCTCAACATGATTTTGCCTTGGTAAGCTCAGTAGATGCACTAGACCCTCCAACGGATGTTAAATCTTATCAATAATTAAACTGTTCATTTTAAATGATTTAATGGAATTCCAGGGAGAACGATGGGCCAATTGATGTGCCAATATATGGGCAAATGACATTTCTACTTCGAAGCATTATGACGATATACGGTCAGTCTTTGGGGTACGAACAGGCCAAGCTGGGACAGGGCAGGAACAGCGACCGCTATTGCTTGAACCAGTCAGTCGTCTTTAGTTCTCGCAAGTGTGGTCGTCACTTGCCCGGCGGGTTCTCGCCGTTCTGCTTTTTTGCCGAGGAAATCCGCACTACCGCCGAACCGCTATCGCCTGTAGTTCAAAGTGCCCGCCGCGCAGGAGCGATCCCGCTCCAATGAATTCCCGCGCCGGGAAGTCCTTGGTCGTGAAGTAGCTCTTATAAATGGGGTTGAATTTGTCGAAGAGCGACAAATCCGTGCAGGCAATCTGCACATACACCAGGTCGTCCATGGTCATACCCGCCTGCGTCAGCGTGCCCTTCAAACTATCAAGCATGAGCTTGATCTCATCTTCAATTTCCACCGGCGGCTTCCCTGTCTTGGGGTCCAGCCCAATTCTTCCGGCCAAATACAACGTGTTCCCCGCAAGAATTCCGTCACTGTAAGGGGCTTGCACGGTTTTCTCCGGCGCGTTGAACACCTTGCGGGTCTCGGGCGCAGGCGGCGAAAACGCCCCACGAACGGTAAGAACTCCCCCAACAAGAAGCACGATAAGCAGAAAACTGACGCGACGATTCACGGTAACCCTCCATTCGAATTTCGGAGAAAAACGAACTCCTGTAAGCTCGGCGCGAGTGTAGCTCGCAATTCGTTCCGTAGCAACCAGCCAGTAGTGCAGAGACTTCTGTGCCCCGCCCCGCCGCAGCAGCGAAATGGGTGAGCACCTTCACCGTCTACCAATGCTAGAATGCCGCTTCTTTTCCGAGGTGACCCCATGCGCTGCGCAATTCGAACCGGCGTGCTTTCTCTCGCCGCCGCACTCTCTATCTCCGCCCCGCTCTTCGCCCAAAACGACCTGGACCAGCGCATCAACAGGGAAGCCGAGTCACTCCTGGCGACCTACAAACATCTCCACGAAAACCCCGAACTCTCCACGCAAGAAAGGGAAACTTCCGCGCTCCTAGCCGCGGACCTAAAAAAATCCGGCTACGAAGTCACCGACCATTTCGGCCAGTACACCGAGCCCGCTCTGACTGCCTACGGCGTCGTCGCTGTTCTCCGCAACGGGCCCGGCCCGGCGGTTTACGTTCGAACGGACATGGACGCGCTTCCGATCATCGAAAACACGGGCCTCCCTTACGCCAGCCACGTAAAGGCGGCCCGCGCGGGCGGGGGCGAAGTCGGCGTAATGCACGCCTGCGGGCACGACCTGCACATGACGGTTTTTCTCGGCACGGCGCGCCTGCTCGCGCAACTCAAAGATCGCTGGAGCGGCACCGTCGTCCTGATCGGCCAACCCGCTGAAGAAACCGTCGGCGGCGCGCAAGCCATGCTTCGCGCCGGGCTCTTCACCAAATTTCCCAAGCCGGACTACGTGCTCGCCCTCCATGACACGTCAGCGGTGCCTGCGGGAAAAGTTTCCTGGCACGCCGGCCCTCTTCTAGCCGGCGCTGATTCCGTCGACATTACGGTCCGCGGCTACGGCGGCCACGGCGCCGCGCCGCAAGCGGGAAAGGATCCTATCGTCATCGCTTCGGAAATCGTGGTCGCACTGCAAACCATTGTCAGCCGCGAAATGGATCCGCAGCTTCCCACGGTCGTGACCGTCGGCTCCTTCCACGCCGGCACGAAACACAACATCATTCCCGATGAAGCCCGCCTGCAGCTCACCGTTCGCACCATGAATCCCCAGCAGCGCGAAAAAGTCCTAGCCGCAATCTCCAGAATCACAAACGGCGTTGCCGCCGCCGCAGGGGTTCCCGCCGAGCGCGCACCCCTTGTCGAAGTGGCCCAAGACCATGTTCCCGCCACCATCAACAATCCTGAACTCACGCGCAGCGTCGGCGCGTCGCTCGAGCGCGCCCTCGGACGGGAAAATGTGCTTCCCGGAGAGCCCATCATGGCCAGCGAAGACTTCAGCCTTTTCGCGCTCGAAGATCCCAAGCCGCCCACGAGCATGTTCTGGCTAGGCGCCGCCGACCCCGCAAAACTAAGAGATGCCATGGAAAAAGGCACACGCCTCCCCGGCCCGCACTCCAGCGAATTCGCGCCCTTGCCAGATCCCGCCATTCGAACCGGCGTTAAAGCCATGACCTCCGCCGTGATGGACCTGCTAAAAAAATAAATCCTCGAAATCGTTTGAAAAAGCTCCAGGAAATGCAGGGTTGTCTGCTGGTGCGTTCCCGTTTCGAACGGAGCTCCGGCGAAGCGTTGGAATACGTTTTACAGCACAATCAAGCCGATGCGAATGAAGTAAAGTGAAGTGATCCCCACCACGGCCCAGAGAAGTACGCCTTGCAACAGCGGGCGCCATCCCACCGCCTTCAGAGTGGAGCGCGAGATTCCCGTGCCAATCAGGAAGAGAGTAGCCGCGAGACCGAGACGGCCGAGAGTGAACAGTGACAGGGAGAAAGGAGAGATGGCCGGAAAAGAGGTGTTGAAGACAGCCGCGAGGCAAAAAAACAAAATGAACCACGGAAATTGGATTCTCGTTTCATCGCCAGTTTTCGTTTTACCGCGAATTGTCGATTCGCTGCCGACTGGCGACTCGCTGCGGATTTTGCATGCGCCGTCGATCTTGGATTTGGTGCGCTTGATCGCGGCTGTGGCGAGCGCTAGCGGAACGATCCACAGTGCGCGGGCTAACTTCACCGTGGTGCCGATGACCAGGGCTTGCGGACCGTATTTGGCGGCGGCGCCGACTACCGAACTTGTGTCATGAATCGCTAGCGCGGCCCAGAGGCCGAATTGCGATTGCGAAAGATGAAGCGCGCCGCCAATCGACGGAAAAATCAGTAGCGCGACGGAATTCAAAATAAAAACTGTGCCGAGCGACACGCTCATTTCCTGGTCGTCGGCATGAAGGATTGGACCGATCGTTGCGATGGCGCTGCCGCCGCAGATTGCCGTGCCGGCGGTAATCAGGAATGCGGAATTGCCGCGAACCTCGAAGATTTTCCCGAGACCGAGACCGGCCAGGAGCGCAAACGAAATTCCCAGCGCGGTGTACACGAAGCCGCTGCGGCCGGCTTTCAGCACTTCGTGAAGATTCATTCCGAAGCCGAGCGCAACGACGCATACCTGGAGAAGGATTCTTGCGGAGGCCCGTGTGGCTGCGGCGTACGGAAGCGTGAAACCGAGACCGAACAGAATGCCGATGGTGAGAGCTAGGGGAGGGGAAAGAAGTCCTGTGAACGAAAGGACGAGTGCGAGAAAAAATAGAATTTTTGCGAGCAGGAGCATCGACCGTCGAAAGAATATCAGGCCAGCCACGGCCTGGGCCAGTGGGCCGATGGATTGCGAAAATGCCTGTTGTGAAAACACAGGCCATGGAAACGCACGCTCTGAAAAGGCGCCCTGACGGGATGAAACGCACACTGGTCGGAAGATGTTCGGGCGCGAGGCGCGATGTTCCGCAAGATGCCGCTATTCGTTGGGCTTCTCCGTAAGCGTTGGTTTGGGCTTGGCGGCTGCAGCGGGCGGAGCGGGAACTGTCGCCGGCGGTGTTGGAGCGGCGGGATCTATGGGGTTCTTTGGTTCAGCCGAAACTTCGGCGATGATTTTTTCTGTGGCGGCCTTGCTGACGGCGCAGGCGGAATCCCAGATGCGGCATTGCGCGAGAGTGAATTTGCAGCCGCACGTGCAGGCGTCGGCGTTGAAGCGGTGGAGCACGATCTTTTTTTGTTCGGGCGTCAGTTTCGAGAGGTTCACGCCGGGAAGCTCGGTAGCGCGATCGGCGTGCGCGAGAAAGACCTCGCCCTTGTCCTCGAAGGTTTCGACTTTGGCCATGATGGGCATGCCGAGGAGGGCGCGAATTTCCGTTTCATAAACCGCGGGATTCCAGAGGCCGACGTGCTTTTGCACGACGCGGCCTGCGGTGTCCAAGACGAAAGAAGTGGGTAGGGCGGGGATGCCGCCGAATTGTATGCGGACGTCATTGGGGGTCATGGCCACGGGATAGTTGATGCCGGTTTCCTGGACGTACTTCTGGATATCAGCCTGTTCGTCGTCGACGTTGAGGCCGATGATTTGAAGGCGGCCTTTGTAGCGGTCTTGCAGAGCGATGAGGTCGGGAATTTCTGCGCGGCAAGGTCCGCACCAGGTAGCCCAGAAATTGAGGAAGACAACTTTGCCTTCGAGTGCGGCGATGGTGAGCGGCTTGCCGTCGAGCGCGGTGAGTTTGAAGTCGGGAGCGAGATCGGGGTTGCGGACGAAGCGGATGACGGGCTGGTTGTCTTGCGGCGCAGCAGCTTGTGCGCTAGCCAAAACGGGTGCAAGGAAAAGAAGCAATGCCGCAAGTCGTTGCCGACGGCAGGTCATAGAGTCCCCCCATAGAAGACCACATTGAACGGCGCACGCCAAGTGCCTGGCAGAAACTGTTCAGAAACTGTGGCTGGCGGCGCTTCATGCGCCGTGGAGGTCATTTTGCTGGTCCTCTTGCCGGGCCATGCAAATAGCGGAAAATACTTGACACCCTTCCTTAACGGCGCCGATTGGGCCTGCCCGCCAGGAGTGTAGCGTAGGGACGATGAACTCGAGGCGATTACTTTTCGGCGACCGTGAGGGTGGTTTCGATCAGGTCGACGGAATTCCCGCCGGCCATGATCTTGAACGCGCCGGGCTCGACGACGCGGTGCATGTCGCGATTCAGGAAGGAGAGGTCATCGAAACCTAGAGTGAACTCCACAGTTTTTGTCTGGCCGGGATCGAGCGTAATTCTGCGGAAACCTCGCAGTTCCTTGATGGGGCGAGTGACAGAACTGATTTCGTCGCGGATGTAGAGTTGGACGACTTCCTCGCCGCGGACTTTGCTGATGTTGGTTACGTTTACGCTGACGCGGGTAGTGCCTTCGGGGCCGATGGAATCTGGCGTGGCGTGGAGATCGCCGTACCTGAAAGTGGAATAGCTAAGGCCCCAGCCAAAGGGGTAGAGAGGTTGCGTGGTGCTGAAGAGATACTCGCGCTTGGCGGAGGGTTTTTGATAGTAGTAATCGGGAAGCTGGCCTACGGAGCGAGGGACGGTGATTGGCAATTTTCCACCCGGACTGTAGTCGCCGAAGAGGGCTTCAGCGGCGGCCGTGCCGCCTTCCTGGCCGAGATACCAGCCATCGAGAATCGCGGGGATATTTTCGGCTAGATACGTGATGGCGTTGGGGCGGCCGTGAAGCAGAAGGGCAACGACCGGCTTGTGAGTGGCGAGCATGGCTTTGGCCAGGTCGTCTTGATTGCCGAGGAGCGTGAGATCGTCGCGGTCGCCTTTGTGTTCTGGCGCCCAGGCTTCGCGAGAGGTCTGTTCATTGTCGCCGAGGACTAGGATGATGACATCGGACTTCTGAGCGACTTTGATGGCTTCCGCGATGCGCTGCGCGTTTTTGGAGGGATCGCCGGGCTCAACTTTGTCAGCGTCCCAGTCGGGAATGCTTTCCGTGATCTTGGTGCCTTCGGCATAGAGAACTTCCGCGCTGGAGCCGACACGATTTTGGATGCCCTCGAGAATGCTGACACCGCGGCCGGGCTTGTTGCTGTACCCGCCGAGATGCACGTCGTGCGCGTTGGGACCGATGACGGCGATGTGTTTGTACTTGGCGATCTCCAGCGGAAGAAGATGGTTCTGGTTTTTCAGCAGCGTAAGCGTCTCGCGCGCCGCTTGTAGCGCGAGTTTCTGATGTTCGGGGCTATTAGTGATTTTTTCGGCGTAGGCGGAATCGACATAGGGATCATCGAAAAGGCCAGCGAGGAATTTTGCTCGGAGCACGCTCGCGGCGGCGCGATTCACGGCAGCTTCGGAGACCGTGCCGTTGTGCACCTGCTGAACGAGACCGGGATAAGCGTCCGGAAACGGCAACTCGAGGTCCACGCCGGCGTCGAGAGCCAGGCGCGCGGCGCCTTCCTTATTCGCGACGACGTGATGGATGCGAATGAGTTCGCTGATGCCGAAATAATCGGAGACAATGACGCCGTTGAATCCCCACTCGTGGCGCAGAATGTCGGTAAGCAGATGTTTGTTGCTGTGCGAAGGGATGCCGTCGATTTCGTTATAGGAGGCCATCACGGTGTGCACATGAGCTTCTTTTACGGCGGCTTCGAACGGCTTCAGCCAATATTCCCGGATAACGCGCTCGGAATAGTTTCCGGGGGCCACGTTGGTGCCGCCTTCCGGCTGGCCGTGCACGGCGAAGTGCTTCGCAGTAGCCATGACGTGCGATTTGTCGACACCGGGGCCATCGCCTTGAAGGCCTTTTATTGCCGCGACGCCGAGGCGCGACACGAGGTAGGGATCTTCCCCGTAGGTTTCTTCGGTGCGGCCCCAGCGCGGATCGCGCGCGAGATCGAGAACGGGAGCGAGGCATTCGTGCACGCCCCGGGCGCGTGCCTCCGCGGCATCGGCGGCGAAAACCTCGTGCAGCAATTCCGGATCCCAGGTGGACGCAAGCCCGATCGCCGCGGGATAAGACGTGCCCCTGTCGGCGACGTGGCCGTGCAGGCATTCGTCATGAAACATGACGGGAATGCCAAGCCGCGTGTTCTCCTTCATCCACTTCTGGAGCGTGTTGGTGAACTCCGCTTCCTCGCGCGGGCCTTTGGAGACTTCGCTCGGACGCGACATCTGGCCGATGCCGTCCTTCAGCAGCACAGCCGCGTGGTCGGGGAGGAACGCGCCTTGGTCATCGACGAAGCGCGACTCCGGAGTGCGCATGAACGCCGGGTTCTCCCAGACGCCTTCCATTTGGGCTACTTTTTCCTCCAGCGTCATGCGCGAGAGAAGATCGGCAAGACGCTGCTCCACGGGCAGCCCGGGATTGCGGTAGGCGGGCGTGTCTTGGGTCTGGCAGCGGAGGAAGATGGGGCCGCCAATGAGGAGCGTGAAACATGCGGCGACAGCGGGGCGGGCGGGAGAAAAAAGCTTCATCAAAACCTCCGACAAAAAATAGCGATACTTGTAAACTGAAAAACGGCTGGTACTATAGCACGGCCCGTTAACGTACACGGCCAATCTTCCCCTGGGCTGACGGAAGGCGGGCCATCCTATGCGTCGCTTCCACCTTCTGCACATGGCGGTTTACGGAGCGCTTCTGTTTTTGGGGCTTGGGGCCAAGTGCGCACGCGCCGAGACGGGCGCTGACGCGTGGCTTCGCTACCTGCCTCTCGAGAAGAACGCCGCGCGGAAATACGCGAGGTTGCCTGCGAGCGTGGTTGCGCTCGGGGATTCGCCGGTGCTCGGATCCGCGAAAAGCGAATTAATTCGAGGGATTCGCGGAATGCTGGCGAGGCCGCTGCGCGAGGAGAACAGTCTCCCGCACGAAAGCGCGATTATTCTGGGCACAGTTTCCGCATTGCAAACGGCGGCGCCAACCTTCCTTGAGCACGTCGATTTTCACGGCGACGGTTTTTTGCTGGCTACCGTGCAGTTGCACGGAGTCGCATACTTCGTTGTGACGTCAACGTCGGAGCGCGGCGTTCTCTACGGTGTGTTCGCGTTGCTTAGCAGGATCGCGCGAGGCGAAAGTGTTTCGGCGTTGCGCGAGACGCAGCAGCCCGAAGCGCCGATTCGTTGGGTGGACCAGTGGGACAATCTGGACGGTCGGATTGAGCGCGGCTACGCGGGCGCGTCCATTTTTTTTGAAAATGGCAATGTGCGCGCCGACCTCACGCGGGCCGCCGACTATGCGCGACTTCTCGCTTCCGTTGGTATCAACGGATGCGCGATCAACAATGTCAATGCAAATCCGCACGTCCTGGAAGACAGCTTTTTGCCGCAGCTGGCTCGCGTTGCCGATGTGTTTAGGCCGTGGGGAGTGCAGCTTTCTATTTCCGTCGACCTCAGCAGCCCGAAAGTGATCGGCGGCCTGGACACGTTCGATCCTGCCGATCCTAACGTTGCCGAATGGTGGAAGAAAAAAGTTAACGACATCTACCGGCTGATTCCAGATTTTGCGGGTGTTGTCGTCAAGGCCGACTCGGAGGGCCGACTCGGTCCCGCCACCTACGCCAGGACTCCTGCCGATGCCGCCAAGGTCATTGCGCGGGCCCTTGCACCGCATGGCGGAATCGTTTTTTATCGCGCGTTTGTCTACAACCATCATCTCGATTGGCGCGACCCAACGAACGACCGCGCCAAGGCGGCTTACGACATCTTTAATCCGCTGGACGGCAAGTTCGACGACAATGTGATCATCCAAATCAAACATGGCCCGATTGATTTTCAGGTGCGCGAACCGGTGTCACCGCTCTTCAGCGGCCTCGAAAAAACGAATGAAGCGATCGAGCTGCAAGTCACGCAGGAATACACCGGCCAGCAGCGGCATTTGTGTTTTCTTCCCCCGATGTGGAAGGAAGTGCTTGATTTCGACATGCACGCAGGTGAGCGGCGCACACCGGTAAAGGACATTGTTGCGGGCAAAACTTTTCATCGTCCTTTTGGCGGATTTGTTGCTGTAGTAAATGTCGGCATGGATGCCAACTGGCTGGGCCATCCTTTGGCGATGGCCAATCTCTATGGATATGGCAGGCTGGCGTGGAATCCGGATCTCGATTCGACGGCCATTGCGGAGGAGTGGGCGCGCCTCAGTTTTGGAAACGATCCAGCCGTGGTGCAAACAATCGCAGCCATGCTGCTCGCGTCCTGGCCGATCTATGAAAGTTATACCGGGCCATTGGGCGCCGGGACACTTACGGACATTCTTGGTAGCCATTTCGGACCGGGCGTGGAATCGTCGGAAAGAAACGGCTGGGGGCAGTGGCACCGCGCTGACCACCATGGAATCGGAATGGACCGTACGGCCGCCACCGGGTCGGGCTATGTTGATCAGTACCGCGCCCCCGTAGCAAAGATGTACGAATCACTGGACAGCACTCCCGACGAATTGCTGCTGTTCTTTCACCACGTGCCGTACACCCACGTGCTGCATTCGGGGAAGACGGTCATCCAGCAGATCTACGATTCGCATTATGCAGGTGCGGAAGCCGCAGCAAGACTTGTGCAGCAATGGGAATCGCTGAAAGGCCAGGTCGATGAGGAGCGGTATCAGGCAGTGTTGAGACGCCTGGAATACCAAGCTGGACACGCCATTGTTTGGCGCGATGCCGTTTGCAATTGGTTTTTTCAAATTTCCGGCATCGTCGATCAGCACAGACGGGTGGGACATTATTCCGGCCGCATTGAGGCCGAAGCGATGTACCTCGAAGACTACCTGCCGTTCGAGGTTGTTCCACGTGAAACTGCTTCTGGCGGAAAGGCGGTCGAGTGTGCCCCTCCGGCCGAGAAGTGTTCCGCGGCGTTTCGCTTCGACGGTGCCGCGGGCCGCTACGAGATGGACGTCGAGTACTTCGACCAGAGTAATGGCAAGTCCAAGTTTCGCGTGCTGGTCAGCGATCAGGTCGTCGATGAATGGATCGCTGACGATCGTTTGCCGGCAACGAAGCCGGGCGGCGACTCTTCCACGCGCCGGCGAATTTTTGGCCTGGTTCTTCGCCCCGGCGACCATATCCGCATCGAGGGTGTCCCCGATGGTGAAGAGCACGCGGCCCTGGACTACGTCGAGATTCATGCCTTGCCCGAAGGATCCACGAGGCCCTGAAGGAGCGTCTCTCGCAGCGCAGCGGGATCTCGCCTTTCTCAACCGACTTGCCCAAGAGCGCCTAAGGAGGAGCGATGGCTGAAGGCGGAAGGTGCGGGCTCTAGGGAAGTTGTGGGGAACTGCCGGCCAAGTTGGCGGGCAGAGTCATGCGCGGAGGCGTTGGCACGAAGCCTAGGTACACTTCAGCGGCGAGCGCGTTAGGGATCCAACAGAGCCACGCGATGGCGGGGTAAGCGATCGAAAAAGGCCAGTGGAACGCGACAGTAAGAGGCAGGTAGATACGCAGAGTGATGGCGGCGGCGGTGAGAGCGTAGCTGCGAAGCATCCAGCGCCGGTGTCGGAACGCGTCGCCTCGCAAAATGAACCGCACAGCGAGCCCGGTCGCTACAATCCAAGCCGCGCCGAGCGCAAGAAATCCCGAAGAAGCGATCCAACCGGTCTCGGAATGCGGCGCGATCCAGAGGGAAGCGCACCAGCCAAGCAAGACGGCGCCGCAGTAGATCCATCCCAAGAGGCGATGGCGATTCCAGCTGCTTTCACGGAAGCGAGGCACAAACTGCAATGGACCCGCCAGCAAGGCGATCGCGCCGCCGAAGGCGTGCAGCGAAAGCGCTGTGCGCCGCTGCCTGAAGTTGTCCAGTTCAGCAGGAAAAGGCACGTGCGGCAGCAGGTAACGAAGAGCCCCCAGCGCGTTCGTAAGGACGAAGAGTGCCAGCAGGAGCCACAAAAGCTTGGGCAGGAGTTTCACGTGGGTTTATTTTGTCACGTTTCCTCACGCCGTGCAGCAGCGAATGGATCGAGCGCACCGGCAGCAAGAAATCAAACTTCCATCGGAATTGATTCTTCTGGCCTTCCTCCGTTTTGCGTATCGTTAGGCTGAATGGAGATAGGCCTTAGTCTTAGTACTCCCGAGCTTAGGTAGTGGAGACCATTCCGGGGTCTGCGATTCTCGCGGCACGGCTCTCGTCGTCGGCTGCGACGTACCTGTAGATGATTATTGTGGGGGGGACCGGCAGTTCCTAATCTGGGTCTAGCGTTTGCGGACTTTGATGTCGTCGTAAACGATGATGGAGAGGACCACGAGGATCCACACGGGAAAGACGCCCATTCCGGGGATAGCTTCCGCAATCAAGCCGGGCAAAATCGCCCAGCGACGGCCGAGAATTAGGAACAGAAGCAACGCTGTTCCGAGGTCAATCAGCCATTGCATGGGTGGGGCAAGTACCGTCCAGAAGGATAGAAAATCGGAGACGGCCGCGACCAGGAACGCAAAGGCCTGACGTTTGCGGGGGGGACGCTGGACGGGAGTAAGTTCCTCCGTAGGTGACAGAACGATTGGCTGATTGGGCGGCGTTGTCATGGCCTTGTTACGGTCTTCAAGCCCTTCCTAAATTATCCTGTCATGGGTTCAGGCGGACCGCAAGCCAGGTCGGCAAAAGTTAGTTACCAAAAAGCGCGGCAGTCCACGGGTAGAGAAACCGTGCTGGTGTATCGCTTGGGGAGTGGCAGCTGAGCGCGCGCCAGGAAGGAATGCGCCCACCGAGTTTCGGCTTGTTCTACACTGAAGTTGTTGAGCAAATAGATGACGATCGACAATACACCACTCGCTACTGAAGCGGCCCCTCGCGGAACGCCTGGGAAATCGCGGAGAGCGTATTCCTGGGTTCTGGGAGCGTTGCTGGGCGCGATTCTTACGGTTATTTTGCTGGGAGCGCTGGTGTGGTTCTCGACCGGGCTCGGGTTATTCCACCTGATAAACAATTTGCGCGGAGGACCGACGCAGATCAACGTGGACCAGCCGACCGTGGTTCATCAAATTCAACAGCTTCAGCGACTGGAAACCGTGAGCTATACGATGGATAAGATTATTTCGGGCGAGCACGCCAATGCTTACCTGCCGAAATTTCTGGCAGGTGACCGCCTGCTGCTAGTGGTGCACGGAGAAGTGGTTGCGGGGATAAACCTCGCCGGTCTGCGGGCCGGCGACGTCCTGATACAAGGGCAGAAAGTGTCGATTCACCTGCCCGCTGTGGAAGTCTTCCACACGCGCATCGACAATGCGAGGACGAAAGTATATTCACGTGACACCGGGCTATTCTCTTCCCCTGACCCCAACCTCGAGAGCGAAGTGCGGGAAGAGGCAGAGCGCCAACTGCAGCAGGCCGCGCTGCAGGATGGCATCCTCAAGATCGCCGCGGACAACGCGCGCAACACGGTCTCGGGTATGTTAAAGGGCTTTGGGTTCCGCGAAGTGGAGACGCGTTAGGTTAGCGGCCAGAGCCAGCTGACATGCGCTCCCGAAGCGCATGACGGATTCGCGGACAAATCTTCTACCAACTTTGCTAGCCATTGATCCGAGCCCTCCTCCAGATCCACCTCCCTTCCACTCGTGAGCGTGACCTAGTCGTTAAAATCGTACCCACCGTTTCGGCTATCTGACATGGTTGCCCCCTCGAAGCTCCCTCGCGACCAGGTGGACGATTGGTCGCGCAATCGGAAACGGACTCATTACCGGACGAATTCTTAGGCTTGCAAGACACTGCGGCTCTTCGGCGCAGACTCGATCGGTTTGGCCTCGGTCGATCGCATTTCGCGGAAGAGGTGCAAGTTCGAGGACATCACGACTCCGGGGCTGAGATGCGCTGCCGGAGGAAGGTGGACCCGGTTGGTCAGGTTATCGGCGAGGAGACGCACGGCGATCTGACCTTGCCGGTAAGGATGCTGGTAAATCGAAGCGGTAATGATCCCTTTTTGAAAGTACGGAGCCATCTCGGCAAATAGGTCTGTGGTGATTAGCTTGACTTTTCCTTCGAAACCAAGCGCTCCGAGAGCACGGCAAACCGGAAGGCAGTTAACGGTGTTCACATAGAGCCCATCGAGTGTGGGGAAACGCCGGAGGAGGTCGGATGTTTTTTGGAAACTCTCGTTCTCATCCTCATGGCCTTCGACGACGCTGATGATTTTGCCCTCGGGGCAGTGCCGCAAGAACCCTTCGGAAAAGCCGTCTGTTTTCTTGCGGTGATCTTCGGTCGAGAGCATTCCGGCAACCACCGCCACTTTGGAACCTGGCGGAACACACTTGCCCATCAATTCACCCGCTAGGCAGCCGTTCAGGTGCGGCTCAACGCACACGATGCTCGAGCGCCGGCTTTCTGGAGCATCCGTCGAAACACAAACGACGCGTACACCTTTTTCCTCGGCTTCGTTGATCAGGGGCGTCAGCTCCTTCGGACTTCCGGCGGTGAGAATGATTCCATCGACGCGGCTTTCCACCAGCTCCTGGAACGCTTCTATATCGCCTTCGCCGAGGGCTTGCACCGGACGGTTCAGAAACTCGGCGCCAAGTTGCTCGAGATGCCGCGCCTCGTCCACAACTCCACCCCAGAGCTGGTCATAGAAAAAACGGATTTCCTTGGGGATACAAACGCCGATGCGCACGCGAGATCTTGCAACCGAGAGAGCGCGCGCCGCAAGATTCGGCGAATAACCGATTTGCTGGGCGATTTGCAGAATGCGTTTACGGGTGGCGTCCTTGATGCCGCCGCGCCCGTGCAGCGCGCGGTCCACGGTGCCGATGGAAACGTTCGCCATTTCGGCGATCCGGTGGATTCCACGTTTCTGCTTGCTCATCTAACGCACTCCGCGATCCAACATGCCGCGCGCGACGCGGGCTTCTGCTTTGGTCCCGCGCGGCCACGCAAGATCAAACATCGGATACTCCACAAATGGCCGATGAGTCTACCTAAGTTTCGGGCACCCATCCTAAGTCTCCACCCCTGGAAAGCAAATACGGGTCGCACGGCCCGCGTACGTTAACACGATTTAATGAAGCAGAGGGGAAGAACAATCGGCTGGTTAGAATGGCACCGTAGACACCGTAGAATGAAGGCGACCTCATGATTAGAGACGCCGCCTGGTTGCACGCTTGCTCTGGCCGTTGACTTGAGGAGTACAATCACCGCCGGCCTCACCAGGGAGCAGGGGATGGCCCGCGATTAGACGCGGCCCCGGCTTTTGCGGCCTGAAGCAAAAGCAAATCTTAACTGGCCTCACTTTGGGCGGGAGTGGAAAAAATGCGACGTGTTTCGCGCCGGAAATTTCTGGAAAAAACATCTCAAGCGGGAATCGCGATGGGCGCAAACTTTGCTTTCGGCCGGAATTTGTTCGGCCAATCGTCCGCACCGAACGCCGGCCAGTCGGTGCGAATCTACGCCGATTCGCGGCGAACGCTTGCTCCCCTTCATCGGGAAGTGTTTGGCTCGTTCCTCGAACACCTCGGCCGGGCCATCTACGAAGGCATCTACGATCCGCAGTCCAAACTCTCGGACTCCAGCGGCTTTCGCAAGGATGTTCTCGAAGAAATCCGTAAACTTGGCGTTCCCATCATTCGTTATCCCGGCGGAAATTTTGTATCCGGATACAACTGGCTTGACGGAGTCGGCCCGAAAGCAAACCGTCTGGCGGTACTGGACAAGGCGTGGAATTCGATGAATTCGAACCAGTTTGGAACGGACGAGTTTCTCGCCTGGTGCCGTCTCGCGGGGACAGAACCGCTGCTGGGTTTGAATCTGGGCACGGGGACCGCGGAGCAAGCGGCTGCCCTGGTGGAATACTGCAATTTGGAGAAAGGCACGAGCTGGAGCGAACTGCGGCGCACAAATGGCATCGCCGAACCCTACAAAGTCCAGCGCTGGTGTCTGGGTAACGAGATGGACGGTCCCTGGCAGATCGGGCATATGACGGCAACCGAATATGGATTAAAAGCTCAGGACGCCGCGCGGCAGATGCGCTACGTCGATCCTTCGCTGAAGCTCGTTGCATGCGGGTCGAGCGGGCCCGGCATGCCGACCTATTTGGAATGGGACCGTGAAGTCTTGGAACAGTGCTACGACTATGTGGACGCCATCTCCTTGCATCGCTACTTCACGAATGCAGAGGAAACAGGCGGAGAGAGCACGAAGTTTTTGGCGATGAACCTGAGCATGGAGCGGCAAATCGACGAAGTAGCCGCGGTGTGCGACGTCGTCCGCGGGCACAAACGCTCGCCGAAGAAGTTGTGGCTGAGCTTTGATGAATGGAATGTGTGGTATCGGGCCCGGACAGGCGACGCGGTGAACGGCCACAGGCAAAGTGCGCCGCATCTTTTGGAGGAAGTTTATAACCTGGAAGACGCGCTCCTGGTCGGAGGCCTGATCAATTCATTAATTCGCAAGGCAGACCGCGTGCAACTCGCGTGCCTGGCGCAGCTCGTCAATGTCATCGCGCCGATTATGACCAATGCGAATGGTCTGCTACGGCAAACGATTTATTATCCCTACAGCTGGGCGCTCGAGTTTGCGCGCGGCGCAGCGCTCGAACTCTTGGTGGAATCGCCAACCTATGACGTGTCCGGTATGGGAGCAGTCAGCTACGTGGACGCGGCCGGAACCTACCAGGCGGACACCGGAAAGATCGCGGTTTTCATGCTCAATCGCGATTTGGCGAAGCCGCACGAAGTGGAAATCGTCTGGGAAGGGTCCTCCCCGCGCGCGGGTGACGGCGTTGTACTCACTGGCAGCGACTTAAAAGCGACAAATACATTCGAAGCGCCGACCAAGGTAACGCCGCAAAAGGCGGAAAAACCTTCGGGCACGGGAGGCCGCGCGACCTTGCAACTCCCGCCGCGCTCCTACAGCGCACTCCAATGGAGCATGTAGGTCGATGAGGGGGCACTCGTTTCTCCACTTACACTCCCGTGGTGCTGCTCGCTGCCGCCTGTTATCATCGGCAGCAGGAAGTGGCTTATGCGGCGACGGTACCAACGGGTGTTGTTCTCTCTGCTTCTCTTGGCCCCATCCTCATGCGTTGGACAAGGACCTTCAAAGAAGGTTCTCTCAGGCTATATCCGGGAAGAAGGCTCGGGCCACGTCGTCAGTTCGGCTCGCATAGAATTGCAGAACGCCATGGGTACCCCTATCGCGTACGCGTACTCAGACGGCAATGGCGCGTATGAATTCGATGACATAGGTGGTGATTGCTACGTATCCGTTCAGCGCGAAAGTTACGCGCCGCTGCGCGAGTTCGTGCGGCCAGACGGGTCGGGACATGTATACAAAGACTTTCTGTTACGGCCGGTAAGCGGCGACTCCGCGCCCAAACCTCTGAGTCCAGTGTCCGAGCACCAGTTGAGCATTCCGCCCAAGGCGCGAGAATTGTTCGAAAAGGGCCTTCAACTTGTCGTAGAGAAGGCCGATTACCGGGGCGCGGTCGGTCAATTTGCGCGCGCCATCGCAAAGTATCCATCTTATTACGAAGCGTACGCGGCGATGGGGCTGGCACAAAATAGAATGGGCGACGCCCGAGCGGCGGAGGCGGCACTCCGAAAGTCGATCGAGCTTAGTGCCGAAAAATATCCTCCGGCGATGATTGACCTTGCGGCCATGTTCAACGGAGGAAAACGTTTCTCCGAAGCGGAACCGCTTCTGCGCAAAGTGATTACTCTCGATGCTTCCTCCTGGCGCGGCCAATTCGAATTAGCTGTTGCGCTTTCCGGGCAGCAACGCTTTAAGGAAGCCCTGAGCAGCGCGGCCGCGGCTCGCGATTTAAAACCGGAAAATCCTCAGGTATATTTGCTGCTTTACAATCTCCACATCCGCACCGACGACTTCCCCGCAGCTCTGCGCGATACCGAGAGCTACCTCAAGCTCATTCCCGAGGGCGCTGCGGCGGACCGCGTGCGCAGGATGCAGGAACAGGTTCAGAAAGCAGTGCAATCCTCGGGGGGCGATCCAGGTCCATCATCCGAAGCGAGGCCTGTCGCGGCACCGGCGGAATCCCCCGTCGACCTGGCCGCCTCGGCTCCCGCCCCTACTTCCCGTTTTACTCCTGCTAACGGGCCTTCCTTGGCGCCTACTGCTGCCGCACCACCGGTTGCCGAGCCTACAGCGGCAACTGTCGCCCGAGCAGTGGAAGCGCCTGCCGTCTCAGAACGAAAGCCCGCTTCGGATCCCGAGCCCGACTCCATGATACCCACGCGCGCGGAAGAAATGGTGCCTGAGGTTGCCGTGGATGTGCCTTGTTCCCTGTCGATGGTTTTGCAAAGGGCCGGGGAGCGCGCCGAACAGCTCCTAAACACACTGCAAAAATTCAATGCCTCGGAGCGCGTGGAACATTACAAGCTGAACGCGGCAGGAGTTCCGGGCGCCGCGGACGTCCGCTCCTTTGATTACGTTGTTTCCGTGTCCCACGATGCCGAAGGCGGTTTCCAATTGGAGGAATACCGCAATGGCGGTATCGTCCGGGCCCAACAGTTCCCGTCGGGAATTCGCACGGCAAATTTAGCGGGACATGGTTTGATCTTTCATCCGTTGCTCGCGAATGGTTTCCACTTCACCTGCGAAGGTCTTGGCGAATGGAAAGGCCACCCAACTTGGCTGGTCCAATTCGAGGAGAAAAAGAACGACCTCAATCCCTTTCGCTCTTATGTCATCGAAGGCTTCAGCTATCCACTTCAGCTGACCGGCCGCGCCTGGATCGATGCCGGCACGTTTCAAGTGCTCCGCCTCGAATCCGACTTACTCAAGCCCGTCGCGAAAATCCGCCTAACGCGCGAGCACATCGCCATCGAATTCGCTTCCGTCCAGTTCCGCACCAACCATGAACAGCTTTGGCTCCCGCAATCCGCCGATCTCTACGTCGAATTGGAAGGCCACCGTTTCTACCGTCGCCACAGCTTCAGCAATTTCAAGATTTTTTCGACCGATAGCGCGCAGGAAGTCCACGCCCCAAAAGATTCCTACTGCTTTACGAACACCACCGATCTGCTGATTACCGGAGTTTTGAACGCCACACCTGTCCCGGGAAAAGCGCCCCGGCCGACATCCCTCACGCTCTCCATCCCGGCGAAGAGCACGGTTTGTAAGAGCGTGGGGGCAGGCCAAGAGGTGAACATCCCGCTCGAAGCCCTTTCTACGACGACCTTTAGCCACGACGGACCTGCCGGGTCCGTCGAAGCCGATGCTTTCCTCCTGAATCGCAGCGCCGTCGAAGTCATACCGGGCAGCAATATTCCCGTGAATCAGAACCCCTGACTACTCCGTGCGTCGAAAGTATTCTGGGATTCCGCCTTCCAATTGTGTGCTTCCCTGGATCCCCTTGGATCCCTAGGAAGGGAGGTGACAGAACACCAGTTCTGCACCACCAGCAGTCATGTGGAACCTCGCTGCGCGGGCATCCTGAATGCATAGACCGCTACTGGGAGTACCAGCCAGGGGGTCCTGTTTTAGTTAGCAGCCCTGCTCGCCTTCCGGCTTTGTCACAAGAGCAAGCATCAGAACCGCAGTTAGGGCAAATCAAAAAAAGTGCTTGACAACACCGGCGCTCCAGTGAAAAGCTCCGTTTACGTTAACGGCGTTTCCAATCGCCGTGGGGTGTGGGAGGGTTAAGTATGAGTGTCTCGTTAGACTCTGTTAAGAATATCGTTTTTGTAGTCAAGCCGTTCCGTCTTCGCTTTCTATTTGTTCTACTGATTGCCTTGATTGGTTTTTCTGCTTCCACGTTCGCGCAGCAAGCCACGATCGTTGGGACGGTTACCGATCCTTCAGGGGCAGTCGTCCCGAATGTTGCCGTGGTTATCACCAATATGGAGACGGGCCTGAGTCGCACGTATCCTACGAACGACGCTGGCCAATACGTTGCGCCGGATCTCCAGATCGGGCATTACGATGTAAAAGCCACCGCTGCAGGATTTAAGGCCGCCGAGCAAAAGAGTGTCGTGCTCACCGTGGGCGACCGCGTTCGCGTCGATTTCCAGATGCAGATGGGTGCGGCGCAAGAAACGGTCACTGTCGAAGCAAACGCCGTTCGCGTCCAGTCCGATTCGGGAGAGGTCAGCAATCTCATCACCGACCAGCAAATGTCCCAGATCGCCGTCAACGGCCGCAGCATCTACCAGCTTGCGCAGCTGACGCCTGGCGCATCGAGCCAGATCAACAATTTCGTCAACACACCAGTGGGCGGCGACTCGAACGTAGAATTCAACGGCATGCGCCAGAACCACAACATCTATTTGCTCGATGGTGGTGAAGATGACGACCGCGGCGGCGCCGGCGGCATGAGCATTGCGCCATCCACCGATGCCATCGCAGAGTTCCGGGCCCTGACATCGAACTACAGCGCCGACTACGGTCTTTCTTCGGCTGCGACGATGACCATGGTTCTGAAGTCTGGAACGAATCAGTTGCATGCTTCGGCATGGGAGTTCAACCGCAATGACGCTTTCGACGCCCGCGGCTTCTTTAACCCAGCGCCAGCGCCGGTAGCCGAACTTCGGCTCAATGTTTTTGGGTTCAACGTCGGCGGACCGGTCACCTTTGGCCACCTGTACAATCCGGACAAAAAGAAGACCTTCTTCTTTTACAACATGGAGTGGCGCAGGCTGATCGTAGGCAATATCAACTCCGGACAACCGGTGCCTCTCCCTTCCACCTATGGTGGGCAGTTCGATGCATCGCTGCTTCCGGCGGCACTACACACACCCTGCTCGAACCAAGTCTCTCCTGCGACGGCGACGAAATACACGAGCGCGGGCCAGACTCTCAGCACAGCCGATCCAACGACGGGAAACTGTTCGGATGCCAACGGTCAAAAGGCAGTCTTGCGGCCCTTTACCGGCAACACCATTCCAACCTCTCTCTTGGACCCCAATGCGCAGGCTCTGGTGAAGGCCGGTATCTTCCCGGCGCCTACGATTGGAAACAAGTTCTTCGGCAGCGCTAACGCTCCGACCAATTTGAAGGAAGAAGTCGTCCGCATTGATCATAATTTCACCCCCAAGTTCTCTGTGTTCGGACACTACATCGCCGAGCAGGTGACCCAAGGCTTCGCGATCAGCCAATGGAGCGGAGCCAACGTGCCAACCGTCGGAGACACGTTCGGCAATCCGTCCTACAGTGCCGTCATTCACACGACGTATACCATCAGCCCGACGCTGGTCAACGAAGTCGCCTTCAACTACAACGGCAACCGCATCAATATCATTCCGTTTGCAGGCGCGGGCCTCGGCAGCCTGGCGATTCCCAGCGGCTACACCAATACGAATTCAAGACTGTTCACGGGGCCCAACAACATGAACCGTATCCCCAATATCGACCTGAACGGTTCGACCGGCACCAAGTTCGAAGTTTCCAGTTGGCCTTGGAAGAACAAGGCGGACGACTACCAAATCCGCGACGACATCTCGTTAACCAAGGGCGCGCACCAGCTCAGGTTTGGAGGAAGCTGGGCGATCTACAAAAAGGTTCAGGATCTGTTCGGTCAGACGCAAGGTGGGTTCGGCTTTGACGGGACCTTTACTGGCAACGACTTCGCCGATTTCCTCCTCGGAGACGCCAAGTCCTACCAGGAACTCGCTGTGCAGGATAAGGGGCTATGGAACAACGTTTCGTGGGCCGCATACGTTCAGGACAACTGGCGCTTTAACCACAAGCTGACGCTGAATCTCGGCCTGCGTTGGGACGGCGTGCCGCACACCTATGAAGCGAACAACCGTATGGGTAACTTCTACTCGTCGCTCTACAATCCAGCCGACAAAGCGGTCTTGAATCCCGACGGCACGATCAATCCTGCCAGCCCGGGACTGGGGACCAGTCCAAACCCGATTCTCGCCGGCGTTCCGCTCTACCTGAACGGAATCGGTATTCCTGGCCAGAACGGCATACCACAGGGCTTGGTCGACAACCACTGGGCAAACTTCGGTCCTCGTATCGGTTTCGCCTATGACCTGACGGGCTCCGGCAAGACCGTTGTCCGCGGCGGTTTCGGCATTATGTACGAACGAATTCAGGGCAATGACATGTACAATGCCGGACCGAACATCCCGTTCAGCTTGCAGGTCAATGCCCCGGCACCAGTCGAGCTCGATAATCCTAGACTCTCGCTGGCGACGGGGACGGCAGCTACCTTTCCGATCAACCCGGCCGATATCACCGGTTTGAACAGAAGCGCCTACAAACAGCCCACCAGCTATCAGTTTAGCCTCGGCGTGCAGCACGCGC
>Ga0210384_10002302_pt1 | contig 23542 bp, 14 predicted proteins | sample IncBWH2MmetaG_FD_160574 | JGI IMG/M metagenome (GOLD analysis project Ga0210384, IMG submission 160574) | Forest soil microbial communities from Barre Woods Harvard Forest LTER site, Petersham, Massachusetts, United States - Inc-BW-H-2-M | ecosystem: Environmental > Terrestrial > Soil >...
GGACTTCGCAAAAATCAAGACCACCGTCCAGATTCCCAACCTGATTGACGTGCAGAAGAAGTCTTATCAGCGCTTCCTGCAGATGGATTTGCTGCCCAGTGAGCGCGAGGATACCGGACTTCAGTCGGTGTTCACCTCGGTGTTTCCGATCCAGGATTTCCGCGGACTCTCGCAATTAGATTTCGTGGACTATGCCATCGGCAATTGGGAGTGCAAGTGCGGCCATCTGCGCGGCCTGCATCACTTGCGCGCCACCTGTCGCAATTGCGGCGCCTCCGTTGTCACGAATCCATATAAGACGGGCGACGTGCTCTGCGCGAAATGCGGCACGTTCAATAAGAACACGCCCACGTTCTGCAACAAGTGCGGCGACCCGGTCACGCTCCAACTCAAGTACGACGTGAACGAGTGCCAGGAGCGCGGCATGACCTATTCCGCGCCTCTGAAAGTTACTATTCGCCTCACCATCTACGATAAAGATCCCGACACCGGCGCGAAATCCATTCGCGACATCAAAGAGCAGGAAGTTTTCTTCGGCGATATTCCGCTGATGACCGAGAACGGCACGTTCATCATCAACGGCACCGAGCGCGTCATCGTCAGCCAGTTGCACCGCTCGCCGGGCGTGTTCTTCGAGACCGCCAACAATCGCAGCTACTTCCTCGGGAAAATTATTCCTTACCGCGGGTCCTGGGTGGAGTTCGAGTACGACACGAAAAACATTCTGTACGTCCGCATCGACCGCAAGCGGAAATTCCTAGGCTCAATTTTCCTGCGTGCGCTGGGATTGAAGTCGAATGAAGATATTCTGCGCACGTTTTATCAGGTCGAACGCATCTCGGTGCGCGAGGGCGACCTTTACTGGAACATTTCCGAAACCCTGATTGACCGCAAGCTCTCGAAGGAAATCAAGCACCCGAAATCCGAAGAAGTGCTTGTCGGCGCGCACAAGCGCATCACCGAGCCGCTCTACAAGGAGCTGGTAAAGGCGCGTGTGAATCAGGTGGAAGTCGGCGTGGCGGATCTGGAAGGCGCCGTAACCGTCAGCGAGCTGGTGAATCGCCAGACAGGCGAAGTCCTGCTCGAAGCCAATAAGCTGCTCACCCCCGAGATGTGGGCCTCCATCGCCGAAGCGGGAATCACGGAAGTGGACATTTGCTTCCCGGACCGCGACGACGTGGGCGTGATTGTCGGCCGCACGCTCGAGAAGGACACCATCCGTACTCCCAAAGAGGCGTTGATTGAAATTTACCGCAAGCTGCGGCCGGGAGATCCTCCGACACTTGAAACTGCGACCGCCCTCTTCAATGGGATGTTTTTCGACGCGCGCAAGTACGATTTCAGCAAGGTCGGCCGGCTGAAATTCAATATTAAACTCGGCCTTGAGACGCCGCTCGACAAGCGCACGCTCGACCCTTCCGATTTCGTTGCGGCGATCAAGTACCTGCTCAAGCTGCGCAAAAACATCGGCTCAGTGGACGACATCGACCATCTCGGCAATCGTCGCGTCCGTGCGGTGGGCGAACTCTTGGAAAACCAGTTCCGCATCGGCCTGGTCCGCATGGAACGCGCCATCAAGGAAAAGATGTCCGTGTACCAGGAAATGTCCACAGCCATGCCGCACGACCTGGTAAACGCGAAGCCGGTGATGGCTGCCATCCGCGAATTTTTCGGCAGCTCGCAGCTTTCGCAATTTATGGATCAGACCAACCCGCTCAGCGAAATTACGCACAAGCGGCGTCTTTCAGCTCTTGGGCCGGGCGGACTCTCGCGCGAGCGCGCTGGTTTCGAAGTGCGCGACGTTCACCCCACTCACTACGGGCGCATCTGCCCGATTGAGACGCCGGAAGGTCCGAACATCGGTTTGATCAGCTCGCTTTCCTGCTATGCGAGGATCAACGAGTTTGGATTCATCGAGTCACCGTACCGAAAAGTGAAGGGTGGCCGCGTAATTGATTTCGTGCAAGTGGTCAATTCCGGCGACAGCGAATTCAAGGCCGGCGAAGTGGCGGAAAAAGAAAAAGTGGAGGATACCAACGACGAGTTGAAGCGGCGTCGGGTGGTGGTCGAGCCGCACTGCTTCTACTTGTCGGCATGGGAAGAGGACCGCTACGTCATCGCGCAGGCCAACGCCTCGCTCGATGAGCGCGGAAAAATCACCACCGAGCTCGTCAACTGCCGCCAGGCGGGAAACTTTGTCCTGAAGAGCCGCGATGAAGTGGATTACATCGACGTCTCGCCAAAACAACTCGTTTCAGTGGCCGCGAGCCTGATTCCGTTCCTCGAGAACGACGACGCAAACCGTGCTTTGATGGGCTCGAACATGCAGCGCCAGGCCGTGCCTTTGATTCGCGGCGAAGCGCCGCTGGTGGGCACCGGCATGGAGCGTGTGACTGCGCGCGATTCCGGCGCTGTCATCGTCTGCCGCCGCGACGGCATCGTGGACCAGGTGGACTCGGAACGCGTGATCGTGCGCGTCGAATCAGACCAGTCCGGCGTGCTGAGCCGCGAAGTGGGCTCGGACATTTATTTGCTTACGAAATTCAAGCGCTCGAACCAGAACACCTGCATCAGCCAGAAGCCGCTGGTTCGCGCGGGAGACCGCGTGAAACAGGGGCAGGTGCTGGCCGATGGGCCTTGCACCGACCGCGGCGAGCTCGCGCTCGGGCGCAACGTGCTGGTCGCGTTCCTCCCATGGCGCGGTTACAACTTTGAAGACGCCATCCTGGTCAGCGAAAAGCTGGTCGAAGAGGATTACTACACCTCGATCCACATCGAAGAATACGAAATCGAGGCGCGCGATACAAAACTTGGTCCTGAAGAAATCACGCGCGACATTCCCAACATCAACGAGAGCTTCCTTCGCAATCTCGATGAGAGCGGCGTGATTCGCATCGGCGCTACCGTAAAGCCGGGAGACATCCTGGTCGGCAAAGTGACGCCCAAGGGCGAAACCACCCTCACACCCGAAGAAAAACTGCTCCGCGCGATTTTCGGCGAAAAGGCCGGCGACGTTCGCGACGCTTCGCTCTATTGCCCGCCAGGCATCGAGGGCACCATCGTGGACGTAAAGATTTTCTGCCGCAAAGGTGCGGAGAAGGACGAACGACACAAGGCCATTGAAGGCGCGCAAGTGGCCAAGCTCGAAAAAAACCTTGCCGATGAGATCCGGATTCTCACCGACGAGCGGCTGAAGCGCTTGAATGACTTGCTCGGCGGCCAGAAGCTGATGGCCGACCTGCACGATGAGCGCACCAACAAGCGCCTACTCACAAAAGGCACCGAACTCACGCGCGATATTCTCGAAAAAATCACCACGCGCAACTTGAAGCGTTTGCGCCTAAACGACAAAGATCCGTTGCTAATCGAAAAAATCGATGAAATTGAGGAAATGACCTCGCGGCAGATTGACGTCCTGCGCAAAATTACCGATGAGCGCATCTCCAAGCTCAAGAAGGGTGATGAATTGCCGCCAGGCGTCATCAAGCTGGTGAAGACTTACATCGCCATGAAGCGCAAGCTTTCCGTTGGCGACAAGATGGCAGGCCGCCACGGCAACAAGGGTGTTATCGCTCGAATCGTTCCGAAGGAAGATATGCCCTACATGCCCGACGGGACGCCGGTGGAAATCGTCCTCAACCCGCTGGGCGTGCCTTCGCGCATGAACGTAGGCCAGATTCTCGAAACACATCTTGGCTGGGCGTCCAAGGAACTAGGCGAGCGCGTTGCGAAAGTGCTCGACGACACGGAGAGTCGCGCCGAGTCGGTGCGCAAGTGGTTCAAGGACGCCTTTGGCCCCACTTCGGTCTGGAAGACTATTTCCGAATTGGATGACGAGGCCATTCTGGACCTCGGCCAGAGCTTCCGCGAAGGCGTGCCGTTTGCGACGCCGGTTTTCGACGGCGCACGCGAGGCGGACATCCGCCACCTGCTCGAATTCACGGAATTGCCCGAGAGCGGCAAGATTGAGCTCTTCGACGGCATGACCGGCGATTCCTTCGCGCAAAATGTGACTGTCGGCTACATCTACATGCTCAAGCTTTCTCATCTGGTGGACGACAAGATTCACGCGCGTTCCATCGGTCCGTACTCTCTCATCACGCAACAGCCGCTCGGCGGAAAGGCGCAGTTCGGCGGACAGCGCTTCGGAGAAATGGAAGTCTGGGCGCTCGAAGCTTACGGTGCTGCGCACATTCTGCAGGAGCTGCTCACGGCGAAATCCGACGACGTGTACGGCCGCGCCAAGATTTACGAGGCCATTGTGAAGGGCGAGCCGGGAATTGAGCCCGGCGTGCCCGAATCCTTCAACGTGCTGGTGCGCGAGCTGCAGTCGCTCTGCCTCGACGTTGAATTGATGAAACGCCAGAAGCCGCAACTGGAAAAAGCCGAAGCAGCGGATTAGCGCGGTCTCGTTTTTTCCGTGACCGCCCGATAATTTTGTTCTTGGTTTAGTCCGGCGTTGCCGGACAGGAGGAACAGCCCTTGTATCGATCGAGCCCGTACGATCGCGCCAGTCAGATTGCGGATTTTGATTCCATTCGTATCAGCTTGGCGAGTCCTGAAAAAATTCGGTCCTGGTCTCATGGCGAAGTCACCAAGCCGGAAACCATCAACTACCGCACCTTCAAGCCGGAGCGCGACGGCCTGTTCTGCGCCAAGATTTTCGGCCCCGTCACCGACTGGGAATGCTTGTGCGGAAAATACAAGCGCATGAAGCACCGCGGTGTGATCTGCGACAAGTGCGGCGTCGAAGTGACGCTCAGCAAAGTCCGCCGCGAGCGCCTCGGTCATATCGAGCTGGCCTCCCCTTGCTCGCACGTGTGGTTCTTTAAGGGGCTGCCAAGCCGCATCGGCTACCTGCTCGATATCACCATGCGCGACCTGGAGCACATCCTGTACTTCGAGACCTTCGTGTGCGTGGACCCGGGCGAAGTTCCCGGCCTCAAGCAGAAGGAAATCATCCCCGAAGAAAAATTCCGCGAGCTCCAGAAAGAGTTCCTCGGAAAATTCGACGTGCGCATGGGCGCCGAAGCCATCAAGGAACTTCTGCGCCGCGTGGACGTGGACAAGCTCTCCGAAGAGCTGCGCGAGAAGATGAAGATCGATCCCAGCCTGCAGAAGCGAATCAAGTTCGCCAAGCGGCTCAAGGTCCTTGAGGCGTTCCGCAAGAGCGGCAACAAGCCCGAGTGGATGATTCTCGACGTGATTCCGGTTCTCCCGCCGGAGTTGCGTCCGCTGGTACCGCTCGACGGTGGCCGTTTTGCCACTTCCGATTTGAACGATCTTTATCGCCGCGTGATCAACCGCAACAACCGGTTGAAGAAACTGATGGAGCTGCACGCGCCCGACGTGATCGTTCGCAACGAAAAGCGCATGTTGCAGGAAGCGGTGGACGCGCTATTTGACAATGGCCGCCGCGGCCGCGTCCTTCGCGGAACAAACAACCGCCCGCTGAAGTCGCTTTCCGACACTCTCAAGGGCAAGCAGGGGCGCTTCCGCCAGAACCTGCTCGGCAAGCGCGTGGATTATTCCGGCCGTTCCGTAATCGTGGTTGGCCCGGAACTCAAACTCCACCAGTGTGGTCTGCCGAAGAAGATGGCGCTCGAGCTTTTCAAGCCATTCATCTACCACAAGCTCGAAGCCGCCGGTCACTGCACCACCATCAAGCAGGCCAAAGAACTTGTCGAGGCCCAGGAAGCCATTGTCTGGGACATTCTCGAGGACGTGATTCGCGAGCATCCGGTTCTTCTCAACCGCGCACCCACGCTCCACCGCCTCGGCATTCAGGCGTTTGAGCCCGTACTGGTCGAAGGAAAGGCGATCCGTATCCATCCGCTCGTTTGCACGGCTTTCAACGCGGACTTCGACGGCGACCAGATGGCTGTGCACATTCCGCTCTCGCCCGAAGCGCAGGTGGAAGCTTCCGTGCTGATGCTTAGCTCACACAACATCCTCTCGCCCGCGAATGGATATCCGTTGGCCGTTCCGACGCAGGACATGGTGCTGGGTATCTACTACATGACCAAGTCCAAGCCAAAGGCCAAAGGCGAAGGCCGCGCATTCGGCTCCACTGAAGAAGTCATCATGGCGCTCGAAGCCAATGAAGTCGAGTTGCTCACGCCCATCCGCATGCGTTACACCGGCGAAGTAATCGATCTCACCAACGCTTACGACGACCAGGACGTTTCGCACACCGAGCCCATCAATCTCAGCAAGCAATTCCTGCAGACCACCGTCGGTCGCGTGATCTTCAATGATCATTTGCCCACGGACATGCCTTTCATCAATGGCCTGCTCAAGAAGAAGGGCGTCCAGGCACTGGTGCAATATTGCTACCTGCGTTTCGGCCTGGAGAAAACCGTCATTGCGCTCGACAAGCTGAAAGAACTCGGCTTTCTCTATGCCACCAAGGGCGGAGTCTCCATCGGCATCAGCGACATGGTTATCCCCAGCGTGAAGTTCAAGCTGGTGGACGCAGCCGAGCATGAAGTCGTCAAAGTGCAGCAGCAATATCTCGATGGCGCCATCACCAACGGCGAGCGCTACAACAAAGTGATCGCCATCTGGTCGGACGTCACGGAAAAAGTGGCTGACGAAATGTTCAAAGCCCTCGAACAGCAGGATAAAGAGGGCGTCATCAACCCGATTTACGTGATGGCCGATTCCGGCGCTCGCGGTTCGAAACAGCAGATCCGCCAGCTTTCCGGCATGCGTGGATTGATGGCCAAGCCCTCCGGCGAAGTCATTGAGACGCCCATCACTTCCAACTTCCGCGAAGGCCTCACCGTGCTGCAGTACTTCATCTCCACGCACGGCGCCCGCAAGGGCCTGGCCGATACCGCGCTCAAGACCGCCGATTCCGGTTATCTCACTCGTCGGCTTGTGGACGTTGCGCAGGACGTGATCATCAACGAGTTCGATTGCGGCACCTCTGCCGGAATTGACGTCGAGCCAATTCTCGAAGCCGGCGTGGAAGTCGAGCCGTTGCGCGACCGCGTTGTGGGCCGGGTCTCGCTCGAAAAGATCAAAGACTACGAAGGCAACGTAATCGTGGAGATCAACCAGGAAATTACGGAAGAGCTTGCCAATGCCATCCAGGCGGCCGGCATCGAACGGGTGAAAATCCGCTCCGTGCTCACCTGTGAATCCCGCCGCGGTGTTTGCGCACGCTGCTATGGCCGCAACCTTGCCACCGGCCGCTTCGTCGAGATGGGCGAAGCCGTCGGCGTCATTGCCGCGCAATCCATCGGTGAACCCGGCACGCAGCTCACCATGCGCACGTTCCACATCGGCGGCACGGCCACTCGAGTCACTGAACAGTCGAAAGTCGAGGCCCGCAACAATGGCTTCGTTAAGTTCATCGACTTGAAAGTGGTTGAGGGTCGCGGCAAGCAGATCGTTTCCATGAACCGCTCCGGCTTGATCGCCGTAGTGGATGAAAAGGGCCGCGAGAAAGAGCGCCATCACGTGGTGTACGGCGCGCGATTGAAGGTCGAAGATGGCCAACCGGTCACGCTCGGTCAGGTAATGGTCGAATGGGATCCGTACACCTTCTCGATTCTCACCGAGACTGCAGGCAGCGTGCAATTCAAGGATCTGCAGCCGGGCATCACCATCGAAGAGCAGGTGGACGAAGTCACCGGCCTCTCGCAGCTCGTGGTTACGCTGCCGCCCGGTGATGAAAAGCACCAACCCACGATCAATATCCGCGGTTCCGGGGGCCGCACCAAGAAGTACCTGATGCCTTCACGTGCCCACCTGATGGTCGTGGATGGCGACGAGGTGCAGCCGGGCGACGTGCTCGCCAAGATCCCGCGCGAGACCACCAAGACCAAAGACATCACCGGCGGTCTCCCGCGTGTCGTCGAGCTTTTCGAAACGCGCAAGCCTAAAGACCCCGCGGTCATCAGCGAAATCGATGGCGTGGTGAAGTACGGCGAAATCGCCAAGGGCCAGCGCAAGATCTACGTCGAAAGCGAAGATGGAAAAACCGTGAAGGAATATTCCATCCCGCGCGGCGTCCACATCAACGTGCAGGAAGGTGAACACGTCCAGGCCGGCGAGCCGCTGATTGACGGGCCGCTCAATCCGCACGACATTCTCGCCGTCCTCGGTGAAAAGTACACGCAGGCTTACCTGGTGAACTCGATCCAGGAGGTTTACCGTCTGCAGGGCGTGAACATCAACGACAAGCACATCGAGACCATCGTCCGGCAGATGATGCGCTGGGTAAAAGTTGAAGATGTGGGCGACACATCATTCCTCCTCGAGGAGCAAGTGGACAAGTTCCGCTTCCGCGAGGAGAACGACCGCGTCATTCACGATGGCGGGCGGCCCGCCACCGGGCGCCCACTGCTCCTTGGCATCACCAAGGCGTCGCTCTCGACCGATTCCTTCATCTCCGCGGCAAGCTTCCAGGAGACCACCCGCGTCCTTACGGAAGCGGCCATCTCCGGGAAGGTGGATTATCTCCGCGGCCTGAAGGAAAACGTGATCATGGGCCGGTTGATTCCTGCTGGCACGGGCCTGGAACGTTACCGCAATATCCAACTGCTCACGGAAGTCCCGAAGGAGGAGCCGCAGGCTATCGAGCCTGACCTCACTCCGGAAGAAGCCGCGGCGCTCGATTTCCTGCGCAAAGATACCGACGCGGTTGCCGAGAGCTAAACCTTCACTGATACATTGAAAGGGCGTCCCTGAATCGGGACGCCCTTTTTTTTGTACCTTTCACTTTTCATTTGCCCTTGCCTGTTGAGCAACTTGGAAAGTGAGCCTGCTTTCTTTTCCCGCTGGACATGTCCGCTCGGTAAAATTTAGCTAGGAGAACCTTGCACAATTGGTTCTATGTGGCAGGTATCGGCGATAAGGCCCAACTGATGTCCATGAACCCGAGCCAGAATCAGAACCCGAAGGAACGTGTTTCACGCGGATGGGACCGCCTGGAGCGCGCGGAACGCGCCCTTTGGCGCAATAGTCTTCTTCTGCTGCTCGCTCTGGCTTTGGGTTTGGCGCTGGCAACCTGGGACTCGCCCCTGGGAGGGCCATCGCACGGTCTGGTCCTGCCAATCGGCCTGGTGATTCTGGTCGTCCTCTTTGGGTTTTACGTTTGGAGTAAGACTCGTGAATTGGGCGACTTGCGCGCGCTGCTCCGCGAGCTGCACGAAGCTGCTTCCGCCCCGCCTACGGAAGCACAATTCGAAAAGCTGCTTCACATCGTTTCTCACTCGCAACACGGCTACCGCGATCTGATCGACAATCTCGACCACGCAGTGTTCACATTAACGCCTGCCGGCCAATTCCAAGTCGCCAATCGCTATCTCTCACATGTGCTGGGGTGTTCTTTCCAGGAGTTGATTGGCCACCCATTTGAAGAGTTCATTGCCGATCCCCCACGCGCTGACGTTGAACATGCTCTTCCTCGGCTTATCGAAATCGGGACCTGGACAGGCCGCATTCCTATCCGCCTCGCGAGGAGCCGCGAGCTTCGCTATTTCGACTGCCGTTTCCAGGCGGTTTCGGACGCGGGGCAGTTGGCCTCGGTAAGCGGTTGGGCCCGTGATGTTACCTCGCAGCACGAATCCGAGATCCGCTATCAGGAGCTTTTCGAATCGCTCCGTGAGGGAATTTTCTTTACCACACCAGAGGGTGAAATCCTGGATGCCAACCCGGCCATGGTGCGGATGCTGGGCTTCCAGAACAAAGAAGACCTGAAAGCGCACAACTTCAGGGAATTCTATGTGGACGCATCGCAGCGCGACGCCATTGTTCAGGAATTGCGCGAGACCGGTTCGGCCCAGGACCGCGAGCTCGAGCTGCGCCGCAACGACGCGACGCGCATCCAGTGCCTCGCTTCCGGGTTTGCGATTCACGATACCTTTGGGCGCCTCGTCCGTTTGCAAGGAACACTCGTGGACGTGACGGAGCGTTTTGAAATCAAGAAGCGGCTGCATCAAGAGCAGGAATTTGTCCGCCGCCTGATCGACAATTTTCCCGATCTAATCGTCGTGTTCGATCGTGAGGCTCGCTTCACATTCGTCAGCCCCAGAATCCAGGAGATTCTCGGAACCAAACCAGAAAAATATATCGGCCAGGCATATCACTCCGCTGTCCACCCGGAAGACCGGGATAAAACCACGGATGTATTTCGCCGCCTGATTACCGGAGAAGCCCAATCGCTCCAGATGGAATTTCGGGTTTCTCATGCGGATGGCTCCTGGCGTCTGGTTCGCGCAAGCTCGGGTCCACTTTTCGACGCGGATGGCAAGATCAGCGGGATCGTTTCTTCAGTGCGCGATATCACCGAATCCAAAAGATTCGAGCAGCAGATGGCTCAAAAGGAAAAATTTGCATCCATGGGACAGACCATGGCCGGCGCCGCTCACGAACTGAACAATCCCTTGACGGCCATCCTCGGTGTCAGCGATCTCTTGCGCGAGCGCGCCGGCGACGACGCCACACGGCGGCAAGTAGAAATCATTTTGCACCAGGCTCGGCGCGCGGCAGGCATTGTCCAGAATCTTCTCGCCTTCGCGCGCCCTGTGGCGCTTGGGCGCAGCCCCGTGCGCGTTGAGGAACTGGTCCAGCGTGTGTTGCAGTTACAGCAGATCTCGCTCCAGCAAAAAAACATCACCGTTCAATTTCAGGCGCCCGCGACACTCCCCGCTATCGTGGGCGACCAGAAGCTGCTGACGCAGGTTTTCTTGAATATCATCACCAACGCTGAACAGGCCATCTCGAGCGTTCGCGATCACGGCACTCTGAATATCTCGATTGTCCGTTCCGGCGGGAATCTGGCCGTCACATTTGTGGACGACGGCCCCGGGATTTCGCCGGAAAATATCGCAAAGCTTTTTGACCCTTTTTTCACTACCAAACGCCCTGGCGGCGGATCAGGTCTCGGCCTCACGATTTCGTTGGCGGTGGCGAAAGAGCACGGTGGCAGGATCGAAGTACAGTCCGTGCCTCCCAATGGCGCAACATTTCGAGTGGTCTTGCCGGTGCCGGTGGAAAATCTCCAGCAGCGCGCCGCGCCTGCAGACGCTGCACGGCTTTCTCCGGTTCATTCGCAGGTCTTGAGTGGTCATTCCGCTCTCGTCATTGACGATGAAGACAGCATCCGAGAAATCGTACACGAGGGGCTCTGCGCCCGCGGAATGGCAGTGGAGAGCGCTGCCAGCGCTGAAGAGGCGCTCGCGCACCTCGCAAAAAATACCTACGACGTGGTGCTATGCGATTTCAATCTGCCCGGGTTGAATGGCGAGCAACTTTTCAACCAGCTCCGGGCACAGTCGAACAACTCGCCACCGCGGTTTGTTTTCATGACCGGCGATATGCTCGAACCCGATATTGTCGCCGCTTTTGAAGAAAAGGGCGCTCACCTGATGCAGAAACCTTTTCATGTCGCGGCCCTGGCCACATTCCTGTCGGAATTGCTTCAGCCGCAGCCTGCGAAAGTAAATTAATTTGCCCAGCAGGATCACTTCAATTTCGGCCTTGCAGCCGAGGCACCTGCGTCCACGCCAAAATCCCATACGTACACGCTGAGGTTTTCCGCACGAACCAGTTCTGCCAGCGCATATTCTCCGGGAGGAAGCGGCTCGCCCAGTGTGAAGCGGTATACGCCCTGCGCAATCAGCCAGCGTTGCATCGGGAGTGTTTCTGCTTTTGCCGTGTCCTCCTTGAACAGCGTGTCGATATTTTCAATGAAACGGGTGTACCCCTTAACTTTTGTGTGGATCAACTGCATTTCCGGCTCGCGCGAATCTCCTGTGCGCACATAAAATTCCGGCTGGCTGGTGGTGATTCGAAGCTTGGCCCGCGTCCCCTGTATCGAAACATGGCGCCGCGACGGCACGATGGGAATGGGGACGAGCACCTGTTTGAATGTGCGCCCTCTGTCGTTCTTCACGTCAGTTTCTGCCGAAACGAGTTGTACCACCGCCTTGCCTTCGAAAACATACGCGCCCTCGCCGGAAGGGATGAATACATTGGGGGCCGCCTCCAGGCTGGCATCAATGTCGAGTGTTTCGCCTTTGCGCGCCTCTTCCCGCGCATGCACTTTCGCGACCCGGGCTTTGTCAGCCTTGGCCTCCTCGGCTTCTATTTTGTGTGTGGCATCCCAGTCGACTAAGTTGGCCGGCATCTGTTCCCACTGGTGGCTGTCCACACTGTAATAGCGGATGCGGTCTCCCTCAACTTTGTACTCACGCACCAATTGGAATTCGCCATCCTTCAAGATCAACTTCTTGCCGCGGGGCAGGGGCGTGGTTGGTTTGGATGCGGACTGCTCTTGCTGTGCGGCTTGTGGCAGCGGGTCTGGCCGTGAAGGGTTCTTGTCACCCAGACCTTCTGGTGAGACGTTCGCCCATGCGGCCAGCGAAAGTGTAACTGCCGCAACAATCGTTATTGTGACACACGCCCCCCCCACTTTTAGGGGTTTGCCCGGAGTTGATTGTCTGACCATGCCAGCTAGACGCGCTCCCCGGTTTGGATGCAGGCAGTCGTTGCGGGGTTGAGTACAACTCAGGATAGCCCGACCGGGTCTGGGCGGCAAACTGTTCAACTAGCCAAGAAGCAAAAATGGCCTCCCAGTCGGCTGGAAGGCCACATTCAAGCTCCGTCTAGAAGGTTGGGTTAGTGCTGGCAGCGCGGTTGGAGGACTGTAAGGATCATCAGATCCGAATTCGTGAACAGCCATTTCTCGGCTTCGGCCTCGGCAGCTTCGGCTGCACGCGCTAATTTACCAAGATGTTTGTTCTGCGCAAGGGAACGGAGGTGATCCTGGCAGATGCCAGTCAGTTTGGACACCTCATCTTCAGTGAAGAACTTCTGGCTCGACTTGATTCGTACCATGGTTCCCGCCTCTCAGTCACCTCGATGCAGATACCAGCCTAAATGCCGCCCAGTTCGTCTGCAATAGTCCTTCCGTTCTATAAACCATAAACCGGCGAACCAGCAGCTGGCGCAATCCTGATTGTCCTCAATGATTTGACTCGCAAATCGCCATCCTCTCACACTTCGCCCGAGGTCGTGTTCTGGAGACAAAATGGAAACGGAAAGCCTATCAGCGGAATGTTTCTACTGTTTCAAGCATGTGTGTCTCGCAGCTTAAATGCATGCACGATTGGTTGATGCGGGTTTTCCTGTAGTTTCCACAGCCTGGATTTTTGGATTCTTGCAGATCGTTACAGACCTGCCCAAGTTTCAGCTATACCAAGCGCGTTCACAGTGACGCGCCACCAGCCTTCTCAACAGCGTTGGCCAGTTGCACCACACGGCCCTCCCTGAATTGCGGGCCAAAAATCTGGAGGCCTATTGGAAGCCCTGCTTCAGTCTTGCCGCACGGAATTGAAATCCCCGGCACGCCTGCCAGTGATCCTGTAACTGTGTATATATCAGCAAGATACATCTGAAGTGGATCGGCTGTCTTTTCCCCCAACCGAAATGCCGGCGTCGGCGCCGTGGGCGTGATAATGGCGTCCACTTTCTGGAAAGCATCGGAAAAATCACGAGCAATCAGTGTTCGTACCTTTTGCGCCCGCAGGTAGTAGGCGTCGTAATACCCTGCAGAAAGCGCGTAGGTTCCGAGCATAATGCGCCGCTTTACTTCCGGGCCGAACCCACGTTCGCGCGTCCTACGGTACATTTCAGTCAGGGTCGATCCATGGACTCGGAGGCCGTAACGAACGCCATCGAAGCGGGCCAGGTTCGAGCTGGCCTCGGCTGTGGCCACAATGTAGTAAGTCGCAATCGCGTAGTCAGTATGCGGCATTTTCAAGGGAATCCGGCGGCATCCGAGTCGCTCGAGAAGCGCAATACCGGCTTCCACCTTGGCCCTTACTTCCGCATCCAGGCCTTCACCGAAGTAGTCCTCTGGAACTCCGATGCGTAGCCCCTTGATCGGCTCCTCGATTTCAGCGGCATAGTCTGAGACTGGCACAGCTGCGGATGTCGAGTCGTTCGCATCATGCCCAGCAATTACAGCCATAACGGCAGCGGTATCAGCTACATTCCCTGCAAAAGGACCAATACGGTCGAGCGAGGACGCGAACGCGATCAGTCCGTATCTGGAGACGCGGCCATAAGACGGCATCATTGCAGGGATACCGCAGCAAGCTCCAGGCTGACGGATCGAGCCTCCCGTGTCGGTACCCAGCGCTGCCACCGCCAAGCCTGCTGCCACTCCCGCTGCGGACCCTCCGCTCGACCCGCCCGGGACCCGGTCTAAAGAAATTGGGTTCCGTACTGGTCCGTATGCTGAGTTCTCCGTCGAGCTTCCCATTGCGAATTCATCGCAATTGGTCTTGCCCAGCAGGACGGCCCCCGCGCCTTCCAGGCGCTCGACCGCTGTGGCGTCGTACGGTGGTACGTAGTTCTCAAGGATCTTTGACCCGCAAGTGGTTCGGACTCCACTAGTAGAGATCACGTCTTTGATGGCGACCGGCACGCCCGCAAGGGAAGGTAGTGGCCCCCCGCGCGCTATCGCCCCATCTATCCGCGCAGCCTGGGCATATGCGCGGTCAGGGGAAAGCGCAAGGAAGGCGTTGAGTTCGGGATTGCGGCGATCAATCTGGCTGTAAAAGTCCTTCGTAAGCTCTTTGGCGGAGATTTTCTTGGCCTGGAGCGCTGAACGGATCCCGGCGATGGTCCAACTGCGGGTGGAGTTCACCGGTCGATCACCTTCGGCACTCGGAAGAATGGCTTAGCTGCGTCAGGAGCCTGCGCGAGGATTGCTTCAGCGACATCGCACGGGCTCAGCGTGTCATCGCGCAGTTCGGGGTGTTCGCTTGCAGCGCCCAATCCCGCGTTGGAGGAGCCGTCACCGGTAAACAGCGCTTGCGTCATGGGCTCGACCTTTGAAACATCGAGCTCTTCCAGCTTGCCAATGTAATTGAGGATCTCGTCGAGCTGGCCGCGATATAACTCGACTTCCTCGGGCGTCAGCTCAAGGTGCGCAAGTTCAGCGACACGCAAAACATCTTCTCGTGTAATTTTCATGCTTCTCCATCTTAGAGAGAATCATCCCAACAGCGCAAGTGTCCCAAGCCCTTGGATGATTGATAAGAGAGTGGTCCGCGGCACATTTCGATGGAAGAGTTCTACGGTGTGGTAATCTAGCGCGAAATCGCTCGTTTGCTGGATTGGGAGAATAAAGACATTGGGTCCACGGAAACAATTCTCACTGGTTCTTGTCAAACCATCGCATTACGACGACGACGGCTACGTGATCCAGTGGTTCCGCTCCGCGATTCCTTCGAACTCGCTGGCCGTGGTTAACGGGTTGTTCGAGGACTGCAAGAAGCGCCACGTGCTCGGCGAGGCCGTGGACATCGACATTACCACAATAGACGAAGACAACGCGCGGGTGCGGACCAAGCGTATCCTGCGGCGCCTCCGCGGCCGGCCCGGGATGGTGGTGCTGGTCGGCGTGCAATCCAACCAGTTTCCGCGCGCCATGGACATTGCCCGCCCACTCCGCGCCGCGGGCGTGCCGGTGTGCCTGGGCGGATTTCACGTTTCGGGCTGCCTCTCCATGTTGCCCGGTATCACGCCTGAGCTGCAACAGGCCATGGATCTCGGTATTTCTCTCTTTGCGGGCGAGGCGGAAGAAGGCCGGATGGACCAGGTTCTCCAGGATGCCTGGCAAGGAAAGCTGAAGCCGCTGTACAACTACCTCTCCGATTTGCCCGCTCTTGCTGGAGCGCCTTATCCAATGCTGCCGGCCAGCACGATTCGCGGGACGATTGGGAAATACACAAGCTTCGATGCGGGCCGCGGTTGCCCATTCCAGTGTTCGTTCTGCACCATCATCAATGTGCAAGGACGGAAATCGCGCCGCCGCACGCCCGAGGAGATCGAGGAGATTGTCCGCAAAAATCTGGCGCAGGGCATCAGCCGGTTTTTCATCACGGACGATAACTTTGCGCGCAACACGGATTGGGAAGCGGTCTTCGACCGTCTGATCGCCCTGCGCGAACAGGAAAATCTGAACATCAAGTTCGGAATACAGGTGGACACCATGTGCCACCGTCTGCCGCACTTCATTGAAAAAGCCGGGCGCGCAGGCGTACGGCGAGTATTTATCGGTCTTGAGAGCATCAATCCCGATAGTTTGCTGGGCGCGCGCAAGAAGCAGAACAAAATTGCCGAGTATCGCAAGATGCTGCTCGAATGGAAGCGCGCGGGTGCGATCGTCTTTGCAGGATACATTCTCGGATTTCCGGAAGATACCCCCGAATCGGTGCTTCACGACATCAAGATTATTCAGCGCGAGCTGCCCATTGATTTGCTCGAGCCGCACTGCCTGACTGCGCTACCCGGATCGGAAGATCATCAGAAATTATTCAAGGCAGGCGCATACCTGGATCCGGACTTGAATAAATACGATCTGGAGCACGTCACCACCGCGCATCCGAAGATGAGCCGGAAAGCCTGGGAGAAACTTTATCGGGATTCGTGGCTTGAATTTTTTTCACTCGAGCATATCGAAACCGTCCTGCGGCGTGGCGTCGCCACCGGCATCGGCATGGGCAATATGATCACACTGCTCCTTTGGTTCCATTTCTGCGTGAAGGAAGAGCACATCGATCCGCTGCAGGGCGGATTTTTCCGCAGGAAATACCGCAAGGATCGCCGGCCGACGTTGCCCGTCGAGAGCCCGTTCGTGTTTTATCCGCGCTTCGTGGCGAACCTGATTTACAAGCACGTTAAGCTCGCGCAGCTCATCTGGCATTTCCATTGGTTTCGCAAGCGCCTCGAGCGCGACCCCATGGCGCGCACGTATACGGATACGGCATTGAGCACGGACTTCGAGCACGACGCCGAATCCTTTGAGATGTTTACCGCTCATCCTGCACACCCCGCGCAAAAATCAGCCGCCGTCTAGGGCAGGTCCCACCATGAATTTGAAGTACCGGATTTGCTGCGGCCCCATTTGCTGGCTGCACGCTTTGAAAAGAGAAATTAAAAAAAGGAAAATGGGAAGAAAGGCTTAGGACTTGCGGCGGCGGATGAACGGGGTGTGCTCGTTGTCCAATTCGCGAGAGACACGCCGCGGCCCAGGTTTGGCGGCTGTGAATTTTACTTCGCGAATCAGGCTGCCGCCCCACGCTTCATTGATTCGCGCACAGAACTCGCGTTTCATGCTCTCAAGCTGCTTTTGCCAGGCTTTTCCATCGGTGGCGATTTCCAGACGCCCTTTTTCGCACCGTATCGGCCGCGTGCGCGAGGCAAGCGCCTTGCCCACGATCGTCGGCCAGGTGCTCGAGAGCCAAGCGAGCGCGGCTTCCGGGCGTTCAAGCCGGCGTAGCGTTCGTCCGAGAAGATTCCCCGCCCGCTCCATTGGCCCGCGGATTCTAGCACAACTTTAACTGGACAAGTCCACACAGAGAAGATTACGTTTTTCGCAGGCGCTCGACCATTTAGAGAAGCGTGGCGGAGTGCAAAGCGCTGGAGGCAGTGTCATGTCGATGACATTGCGGGTGGGCATTCTCTGTTGCGTCGTGGCATCGTGAGCAACATACGCGAGCGTGCAACTGAAGAAGCAGGACGCGGACGTGACAGCAGCCGACGTAGTGAAGATCAAAGTCTCTTACTACCCTGCCGGAAAGCCCGGCCCCGGTGTGCTGCTGATGCATCAATGCAATCATGATCGCACCACCTCGTGGAAAATCCGCCGCAGGACCAGGAGTTCGCCAGAGGAATTCGCCAGAACGCAACCGACAAGATCGACAAGCTCAACCCGCAGTAAGATCGAGCTGATCGAAACCCCCGGCGGTTCTCACCGCGGCCCGGTGTATGCGCGGTCCCGCTACCCTTCAAATTTGAACGCTAGAACCGGATAGCTGCGCTTCGAGACATAGGAGAAACTCGAAACACGAGCGAAATGAATCGTTCCGAGCTCGGATTAAAGGAGAGAGTGGAAAATGATCCCGATGCGCGTAATTGCGATACCTACGGAGATTGCCGACAGCGTGCGTAAGACCATGAAAGACCCACAGTATGGTTTTCCGGCCCAGACAGGCGTGGCAACCAGAGATGCACCATGCCGGCATTGCCTGAAAATCATTTCGCCGGGCATGCACCAGACACTGTTTACCTATGACGCGTTTGCAGGGCTTGAAAAACTTCCGTTGCCCGGGCCAGTCTATGTTCATGCCGAAGCTTGCGAACGCTACCCAGAGGACGCAGGGTTTCCGGTGGCGCTCCGTGATAGCCCCAGAACATTGAACGCTTACGGGCGTGGCAGGCGGTTGCTCGCGCAAGAGTATGTCCAAGGCGGGAATGTGGACTCGACCCTCCAGCGCCTGCTCGCACGCGCAGACGTTGATTATATTCACGTGCGCAGCACCACGGCAGGCTGCTACACATTTCGCGTCGAACGAAAAACTATTCCCGACTGATCTCATTTTGACGTGGAGCAGTCCTAAACTTTTTCCGCTGGCATACGGATGCCACTTTGACCACGGCTTGCAAGTGCTACGTCGCCGCAGTACCATCCTCATCAACTAACCGGCTAGCAAACGATAAAGCCGCGAGAACGATCCATGCCCGACCAGGAAATTTCCAGCACCAGCCAAGCCACAACTGGTCCAGCGAAAAATTATGTCGAACTTGTCGGGCCGGTACACCCGCCTCACGCGGATCCGAAGACCCGACAGATTGACGCGCGCGGCGTCAAGAACAGAAAAGTGGCCGTCCTTGTCGCGCATGGCATGGGAAGCCAGGTGCCATTTGAAACCCTGCAATTGGTCGCCAACAGGCTGAGGCCGTACGCCGTGCCGCTGCCGGGTGCCGGAATGGATGTGAGAGTCGAACTCGTCACGCTGGGAAAGACGCAACTCCCGCGTGCCGAAATGACCGTTCGCGATCAGCATGGATTACACGTGGATGTGCATTTTTACGAAGCGTATTGGGCGCCATTGACTGAGGGAAAAGTGACCGCGCGTGACGGAATGTGGTTCTTGTTCATGGGCGGCTTGCGCGGTTTGTGGGGATCGTTGATGTCGTGGCGTTTCGAGCGCTGGATGTTCCGAGATTGGCAAAGGTTCCCGTTCAAGAGTTTGGGACTCGTCTTGGCATTTGTTCTGGCATTGGCAGTTCTAACTTCATTCTTCGTGATGAATGTGGTGATCGTGGCGTTGACTGTCGGACGGGCGGAATCTCCAGCTCAATTTCTTCCACTCGTCACCGCCGATTTCCTTCCCTACGAGTTCGGCACATTCGCGCTATTAGGCCTGGGCATCGGTGTGCCGATGGTGTTCCGCCGAATACTTGCGGCTCTAAGATGGCCGGCGCGGCTCGGGCGCTGGATGCGTTGGCCCTCCCGGCTCCTTGTTTTCCTCACGATCGGCATCACGATCCGAACCGGCTGGAAGATTTGCGTCGCTGAGTTCGAGTTCCTCAGGAGACCGCAGCCTTCTCCCGCTCCGGCGGCGCATATTGGACTAATGGTGGCGCTATCCCTAGGCCTGGCCATCGTGATTGCTTACGCGGGAAGATGGTTCCTTAGAGAATATGTGGGCGATGTCGCTGCGTACGTTTCGTCCTACTCGCTGAGCAAATTTGACGAGCTCCGAAACTCGATTCAAAAAGCTTCACTCGGAGTATTCCAGCCAGTGTATGAAGAAGAATCCCAGGAATCTAAGGTGCGCCGGGCGGCCGCGAGGGAGGCGAAGACGCATCCAGAACCGGAAATCCAATTCGAGTATGAGGAAATAGTTGTTTTAGGACACTCTCTCGGATCTGTAGTCGCCTACGATACGATCGATGCTCTCTTTAACCTGCCGTCCGGAAGCACGGCGCTCGACATCAGCCGGCGGACGAAAGCATTCCTGACTTTTGGTTCGCCTCTGGACAAGACTGCATTCATTTTTCGGCTGCAGCGCCCTCGACAAAACGAAATTCGCGAGGTTCTCGCCGCTGCCAAACAACCGATGATTCAGGATTACGCATTCCGGCCGAAACGTTGGGTGAATCTCTATTCTCCGGATGATTGGATCAGCGGCTCATTGGAGTTTTATGATCCGGACGGAGTGCCGGATCCAGTTACGGGAATTCTTGCGCCCGAACACACGCCCGATCCGGACAAAAGGGTGCGGAATATCGAGGATTTGGACGCTTACATTCCTTTGGCGGCGCACGTTTTCTATTGGACGACAGATACATTCACGCGAGAACTTTACGAAGCAGTGGTCTCCTGATTCCTGGCATCAAATCGCAACTTGCGGGCACCGCCTAAGCGCTACCATTTAGACCCAGCGCTGGCGCAATGCTGCGGAGAGCTTCGATGCAGAAGGCAATGTGCTCGTCCAGCGGAACACCCAATTCCTCTGCGCCTTTATACACATCATCGCGGCTGACGCCCCGCGCGAATGCCTTGTTTTTCAATTTCTTCTTCACGGAAGCGGCTTCCACTTCATGGATGCTCCTGGAGGGCTTGATGAGCGCACAGGCAGTGAGAAACCCCGCAAGCTCATCGCATGCAAATAGAGTTTTATCGAGCGGCGACACACGAGGCACTCCGCAATAATTCGCGTGGCCAAGAATCGCGGTGACGACCTCTTCTGGGTAGCCTCGTTCGCGAAGAATCAGCGAACCTGCGTAGGGATGCTCCTTCGTGGGGTGATGTTCCGCGTTGGGCCAGCGCTCGTAATCGAAATCGTGGAGCAGACCAGCTAGCGCCCAGGTTTCTTCATTGCCCTGGAATTTTGTAGCATAGGCGCGGACGCAGGCTTCGACAGCGAGCGCATGTTTGCGCAAGCTTTCGCTCTCGGTGTATTCACACAATAGCTTCCAGGCATCGGCACGGTTCGGCACGTGTTCTCCTCATCAATTAGACACACTCCAGCGTAGCAGCCAAGTCATCCCACTCGGAGTCCAATTTTGCAGCCAGCGGTGTTCCATTGAACGCAAATCAAGACTCAATTAAAAACCTCGCTGCAATCGACGCAGTGTACAAAAACCGGGAAGCAGATTACCGCGAAATGTGTCAACTTGACGAACGGCGACTGATTTGGGGAATGCGTTAACGGCCGCAGAAGGGCAGGCGAAGGTTTTGAGAAGCCAGTCCAGCAGGTTTCTTTGTGGCAACCGTAATGATTTGTATCGGTCCCGCCGATATGCCTAATATGGTCCTTGGGTCGGGGACAAAAAAGGCTTGACAATATCTGGCACGCTATGGAGAATCACTCGCGCGCCAGTCCTGCCTTCCCCCTGTAGTGACGTTCCTCCCCTTCGCAACGCCGGAATAGTCTGCGAGGAGATCCGGTGGCGGAAAAAGATGGCATAGCAACCAGTATGGAACTAGATCGAGAAGTTATACGCTGTCAAGTATGCGGGTTAGTTCAATACCGCACACGCACAGACAACTGCCGTAGGTGTCTGCGCTTGCTGCCCCCGAAGGTGACGTTTGTCATTCCGACGCCGTCGCCGCAGGATCTACCGGGGGATGACCGCCAACTGTTCGAGAACTGGCCCAACCGCGAAACTGTGGAGAACATCGGCCAGCGAATCCGGCAGTTGCGGGAGTCGCGCGGCATGACGCAGAGCCAATTGCAGGCGCGTTCGCGCGTCAGCCGCTCCTATTTGTCGCGCATCGAAAGCGGCCAGATGACCCCCAGCCTCGGCACTCTGGAAAAGATTGCCGAAGCATTGGGCGTCGGCTTGAACCGCTTCTTCGTTCCGGAGACAAATGGCGAGACGGTGCTTGAAGACCCATTCATTCAGGGGCTTCGTCCTTACCTGCGACAGCTCGACTGGGCACAGTGGCAGGGCATCCTGAAACGGTTGCAGGCGATCAGCGAGCATGTGAGCACCAATCACAACGTGCGTGCGCTGCCCGCCCAGGCTACCGACCGGCTGACCGCTACCATGCCTCGCCGGCAGCAGCACCACACGCATCCCACTGCAGCGGCGATCCACCGCTAGCCACCGGCAAAGCAGCTTACAAGATTCTGGGTCGGCCCGATGCTCTCGCACCAGCGAGGCATCGGGCCGCTCCCCTTATGGAGCCGGGTTCGACTCGTCGCTCGCTGAGGCTGACTGCGATTCTTGCTTCTGGAGTTGCGCGGCGGTTTGCTTGCAGTCAGACCTAATCGTCCCTACTGCACTTCTTTCTTTCCAACGCGAACCAACGAAATCTCGACGCCCGGATTCTTTGCCGTCAGTGCCACGACACGCGCGCCCTCGCCGCTGTCATTAACGTACACCATGTCCGCGTTTTCGCCATCCGTTCCGTGGACGTAATGGGTTCCATGCCCGTGCTTCTCCAGGTGGTATGCAGGCCCTAATTTCTGCACGTACCACGCCGATACTTTCTCGAGATTGTCCGAGGTCGCAAACCTTTCAACGCCGACACCAAGCGCTTGGCCGTCTTTCGACGATAGCTCCACATTCGCGGCATTCGATTTGATCCGCGTGGCTCCGGGATAGATAGGCAAACCCGTAGGGTGGGCGTCATCACTGTTGATTCGAATGGAGCCGACAGGACTTTCGATTTCAACTTTATCGCCGTTCTCTCGCATGTGGACGTGGCGCATTACAACGCCTGCAACCATCAGTCCCAGAATTACCAGCAGGGCGATGCCTCCGCCTACAATCCCCACGATCCACCAGATTACCTGGTTTTTTTTCGGTTGCTGCGGTGCAGGTGCGCTAGACATGGTTCACCCCTCGCTTGTCCTCACTCATCCAATACGCAAAAAGTGGATGCAATGTTTCCTTCCTCCGCGGCGCGAGGGAGCCGCAACCCAGGCTAATAGAAAACAACTTTTACGTCCGGACGCTTTTCAAGGTGCACGGTGTCAATGAAGCGCACTTGACGATCATCGAGTGTCAGGATTAGCGAATGAGTGCGCGTGCCTTCTCCGAAAAAGCGCACGCCGCGGAGCAAACCGCCGCCGGTTACGCCGGTGCATGCAAAGATGAGTTTCTTCCCGGGCGCGAGTTCGTCGGTGTCGTAAATGCGCTTCGGATCTTTGATACCCATTTGCGCCACGCGCTCGTGGTGCTCGGGTTTCGACACCACCAGGCGCGCGAGAATTTGACCGTTCAGGCATCGTAGGGCCGCGGCCGTTAGCACGCCTTCCGGCGCTCCGCCCGTTCCCATCACCGCATGCACGCCTGTGCCGATGACGGCAGCGCTGATCCCAGCGGAAAGATCGCCATCGGAAATCAAACGGATGCGCGCCCCCGCGGCACGAATATCGCTAATCAACTTTTCGTGGCGCGGCCGGTCCAGGACGATCACCACGAGATCTTCCACGTCGCGATCCAGCCGCTTGGCAATCGCTCTGAGATTGTCCGCAACAGGCGCATCGAGCTCAACTGCTCCTTTGCACGAGGGACCGACGATGATTTTTTCCATATACAAGTCGGGCGCGTGCAACAAGCCGCCGCGCTCACTCGCTGCAAGCACCACGATGGCATTCGGTTCCCCGGTGGCGCACAGGTTGGTTCCTTCCAGGGGATCCACAGCGATGTCCACTTCGGGATATTTGCGGCTCTTGTCGCGCACGGCCGCGCCCACTTTTTCACCGATGAA
>Ga0210384_10002303_pt1 | contig 23538 bp, 20 predicted proteins | sample IncBWH2MmetaG_FD_160574 | JGI IMG/M metagenome (GOLD analysis project Ga0210384, IMG submission 160574) | Forest soil microbial communities from Barre Woods Harvard Forest LTER site, Petersham, Massachusetts, United States - Inc-BW-H-2-M | ecosystem: Environmental > Terrestrial > Soil >...
AATCGCCGCGATAATCAAGATGATCGCCACGACGATGAGCAATTCGATAAGCGAGAAACCCTTTTGCTTTTTCATTAGATTAAGATCTCCTTATAGACCTGTTTAAAGACCCTGTTTGTGCCAGAGCACTGCAAGTGATATCGCACGCAGGCGGCCACTCTCATCGAAGCCTGCCGAAAACGTTCAAAGATATCGTAAGTGATTGAAATACAGTCACTTATGGCATAGCCAGGGTGAATTTGAAAATCCTGAAACCCGGGGAATGCCGCTTTCGACGGTTAAGGTCGACAATTTATGTCAGTCAAAAACAACGCAAATAGTCACATCTCCGTTGGTACAAAAGTACTAGCTCGGCGACTCATTGCGCGCTCCGTCCAACGAGCTCCGCTTAGGTATCAGATATTGTGCTTTTTTGCGTAGTGCCGGAAAGATCGGTATGTGATTTTTAATAACTCCGACGCGCGCGTCCGCACGCCTCCTGCACGCTCCAGCGCGGCTTGCAAATAGCGGCGCTCCACGTCGGCGATTTTCATTTCGAAATCGAGACCTTCTGGCGGAATGGTCAATGTCAGGTTCGCCGTTCCGAGGGCAGCATCGGGAGAATATCCGGCGATGCGGTCCGGCAAGACCTGGAGGGAAATTTCCGTGCCCGTTTCGAGGGCTACAGCGCGCTCCATGGTGTTCTCCAGCTCGCGAACGTTTCCCGGCCACTCATAGGCCTCCAAGCGACGCATTGCTTCCGGCGAAATGCTCTGAACGGGCTTTTCCATCGAGCCGCGGAAACGATCCAGGAAGTGTCTTGCAAGGAGGGGAATGTCTTCCCGGCGCTCGCGAAGCGATGGCAATTGGATGGGGATTACACTCAAGCGGTAATAAAGATCCTCCCGGAAGCGGCCTTCGGCAATCTCTTTCTCGAATTCTTTGTTTGTCGCTGCGATGATGCGGACATCCACGTCAATTTCCTCAGTGCTTCCGACGGGCCGCACTTTGCCTTCCTGCAACACACGGTAGAGTTTCACCTGCATCGTCAAACTCATGTTGCCTATCTCGTCCATAAAAAGCGTGCCGCCGTGGGCTGCCTGGAACAACCCCTGGCGATTGTCGTTGGCGCCTGTAAATGCACCTTTCACATAACCGAACAGCTCCGATTCGAGTAGGGTGTCGGGAAAAGCGCCGCAATTGATCGTGATGAATGGTAGTTGCGCCCGCAAGCTGTTTTCGTGAATCGCGCGAGCCACCAATTCTTTGCCCGTGCCGCTCTCGCCGGTGATGAGGACCCTGCTGGTTTGGGGGGCGATAGTCTGAATTAGCTCAAAAATCGCCCGCATCTTTGGGCTCTGGCCCACGATGTTGTCGAGCCCGGTCAGACGGCGCAGTTCGCGCCGTAGATAACCGGCCTCCTTTTTCCATTTAAGACTCTCTGCCGCTTCGTGAACGGCCCGCCGCAACTGGTCGACCAGCTCGTGGTCCTTTATGACATACCGGTCGGCGCCGGCGTTGATCGCTGCAATGGCGGTCTCAACCGTCGGGACACCCGTAATTAGGAGGAAGAAACACTCAGGCGCGATCTCCTTGGCAAATTTGAGGAGGTCCACGCCGCCCGCGCCGGGCATGCGCACGTCGGATATGACAATATCGAAGATTTGAGATTCCAGCTTGCGCTTAGCAAGTTCCACGCTGGCGGCGACTTCCACACGATAGCCTTCCTTCCGGAAGGTGATTTCAAGCAGTTCGCAAATGGACCGCTCGTCATCTACCACAAGGATGTGCACCATCTCTTTGCTTGTTTCCTTAGCGGCCACCTTTGTCCCTTGCATGAAGCCCTCACGTCACTCGTGGCAAATCGACGATGAATTCCGCCCCTTGATCCTTTTCCGAAATCACCAAGATTCTCCCGCTGTGGGCCTGCACAATCTGATACACAATGGAGAGACCCAAGCCCGTTCCCCCTTCGAAACTGGGCTGGAGGGGTTCGAAAAGCTTTGCTTTTTGCCGCGAGTCAAGGCCCACCCCGGTGTCGCGGAACGCAATCCGCAACCGGAACGGCTGCTCTTCGAGCTTGACCGTCAGCGTGCCTCCTGCCGGCATCGCTCGGAGCGCGTTATCGCACAGATTCCAGAATACCTGGCGGATCTTGTTCGCATCCACGCGCGCTCGTGAGAGTCCCCCGTTAAACGCCCGGACAATGCGGTACTTCGTCCCAATCTCCGGTTTCTGCTCCACCAAAGTAAGCGTTTCATCGAGCAATCTGCGCACGTCTTCTTCCGCAAATTGATATGTTTTTTCACGCGAGTAGTTCAAGAAGTCCGTGATGATATGGTTCAAGCGTTCTGACTCGCGGCTGACGATGCCCACAAGATGCTTTTCGTCTTCTTCCAGGGGCACCAAACGAGCTAATTCCTTCACCGCTCCAGCCATGGCCGTGAGCGGCTGTCGAATTTCATGCGCAATCGCGGCCGATAGGCGTCCCAGCGCGGCCATGCGATCCTTCGTCGCCACTTCCTGTTCGAGCCGGCGGAGTTCCGTTAGATCTTGAAAATTAAAAACATACCCGCTTCGCGAGGAATCGCGGGAGCGCAAGAGAGAAACAGAGATACCGATGTATCTCAGCTGGCCATCCGCGCTTCGGTAGTCAATCTCTTTGCGAACGCCATGTTTCACATCGGCGTCAAAAGAACCTGGCAACCAGAACTCCTCGCTTATTTCCGCCAACTTGCGCCCGCGAATTTCAGCGAACCTCGCGCCAAGAATCTCTTCGCCGGTACGGTTTAGAAGGACGATACGGCCTTCCAGATCCGTGGTCAAAAGTCCACCCCGCATGGAATGGATAATGTCCTCGGTGAAATCCTGAAGGTCCAGCAACTCTTCTCGTTTTTCTTCGAGTTCCCTGCCCTTGCTGCGGAGGGACTGCGCAAGCAAGCTCGAAAGATACGCCACCGCCAGAAAACCGAGGAGGTTGCTGAACAGCCAGATGCGCAGGCCCGGCAGAGTAGGAGACGTCGATGCCGTGCGAGGAATCTTACCAAGAGTAACCAGTACCATCAGACCGGCCAAAATCCCCAAACAAGTCAACGCAGTTGCGAAGGCCACGCGCCTGGGAAAGAGAATGCTTGCGACGATTATGACCAGCAGATAAAGCGAGATAAAGTAGCTCTCTTGCAGCCCCGTTACGTAAACGAGGGCAGAAATCATCACGATGTCGCTGGCAACTTGCAAGCCTCCGTGCCACTGCGCTTCGGGAATCCAGCGCACCAGGATGAGGTGAAGGATGCCCTGGGTAATCCAGAGGATGATTAACGGAAGGAAGTATCGGTTTGCATTCGAATTCGGAAAATATTGGGGCCAGACCGCGCCCACTCCCAGTATCAGCACGATCATGAGCAGCCGGACGCGCGTCAGCCAATCCAACCACTCCCGGCTCGTTGTACTTTGCTCCCTCGTCATTCCAATGTCCGACGCGCTGAAATCTCAGACGCTCCCACACGCTTCATTATTCATTATTATGCAAAATGGCGGATGAGGGGGAGCTCCTTCCCCGCCATCCGCCAATAGAGCAACCCTTCGGATGATTGGACAGCTAGTGAGTCTTACTGAGCTGGCCGATCAGCGAGAACAGCGGCAGATACATGGAAATAACGACGCCACCGACCACCAAACCCAGAAAAACGATCATCACGGGTTCGAGGGCGGTTAACAAGTCCTTTACCGCCGCGTCGACTTCTTCCTCGTAAAAATCCGCAATCTTCTGCAACATGGCATCCATTGCGCCGGTTTGCTCGCCGACACCAATCATCTGCGTAACCATCCCGGGAAATACTTCCGATTCCCTGAGAGGTTCCGTCAGGGACTTGCCTTCCTCGAGCGACTTGCGCACTTTTTGGAGGGCGCGCTCAATTACGGCGTTGCCTGCGGTCCTCGCGGTGATATCAAGCCCTTCCAGAATTGGCACGCCGCTCGATATCAAGGTTCCCAGGGTACGCGTAAAGCGAGCCACCGCAATCTTCCTCATCAGGATTCCCAAGATAGGCAGCTTGAGAATGATGGAGTCGATTACATATTGGCCCTGCTTGGTCCCGTACCAGATCTTAATTCCTAAAATGCCGCCTGCGACCGCCACGAGGAGGAGAAATCCAAAAATGCTTCCGACGAAATTGCTCATACCGATGACAATTCTTGTGGGGAGCGGAAGATCCACACCGAGGCCCGTGAACAAAGTGGCAAAAACTGGAACGACTTTCCACAGGAGCAGCGTAATAACGCCCGCCGCGACGGTCAGGACGCCGACGGGGTATACGAGAGCGGACTTGACGGCGCGCTGCAACTTGACGTTTTTCTCGATGTAGGTAGAGAGCCGCTGCAGAATGGTGTCGAGGATACCGCCGGTCTCGCCTGCTTCCACCATGTTAACGTAAAGCGCATCGAAGATTTTCGGATATTGGCGCATTGCCGCTGAAAGGGTCGCACCGCCTTCGACAGCCCCGCGCGTCCCAACCAGTACTTTTTGAAAGGTCTGATTCTCCTGCTGGCCCGCCAGAATCTCCAGACACTGCACCAGGGGCAAACCGGCGTCGATCATCACCGAAAATTGTCTTGTAAAGACAGCCAGCTCTTTTGCCTTTACTTTGCCGCCAAACGTGGGCATGTTGAATTCCTTGCCCTTTTCCGACATTTTTGTCGGCGTAATCTGCTGGCGGCGCAAGAGGCTCTGCAACTCCGTCTTGCTCGAAGCCTGCATAACGCCGCTGACGCTGGCGCCGCTCCGATTGGTTCCTCTATACGTGAAGTCCGGCATTTGTATTCCTCCTCAAGCAATTTCATCTACCACAGGCCATGCCAGCCTGCGGGGATTCTTACCGTTTTCCCGCCACGGGGACTTTCGAACCCCCGGAGGGTGAAGATACGCCTCGATTGATCATGTCCTGCAATTCTTCTGGATTCGAAGAGCGCGAAAGTGCAATTTCCAGTGAAATCGCTTTCGTGAAATACGCGTTCGCAAGACCCTGATTGAAGGTCTGCATGCCTGTCTGCCCCGTTCCCGTCTGCATGGCGGAGTAGATCTGGTGGATTTTGTCCTCACGAACGAGGTTCCTGATAGCGGGGGTTGGCACCAACACCTCCATCACCATGGCTCGTCCGCGTCCATCGATTCGCGGGAGCAGCGCCTGACAGAGAATTCCCTCCAACACCATCGAGAGCTGCGCGCGAATCTGTGGCTGCTGGTGCGCCGGGAAGACGTCGATGATGCGGTTGATCGTGGACGAGGCGGAATTCGTGTGCAACGTCGCAAAAGTCAAGTGGCCCGTTTCCGCGATGCGCAGCGCGGATTCGATGGTTTCCAAGTCGCGCATTTCTCCGATCAGAACGACGTCTGGATCTTCACGAAGCGCCGCGCGCAGGGAGTTCGAGAAGGAATGCGTGTCCGCATGCACCTCGCGCTGATTCACAAGGCATTTCTTGTGGTTGTGCAGGAATTCGATGGGGTCCTCGATGGTGATCATGTGCTCTTCACGCTCGCTGTTGATCTTGTCGAGCATAGCAGCGAGAGTCGTGGATTTTCCCGAACCCGTGGGCCCGGTTACGAGCACGAGTCCGCGCGGTTTATCGCACATTCCCCGGACCACGGCCGGAAGACCCAGCGCATCAAAGCCTTTAATTTCCCAAGGAATGGTCCTGAATACCCCCCCGACAGCGCCACGTTGATTGAACACGTTGCCACGAAAACGCGCGAGATTCTTGAGGCCGAATGAAAAGTCAAGCTCCAGATTTTCCTCGAAGCGATGTTTCTGCGCATCCGTCAACACGCTGTAGGCCAGCGATTTGGTGTCTGCCGCCGTCAAGGGGGGCATATCGAGTGGCCGCAGCTTTCCGTGAACGCGCACCCGTGGCGCACTATTGGTCGTAATGTGCAGGTCGCTGCCTCCCATCTCGACCATTTTCTTCAGCAGCTCGCTTAAGGTAATTCCCGCCATTGCTCACCTTCTCCGTTCTACAGAACCGTCTCGCGCAGAACTTCTTCCATCGTGGTCATCCCGGCGGCAACCTTTGTTAATCCGCTCCGCCGCAACGTGATCATTCCCTGCTCGATCGCCTTTTTCTTCAATTCCAATGCCGAAGCGCCCACTAGGATCAACTCTCGCAGTTCGTCATTGATCTCCATCACCTCGTACAGGCCGGTTCGTCCCTTGTAGCCGTTTTTGTTGCAGGTCGAACAGCCCTTGCCGTGATAGATCTTCGTCGTCTTGGCCTCTTCGGGCGTATATCCCGCATCGATGAGCGCCTGGGGAGGGACTTCGAGTTCTTGCTTGCAGTTGGTGCAGATGCGCCGAACGAGCCGCTGCGCGCAGATTAGGTTCACGGAAGTGGCCACAAGAAAGGGCTCAATTCCCATGTTCATCAAACGGCTGATTGTCGAGGGAGCATCATTGGTGTGCAGGGTGGAAAGCACCATGTGCCCCGTAAGCGCCGCTTTGACGCCGATTTCCGCCGTTTCGAAATCGCGGATCTCGCCGACCAGAATGATGTTGGGGTCCTGGCGAAGGAAGGCGCGCAGCGCAGCGGCAAAGTTCAGGCCGATCTGCTCCTTCATCTGCACCTGGTTAATTCCCGCCAACTGAAACTCGACGGGATCTTCAGCCGTCATGATGTTGGTATCAACCGTGTTCAGCCGAGCCACCGAGGAGTACAAGGTATTCGTCTTTCCTGATCCCGTTGGTCCCGTGACCAGCACCATGCCGTATGGCTTCAAGATGTTGCGTTCAAATTTCTTGAGAGATTCCGCTTCGAAGCCCAACTTGGTCATATCCAGGCGCAGGTTCTCTTTGTCCAGCAACCGCAAGACGATCTTTTCGCCGTAGAGAGTGGGGACGGTCGACACGCGGAAGTCCAGTTCCTTCTTCTTCCCGTCCGCCTTATACTTGATCATGATGCGGCCATCTTGTGGCAAACGCTTTTCCGCAATGTCCAGCTTCGCCATAATCTTCAAGCGGCTGGTAATGGCATCCTTCAATCGCAAGGGAGGGTTCATCACCGTCTGCAACACGCCGTCAACGCGGAACCTCACGCGCATTTCCAGCTCGTAAGGCTCTAGGTGAATATCGCTGGCGCCCCGCTTGACGGAGTCCGTAAGAATCAAGTTCACGAGCTTGATGATCGGTGCTTCTTCCGCTGCTTTCTCAAGTGAAGCCGCATCCAACTCTGATTCTTCTGCGGCAAGTTCCAGTTCCTGTTCTTCCTCGGCCAGGTCCTTCATCAGGTTGCTGAGCTCTTCGCCGTTTGCGTCAACTCCCCCGTAGAAACGGGAGATGGCGTCGCCAATCGCCGATTCCGAAGCAACTACGGGCTCCACGTTGAAGCCCGTCATGAACTTGATGTCGTCCATCGCGAAAACGTTGGTAGGATCGGTCATCGCTATGGTGAGGACAGAGCCCACACGCGACAGCGGAACCACTTGATAACGCACCGCGGTGTCCTGGGGAATCAGTTTGATGACCGTCGGATCAATCTCGTAATATTTCAGGTTGATGGAGGGTACGCCGTATTGCCGGGAGAGCACGCCGGTGATGTCATCGTCCGTGATGTAGCCCATCTTCGTTAGGCAACTCCCCAGCTTGCCCCCATTGGCGCGCTGATACTCAAGCGCCTTTTGGAGCTGGTCCTGCGTGATGAGGCTTTCCTTAATCAGTATTTCGCCGAGACGGACGGACATCCAAAGTGCTCCCTACCGCTAAAACACCTAGCGCTCACCTTAACAAATCGGAGGCGGTGAGTGAGATAGAAATTCGCTCTCCGTGGTGAAATGGCTAATACCTGCCCTCCGGGACAGGTACATTTTTCCCGGTACAGGTATGCGCCTTGACTTGCCGCGGTGCGCTGGCTATCTTGCGTGGGAGATGTCCTCAAGCTCTCCAGAACCGGAAACTGTCGGTGGTCGGGCTAGGTTGGCTGAAATTGCCGTCTGCTGAACGCATGAAAAAAACGGAGATCTACGACGTCCTGAAAAATGACCACGAACCGGAAGCCGGGGAGCTTGGCCTGCACCGCGGACTGTCTCAGCCATTGCAAACGGCGCGTGCCGGCCTCCCTCAGGGGCAGAATACCCCTCCGCCGCGCATGAAGGCAAGAAGATGAGCCCGCTCGAATCCAAACAGCGCTGGGGCCTCACAATCGGGGGAATCCTCCTCACCCTGCTCCTTGCTGCCGTGTTTACCTTTGGCTCGCTCGACGTCCCTTTCGAGCCAAAAACCTGGCGCGAAGTCATGGTTCTCTATGCCGTCTCCAGCTTCGTCACTGCGGCGCTCCTCGTTTTCGGCCTCATTCTTCTCCGCTCGATTGTTCGTCTTTGGGTCGAGCGGACCAAGGAGCAGCTCGGCGCGCGCTTCAAGACAAAAATGGTTGTCGGTGCCATGGGCCTGTCACTCCTCCCCGTGGTTTTCATGTTCTTCGTCAGCTATTCCCTGCTCAACCGGACTCTTGGCCGATGGTTTCCACGGCCGCTGGAAATCGCTTCCGAACAGACGCAACAACTCTTGACCGATTTTGGCAAGTCGCAATTACCGCGCCTCCGAGCCCTCGCTTGGAAAGCTCAGTCCGCGTCTCGACAGCCCTTGGACAAGCTCTTGCAAGAAACATTCACGGCCGGAGCCGATGCGGTCTGGATTCTCGATGGGGACGGCAAGGCGATCCGTGGCGGCGTAATCTGTGACAATCCTCCCGAGGACCGTTCTGGAAAGCTTTGCGCAAAGGCCGATATATTCGGCAGCCAGGTTCGAGTTTTACCTAGCGGAATTGAGCTCTGGGGCGCGGAGGGGAAAAACTATCTCGCCGCCCGAATCCCGATCGCGAACGCCGGAGGCGCCGCGCACTCGATTGTCGCCGGGTACCGCACTAGCCCGGACTTTTACCAACGCTATACGGAAATTCAGGCGCAGACGCGCAACTACGAACTCCAAAAACAGAACTTGAGGACCCTGAAACGCCAGATGCTCCTCATTTTGCTTCTGTTCACCACGCTTCTGCTGTTTGCCGTGATGTGGCTGGCACTCTTCCTCGCCAAGCAGGTGACCGTGCCGATCCAAGCCCTCGCTGAAGGCACGCGCGAAATCTCTTCCGGAAATTTCGACTACCAAGTCCCCGAACAAGCTCAGGATGAATTGGGCCTGCTGGTCAAATCCTTCAACACTATGATCGCGCAGCTGCGCGACAGCCGCTCCCAGATCGACCAGTTCACCCGCAATCTCCAACTCGCCGTCCAGGAACTCGAGCGCCGACGCCAGCTTATGGAAACCGTCCTCGAAAACATCCCTACCGGCGTGGTTTCGCTGGACCCCAACGGAGCAATTCTCCGAGCCAACAGCGCGATTTCTCGCCTATTCGGCGTGGCATCCCGAGAAATGCGTTCTCTCGAAGATCTCATGGGCGTCGACGCGGCCCATACAGTACAGCACCTCATGCGGCGTTCCCTGCGCATGGGAGTTGTGTCCCGAGAGATTGAATTGATTCTCGGCGGCCGTATGTTGCACGTGGCGGTTACTGTCAGCTCGCTGGGTCCTCGGCGCGCCAATTCCGGTTATGTTCTTGTGCTCGACGATTTGACGGAGATGCTCCGCGCGCAGAAATCGGCGGCCTGGCAGGAAGTTGCTCGTCGCATCGCCCACGAAATCAAGAATCCTCTCACCCCCATTCAACTCTCTGCGCAACGCCTGTTACGTTTTATGGAGCGCCGCGACCCTTCTGAGGCCAACAAGTCAAAAGATCCCGAACTGAATCGGCTTGTCGAAGAGTGCTCTCGGCTCATCGAACGCGAAGTCTCTACGCTCGCCTCGCTTGTTAACGAATTCTCCCAATTTGTGCGCTTTCCCGCAGCCAAGCTCGCGTCCACCAATGCCAATACCATCATCCAGGAGGCCGTGGAAGTCTTCTCTGGCCGCCTAGATGGCATAACTTTGAAAACCACGCTGGCGGAAAACCTTCCCGCTATCCGCGCGGATGGCGGATTGCTCCGCAGCGTCATGGTCAACCTCATTGACAACGCGGCGGAAGCCCTCGAAGACGCCCCTCTCCGCGAAATCGTGGTCTCCACGCATGCGCACCTTGATGCCGAGATGATCGAAATTTGCGTCGAAGACACCGGCCACGGTATCTCCCCCGAGGACAAAGACAAACTCTTCCTTCCGCAATTCTCGACCAAAGAGCGTGGCACTGGTCTGGGCCTAGCCATCGCCGCTCGAATCGTCGCCGAACATGGCGGCACTATTCATGTGGAAGACAACATCCCCGTGGGCTCGCGATTCCTCGTGGAACTGCCCATCGCCGAACTCGTGTCCTCTTCGACCCCGGAGCGCAATGGAACGGTACATTCCTGATGACCAGGCACCCGCACCTGCTCATTGTTGATGACGAGGCCGGCATTCGCGAATCTCTCTCCTTAATCCTCAGGGACGAAGGCTACGAGGTTGATACCGCGGCTTCGGGTGAAGATGCTCTGGCCCGCGCCATTTCCGGCAGCTTCGAGGTCGTGCTTCTGGACGTCTGGCTGCCGGGAATCGATGGCCTTCAGACTCTCAGTCGTCTCCAGGCCCTTCCGCGGCCCCCCGCCGTCATAATGATTTCCGGTCATGGAACGATTGAAACCGCGGTGCGCGCCACAAAGCTCGGCGCATTCGATTTCGTTGAAAAACCGCTGTCGCTCGAAAAAATCGTCGTTCTCGTTCGAAACGCCATCCAGCAGCGGCGCCTCGAGGAGGAGAATCAGCTCCTCCGCAGCGAGCTAGGTCATCGTTATCAGGTCATCGGCGAGAGCGTCCCCATGAAGGCTCTTCGCCAGCAAATCGCCGTGACCGCCCCCACCAACGGACGCGTGCTCATCTACGGCGAGAGTGGGACCGGCAAAGAATTGGTGGCCCGTGCTCTGCACGCCGCGAGTTTGCGCAGCCACGGACCATTTGTTGAAGTCAACTGCGCAGCCATACCCGAGGAATTGATCGAGTCCGAGCTTTTCGGCCACGTGAAAGGCAGCTTTACGGGAGCAACCGAAGACAAAATTGGCAAATTCCAAAAAGCCGATGGCGGCACTCTCTTTCTCGATGAGATTGGAGACATGAGTCTGCGCACACAGTCGAAGGTGCTCCGCGTGCTCGAGGAACAGCGCTTCGAGCCTGTCGGCTCCAACCAGACTCTTCACGCCGACGTGCGCGTGATCGCTGCCACCAATAAGAATCTTGAGCAAGAGATCGGCCGCGGAGCATTTCGCCAGGACCTCTTCTACCGTCTTAACGTCATACCCTTTTACGTCCCGCCCTTGCGCGAACGAAAAGAAGACATCGCGATTTTAGCGCGCTATTTCCTCAATGGGTTTAGCTCCGCCTACGGCAAGAAGACCCGTGAACTCAGCGACCCTGCATTGGAAATTCTTCTGCGTTATCCCTGGCCGGGGAACGTCAGGGAGTTGCGCAACCTAGTCGAGCGCCTGGTAATCGTCTGCCCGCAGGCGCACATCGAACCGCACCACCTCCCGCCGGAACTCTTCCGCGGAGTCGCGGAGAGTCCCCACCAGCCGTATTCCACGCTGCATGAAGCCCGCAGCGCCTACGAACGCGAATTCATTCTGCGTAAATTACAGGAACACCGTTGGAATATGACGCAAACCGCCTCCGCCCTCGGTCTCGAACGCAGCCACCTCTACCGCAAGATGAAATCCCTAGGTATCGCCGCTCCTGATTAGTGGAGCTAGTCTAGTCTTCCTGATCCTGCGCCAGTCCCTCGAGCTGAAAATGCCAATCAAGCTCGCGGACCTTTTGAGGATTCTCGCGCCAGTCGGGAACCACTTTCACGAATAGGCCGAGATAGATCTTGACGCCGAAGATCTCTTCCAATTCTTTCCGTGCGGCGGTGCCGATCTTTTTCAGCACTTCGCCTTTGTGGCCAATCAGGATCTTCTTTTGCGTATCCCTCTCCACGTTCATCGTTGCCTCGATGCGCAGCAGTTTGGGTGACTCCTCGAATTTCTCGACAAAGACGGCCAGCGCGTACGGCACCTCGTGGTACATGACCCGTATTGCCTTTTCCCGCACGATTTCCGCGGCCAGAAAGCGCTCCGGCTGGTCCGTTATTTGATCCTCTGGGAAGTAGGTATTCCCCTCGGGAAGCTTCTGCAATATTTCCTGCATGAGCTCTTCGCAACCGCCGCCTTTTAGCGCCGAAATCGGCACAATGGCGGAGAATTCAAATGCCTTGCGAAAGGCCTCGATCAAGGGAAGCAACTTCGGCCGCGGTAGGCGGTCGATCTTATTCAGCACGAGAATAGTTTTCCCCTGGAACCTCTTCGCTCGCTCCAGCAGGAGTTCATCGGCGAACGGCAGGGTGCGGCTCGCATCCACTACCAGCAACAACACATCGATCCCCTCGAGCGCAGCCGCCACTTCCCGCATCATCTGCCGCCCCAGCGCAGACTCCGGCTCGTGAAGTCCGGGCGTGTCGATAAAGATGATCTGTCCCTCGGGTCGCGTGACGATTCCTTGTATCCGGTTGCGCGTCGTCTGCGGCTTGGAAGTGACAATCGCGACTTTCTGCCCTACCAGCCGATTCAGGAGAGTGGACTTTCCCGCATTCGGACGGCCGATGATCGCGGCAAATCCCGCGCGTCCTATCGGTTTCTTCCCTGCTTCTTCGGTTATCTCGAGGGACATTAGGCCTTCACAAAGCGTTCGTTTAACTCTCGCATCGACATTGTGTCTCTATCGTTCCTTCTTCGCCGCGCTCAGCGCCACTTGCTTCCGGATTCGCAGTCGAAGCACCTTACGCTGGTTCGCCTCCACCACTTCAAAGCGATATCCCGCCAAATCGATTTTCTCTCCCGGAGCGGGCACCTTCCCCGCTACATGGCTCAACAATCCCGCGATCGTTGTCACGGTCTCGTCGGTTTTTTTCCCGAATCTTACGCCCAACAATTCCTCAGCGTCCCGGATCGTTGTGCTTCCGCGCAGGAGCAGCCCACCTTCCGCTTCGCGTACCAAGTCCGGAGCCGGCTGCCTTCCGTCGTAGCCGCTCTCTCCCACGATCTCTTCCACGAGATCTTCGACCGTTGCAATTCCCGCCACCAACCCGTGCTCGTCGATAACCACGGCCATTTCCTGGCCTTTTTGCCGCATATCTCGCAACAAGTCCGAGCCGGCTTTCGTTTCTGGAATGAAAAGCACTGGTCTTACCAATTCGCGAACCTTCCGGTGCGGAAGGTCCTGATCGGCTACTTTCAGCATGTCCTGTGCGTGAACCACGCCGAAAATATCATCCAGCGATTTTTCATAGACAGGCAGGCGCGAGTATTGTGTCTCCATGAATCTTGCGTGCAGGTCTTCCAGAGAAGCCTCCGCTGCGATTGCCACGATGTCCGGCCGCGGCGTCATGACCTCGCGCACGCGCTTGTCGCTGAATTCCACTACCTGTTCGATCAGATCCGCCTGATCCGCTTCGATGATCCCTTCCTCCTCCGCTGCCTCCACCAGAGCCTCGATCCCTTCTTCGGTACGCTGCTCTTGCGTCTTTTCCGGTTCGTGCTCGGAGATTCGCGCCAGAGATTCCGCGCCCTCCAGGAAGATGCGCACCGGCCACACCAGCCACATGGCCGCCCGGACCAACGGCAGCAGCTTCAGTAGCCACCTCCCCGTCGTTCGATAGAGCAACATGTCCGGAATGAAGTGCATGAGCATGACAACTTCGAGCGTCAGGAACACGCAGAACTCTACAAACGACTCCCAAGTGCCAGGCACGAAATAAACGACGCCCCGGGTGGTCTCCAGCACTAGAAACGCCAGCCAAAAATGACCTAGGATGCGAAACGTCCGCCCCCCGCTACTCCGGTTGATCTTCAGCTTGGGCTCGATCTCCGCTTCAAAAATATCCAAGTGTTCGTGGACGCGCCCCGTCGTCATGCGCCCCAGCTCGCGATAGATCAGTGTGAGGTAGGAAAGAACGGGCAGACCGAGGGCTAGGAGAAAGATGCCTAGCACATAAAGCGAGTAGAGCATGTTTACGCCAACCCGAGGCGCCTGCGCAGATTTTGTTCGAGGCGGTTCATTCGCCCGCGGTCGGTTTCGTGGTCATACCCGAGCAGGTGCAAAACGCCGTGGAGAATTAAAATGCGCATCTCGTTTGCCAGCGTCCTGCGATATTTCCTTGCGTTGCGGCGCGCCATCGCGGGAGCTATAGCGATTTCGCCCAAAACCGTGCTTCCCACCCGCGAGCGGGGTCTGGGCGTGATCGATATCGGGCGTTGCCGCCGCACTGATGGAAAAGACAAAACGTCCGTGGATCCGCTCTTTTTGCGGAACGCCTCATTCATCCGCGCCATCTCAGTGTCGCTTATCAGGCAGACTGTGATTTCCGCGTCCCCGAGATTCAGTTCTTCTCGCACTCGCCTCACAAATTCTGTCAGTGACAGCCGGTCCAATCGCACCGTTCGCTGACGATTGAGGATCATTTCTGCGGAATTTCTTTGGCGCGCTCCCGTGCCGTTGGTCTCTCCGGCTCTTTCCCGCGCCCCGCGAGCCTGCTGTTTTCAAAGGCCAGGCGGTTCTGCGCTTGTCCCACCTCGAACTCTTCATACGCGCGAATGATCTGCTGCACCAGGTTATGCCTGACCACATCCTTTTCGTTAAACTGTACTACCCCGATCCCGTCGATCTTCCCGCAAATCTCCAGTGCTTCAATCAGGCCGGACTTTCTTCCCGCCGGCAAGTCGATCTGCGTGACGTCGCCGGTAATCACGGCCTTGGAATTGAATCCCAATCGGGTGAGAAACATCTTCATCTGCTCGCTGGTCGTGTTTTGCGCCTCGTCCAGAATCACGAACGAATCGTTCAGCGTGCGGCCGCGCATGAACGCCAGCGGCGCCACTTCGATGATGCCTTTTTCGAGAAATCTCTCGAGCTTGTCCGCATCGAGCATGTCGTAAAGCGCGTCGTAAAGCGGTCGCATATAGGGATCGATCTTCTGCTGCAGCGTGCCCGGCAAGTAGCCGAGACGTTCACCGGCTTCCACCGCCGGCCGCGCCAATATGATCCGGTTGACCTGCTTGGTCAGAAGCGCGCTGACGGCCATCGCCACGGCGATATATGTCTTCCCTGTTCCGCCGGGTCCGATGCCGAACATCATGTCGTGTTTTTCAATCTCTTCCATGTAGCGGCGCTGGCTGGCGTTTTTCGGCGTGACGCTTTTCTTCCCGAACGAGCGTGCGCGGCCGTGTTCAAACATGCTTCGGGGAGATTCGTGCGGCTCCTCGGTCGCCACGCGCAGCAGAGACTTCACTTCTTCGCTCGAAAGAGTTTTCCCGTGGCGCGTTAGGTGGTTGTACTCTTCGACGATCTTCACCGCCTGATCCACGTTTTCCTGCTCGCCTTCGATAGTCAGCCGCGTGTCGCTCAGGTGCGTGCGCACCCGCAGCGACTCCTCGAGCAGCCGCAGATTTTCATCCAGCGTTCCAAAGAAAGGCTCGATTTTTCCGGAAATGTGAACTGTACGTCGCATCCAAGTGGAAGGTCTTCCTGATACGGAAACCGGGTGGCCGATGACAGTTTCCTCCTCAACCGCGCGTGACCTCATCCAGGTCAACTCTGGGAGAAACTTCTTACACCCTATCCCACCACCGTGCCCCGGTCAAGTTACACGTTCACGTAAGAATAGGCCGTGTGGAATACAAGGAGTGAAGATGTGAAAAAGAAACCTAAAAACCCGCACACGCCCCGACTAGGTCGTGGTAGACGCCACCGGCGTATGCGGCACCCGAGTCTTTCCGGAGGCTCGGTCTATGGCCCACCCGCCACCCGCAAGCTTCCATGTTGGCATTTCCATTTCATCAATTCTTAAGATCCGTAAACCTGGCCTCGACCAGCCGTTGAATGAGGGCAATGATCATGGCCGTCGTCAACCCAAACAAGAGCACTCCATTTGCAGCTTCGAGGGGTCCCAGCAATCTCCAGGAAGGTGTCATAATCACATCACCGTAACCCAAAGCCGTGTAATTGACCGCTGAGTGGTAAAAGGCAGTTCCGAAGTCTGGAAATTCTCCGCAGATTATGAGCAACACAGCCCACAATGCAACTTCAATGAGGTGTGCGAGTGACGCGTACAATACGACCCGGACAAAAATTCCCATATCAATCCAGGGGTTTGTGCCGATACGACCTAGTCTTTTTTCGCGGCGGATAAGGTTGATCGTGGCTCTGAGTGGCAGCAGATGAATCATGACCGTGCAGATGCTGACGACCACACCAACCGACAAAGGGACTAGGACGGCGATGCGATGAACTTGTATCATTTCGCCCGCAAGGGTATCGCACTTCACCGGAATCAGCCTAGACCTCAGAACATCAGTCCATGGCGGTCGCAGAAACATACTGCAATGGTTTTTGGGCAAGCAGCGGCGAGTGGGTCAAAACCCACGACCGCTGCTGGAGTCTTATTCTTCTTCTTGATTCTGGACAGAATCGCTGGATTTTCCTATTGGGCTGGTTAGCAGGCCAAATGCGCTTTCGGCTGCGCTGATTGGGTCAGAATCCGCAACAAGTTCCGCAAGCTGGTTTTCGGGATTAAGATGCGAATTCAGGGCGAGAGCTGCACTTTCAATTTCGAATTGCCTTTTGAACGCGTCGATCTGATCCCTCAGTGTCGGGTGGGGAATTTGCGCCCTAAAGGCAGATCGCGAAGTTTTTTTCAGTCAGCGGGAACCGCCCGCGTACGAGCCCATTCTCGAATGGATTGAATATCTTCCGCGCGCGTCACGCTCAGCGGCCGCGTGCCGCGAATTTCAGAGAGAAGAATTTCCGTCGTGAGTTGCTGCTTCTTCTGGAAGGCCGTGAACAGACCTGCCACGATCACTTGCTCGATCTCCGCGCCGGAAAAACCCTCGCTGGCCCCCGCCAATTGGGGAAGGTCGAACGATTTCTCATCCCGGCCGCGTTTTTTCAAGTGCAGCGAGAACAAAGAAACCCTGACCTCAACGCTCGGCAGGTCGACGAAGAAAATCTCATCGAACCTTCCCTTGCGCAGCATTTCCGGGGGCAGCACGGAAATATTGTTCGACGTCGCCGCAAGGAACACTCCGCTCTCGCGGTCCTGCATCCAGGTCAGCAACGTCGCCAGGATGCGCTGCGACAATCCCGCATCCGCGTCGCCGCTCGCTCCCGCCGAGGCGAAGGCCTTCTCGATCTCGTCTATCCACAGCACCAGCGGAGACATTTTCTGCGACAGCTCCAGAGCCTTGTGCAGTTTCTTTTCGCTCTCGCCCACGTATTTGTCATAGAGCGCGCCGGCTTCCAGCCTCGCAAGCTCGAAACCCCACTCTCCTGCCACCGCCCGCGCCGCCAAACTTTTCCCGCAACCCTGCACGCCGGTGATTAACAACCCTTTCGGAGGTTCCAACCCGAACCGCCGTCCTTCCGGCGTCATGGCGCTGCGGCGTTTGTCGATCCACTCGCGCAGGCGGCGAAGTCCCGCCACATCGTCAAATGTTGTGTCTCGCCGCACGGCTTCGAGTAGACCTTCGCTGCGCATTGTCTGCCGCTTGGCATCGAGCACGGCGTCGAGCAACCCCGCGTCCGCGCTGCGCCTGCCCAGAATGCACATGCGCAATGTTCGCAGCGCCTCGTCTTGCGTCAGCCCCGCGAGATTTCGTGCGATTGCCCCCATCCCATTCACATCGATGGTGATGGGGATCTGTTGCTCGCGGTTTAATTCCGCGAGGACACCTTTCACGCCTGGGAGCAATTCATCCGCCGTCGGCAATCCCAATGCAAACGGTGCCGTATCACCGGCGAGGTCTGGGGGCAGCGCTATAGCTGCCGCCGTCAGCACGATGGACCTCCGCGCCGTGCGGAATTTCTCCGCCAGCTCCCGCAGCCGCCGGCAGATGCGATCGTTCTCGCAATACCGCCCGAAATCTTTCAACAGGAAGATGGCGTCACCTTGAATTAAGGCGATGTTCGCCAGCGCCATCTCCGGCTGATCCGTGTTGTAGATAGGGGCGCCTCGTGCCTTGGAGAGTCCTGTCGTGACGCTCCACTCGTACAGCGGAACATTCATTTCCGAGGCAATGTCAAAGAGCAGCGCTTCCAAGCGCTCCTCCTCGGGTGTCTCGACGGTGATAATGGGGTGCCGCGAATTCACCAGGAGCCGCAACTCGTCGTGCTTGTTTAGTGTAGGTACTCCCGCTCTTGCCTGTGGCAGACTTGTGACCCCTCCCGCAGGGCTTCCCGCAGTTCGTGGCGATATTGCCGGCAAAACTTGCGCTGGATTCGGGCCCTTTACCTCGTTTGACAAAGCCTTGTGCCTCGTTTACCGTTAGAGGTTTGAGCTATACGCAAAAGGAGCGATAGATGGCCCAGGGACAGGCTACCAAAATTAAGAAGAAGAAAAAGTCGGTTTTGAAGCGGGCGGCGCAATCTCGCCAACGCGCCGAAGTCAATCGCGCGAACCGCACGCGCGTCCGCACGCTGATGAGGCGCCTGCGCACCGCCATCACCACGCGAGACGCCACCGCTGCCGGCAATCTTCTGCAACCCACAATGTCCGCAATCGACAGCGCCATTACCAAGGGCGTGTTGCACGAGAATACCGGCAATCGCTACAAGTCTCGCCTTTCTCTGGCCTTCAACACCCTTAAATCCGTAAAGGCGTAACAGATCTTCTTTATTTCTAAATCAAAAATAGCGTAAGCGTAGTATTTGAACCCTTACCCCTGCCGCGCGGTTGCCGCCGCTCCTGCACTCGTCAATTCCGCGATCAGGAACTCCATCACCGCGCGGGGATTTGTATTGCCCCGTTTCAACCTATCGTCTGCATTCTGCAGCGCTTGCAAACCATCGAGAAGACGAGTTTTTGAGATCTTTTGCGCGCTCCGCAGCGCAAGTTCTGCTTGCTCGGGCCGCATTGACAGCGCGCGCGCAGCCTGCCAGCCCTGCGTGACGCCTTTCAGCTCGCTCGCTTCGATCAGCTTGCGGTACATCCATGCCATGGCCCCAAGCATCGACAGCGGCTCTTCGCCGTCGCGCAACAAACGATTTAGAAATTCCAGCGCCTTGCTCGACTGCCGCGACGCCAGCAGATCCGCCAATTCCCAGACCGTGGTGGTCTTTTCAGAAACCACCAAGGCGCTCACGTCTTCTCGACGGATTAGTTTGCGTCCCGCGGCAAACGTGGAGAGCTTGTCGATTTCTGTTTTCAACCGCATCAAGTCCGCGGCGACGAATTCCGCCAAATCTTCCGCGGCGCCCTGTTCAAATGACACGCCTTGTTCCTTCCCGATGGCACGCGCTAAGGCCACTGCTGCTTCTTGTCGATCGTTTGCGTTTTCACCGAGGCCCACATCAACAACCAACGCTTTGTCCATCAGAAGCTTCGCCAGCTTCATCCGCTGGTCCAGCCCCGTCGCTTCCACGACGAGCACGGTGAATGGCGCGGGATCGCGAAAATAATTCTCGAGCAGCGCAATGGTTAGGTCGCGGTTCTTTTCGCCCAGGTTTTCGATGGCTTCGGCCTCTTCCAGGAATATGACCTGCTGCGGCGAAAGCATGGGAAGAGTTTGCGCCTGCTCCAACGCCGCTTGCGTTTCGCCCCGGTCCGCGGAATATCGCGATACCGCCCAGGTTCGCGTGGCTTCCGGGACAAAGGTTTCGATCAACTCCGCCCGGCACTTGTCGCGCAAGTAGCGTTCTTCGCCGAGCAGCAGCAAGGCAGGGATTGGCTTGCCACTTTCCAGTCGAGCCAGCATTTCTTCCGCTGCTACTCGCGCCATCTTTTGCACCCCTTAACCGCCGGGCCGAGGCCCGGCGGATCGAATCAATAATTCTCCGTCACGACCGCCACGAGGCGCGAAGCAAAGTCTTGCGCCAGCCGGTCGAGCGCCGGATCCTGCTCTTCGAAAAAGCTCTTCACGTCGGTCGAAATTTCGTATTCGTTGCGAAACAAGAAATTCCCCGTGTGATAGAGCACTTTCTGCGTCGCCACCTCGGTCAGCGAGATTTCGCATTTCACGGTGACCAGCATCGTCGTCGCTCGCCCGCTGGCGGTATCAAAGAGGAGCGGTGTCGCTTCCAGGCTCAGAACTTTCCCTTGCAAGACCGCGTCGCCGCTCGCGGGATTCGAAGTGATCTTGTACTGCGTTTTTGCCAGGAATTCATGAACCGTCGCCGCGGTCAATTTTTGTTCGATGCGGTAGCTTGCGGTTTTATTTTCAAGTGCCGGAATGGCGATCACGCGAATGCTCTTGGGAAGCGCGTCGCTTCGCCCGGCAACGTGGTAGCCGCAACCGTCGATGCAAGCCGCGGCGCTTAGACACGCAATGGCAATGCTTTTCATCCTTCGGCCCAACTCTCTCAAGGCAGCAATTTCTCCGCCAGCCTAACGGCATTCCAAGCCGGCAATCGAATATTATCCGCCGCTCCCCAGAGCCACCAGGTTCCTGGGTGGGCCGGATCTTGTTCTGGAGACTTCACATGAATTGCGGACTCCCCGGCGGCACTCAAATTTCCCAGCGGCACCACGGTGTCTTCTTTCACCTGCAGGCCCGCTTTTTTGAGATTCTCCACCAGCGATTCCTGTTTCTGATTTGAATTAAGTTCGGCAATGGCCGAAAAAGTGTAGCCGTAAAAAACCGGTGCGTGCAGAACTTGGATGGAGGGTTCGACAAGGTTCTTACCGGCCACGGCGCTTGCTTCGCGGCGGATTCGGTCAGTCACCGCACCCAAGTTCTCGCTGCTGGACTTGCCGTAGCGGTCAAGCAAACTGTAGGCCACTTGCGTGCCGAAAACTCGTTCGCCCATTTTCTGGAAGGAAAGCAATTGCGCGCACTGCGATTCCAACTCCTCGATACCCGGCCTGCCCGCTTCCGACACCGGCCTGTAAAAGACGATTCCCAAGCGACTGAGGCCGGTTTTGCCAAGGGCATTCAGAAGATGCCCGGCAATCGTGCCTGCCGCCGAAGGAATCAAATACAAACTCGTCTTGGCGTCAGGCACATCTCGAAACGAAAACCACACACCCGAGTTCGTCGCTCCTAGCCCGCCGCCTGACAAATCAACGACAGTCGCACCAGACTCGAGGGCTGCGGGGAGATTCGCTCTTGTGAATTCAGCAGACCCCGTAAAAAACACCAGCCGCGCCTTGCTAAAGCTTTCTTCTTCCACCGGTTGGATGACGGCCGGCTCGCCGCCTGCTTCGGTTAGTATTCCGGCAGCGATTTCCTCGTCCACCAGGCGAAAATCCCACGCCGCAAACCGGCTCTCCTCCAGCAAGGATCGTAGCTCCGCCCCTAGCAGCGACGACGCACCCGCAATCACTATACGATTGGAGTCCCGCTCAAGAGAGGGCATGAATCACGCGGCGCGCGGTACTGTCCGGCGCCTCAACAAGCGAATCACGTGCAGCGCCACGCAAATCACGGTGTAACTGCTCGCGAAAATTACCAGCACATATTCCGAATAGCGCCAAATGGCGCCGATCATAACGACCAAAAGCACAATCGTCAGCGACGGTTGTCTGCGCTTCCAAGGCAAATCCTTAAAACTGTAATAGCGAATGGTGCTGGTCATCAACGCTCCCAGCGCCGCGGTCAGGAGAAACCATGCAATCGACAGTCGCCAGTCTTGCAGGGGCGATTTGAATCCGTGCACGATCGCGGCAATCATTCCGGCGGCCGCGGGCGTCGGCATCCCCACAAAAAATTTCGATCCGCCCGGCGCCATGCCCTGCACGTTGAAGCGCGCTAGCCTCCAGGCGCAGCAGACCAAAAAAGCCAGACAGAGCACCCAGGCCATCTCCCCGAGCTGCTGGAATTTCAGTGTGTCCCGTCCTGGCAAACCCAAACCGCGCAAACCCCAGCTGTAGGCGAGGATCGCCGGCGCGATTCCAAAGCTCACCACATCCGCGAGCGAATCGAACTGCACGCCAAACTCGGTGTTTGTTCCCGTCATGCGCGCCACGCGGCCGTCCAGCGAATCGAACAAAATGGCGAATCCGATGGCTTTGGCGGCGTGATCGAAATCGTCGCGCGTACCCATCAGCGAAGCAACGACAGCGTAGTAGCCACACAGCAGGTTCCCCACGGTGAACAGGCTGGGAAGAATAAATATCCCACGGCGCAGCTTCGGATTCTTGAAGCGACGCCCTTCGAACGGTATCTCCTGCTGTTCCAAGTCAGGCATGTTTACGCCCGCTTCCCCGTCCCCGCTAAATTTGCTTCGAGTTCCACTCGAGCCTTGCAATCTCCGGACTGCTCCACATCTTTTCCTGGCCAGCGTGCAACCACAGTCGATCCGCCCTTCACATTGTCTCCCAGGCGCACCAGAATCTCAGCCTCCTTCGGCACCCAGACATCGACACGCGAACCGAAACGCACCAAACCGATTCGCTCACCGCGTGCCACGCGGTCGCCTTCTTTCTTCCAGCACACTACGCGCCTGGCGATGAGACCCGCGATCTGCTTGAACGTCATTTCGCCCGCGTCGGTAGAAAGCGCGATGATGTTTTGCTCGTTTTCCACGGATGCCCTTTCGCGCATGGCCGCCAGGAATTTCCCCGGGCGGTACTCGAGTTTGCTGATTATCCCTGCTGCCGGCGCGCGATTGACGTGCACGTTCCAAATCGCCAGGAAGACGCTGATTCGCTTTCCGGCCCGTCCGGCATTCTCCTCATCGGTCACGACCACTACGCGACCGTCCGCAGGGGACACCACTGCCCCTGGCTCGGCAGGAATGCTTCGCTCGGGATTGCGGAAAAATGAAAATACGAATGCAGCCAATCCGACGAGCAGAATACCAAGGATAGTCCAGTGCGCCAGAAATGCCACGCCACCCAGGACGAGCGGCGGAATTCCGAAATAAAATCCTTCTTTGACCATGCTGCCCGGACTAGACCTCGCTGTTTTCGCGCGCGCTTCTCTCTCGCCGAGCGAACCATGGTCATTTTACGACAAATTTCTCTGACCCGAAGGCGTTATTACGCGTAGTGCGCCCGCGCCCGCTGGACCCGCGCGGCAATCCTCTCCATCTCATCCTTGCAGTGCAACTTCATCTTTTTCAGTTTGATTTCTTCCAGGAGGTCTTCCGAACTGAGGTAGGGGGCCTTGGAGATTCTCTGAAGCTCTGTTTCGTAGTGCCGGTGCTGCTCTGCCAGACGCTGATACTCGGCGTCTGTTTGAAGAAGTATGTCCCGAGGGCTCCGCTGTAATTCCGCCATGCGTTCCTCCTCATGACTGCTGGTTAGGTAAGTGGCCTACATAAACGAAAGATACCACTCTGGCTGTCCACGTCAAGCGGGAACCAATGGCATTTTAGTCCTAGCCTGTGAGTTTCTTCTCCATCAGAATCGCCGCCTCGTCCGGCTCCCGGTAATACTTCGGCCGCACACCGGTCACGGCAAATCCATGTTTCTGATAGAAGCTTTTGGCCCGCGTGTTGGACTCGCGCACCTCGAGGTAGATGCGCGTCACGCCCCGGTGGCGAAGTTCCTCCACAGCTGCTTGCAGCAATATCCCTCCAATTCCCTTTTTCC